>WNGI01031277.1_pt1 | contig 11553 bp, 13 predicted proteins | sample 5400621 | NCBI WGS metagenome assembly WNGI01 (sample SAMN13153374, study PRJNA577476) | soil metagenome | isolation source: 20 cm soil or saprolite under Garry oak tree replicate 1 | place: USA:California | collected 2016-06-15
TACGGGTCTCGATGCCGCCGGCCGCGAACGCAAGGCGCGCGTGATTGCAGCGGCGCTGGTCCATCACGGCCTTGCACCATCGGGTGCGTCGCCGGAGCGGATCTTGTGCGCCGTAGGCGGACTTGAGATCGCGGCGATCTGCGGCGCCATGATCACTGCCGCGCAGCGCGGCGTACCGATCCTGGTTGATGGTTTCATCGTGTCGGTCGCCGCGCTCATGGCCTCGCGCCTCAATCCATCCTACCGTCCCTTTCTGATCTTCTCGCACAGGTCGGCGGAGCAGGGGCATCGGCTGGTGCTCGACGCACTCGAGGCCCACCCGTTGCTCGATCTTGACTTGAGGCTTGGCGAAGGATCGGGGGCGGCCATCGCGCTGCCGATCCTGCGGCTAGCCTGCGCGCTTCATAACGGTATGGCAACCTTCGCCGAGGCGGCCGTTCCGGGCCGCGCCCGATGAGGCTCCTGGCGCGAGCCCCCTCGAATAACCTTGAGGTCACCATCGCAGGAAGAGTTGCTTGACCCGCCGGGCATTGCGACCTTATCTGCCCTGATGAGCCCTCGATCTCCGAATCCCCAGGGGCCCCGCGTCGCAACCAAGTCAGAACATGCGGTGAGCAGGGCCGAGAACGAGAAGCGGCAGGCCATCATCGACGCGTGCCGCTGGATGAATGCGCTCGGCATCAACCACGGCACCTCGGGCAATATCAGCATTCGTCACGAAGACGGTATGTTGATCACGTCGACCAGCGTGCCCTACGACGCCATGACTCCCGAGCAGATCGCCTTCCGTTGCGCACCGTGCGCGGCCTACGGCACGCCGGAATTATCCGAATACGCGGTCACGGCGCTCGAAGGGCGCATGGCGTGTCTGCTCGAGCATCACGGCATGATCGCGGTCGGCTCGTCGCTGGAAAAAGCCTTTGGCTCGCCGTCGAAGTCGAGACACTCGCGCGCCAGTACCACGGCTGTCTGGAGATCGGCCAACCGCCCTTGCTGTCGAGCGACGAGATCGAACGCGTTCGCCGGAAGAGGGCCGGCTATGAGCGCGCGGATGTTTGAGTTGGATAGATAGGACTGGCTGGTGCTTTCTCAGCTCACACGGATCATCGAGCGACGCGGTTCGAACAAGGCGCTGACGCGGTTGCGGGCGCTGTTGCGCAGCAATGAGTTTTATCTGATCCCGCTGGCGCTGGTGGTCGGCGTGGTCGCGGGCGCGATCGTGACGCTAATGAGCGAAATCGCGCAGATCGCGCACGTCCTGATCTATGGCATTCCGATCGACGTCCGTTTGAGCGCGAACGCCTATGTCAATCCCGTGACCGCGTTGCTTGCGCCGGCTTGCGGCGGACTGGCGCTCGGCGTGATGGAATGGTTGCGCCGCCGCTGGAAGATCGCTAACGCGGTCGACCCGGTCGAGGCGAACGCGTTGCGCGGCGGGCGGCTGTCGGCGCGCGACAGCGTGGTGGTCAGCGGGCAAACGCTGCTCTCGAACGGCTGTGGCGCTTCAGTCGGCCTCGAGGCCGGCTACACGCAGATCGGTGCCGGCGCGGCTTCGCTGCTCGGGCAGTTTCTCAATCTCAGGCGTAACGATCTGCGCCTGATCGTCGGCTGCGGCGCGGCCGGCGCGATCGCCGCGGCCTTCGGCGCGCCGATTACCGGGGCATTCTACGCTTATGAGCTGATCGTCGGGGTCTACTCGGTGGCCAGCGCGGCGCCGATCCTCGCCGCCTCGCTGTCCGCGGCATTGACCGCGCAGTGGCTCGGCGGCGCGCCATATTCTCTGGAGGTCGCCCATGTCGGCGCCGTCGGCATTGAAACATACCTCGCCTTGATAGGACTGGCCTTGATCGTGAGCGCGGTCGGGATCGTGGTGATGCGCAGCTCGGCGGTGGTCGAACGGCTGTTTGCCTGGATGCCGGTCTGGATCAGGGCCGTGATCGGCGGGGTCTGTATCTGCGGGATGGCGATCGTCACGCCGCAGGTGCTTGCCGCCGGGCACGGCGCGATGGTGCTCGATCTGCACCGCGATATGGCGGCGGGCGTGATCGCGGTCATCATCATCCTGAAGCTGAGCGCCTGCCTGATCTCGTTGGCCTCCGGCTTTCGCGGCGGCCTGTTTTTTGCCTCGCTGTTCGTCGGGAGTCTGCTGGGCAAGCTGTTCGCCGTGCTGCTCGCATTGTCGGCACTGGGGATCGTCGTCGACCCCGTGGTGAGCATGCTGACGGGAATGGCGACGCTTGGGGTCGCCATCGTCGGCGGACCGCTCACGATGTCGTTCTTGGTGCTTGAAATGACGCGGAGCGTCGACGTCACCGCCGTCGTTCTGGCGGGATGCATCGTCACCAGCATCTTCGTCCGCTTCATGTTCGGGCATTCGTTCTCAACCTGGCGGCTTCATCTCCGTGGCGAGACGATCCGCAGCGCCAATGACGTCGGCTGGCTGCGCAACCTCACCGTCGAGCGCATGATGCGCTCTGACGTCGGCAAGGTCCCGGCCACGACGACGATCGCGGCGTGCCGGCGCGAGTTCGTGCTGGGCTCGCGTCCGGCGATCGTGGTGGTCAACAATTCCGACGATTATTGCGGCCTGGTGTTGCTCCCGGAACTGTTTTCCGGTGAGCTCGATAGCATCGCGGACGATATCCAGGTGATCGAACTCGCGCGTTTCACCGACGTCGCCTTGTTGCCGGAGATGAACGTCAAGACCGCCATGAAGATATTCGACGACGCGGAAGCCGAGGTGCTTGCCGTTCTGGAGTCGGAGGACAGCCGCAAGGTGATCGGATTTTTGACCGAGTCGTTCGCGCGCCGCCGCTATGTTGAAGAGATCGATCAGGCGACACGCGGAGTTCTCGGCGCGCTGTCGTAAACATCGGCCCTAAACTTGTCCTAGTGCGTCTCGGCCGCAATCCAGGCCGCGACCACGGCGCGCTCCTCGCCGGTCATCTCGGTGACATTGCCGGGCGGCATCGCGTTCGCCCAGGCCGCGTTGCGGCCGATCAGCCGGGCGTTGCGATGGATATGACCGGAATCATCGAGCAGGACGCCTTTGGGTGCGGTCACAATCCCCGCCCATACCGGCTCGGTGGCGTGGCACATGCTGCATCGGGACAGGATGATCTCTTCGACATTGGCGTAGGTCGGTGCTGCGGCGAGCGATCCGGTCTTGATCTCGCGCGGGCCAGCCGCGGACAGAAAGGCGATGGCGATCATGCCCAGGCCCGCGATGCCCCAGACCCACCATGGCGACGCGCGTCCGGCGTGGCGTTCGTTGAAGAAATGCCGGATGATCGGGCCGAGCGCCAGCACGATCGCGACAATGACCCAGTTGTAGCGTGTCGCAAACAGCAGGGGATAATGATTGCTGATCATCAGGACCAGCACCGGCAAGGTCAGATAGTTGTTGTGGACCGAACGATCCTTGCCGGCCTTGCCGAGCTTCGGATCGGGCGATTGGCCGGCGAGCAGCGCTGCGACGATCTTCTTCTGGTTCGGGATGATCGTTAGAAACACGTTGGCGACCATGATGGTGCCGATGATCGCGCCGATCTGGTTGAACGCGCCGCGTCCGCTCAGGACATGGGTGAATGCGTAGGTGAGGCCGACCAGGAACAGATAGCCGCCGAGCGCGAAGGGGAGTTCGTGCCTGGCGAGGCCCGCCCGGCAGGCGGCTTCATAGAGCAGCCATGCCAATAGCAGGCTGCCGAAGCTGAACAGGCCAGCCTGTGGCGGCGTCAGATCGAGGATGGATTTGTCGACCAGGAACAGCTCGGCATCGAGATAATAGACGACGACCATCAGCGCGAAGCCGGACAGCCAAGTCGTATAGGCCTCCCATTTGAACCAAGTCAGTTCGTCCGGCATTTTTGTCGGCGCGACCAGATATTTCACGATTCGGTAGAAGCCGCCGCCATGCACCTGCCAGGACTCGCCCTGGACGCCCTCGGGCAGGTCGCTGGTCGGTTTCAGGCTGAGGTCGAGATGAATGAAATAGAACGAACTGCCGATCCATCCGATCGCGGCCACCACATGCAGCCAGCGGAAAATCAGGCTCAGCCATTCCGTCAGTACCGATCCCCACATGGTGGCGCCCGTCAATCATGACATCCCCTGTCATGTGTTGCACCGATCGTATTGATTTTCCAGCGCTTCTGCGAGGCGCTGCCTGCACATCCTTAAGGCAGGGGACGCTGCAATGCGGCTTCACGATCACGTCGGGCAAAAGACAAATTGATTTGGACCGCCGAACATTTGCAACCGCCTGTTATTATGCTCGTTGGGTGCGGGTTGATGAACGGGGATATCCGAGATGCCAAGGCGCGCGATTCCGGCGGTCGTGTCCGCACTCGGCGCTCTCGCCGTTTTGAGCGGCGCGGCGTTCGCCCAATCCGGCCTGCGCGAAGGCAAGGATGCGTTTGGTAGTTGGCAGCTCGACAAGCCCGGCACGATCCGCCTGATCAAACCGCAGGATTTGCCCGCGCCGGGAGCGACGCGATCGGCGGCGAATGTCTCACGTATCGTGCCAAGACCTGCCGGCGCCGCGCCGCAGGTCCCGCCTGGATTCAAGATCGAATTGTTCGTGGACGGGTTGAACGGGCCCCGCATCGTCAGGGTCGCGCCAAACGGCGATATATTCGTGACCGAGACGTACGCAGGGCGCATCCGCGTTCTTCGCGCCGCCGACGGTACCTCGAAACCGACTGCGAACGTGGTCTACGCGACCGGCCTGCATCAGCCGTTCGGCGTCGCTTTTTTTCCAAGTGGCGATGACCCGCAATGGGTCTATGTCGCCAACACCGACAGCGTCGTGCGCTTTCCCTACCATTCCGGCGACCTGAAAGCGCCCGGCAAACCCGAAACCATTGTCGCGAACCTGCCGCACGGATCGGGACACGGCAATGACGGGGAGGGCATGGGCCAGCCTCCCGGCGGACTGGAAGCGTGGGCCAGCGAGCAGCCGCTCGGCGCCGCCTGGAGTTACGAAACCGACCGCGCCGCGGTTTTGGCCTTCGATCCCGACGGCAAGAACCGAAAGCTGTTCGCGACTGGCATCCGCAACTGCGTGGGCCTCGCGGTTCAACCTCAGAGCGGAACGCCCTGGTGCTCGACCAACGAGCGCGATGGCTTCGGCGACGACCTGGTGCCCGACTATGTGACCAGCGTCCGCGAGAACGCATTTTATGGATGGCCTTGGTTCTATATCGGCGGCCACGAGGACCCCAAGCATGCTGGCGAACGGCCTGATCTCAAGGACAAGGTCACGACTCCCGATGTTTTGCTCCAGGCGCACTCCGCTTCTCTGGGGCTGACCTTCTACCAGGGAAGCAATTTCCCGACGGACTATCGGGGCGACGCCTTCGCAGCCGAGCACGGCTCATGGAACCGCTCGAAGCGGACCGGCTACAAGGTCATTCGCATCCGCCTGAAGGATGGCACGCCGACCGGCGAGTACGAGGATTTTGTCACCGGTTTTGTCGTCAACGACAGCGAGGTCTGGGGACGTCCGGTCGGCGTGGCCGTCGCGCATGATGGCGCTCTGCTGATCTCCGAGGATGGCAACGGTACGATCTGGCGGGTCAGCCACTGACTTCAAGGCGTCCGCTTTCCCAGCTCGTCGACCAGCACGCGCATGTTCTCGCTGTAGTCGATGGGGACGGCCACGAGATGGACGCCGCCTTGCTTGAAGGCTGCCTCGAGCGTCGGCACCAATTCCGAGGTGGCTGAAACCCGATGCCCTTGGGCGCCGTACGACGTCGCGTAGGCGACGAAATCCGGATTGCCGAACGTCATCCCGAAGTCGGCAAACCCGTCTACCGCCTGCTTCCAGCGGATCATGCCGTAGGCGGAATCCTCGATCACCAGAACGACAAGATCGAGCTTCAATCGAACGGCCGTTTCCAGCTCCTGGCTGTTCATCATGAAGCCGCCGTCGCCGCATACTGCGAGCACGCGCTTGGTCGGATTGAGGCATTTTGCGGCGATCGCGGAGGGAAGACCCGCGCCCATTGTCGCCAGCGCATTGTCCAGCAGCAGTGTATTTGCAACGGTCGTCCGATAGTTGCGCGCGAACCAGATCTTGTACATGCCGTTGTCGAGGCAGACGATACCGTCTTCGGGCACGACCTTGCGAACGTCGTGCACGAGACGTTGAGGAATCACGGGAAAGCGGTCGTCCTCGGCCCGCTCGTTGATGTGCCCGAGGATCTCGTCCCGCAATTTCAGAAATTCGGGGGCGGGTTTGACGCGCTGATGCAATTGAGCGGCGAGCGCGGAAACGGTGGTCCCGATGTCGCCGATCACCTCCGCGTCGGGATGGAAGACCTGTTCGACGGTGGCGGAGACATAGCCGATATAAGCGACCTTGGGTCCGGAGCTGGAGCCCATCAGGAACGGCGGCTTCTCCACGGTGTCGTGTCCGATCGCGATGATGAGATCGGCGCGCTCGATCGCATCATGGACATAGTCGCGCTCGGACAGCGCCGCAGTGCCGAGATACAGCTCGGAATTGCCGGTGACCGCGCCTTTCCCCATTTGCGTATTGAAAAAGGGTATTTGCGCCTTTCGAACGAAATCGGACAGCGCGTCCACCAGCCGCGGCCGGTTTCCCGCGGCGCCAATCATGATCAGCGGACGCTTGGCGCTCAGGATCAACTCGACTCCTCGGTCGCGACCCGGAATGCATCCCGGACGGTCGACGGGATCGAGTCGGCCGATACGATCTGCCGCGTCATCTTGGTGATCGGGCGCATCGCGCCGACAATGTCGACGAGCTGAAAACGCGCCTGGCGCGCGCTCTTGATCGCCTTCTGGCCCGTGATCAGCACCATCGGCATGGCGCCGAGATACGCATAGGCTGCGCCTGTCGTAAAATTCAGTGCGCCGGGCCCGAGCGTGGACAGGCAAACGCCGGGTGATCCCGTGAGCCGTCCCTGTGTCGCCGCCATGAAGGACGCGGCTTGCTCGTGGCGCGTCAGGACGAGCTCGATTTTCGATTGCCGCAGGGATTCGACGACGGCGAGGTTTTCTTCGCCCGGGAGGCCAAAAATCCGCTCGACGCCTTCGTTCTCCAGCGCAGCGACCAGAAGGTCCGATCCGTGGGTACGCATTTGTCTTACGCTCCGTGCCGTTCAACGGAACGCAATTCCTGCCAGAAATCGAGCTCCGGCGCCACGTCGCCGGGGAACAACACAGGAACAACAGAGCGTGTTGTGTCGTATCGCGCGCTGGCGTTCCGATCCAGCCCACGGGACATGCGGTTCCGTCCCACCCATGCACGTGCCGGCGTCAAATCTCACGTGCCTGCTTGCGGACTTCGTTTGCGATCGGTCTTAAGGATTCCACCGCGGACTGGCCAACCAGACTGTAACCCATCCCGGCATCGGCCCAGACGAAGCCAGAAACCTCGCCCTTCAATTGCGGCGTCATGGGTGCGTTCTGGTCGACGGCCATCGGCCGCGTCAGCACGACAAGCCGGTCGCCACGATCGTCGTCATACATGAACATGGCGGCGGGGCCGTGCGACGTCGGGATCAAGCGTCCTCCCATCAGCCGGTAGCCTGACGTCGTCAAATCCGGCACCTTTATCGGCTGATGCAGCCGGTTGGAGAGCCATTGCACGAGCTGCGCGCCGTCCGACGCACGGACCTCGACCGGCCGGACGCGATCGGGCGCGTAGACGTTAAAGGAATCGGCCGCCTCCTGGGCGAGAGCGGCGAGCCCGTTGGCGGAAACCTGCATCGAACCGCGCGCGACCCAGCCGCCGAGACTGCCGACGCCGAGGAACAGCATCGCCGCGACCGCCCGCCAAGAGCGCGACGGACCCCGCCTGCGGTTTTCGATGATCCGCGACAGATTGAGCTCGGGGGGCAGCGGCTCATACACGATCGGCGCCAGCGCGCCACGCAGAAGATCGCGCTGGTCCGAAAAGGCGGCGACGCGCCGGGCGACATCCGGATGAGCGTCGAGATAGGCCATGACTTCCGCCCGCCGCTCGGGTTCGAGAAGCTGGTCCACATAGGCGTGGAGATCGTCCTCGGTGATGGGCCGATTGCTCATTTCAGGCTCCGTAGCTTCACCACGTTCCGCGATGCGTCATCCGCGGTCCCTTCGATTTCCTGCTGCAATTTTTCGCGCGCCCGCGACAGGCGCGACATCACGGCGCCGATCGGAATATCGAGAACCTTTGCCGCGTCCGCATAGGAGAGGTCTTCGACCGCGACAAGCAGCAGCACGGCCCGCTGGTCCTCCGGGAGCTTTGCTAATTTGTCCAGAACGTCCCGATACATCAGCTGTTGTTCCTGTACGGCATCCCGTCCAAAGTCGTCCTCATTGGTCTCATCGATCGTCACGTGCTTGCCGCGCGCCGCCGATTGACGGAACTGATTGACGGCGAGGTTATGAAGAATGGTGAAAAGCCAGGATCGGGCATTGCCGTCGCGCCGCTGGTGCCAGCGGCTGACGGCCCGTTCCAGGCAGTCCTGCACCAGATCGTCGGCCGATGCGGCATTGCGCATCAGCGCTCGCGCGTAGCGGCGCAGCGCCGGGATCAGCGGTTCGACCTGAAGCAGCATGTCGTTCATCGCTGGCTCCGCGCTTGGCCCAACCTCGTTCTGCTCACCGTCATCGGGTCTGAACCTGGATGACCTGGCCGACCGTCGTCGCATCGCCGGGCGCGATCACCAGGTATCGCCGTTCGGGCTTTGCCGGGCTCTCGACGATTTGCCGTATCGGCCCGGCTGCATTGACGATGGCGGACCCGGCCGGATTGGTCATGAACACCGCGAGCGGCTGCAGCGATCCGCCGCCGTCGGCCTGGTCTGCCCAGCGCAAGCACGTATTTCTGCTTCGGCTCAAGCCCCGTAACGGACGCCTGCAACACCTGGATCAAACCCTGATCGAACAGTGAAAACGCTGGTCGGCGCTTTTCCGCCATCCGGGCCCGCCTTTGGGGCGAGCGCGAGTTGGGCGACCTGGCCGGCTACGCCGAGGCTTTGCAGATTTTGCCGGTCGTCCGGATTCGGTGCGGCGTCCGGCACATAGGCGATCGCCTGCGGCGCCTGTCCGATCGGAACGGTGGCGACGGCCCGGTTGGTCGCCGTGTCGATCGCGGTCAGCGCGTCGTTGTTCTCCAGGCCGACATAGACGCGCGTGCCATCGCCCGACGGACATACGCCATGCGGGAGCTTGCCGACCGCAATCGTCGCGACTTGCGAGAAATCGTCGGTGCGGAACACCTTGACCTCGTTGGTGCCGCCGATCGTGACATAGGCGAACGTACCCTTGGCGGTGCGTGCGAAATTGACGTGGTTGGTGGTCTCGATGGTCTTGATCAGGTTGAACGGCGGCCTGGCATCGAACACTTGCGTCTTGCCGACGTCCTTGAGCGTGAACCACACCTGCTGTCCGTCCGGCGTGGCGGCGATGTTCGGGCAGAACGGACTTTCCTGCTTTACCTTCGCGATGATCTTGTGGTCGGCGACGGTGACGACGTCGGTTTCTGGATTGAACGACGAACAGATGTAGCCATACTTGCCGTCGGGCGAGAAGATCTGCATGCCCGGACCGCTCGGTGTGGTGATGCGGGTCTTCTCCGCAAAACTCTTGGCATCCAGGACGGAGATGTAGTTTTCGCCGCGCACGGTGACCCAGACCTCCGTGCCATCGGGCGTGAAGAAGGCTTCATGCGGCGAGCGGCCGATATAGGTCACCTGCTTCACCGCATTGGTGGCGGTATCGATGAAGGTCACGGAGTTCGAGCCGATCGAGACCACCGCGAGCGTCCGATGATCGGGTGAGTAGCCCATGCCGTGGACCAGAACCTGTCCCTTGTAGAGGGGGCTGAAATTCCCGGGCCGGGGTCGCCGAGTTTGATCACGCCCAACAGCTTGTTGTCGACGGGGTCCGTCACCGAGACCGTGTTCGAGAACTGTTCCGCCGCGTAGACGCGATCATGATGGCTGATCGCGATGTCGGGAGAGGACGCCGCGCCAGGGGCTTGGCCGGCGAACGCCGCCGAGCAGGTCGTCGCAAGGATCGTGCACGCAAGCATCGCGCTTTTGGACAGCCGGGTCTTCATCTTCCACTCCTACTTCTTCATTCCGGAGGACATGTCCATATGCATGTCCATGTGGTGGTTGTCGGTGGCAGGCGAGGGCAGGGATTGCGTCGGCGCCGTCGTCGAAGTTGAGACTTGTTGGCCGATCGCGAGCTTCATGGCCGCGATCTCCTGCATCTGGTCGACGATGATTTCCTGCGCGATCCGCCGCAACTGCTCGTTCTTGCCATAACGCAACTCGATCACCGCCATGTCGATCGCGCCCTGATGGTGAGGGGTCATCATCGCGACGAAATCCTGGTCGATATCGCCGGTCGGTTTCGCCGCCATGTCATTCATCATCTTGGTCATCGCGGCCTCGTTCTCTTCCAGAAACGATCTTTCGGCGATCGTCGCCGCCACTGCTTGCTCGGTGGGCTCATGGTGGGCTTCATGCGCCAGCACCAGCGAGGAGGTGAAAAAGGCGAACAGAACGCGCGCCCCGAAGAACGCCATGCCGAAATTGGGTTTCAGGAACCGCAACATGAGTTGTCTCCGTATTCAACGTCTTGCGTTCGGGCGGGCCCGGGCGCACCGCCTTCGCAGATGCGTCCGGGTTATTGGGCAAGGTGTCAGGGTTGCGCGAGATGCCAGGCGCCGTTCAAGAACCCATCGCCGGTGATGTCGCCGGCCTTCTGATCCTTTGCGAACGTGTACAGCGGCTTGCCTTTGTAGGCCCATTGCTTGGAGCCGTCGTCGCGCGCGATGATCGTGTAGTTGTCGCTCGCCTGATCGCCGGCTTCGGCCTTGACGATCGACCAGTTCGTGGCACAGGGACCATTGCAGGCCGACTTGCCGCCGGAATCCTTGTCGAACGTGTAGAGCGACATGCCCTTGCCGTCCGTCAGCGTCGGACCTTTTGAGGTCGAACCGGTCTTGGTCGGGGGCGCCGCGCTCGCGGCCGACATCGCCGCAAAGGACATCGCAGCGACGAGGGCGCCGCGAATCGATAGTCTGGTCATTGATATCTCCATGATGCAAAGGATTGCATCGGTGGAGACGTGTGGCGGCGCATTCTATTCCGCCCGGCCGCAAACACGAAAATGTTAACATGGTTGCCCTCACCTGCCGCTGACAGAAACACGCAGGGGAGGGGTGAACCGATGGACCCCGATTTGGCCCCGCCGCACACTGGCGCCGCCGTCGACCGCCATCGCTAACGACAATCCGCCGCGCGCTCCAATTTCAGACACACCTCCGCGCTCTCGCGGCGTGCCGCGCGCGAAGTCGTGCATATTCGTTTCGCCCGGGAGGGCGTGGGGAATGCCGGGTGCCCGATGCACCCGCAGCCTCGCGTGCAATGAAGAAAGCACGCGAGCGAGTCACCGCAGGTTCACCGGAATCACCCGGCATTCCCGCACGCGATGGTTTTAACGGTTTCCTTCGAGCTCTCCCCGGTGACCGGGCTCTTTTGCCACCGTCGTTCGCAGGACACGTCCTACGACCTTAGCGCCAGCGTC
>WNGI01005345.1_pt1 | contig 11552 bp, 6 predicted proteins | sample 5400621 | NCBI WGS metagenome assembly WNGI01 (sample SAMN13153374, study PRJNA577476) | soil metagenome | isolation source: 20 cm soil or saprolite under Garry oak tree replicate 1 | place: USA:California | collected 2016-06-15
GAGTTCGCAGCCTTCCTGAACAAACCGATCAAGCCCTCGCAGCTGTACAATACGCTGATTTCCCTCTGTGCCGAGCAGGAGCACATACAGCCTCTTTTGAGGCGGGCGGATACGGCAGATTTGCAGTTCGATGCCATGCTTGGTGAGCGGCTCCCCTTACGTATTCTGCTGGCCGAGGACAATACCGTCAATCAGAAGCTAGCGTTGCTCCTTCTGCAGCGGATGGGCTACCGGGCCGATATCGCCGCGAACGGCCTGGAAGTCCTGGAGGCTTTGCAGCGGCAGAGCTACGACATGATTTTGATGGATGTGCAGATGCCTGAAATGGACGGCCTGGAAGCCACCCGCGCCATTCATGAGAGCTGGCCAACCGAGCAGCAGCGCCCGCGCATTGTGGCCATGACGGCCAATGCCATGCAGGACGACCGCGAGGAGTGGCTGGCCGCCGGGATGGATGACTACCTCACCAAGCCGATCCAGGTCAAAGCATTACAGGCGGCGTTGGAGCGAACCGGGCGCTGGGCAATAAACCGGACGCTGCCTCTTGAGGAGCCTGTTGAGGTTGTTCCTCCAACCGTGGCTGCCCAGAGCCAGGTCGTGCTCGGCCTGGCGCTCGACCCGGCGGTGCTGTCCGAACTGCGCCAGTTCCAGGGGCAAGGCGAACCGGATATCGTGCAGGAATTGGCCGAGGCGTTCCAGTTCGAAACGCCACTGCTGTTGGAGGCACTGCGTGAAGCCATGGCCCGGGGGCAGCCTGATCAGCTTCAAAGTGCGGCTCATAACCTCAAGGGCAGCAGTAACAACCTGGGAGCCCAGACGATGGCGGCCCTCAGCGCTGAATTAGAGGCTATCGGCAAGACCGGAACCGTCGAACAGGCGGCGGAGTTGGTTACCCACCTCGAGCAGGAGTATCAGCGTGTCTGCCAGGCCCTGGCTGCCGAAATAGCAGAAGTGAAATGAAAGCGCAAGCGGACTAGAAAAATGGAAATCAGGACGAGGGGAACATAATGAACCAAACGTGAGAAGAGAACTGTGAAGCAAATCTATACACAAAAGAGATCTCGCTCACAGCCAGTGCAGAAGTTTTCTGCTATTCTCTCACCAGGTGCTATTAACAAGGATCATTGACAAACACACAATCTCAACGAATGCTCATGAGGAGGGCAGCACTACCTATGGATGCTAAGAATGAAGTGATGATCGCTCCAGACTTTCTGGCATTGGGTCTGGGCGGGACGAACATGATGTCCATGTTGTGGACCGTGGCAATGGGCCGTCGGGCGGTGGGTGTCGAGATGCGCGGCGATCCCTTTCTCGGCGTGCATTGGAACATCCGTGAAGACTTCTATCACCAGCTCGGCCTGATCGACCAGATGATGCTCGAACGATACGGCGAGGAGCGGATACCTCGTCGGGGAGATGGACGGCTATTTCGCCTCGCGGAGTGTTTCTACAGCCCGCACACCGCCGCTGGAGACATCGTTGCGGATGAGATCATCGACGGTTTCGACGCAGACCAGCATATCGTGGGAACCATCCACCACGTCGAATTCATCGACGACCGGTGGCGCGACGGCCTGCCGAACCGAGTCATTACGTTGTTGGAGCCGCCCACGCCACCAGATCGACCAGATCCTCGAAAGATCCGCACCACGATGGTGGAGGTGCTCGATGGCCCTTCCACGTTCCAGGCGGAGGCTGCGTCCATCCAGAAATTGCTGCGCCGCTACCTGGAGTTGATCGAGCTGCAGGATCGGGAGGCCAACCGCAAGCCCCGGGTCCAGCTGTTCACTCACCACCGTGTGGTCCCGGCTGATGGCGATGGGTTCATCCCCTGTCTCGATGGGCGCAAGCGCATTCGCATCGAGGCCCTCCAGGAATTCGACTTTAAGGGGCAGTTCGTCCGGGTGCGGGAACCGGGCAGTGAGGTCATTGAACTCGGTGTACCCGAGCTGTTCATGATAGCCCAGGGGTTCAACAGTACTGACGCGAAACGCTTGGGATTCGAGCAACAGGACGTCAAGGTCGATCACGGAGATGGGCGTGGATCGGTGGTGGCGCAAGCGGACTTCCTGGCTGGCCTGGTCGAAGTGCTCGTCGGCGGCCGCCTGCGACGGCGCATCTCCTCAGCATTCGACCAGGATGGCAAGGAATACTGGGTGCGGCAAATCGCCGTGGGCCATGAGAATGATCCAGAGGTGGGTTGGGTTCTGGTTCAGGTTCCAGACTTCAAAACCTTCGATCCCATCGAGTCGGGACTCCTTCCAGCAGGGACTGACCCCAGTTCGCCCGAGTTCTTCGCCTCCTACCAACATTTGATCTACGACTACTATATCAAGCAGGCTGCAGAGATCCTTGAAATTCCCAGGCAAGAGCTGATGAAAGTCCAGATGATCTATGGACCGACGTTGTTCAGTCTCGTCGAGCGAGTCGGATCCGACCCCCTGATCGCTGCCAACGGCGTAGTCGCAGGCGATTCCTTCGGCAATGGTCACTTCCTGACCAGTGGTGGTGCGATGACGGGGATGATTGGGCACAGCGCCCGCATCCTTGAGTATTGGCAGGCGCGGGATGCGGGCACCTCACCAACCGATGCTATCCGCCGGCTCGCCGATAGCATCAGAGAAGACACCCATGCCTGGCTTCAGGTGGGCGCGAAGGAATACAGCCAGGCAGCCCCGATCAACTTCGGGGCGGAACGCATCGAACAGATCAGTAAGGCGAGCGGTATCGACGCGAGCGTGCGCGCCAACGCTATCGATGCCGCTCGACGTCAGCGCCACGCACTCATTCCACTGGATCCATCCAACTGGAGAAGGTTATTCGTGCGTAATGGCAAGGTGCTCTCGGCACTGCCGGAGCTTGATGCTGACCACCCGCTGCAGCGCCCTGAGCACGCGGCTACTCTGCTCGCGGCGTTGAAATCTTTGCCATTCATGCCCAGGCGAGTGAGCGCAAAGCTCATCATAGATCAGGAGCTGGGAGAAGGTGAGCAGACCGTGCTCAGATCCAGGCTCATCACAGATCAGGAACTGGAAGAAGCCGAGCAGACCGTGCTCAGGTCCTCACCCGAGAGCGAGAAGAGTGTACTCAGGCAACCACTCAGCATTGAGCCGCTGGTGCCGGAGAGCGCAAAAATCTACGCATTTCTGGACATCCAGCAGAACGAGCAGGTTGTGCAACGTATCGCAATCAAAGAGAACCATGTGATTGTCGGGCGGGTCGATCCCAATCGCGGAATCACGCCAGAGATCGACCTCACGCAGTTCGACACCTCGGGCACAGTCTCGCGCCAGCACGCGCGGATTCGCCTTGAGAAAACCCTCTTCTCTCTCGAAGATCTCAAGAGTCGAAATAAGACGCGGCTGGGCGAGTTGACGTTAACCCCGCTCAAGCCGGAATTGCTCCAGAACGGAGATGTGGTAAGCTTTGGTTCGGTCAAGGCGACCTTTCGCCTGCTTGGAACGAGCGAGTTACCCGCGCCCTGGTCGCAGTCGTAGCTGCCCTTTCTTGGCCGACCTTGCGGCGGGGGCCAGGGCAAGGAATGACTTCCAGCCAGTTGCAACCTCAACCAATCCCAATGGAAGCCATCTCCATCACGTCGCCCTCGGGACTAGTACCCCGGAAAGAGCGAGCGTTGATCTCGGCTCGGTAAAAGGCTCCGACGCGGACGGAAGTGCACTCCTGGAGGGAATCGGCGTTGGAAGCTCGCCGACGCCAACTATTGCAGTCAAGATTGCACTCTCCGGGCTCCAGCCTGGCAGCGTTCATGCTGTTCAAATTCTCCTTGGCGTCTGCGGAGCGCCAGCTCCCACGACCGGCTTATTCTTCAACTCGATATTCGTTCCCCCGACATTCACGCTGAACAACGTCACTGCCGGACCAGAGGGGAGCGGTACGAGTACCATCATCCTCGCTGAACCGCCCAACGCAAACGGCCCTGGACAGCTTCGAATCCCAAGCTCTGGCTCTTGCCTCTTTCTCCGAGCAAGGTGATGGTTTCAATCAATTGCTTAAGGGATCGCCCTAATTCTACAGTTGTAACTAATCAAACGGAAGAGTATATACTGAGGAGCGAGGGGAGTCACTGCCCTTTGGCGACCGTGTTGGTATCTCTCACGTCCTTTGAGCATACGTTTGAGGGACACGTGTATTGACTTGATGCAGCCGTGGTGGCCAGAATGCGAGAGTGTGCTAGATGTCTGAGACAGGATGGTGCTCAATGGCCCCTAACGCTGACAACGACGCCCTCTGAGCCCGCGTCAATCCCTTTGCCCTGCTGATATCCAGTCGCTCGTAGGGTCGATCACGCCGCAGGGTGCGTAGCTGCTTGCCGCTTGCCAGTTCCCGGATGCTGATAGCGCCATCGTCCCCACAACTGGCCAGCGAGCGGCCATCGAGACTCATCTTGAGCGATTGGACTGTTCCCTGGTGCGCATGGCGCGTCTGCACGCACTTCCCGCGCTCGACATCCCACCAGCGGAGCATACCGTCACTGCCCCCACTGATCAGCATCGTGCCGGTCGGACTCCACACCAGCGCATACACGACCTCGCTCAGCTCACTCAAGGCGTATAGAGGTTCTCCACTGTGGGCTCCGCTGCGGGCATCCCAGACGAAGAGCTCTCCACTGCCTCGACCCCCGCCACCACTGGCCAGGCGCGTCCCATCAGGGCTCCAGGCCACGCTCATGACCATGCCACGATGCCCTTGCAGGCGGGCCTGCTGCGTGCCGTTGGTGGCCTCCCACAGGATGACGCTGCCATCGTAGCCGCAACTGGCCAGTCGCGTCCCTTCTGGGCTCCACGCCACACGACGGATCGTGGTTGGCTGCCCATGACCAACCCACCGGCGAATGCCGGTGCTCACTTCCCACACCTGCACCTCCTGCTGATAGCTCCCACCGGCCAGAAACCTGCCATCTGGACTCCACTCTATGCCGAAGAAGGAGGTATCGACGTGGTTGGGGCCGCGCAAGGTCTGCACACCAGCTTCTGTGGTCGCGTCCCACACCTGGACAGCATTGTCTAGCCCACTGCTTGCAAGCAGCCGCCCATCCGAACTCCACGCGACTCCATACGCCATCCAACTGTGGCCGCGCAGCAGCCTGGGCGGGGTCCTGCCATCACTCTCCCAGATGGTCACCAGTGTATCGGAGCCTGCACTGGCAAGCCGGGTGCCATCAGGGTTCCAGGCCACGTCGTAGAGAGTGACCGCGTAGCCCTGGATCACACGCGCACACTGCCCGCGCTCCACATCCCACACCCGTAAGCTGCCATCTTCACTCCCACTGAGCAGGCTGCGGCCATCGGGCGTGAATGCCAGATCATACACAACGGCTGTATGCCCGTGGAGCGCCATACGATAGCTGCCCCGTTCGACATCCCAGAGCCAAATCATCTGGTCGCGGCTGCCACTGGCTAGCAGACTGCCATCCGGGCTCCAGGCCACCGCATTCACCGGGGCGGTGTGTCCCGCGAGTGTCTCACGTACCTCTAAACTTTCCACGTCCCACAGCTTGACGGTTCGATCAAAGCTCCCGCTCGCCAGGGTGCGTCCATCAGGTGCAAAGGCCACCGACCAGACGAGGCCGCTGTGTCCGGTGAAGATACGCGTGGCGGTGCCTGACTGAGCTGCCTGTATCCCCTGCATCTCCCACAGTTGAATACTTCCATCGAAGCTGCCACTGGCCAGTAGGCCTCCATCCGGACTCCAGGCCAGTGCATAGACCGCGCTGCTCTGACAGGAGAGCGTCTGGAGGTGCTTACCCGTGGAGACATCCCAGAGTCGGATAGCGGCATCATCTCCTCCACTGGCGAGTGTACGGCCATCAGGGGTAAAGACGAGACGATAGATGCTGCCGGTATGTTGTCCCAGCCAGAGCAAGGCACCGTTCTCCAGGTTCCACAGCTTGATGGTGCCATCCCAGCTCCCGGTGGCGAGCGTCTGCTCATCTGGACTGAAGGCGAGTGCCTGTACCGCAGCGGTATGCGCCTGCCAGGTCAGGTTCAGTATCTTCCCGCCATCGCGCCACACGCGTGCTCCCCCGCGCCTGCTGCCCATCGCCCAGTAGAGGCCATTGGGGCTCGTTGCCACCGACCAGGGAGGGTCAAAGGACTCGGTAAAGACCGTCTCTTGCAGGGTAGCCCCGGAAAGTGTCGTATCCTGCATCTCGACCCCTTGGAGATAGACGCCTCGCAGTGAGAGTTGTGACAGGTCCAAGCCGCACAGGTGCCCACGAAGCTCTCGCAGCAGTGCAAGGAGATTCGCCGGTCCATACCCCTGCGCGTCGTCAGCCCGTTCGCGAAGCTCGTCGAGCAACGCGAGCAGTTGCCCATCTAGCGCGGTTCGCAAAGGGTACGTGTTGCGCAGGCCAGCCAGAATGGGGGCCACAAGGAGGCGCTGTTGGGTCTGCCGCACATATTCCTTGGAGGGAGCCAGTTCTAAACCATGCTCGACCAGGCGCGAGAAATGGCCCTGCTTGATCTCGCCGGTCACCTCCACAATGAGCCGTGCCGTCACATATTCCATCACGACCGATTGCAGCGTGAAGCTCCCCTGGAGCTTGCCCCGCTCAATAAGCGAGCGGCCACGTAAGCTATCGATCGCTTCCAGCACCTGAGGTTGCGGCAGGGGTGCGCCAAGCACCGCCAGCAGCTCCTGCAGGTTCACCGGCTCGCGCAGGATCGCCAGCCACAGCAGCACGCTCTGCTCGACCGCCGAGAGGCGCGCGTACTGCTCATCGAGCAGCGCGCGCACCCCGCCGAAGACCACCTCGCCCTGCTCCAGAAAGGGGGCGATCTGACCTCCAAAGATCTCTACGATGGTCCGCGCCACGATTTTGAGGGCCAGGGGATTGCCCGCGTAGGCCTCGACCAGCCGGGCGTAGTCAGCGGCGCTGCCCGCGACATCCTTTTCTTCCAACAAGTGTTGGCACGCCTCGGCATCCAGCCGGGCGAGGCGCAAGGCACGCACGGGAGCCCGGTTGCCCTCCAGCGGCACGAGCTCGCTCGGTTTCTCCCGACTGGTCAGCAGCAGGCAACTCTGATGCTCGGTTTCCGCTACCCGGCGAAGCACGCGGGAGAAGCCCTCATAACCTGCACGCATGCGACCGCTGTCCTCCCCTTCCTCCAGGACCGACTCCAGGTTGTCATAGACCAGCAGAATCCGTCGGCTGCGCAAGCATTCCAACAGGAGGTCCTGGCGACTTTCGAGGTTGGAAGACGCGTCGCGTAGCGCCTGGGGGGCAAGCACCTGCAGGCAATCATCCAGCAGCGCTTCGCAGCTGGGAACATCGCGCAGGGAGCGCCAGATGACGACCTCGAAGTCCTCCGCCACGCGGTGCATCACCTTCGTCGCCAGTGCCGACTTGCCAATGCCACCCTGGCCTAGTACGCTTACCACCCGGCAGCGCTCCTCGACCACCCACTCAGAGAGCAGGTCCTGTTCCCACTCACGTCCATAGAAGCTCAGCACATCCGGCGCGTTACCCCATTCGATGCGGCGTTCCTCTCTGGAAGGAGAAGCGAGAGCGTGGGCAGTGACAACGGTCTCCTCTTCGTGCTGGGATGCCAGTGGAGCCTGTATGCCGGACAGTAGCCCACCAAGCCATGCTTCATCGAGGAGCACCTTCTGACGGGCAGCTTGCCAGAGAGCGCGAACCTCCTCTGCCTCACGCCCGAAAGGCCAGGCTTGGCGTTCAATGGCGAGGACCACAAACTGTTTCAGGTGATCGGCCTTTGGATAGGTGAGGCCTCCCTCCCAATCGATCACGGCGCGGCGCCTGACGCCAAGCATGTCAGCTAGTTCGGTTTGCGTCAGCCCGAGCCTGGTGCGCAAGGTCAGCATCACCCGCCCAAAGGCGTAGTCTCGCTCGCGGTACGATGAAACCTTCATAGACCTTCCCTTTTTGTCTCCCTCACACAGACGCAGGAATGTGACGTAATGTGTGGTGCGAAAGTGTCGCGATGTCCGGTGACTTCAAGTACGCTGCTTAGTATACTACAAAACAGAAGTACCCTTGCACAGTGGCGCGGAAGGGTGGCGAGCAGCCTGTCGGCGCCCCAGCGCACCCATCAGGCTGCGGAGGGGTGAGGTGAACGGAATGGCGGCCATTGGGAGGAATGAGTTCCGACCCTCAAACAAGTGATTGAAAGGAAGACCAACAGATGACTGACATAGAAACGCGAGACAATGAGCTTCACTGGGACGTGTTCGTGACACCGGACATCCCCTATGAAAGCCTCGACCTGCCGCCAGGTACGCAACAGCGGATGTGGTCGCCGATGGCGTCGACTCTCATCTACGGGGAGCGGGACGCCGTGCTCGTCGACGCCTTTATGACCATCGAGCAGGCGCACGCCCTGGGGGAGTGGGTCGAAGCACACGGCAAGCACCTGACCACGATCTACGCCACGCACGGCCACGGCGACCATTTCTTCGGCGCCAGTACCGTTCTCCAACGATTTCCGCGCGCCCGCCTTGTGGCGACGCCGAGGTGGTCGAGATGATGCGCCAGCAGGCATCGCCGCAGTCCCTCGCGTCGTTTTGGACTCCGCGTTTTCCCGGTCAACTTGCTGATCAGCTTGTGCTGGCCGAAGAACTGACCGAAAACGTGATTGACCTCGAGGGGCACGATTTGGTCGTCGTGCCCCTCGGACATACCGATACCGACGACACGACCTGCCTGCACGTACCGTCCATTGGCCTGGTCGTCGCCGGGGATGCCGCCTACAACGACGTCCATCTCTTACTTGCCGAGTCAAACGCGCACACGCGCCGCGAGTGGATCGCGGCGCTCGACACCATCGAAGCGCTCCACCCACGCGCGGTGATCGCCGGCCATAAGCGACCGGGAACCGACGATGACCCCAGGATCATCGAAGAGACCCGGCAGTACATCCGCGCTTTCGATAGGCTCGTCCAGACGACGACGACGGCGAGAGAGCTGTACGAGCAGATGCTCTCGCTCTATCCAGAGCGGGTCAACCCTGGTGTACTCTGGTCGTCAGCGCGTGCATTCAAGCCGGAGGAAGGATAGACGGCCTGAAGGTTGGTTGCAGAACTGTGAGTTGTCATTCGTAATCGAGGAGTGGGACCAATGATCAACCGGATTCAGCTTGAACCCGAGGCGCAAGCCTTCGCGGAGGCGGAGGCCCTGTCACCTTTGCTGTTCACTCTTGGTCCCGAACAGGGACGGCTCGCCCTCGATGAGGCGCAATCTGGCAGGGTTCGCAAGCACCCGGTCGACATGGAAGACCTGACTATTACAGACGGCCTCAGTGTGCAGCTGGCGCTTCGCATCCTGCGGCCCCAGAACGCGCGGACTCCGCTGCCGGTCATCGTGTATATCCACGGTGCCGGGTGGGTGTTCGGCAGCCCGCAGACGCATGACCGGCTGATGCGCGAACTGGCCGTCGGAGCCGGGGCCGCCGTCGTGTTCCCGGTGTATCGGCTCTGCCCGGAGGTCAGCTACCCGACAGCCCTTGAGGAGTGCTACATGGCGGCGCAGTGGGTCGCCAGGCGCGGGCAGGAACATGGCCTGGATGCCGAGCGCCTGGCCGTAGCTGGCGACAGTGTTGGGGGCAACATGGCAACAGTGATCACGCTGCTGTCCAGGGAGCGCGGGGGGCCGGACATTCGGCTCCAACTGCTCTTCTACCCAGTGACCGACGCGGCCTTCGATACCGCCTCCTACCACCAGTTCACCGAAGGCTACCACCTGCGGCGCGACGCCATGATGTGGTTCTGGGAGCAGTACACGCGCCACCCGGGCGAGCGCAACGAGATCACCGCATCGCCGCTGCGAGCCAGCGTTGAGCAATTGCAAGGGCTCCCTGCGGCGCTCATCATCACCGCCGAGGCCGATGTGCTGCGTGATGAAGGGGAAGCCTATGCCAACAAGCTGCGTGAGGCGGGAGTGCGTGTCACGGGGGTACGGTTCCAGGGCACCATTCACGACTTCGTGATGCTGAACGCCCTGGCACAAACCGCGGCGACGCGGGGAGCGATCGCGCTTGCTACTGCCTGGCTGCGTGAGGGGTTCTCGACTCAGCTCACATAGGCTCTTTGTTCTACAAACATCGTATGGAGGTATGACAAATCATGACACCCGACCAAATCAAACAGGTTATCCAAGAGGGCCAGTGGGTGAGCATCACCACCGAGCTGCGCCCAAGCAGCAATAAATCAGCCACCGGGGAAATCCAACCGTTTTATTGTTCACGCGTTTTTACCTATTCTCCCGGTGACCGATTTGCCTGTACCGTGATGAATTATGCCGATCCCAATGGCAAAGTTCCTCTGGTGAAAATTGTGATTAAGGGGCATAACACCTGGCAGGGAGAACACCCAATTGCAAAAGGCGCGTACAATCTGGACTACATTGCTGATGAAGCCTATGAGGTGACCCCACTGCATCAAGGCTTTGCCGATGTTGCGAACAGATTTCCAGGCACTGGCCTGGGCATATGGGAAGTCCATGTCATGCAAGACCTCAAAGGGAAAGCCTTTCCGTTGTTTAGTCTGGTCGAAGGACAAACCTATGTCGACTACGACCTCATCTATATCTACAACGACATGCTTTTCAATGGAAGTAAACACGTTGACGGTCGCGCTTTTGACAAGCCGGAAAACAGGCCCACCAATTTGCAAATCCCGTTGGTGAGACAGCAATAACAGCTCTGTCTGTTCTGTCTCTTCACAGGTGCCTGGCACCTGCTGTCCATGCAAGGACGATCAGGTGAGAACCTGGTTCTCCCAAAGGGAGCGACATCATGAGTATCTCAGAACACTGGAGCGTGAACGAGCTCCCACTGTCCTGGTGCGGCTGTTGCGCGAGGACATGAGATAAGAACTTCGTCAAATGTAGTGAAGATACTTCAGGAAAGGAAGAGCAGCGTTTCTGCTCAGAAAACGTAAAAATAGGCGCTTCCATCTTTGGGAAGCAGTGCTCGTAGAACGAGCGAAAGGAAGTGAAGAAGTGAATACGCTACCGAATATTGTGTTGGTGCATGGCGCCTGGGCCGACGGCTCCTGTTGGAGCGCCGTCATCGAGCGCCTGCAGGCCGACGGCTACACTGTCACCGCACCCCAGTTTCCGATGACCCAGCTTTCCGCTGACGTCGCTCGGCTGCGCCAGGTACTGGCCCGCCAGAACGGCCCGACCATCGTCGTCGGCCACTCCTACGGCGGCCAAATCATGACCGCGCTGGGCACCGACGCGCCGGGCGTCGTCGGCCTGGTCTACATCGCGGCCTTCGGACTTGACCAGGGTGAATCCCTCGGCGCACTGCTGTCGCAGGGACCAGTGACCCCGGCACTGGTGCACCTCTTCACCGACAAGCAGGGCTTCACCTGGCTGTCAGAGGACGACTTCGTGAACCACTTCGCGGCTGACGTGGATCCGGTGAAGGCCAGGGTCATGTACGCGGTGCAGCAGGCTTTGTCCGCGTCCGCCTTCCAGGAGGTGATGGGTGTCCCGGCCTGGAAAGCGCTGCCGACCTGGTTCCTGGTCGCCGCAGACGATCAGGCCCTCCCGCCCGATGCCGAGC
>WNGI01021586.1_pt1 | contig 11552 bp, 13 predicted proteins | sample 5400621 | NCBI WGS metagenome assembly WNGI01 (sample SAMN13153374, study PRJNA577476) | soil metagenome | isolation source: 20 cm soil or saprolite under Garry oak tree replicate 1 | place: USA:California | collected 2016-06-15
GCGTCGTCCTCCAGCCGGTGGAGGGGAACTACAAGGTCTACATCCTCGACGAGGCGCACCAGCTCACGGACGCCGCCTGGAACGCGCTCCTGAAGCTGATCGAGGAGCCGCCGCCGCACCTCGTCTTCGTCTTCTGCACCACCGACCTCTCGAAGGTGCTGCCGACCGTGCGGTCGCGCTGCCAGACGTTCGTCTTCCGGCGGCCGCGCCTGCAGGAGCTCGTTGCGAAGCTGCGCCGGGTCGCCGACGCCGAGGGCATCGACGTTCCCGACCAGGCCCTCGCGCTCGTCGCGCGCGGCGGGCGCGGCGCGTACCGCGACGCCGAGTCGACGCTCGACCAGCTGGCGTCCGCGACCGGGAACAAGGTCACGGTGCAGTCGGTGCTCGAGCTGCTGGGGACGGTCGAGGAGGAGGCGCTCTTCCGGATCTGCGACCTCGTGATCGACCGCGACACGGCGGGAGTGCTCACGTATCTGGAGGAGCTCGCGGAGCGCGGACACGACCTCGGCCGCCTCGTCCTCGACCTGATCGAGCACCTGCGGCAGATCATGCTCGCGCAGCACCTCGGCGACGTGGCCGAGGCCGCTGCGACGAGCGAGGAAGCGCGGGAGCGGCTGAAGGCGCAGGCGAACCAGCTCGAGGAAGCCACCGTCCTGCGCCTCATCGACCTGCTCGCGATCGCGGTCGACGACATGCGCCAGGGCGGCGACCCTCGGCTGCCGCTCGAGCTCGCGCTCGTCAAGGTGACGCGGCCGGCCAGCGATCTCTCACGCGAGTCGATCGCCTTCCGCCTCGAGCGGCTCGAGCAGGGCCCGGGCCATGTCCCTACGCCTCGACCGGGGTCAGACCCCGGGCCAGGTCCAGAGGAGACGGCTGTTGAGCCGGAAAAGCCGCAGCAGGAGCCGGTTCCGGTGCCCGTCGGTGGGCCCGCGCTCGAGCTCTCGCAGCTACAGGAGGCCTGGGGGCGAACCGTGCTGCCGGCCGTCGAAGAGCGCGGCGGAATCCCCACTGCGTCGCTGCTGCGCGAGGCGCACCCCGCGGAGCTGAGCGGCGACACGCTCACGCTCGAGTTCCCGCCGAGTGCGCAGTTCCACCTCGACCTCGCGCGCGACCCGAAGAACGCGAACCTGCTGGCCGACGCCCTCTACGACGTCACCGGCCGCCGGCTCGAGCTCGTCTTCGAGCTCGGCGAGGCGCGCGAGGCGCCGGCGGCGGACGAGGAGCCGGCGGGAGAGGAAGAGTTCGTAACCCGCTTCACGGAGGCATTCGACGCGCGCGAGCGGGAAAGCTAGGACCCATGTCCTCCTTCGACATGGACAAGCTGATGCAGCAGGCCGCGCAGATGCAGGAGCAGGTCGAGCGGATGCAGGACGAGGCGGCGAAGGAGACCGCGCAATCGTCGGTCGGCGGCGGCCTCGTCAAGGTGACCGCCAATGGCGCCGGAGAGGTGGTCGCGATCGAGATCTCGCCCGACGCGATCGACCCGGACGACCCGGAGGCGCTCGCCGACCTCGTCCTCGCGGGCGTGAACGAGGCACTGCGCTCGGCGAGGGCCGGAGTCGAGGCGAAGGCGCAGCAGATGCTCGGCGACATGGGCCTCGGTGGCCTCGGCCTCCCCGGGCTCGGCGAGTGACCGAGCCTCCGCCGCGCCGGGGGGTACGCGGCCGGTATCTCTTCTCGAACTGGCTGTGGGCCCTGATCGTCCTCGCCCTGATCGGCGTCGTGATCTGGGGCTGGGCGTTCGACTTTTCGCCTCGCTGACTCGTCCGAAGCGGACGAGTACCCTCAGGGCGCATGCTGAGCCCATCCGTCGAGAACCTCGTCGCGCAGCTGACGCGCCTGCCGGGAATCGGCAGCCGCACCGCGCAGCGGCTCGCGTTCCACCTGCTCCAGACACAAAAGGAGGAGGCGCTCGCGCTCGCCGGCGCGATCGAGGAGGTGAAGGAGCGCGTGCGCTTCTGCCGCGAGTGCGGCAACCTCACCGAGGACGAGCTGTGCGCGATCTGCCTCGACGCGCGGCGCGACCGCACCACGATCTGCGTCGTCGAACAACCCGTCGACGTCGTCTCGCTCGAGCGGACGGCGGAGTACCGCGGCCTCTACCACGTCCTCGGCGGCGCGCTCTCGCCGCTCGACGGCGTCGAGCCCGAGCACCTGCGGATCGACGAGCTCATGCACCGCGTCCAGAGCGACGGCGTCGTCGAGGTGGTGCTCGCCACGAACCCGAACGCGACGGGCGAGGCGACCGCGTCCTACCTCGCCGGTCGGCTACCCGACCGCGTGCGCGTGACACGGCTCGCCAGCGGGCTGCCCGTCGGCGGCGACCTCGAGTACGCGGACGAGGTCACGCTCGGCCGCGCGCTCGTCGGCCGCCGGGAGATGTGACAGTGGCGACGACGCAGTACGAGACGGTTCCGGAGGTCGCAGCCGACTCGGCGGCGCGCGGGCCTGATCTCGTCGTGATGAAGTTCGGCGGCTCGTCGGTCGCGGACACGGACAAGATCAAGGACGTCGCGCGCCGCCTCGTGCGCGCCCGCGAGGAGGGCCGGCGCGTCGTCGGCGTCCTCTCGGCCATGGGCGACACGACGGACGAGCTGATCCGGCTTGCCCACGAGATCTCGTCGCGCCCGCACCCGCGCGAGTACGACATGCTCATCTCGGTCGGCGAGCGGATCTCGAACTCACTCTGCGCGATGGCCGTCCACGACCTCGGCCACCAGGCCATCTCCCTCACGGGCTCCCAGGCCGGCATCGTCACCGACACCGTCCACGGCAAGGCGAAGATCGCGGAGGTGCGCGCGACGCGCATCAACGACGCGCTCGACGCGGGGAAGATCGTGCTCGTCGCAGGCTTCCAGGGCGTCTCGGCCGACTCCCACGACGTGACCACGCTCGGCCGCGGGGGCTCGAACCTCACGGCTGTCGCGCTGGCGGCGGCGCTCGGCGCGGGCGCGTGCGAGATGTACACCGACGTCGAGGGCGTCTTCACCGCCGACCCGCGCCTCGTCCCCCACGCGCGCCGCCTCGCGGCGGTCACATACGAGGAGATGCTCGAGCTCTCGGCGAGCGGCGCGAAGGTGCTCCAGCTACGCTCGGTCGAGTTCGCGCGGAACCACGACGTGCGGCTGCAGGTGCGGTCGACGTTCTCCGACGCCGAGGGAACGTGGATCGTCGACGAGGAGGATCCCGTGCTCGAGAAGGCGATCATCAGCGGCGTCGCGCACACCGACTGCGAGCCCCTCTACCGCGTCCGCAGGATCGGCGCGGCGCGCCTGTTCGAGCGGCTCGCGGAGTCGAACGTCAACGTCGACACGATCCTCCAGGTCTCGAGCGACGAGATCGTCTTCAGCGCTCCCGTCGAGGATCAGCGCGCCTGCGAGGAGCTGCTGGGCGCGCTCGACGTCGAGTGGTCGATGCGCGACGACCTCGGCAAGGTGAGCCTCGTCGGCGCCGGGATGAAGAGCCATCCGGGCATCGCCGCGCAGGCGTTCGCGACGCTCGGCGGCATCGGCGTCCAGCCCGAGGTCATCTCCACGTCGCCCATCAAGATCGCCTGCCACGTCCGCACCGAGGACGTGCCGAAGGCGGTGGCCGCGCTGCACGACGCCTTCGAGCTCGGAGCGGCGTGAGCCAGCGCGACGCGAGCATCGGGGTCGTCGGCGCCACCGGCGCCGTCGGCACCGTGACGCTTCGGCTCCTGCGCGAGCGCGGCTACGAGAACGTGCGCGCCTTCGCTTCCGCGCGCTCGGCGGGCCGGCAACTCGGCAGTTTGACCGTGGAAGAGGCAACCGCTGAGACGCTCCTTGCGGGCGGCCTCGACCTCGTCCTCTTTTCGTGCGGCACGAGCGCGTCCCGCGAGCTCGTCCCGGATGCAGTCGAGGGCGGCGCGCTCGTCGTGGACAAGTCGAGCGCGTACCGGCTCGCGGACGGCTATCCGCTCGTCGTGCCCGAGGTGAACGGCGACCGTGCCCGCGACGCGATCGCGACGACCCGGGTCGTGGCGAACCCGAACTGCTCGACGATCCCGCTCAGCTGCATCCTCAAGCCGCTGCACGACGCGGCCGGGCTGAAGCGGGTGCGCGTCTCGACGTACCAGGCGGTCTCGGGCGCGGGCGCGCAGCGGATGGAGCGGCTCCGAGCCGAGCCGTCCGACGAGCACGACCTCGAGTTCGACTGGACGTGGGAAGGCGACGAGACCGACGAGGAGGCGAAGATCCGCGCCGAGGCGCGCAAGATCCTCGAGCTGCCCGAGCTGCCGCTCAGCGCCACGACAGTGCGCGTTCCCGTCCTCGTCGGGCACGCACAGTCGGTCTGGGTCGAAATGGAGAAACCGCTCCCGCCCGAGCACGCGGAGTCGGTCCTCGCCGCAGCCCCGAGCGTGCGCCTCGTCGAGATGCCGACCCCGCGCGCGGCGGCGCAGACGGAGGAGGTGCTCGTCGGCCGCATCCGCCCGGATCGCGCCGCAGAGGGCAACGGCCTCGTCCTCTTCCTCGCCTGCGACAACCTCGTCAAGGGCGCCGCACTCAACGCGCTCCAGATCGCCGAGCTCCTCCTCGAGCCGGCCCGCACGGCCGCCTAAGAGATCGACTTCGCACCGTAGAGGTGCAGAAATCGGCCATTTGGGAGAGGTGTTTTCTTCGGTCTCACGAACAGGACTGGTCTACGCGGGCAACGGATTCGGCACGCACTACCGCAAGGCAACGATCGCCTTCGTGCCCTTCGCACGGATCGCGGCCGCCGTCGGCTAGAAGCGCTGCGGCGCGGGTGCGGGCATGAACGCCTCCTGCACCCGCGCCAGCACCTTCTCGCGCGTCCCCTCCTCCACCGGTTGCAGGCCGCCGAGCTCGAGCCGCGCGAGCTCGACCCGGCCCTTCGCGCGTACCGACACGAACCCGAAGTCGGCGAGGAAGTCCGCGGGGAAGATGGTGCGATGGACGTGGAAGCGCTCGAAGTTCGTCTCCTTTTCGGGATAGCGGTAGGCGAACGCCTCGAGCGCACGGGCTCCGCGCTCGCGCGAGTCGCCGATCGCGGTGAGGAAGAGCGACTGCATCACCCACGGCCGGGACGGGTCGGTGAGATACGCGCAGGTGACGAGGACGGCGTCGTCGCTCGGCGGCCCCGCGGGCAGCTCCCGCGCGCGCGGGAAGAGCTCCGCCGGCCCGTACTGCATCGAGCCGAGCAGCCGGCCGTCGTCGTCGTGGTAGACCGTCCCCCACGCGCCCCACTCGTCCTCGGCGTCGCGGATCCATTTGCGCTTGTCGGCGCTGCGCCCGTTCCGCGTCTGCCACCAGATGCACTCGTGGCACACGGTCGGAGCCGTGTCGATCGTGGCGCCCGTCAGCCCGGAGATGCGCGTCGTCATGCCTTCTCCGGTCCTACCGCGTCGACGACGACCTCCACCGCAGCCGGCTCGACGTCGGCCATGCTGCGGAGGTACTCGCGCACACGCCGCTGGACGAGCCTGCCGACGGCTGGTATCGACGCTCCCCACTCCGTGACGAGGTGCAGCTCGACCCGTACCGCGCCGTTCTCGTCCGACACGCGCACCGCGTGCTTCCGCGGCAGCGGACTGTCTGCGAGCCCTCGCACCCCGTCGACTTCCCGCGCCGCGTCCGCGGCGTAACGGGCGAGGATCTCGGTCGAGATTGACGCCTGACCGGCCATAACGGAGTCAGCGTAGCGCTGCTCTGAGCACGAGCTCCGTCGCCTCGGGCCGTGCTGCGAACCGGAACGGGACGAACGTCGTGCCAAGCCCGGCCGAGACGTGCATCGTCGCGGCGGCGCTCCGGTAGACGCCGGCGTTGAACGGAGCGGTCAGATGAGCGAAGCGGAGCTTCCCGCCCGGAAGCGGGAGCGCGATCTGGCCGTCGTGCATGTGCCCGGCTAGCACGAGATCGAAGCGGTCCGGCTCGAGGTGGTCGAGGACGCGCGGGTAGTGGCAGAGGAGGATCGAGAAGTCGGCCTTCCGGGAGAGGCGGTTCGGGTCGAAGCGTCGCCGGCCGCGCACGATCAACCGCGGATCGGCTCCCGCGATCCACACGCTCCGGCCCCGGAGCTGCCGGGGCAGGACCCGCACGAGCCGCCGGAGCATCGGCTCGCCCCGCGGATGCGTGAGGAGATCGCCGCTGATCGCGACGAGGTCGGGCTCCCGCTCCCGCGCCCACTCGGCGGCCTGCCAGACAGCGCCGACTCCCGGCGAGGGCACACCGAGGTGGAAGTCCGAGAGATGCGCGATCCGCAGCCCGTCCAGCTCCGGCGGCAAGCCCGGCAGCTCGAGCTCGAGCTCCCGCAGCCGCACCCAGCCCGCTTCGAGCAGGCCCCAGCCGAGGCCGGCCGCAGCCGCCCAGCCGAGACGTCTCAGACTTCGAGCCGCTCGAGCGCCGGCCGCGGGTCGACGATGTGGCGCTTGAACTTCAGCTCCGCTTCCTCGAGCCCGGCCGCAACGCCGACGAGCTGCGCGAGGTGGAGCACCGGCATCTTGAAGGCGCGGCCCGTCGACGCCTCGAGCTTCTGCTGCCAGGCGTCGAGCGAGAGGTGGCAGAGCGGGCACGGCGTGACCATCACGTCGGCGCCGGCCTCGATCGCCTGCTCGACCGGCTGGATGACCTCGCCGAGCGCCGTCTCCTCGCGCGCCGCGATGATGGGGAAGCCGCAGCACTTGACCTTCGCCGGATAGTCGATCGCCTCTCCGCCGCAGGCCTCGATGATCCGCTCGAGCGACCATGGCCGGTCCGGATCCTCGAAGCCCATGATCTTGGAGGGCCGCAGGATCTGACAGCCGTAGAACGGCGCAACCTTGAGCCCCTTCAGTCCGCGGTGGGCGACCTCCTTGAGCCTCTCGTAGCCCTCGCCCTCGGCGATCTCCCACAGGAAATGCCGCACCTCGACCTTGCCGGAGTACGCCGGGACGCCCACCGTCTCGAGGTTCTCGTTGACCCGCGCGAGCAGCTCGGCGTCGCCCTGGAGCATGAAGTTCGCCTGGCGCAGGTTGAGCGTGCAGACGTTGCAGATGGTCATGAGCATGTCGCAGCCCGTCGCCTCCGCGTAGGCGAGGATGCGCGCGTTGAGGTGGAGGTAGTAGTCGGGCTCGGCCTCGTGGATGTCGCCCGCCCCGCAGCACGTCACCGACTCGAGCTCCACGAGCTCCAGCCCGAGCATGGGCGCCAGCGCCTTCGTCGAGCTGTCGAGCTCCTTCGCGGAGAGCGACGCGAGACAGCCCTTGTAGTACGCCACCCTCTTCAGCGGGGCCTCGGTTGTGCTCACGCTTTCGGTTCCTCCTCCACTTCGGGTAGCCACGGGCGTGGCGCGGCGCCTTCACGGGCGTAGATCTCCTCGAGCGACTCGCCCGCGTGTCCGTGCTCGAGCTTCGCGAGTGCGTGCTCGCCCTGGACGATGCCGCTCGCCCCTTGCCGGTCCTGTTCGCGGACGAGCTTGCGCAAATTCCGCGCCTCGTTCACGTCTTTTGCCGTGTGCGGGATGGGGACCGGCCGCACCTTGCCGTGGCGCGCCAGGCTGGCGCCGAACTTGAGCTGCTTGATCGCCGAGACATAGCCCTGCGTCTTCGGGATCAGCTCCTCCTCGCGCAACCACCCCGTCGTCTCCGCGGAGCGAACGAACCACTTCGCGTGCTTGGCGCCCATGTCCCGGTCGATGCCGAGGCGAATCGACTCGGCGCCGAGCTTCGCGATCGCGTCGCGCGGGTCGACGCCCTTGGGGCAGCGCTCGTTGCAGAAGTAGCAGCGAGTGCAGTCCCAGATGCCGTGCTCCTGGTTGTACCGCTCGAGCCGTTCGACGTTCGCCGAGTCGCGCGGATCGCCGACGAAGCGCATCCCCTTCGCGAGCGCCTGCGGGCCGAGGAACTCGGGATCGGACTCCATCGCGTTGCACTCCGAGACGCAGCAGCCGCAGTTGATGCAGAGCGACTCCTTGTGGATGACGTTCATCCGCTCCTGGGAGACCCGGTACTCGCGCCCGTCCTCCGGCCGGTCGTAGCCGGGCTCCAGCCAGGGCCACATCGCCTTGAACTTGGACCAGAAGGGCCCCATGTCCACGACGAGGTCCTTGCGGATGGGGAGGTTCCCCATCGCCGAGATGACCGGCACGTGGCCCGCCTGCGCGATGTCGTACATCCGCGTCTTGCAGGCGAGTACCGCGGCGCCGTCCATCCGCATCCCGCATGAGCCGCAGATCATCATCCGGCAGCTCTTGCGGAAGGCGAGCGAGCCGTCGTGCTGGTCCTTGACGATGTCGAGGCAGTCGAGGAGCGTCGCCCACTCGGGCGCCTCGATCTCGTACTCCTTCAGAGCCCGGTCGCCCGTCGAGGAGTCGTAGCGCCAGATCTTCAAGCCAACTTGCATCAGTACTTCCTCTCCTGGGGCTCCCACTTCGTCATCCGCACCGGCTCCCACGAGAGCTGCGGCGCGCCGTCGACCAGGCGGACGATCGTGTGCTTGAGGAACTTCTCGTCGTCGCGCACCGGGTAGTCGTCCGGCCGCGCGTGGGCACCTCGGCTCTCCTTGCGCTCGATGCCGGCGACGACCATGCACTCGGCGAGGTCGAGCAGGAAGCCGAGCTCGATCGTCCCCGTCAGATCACTGTTGAAGACTTCGCCCTTGTCCTCCACGAGCGCACGCCCGTAGCGGTTGCGGAGCCCGGCGACGATCTCGCCCTGCTCCTCCATCTGATGCTCGCGCCGGAAGACGCCGAAGTTCTCATGCATCGTCGAGGCCAGCTCGTCGCGGATGGCCCACGGGCGCTCGCCGTCGTTCCGGTCGAGCAGCTCGGCCACCTCCCGCTCGGCGTCGCGCTCGACCGAGTCCGGCACCTCGACGGTCGTGTGCGAGAGGGCCCACTCCGCCGCGTGCCTTCCCGAGCGCTTTCCGTAGGTGATCGTCTCCATGAGCGCGTTTCCCCCGAGCCGGTTGGCGCCGTGGACGGAGACGCACGCGCACTCGCCGGCTGCGTAGAGGCCCGTGAGCTCGGTCTGCCCCCAGACGTCGGTGGCGACACCGCCCATGTGGTAGTGGGCTCCGGGCCGCACCGGGATCGGGTCGTAGATCGGATCGACGCCGAGGAAGGTCATCGCGAGCTCGCGCGACCCAGGTAGCCGCTCGATGATGCGCTCGGCGCCGAGGTGGCGGAGATCGAGGAGAACGTTGCCGTCGACGTCGCGGCCGGCGTCGATCTCCATCTGCTCGGCCCGTGAGATGACGTCGCGCGACGCGAGCTCCATCGTGTTCGGCGCGTACCGCTTGAGAAAGCGCTCGCCGTCCTTGTTGAGCAGGTAGGCGCCCTCGCCGCGGCAGCCCTCGGTGATGAGCACGCCCGTCGGCGCCAGCGTCGTCGGGTGGAATTGCATCATCTCCATGTCCTTGAGCGGCAGGCCGATGCGGAGCGCCATCGCCATCCCGTCGCCCGTGCAGGAGTAGGCGTTCGTCGTCCCGGTGTAGAGCCGGCCCGCACCGCCGGTCGCGAGAATCACGGTCTTCGCGCCGATCGTCTTCACCCCGCCGTCGAGGAGGTCCCAGCAGACGACCCCCTGGCAGCGGCCGTCGTTCTCGACGAGGTACCAGGCGAAGTACTCCTCGTAGGTGGGAATGTCGCGCTTGCAGATCTGCTCCCAGAGCACCTGGATGAGCACGTGCCCGGTGATGTCGGCGGCGTAGGCCGTGCGCGGCGCGCCGGCTGCGCCGAACGGGCGCTGTGCGATGCGACCGTCCTCCGTGCGCGAGAAGACCGCGCCCCAGTTCTCGAGCTGGTAGACGTCGCCCGGCGCCTCGTCGCAGAGGATCTCGATCGCGTCCTGGTCGCCGAGGTAGTCGGACCCCTTGACGGTGTCGAACGCATGCATCTCGGGGTTGTCCTCGGACGCGTTCCCGAGCGCGGCGTTGATCCCACCCTCGGCGGCGCCGGAGTGGGAGCGCGTCGGGTGGATCTTCGAGATCATCGCCACGTCCGCACCCGCGTCGAAGGCCTCGATCGCTGCGCGCATGCCTGCGCAGCCCGCACCGACGACGAGCACGTCGTGCTTCGCGATCACGAAGGTCACGCTAACGAAAGGGAAAGGTCCGACGCCCGGCGAACCGTCCCTCCATGGACGCCCGCGCGGCAGCCGACCGCTTCCTCGCCTCGCCGGCCCTGAGCGAGGCGACTCGGCGGGCCTACGGCAGCGACGTCGGAGAGTTCTGCACGTGGCTCGAAGGTCGCAGCACGAGCCTCGACGCGGTCGACGTCCGCGTCCTGGCCGACTACGTCGCCTGGCTCGGCAGTGCGGGCCGTGGCAGGAAGCTCGCGCCGGCCACGATCAGCCGGAAGCTGGCCGCGGTACGCGCCTTCCTCAGACATGCGCTCGGGCCCGAGCGGGTGCCCGACGCGCGCCTCGGCCCGCGCCGCGCGCGGCGCCTGCCCGACGCTCCCGCAGCCGCCGAGATCGAGCGCACGCTCGAGTCGCTCGAGGGCGAAGGACCGGTTGCGTTGCGGAACCGGGCGCTCGTGGAGCTCGTCTACTCCGCCGGGCTGCGCAGCGCCGAGGCTGTGGGCCTCGACCTCGGCGACGTCGACTTCGAGCAAGAGCTCGTGCACGTGCGCCGGGGCAAGGGCGGTAAGGAGCGGGTCGTGCCGCTCGGCGAGGAGGCCGCACTCTGGCTCGCCCGCTACCTGCGCGAGGCCCGGCCGGCTTTGGCTGGGAGCGCCGCCGGCAAAGCCGGCGGCGCCCGGCCGGGAAGTTCCGCCTTCGGCGCCGGCGCCACGGGCGCGAACGACGCGCTGTTCCTCTCCGCGCGCGGGCGGCGCCTCGACACGAGCACCCTGCGCCGGGTCGTCCCTCACCCGCACCGGCTGCGGCACGCATTTGCGACGCATCTGCTCGAGGGCGGCGCCGACCTCCGCACGATCCAGGAGCTGCTCGGCCACAGCTCGCTCTCGACGACGCAGGTGTACAGCCACGTCGATCCGCGCCACCTGCGCCGCGTCTACGACCGCTCGCATCCCCGTAGCTAGAAGAATGGGCCAATGCGGGTCTCGGCCAAGGTCGACTACGCGCTACGGGCGATGGCGGAGCTCGCCGCCGCGCCGCCCGGCCTGACCACGGCCGAACAGCTCGCCTCGGCTCAGCACATTCCGCCGAAGTTCCTCGAGAGCATCCTCGCCCAGCTGCGCAGCGGCGGCCTGGTCGCCAGCCAGCGCGGCGCCGAGGGCGGCTACCAGCTCGCCCGGCCGGCGGAAGAGATCTCGATCGCCGAGGTCATCCGCGAGCTCGAGGGGCCGATCGCCACCGTGCGAGGCGTGCGGCCCGACGAGCTCGCGTACGAGGGCGCGGCCGAGGGGCTCCGCGACGTCTGGCTCGAGCTGCGGACGCAGATCCGCGGCGTACTCGAGCAGACCACGCTCGCGGACCTCGTCCACAAGGACTGACAGTTCCGACTTGCGGTGCGCCTTTGCTTATGGCAATAATCAGCACTGCAAATACCTACTAGACCTGTAGGCAATCCAAGAAAGGGTCGCCCAGATGCGGAGATTGCTCCTCGTAACACTGATCCTGCCCGTCCTCTTCG
>WNGI01005346.1_pt1 | contig 11551 bp, 10 predicted proteins | sample 5400621 | NCBI WGS metagenome assembly WNGI01 (sample SAMN13153374, study PRJNA577476) | soil metagenome | isolation source: 20 cm soil or saprolite under Garry oak tree replicate 1 | place: USA:California | collected 2016-06-15
TCATGAAGCCCCGGCTGGTCGCGCTCGCGGAGAAGTACGCGGTGATCGGCGACGTCCGCGGACGCGGCGGCATGCTGGCCGTAGAGCTGGTGGCCGGCGCGGACGATCGCACGCCGAACCCCGTGCTGACCGCCGCCATCTCGTCGACCTGCCATCAGGACGGGCTGATCACGCTCACGGCAGGCACTTACGGCAACGTGCTGCGGTTCCTGCCGCCGCTCGTCATCGGCGAGGCGCTGCTCAGCGAGGGGCTGGACATCCTCGACGCCGCCTTCGCCGCCAACGCCTGATCCGGTTTTGGCCGTGCGGACCGCCAGGAGCGGTCCGCACGGCCAAAACCGATCCGGCTCACTGCCAGGTGATCTTGAAGACCCAGGCGTACTGCCCGGCACGCTGTGCGGCGCTGGGCACGGTGATCCGCAGCGCGCCGCTGCTGACCGTCCAGTCCAGCGGACGCGAGTAGCCGAGCATCGTCACCTGGTCGCCGGGCCGGATGGGCACCGGCGCCGCCACGGTCAGCGTGCTGCCCGGCTGCTCCAGCGAATGGATGTAGAACGCCTGGTTCTGCTTGACGGTGAACCGCAGGCTGCCGAGCTGGGCCATGCGCGACCAGTACGTCGTGCCGTAGATCGCCTCGCCGTTCGTGCGCAGCCAGGCGCCGGTGGCGCGCAGCCGGTCCTGCATCACGGAGGGGATCGTGCCGTCGAAGTTCGGGCCGATGTCGAGCAGGAAGTTGCCGTTCTTGCTCGTGATGTCGACCAGCGTCTGCACGACCTCCTCTGCGGTCATGTACCGGTCGTCGGGCGTTGCCCGGTTGATGCCGTAGGAGAACGGGTCGAGGCCGCGGCTGGACTCCCACTTGGCCACGACGGTGTCCGGGTAGGTGGTGTACTCCGGCGTTGAGAAGTCGGCGGCGCCGATGCCGCCCCGGTTGTTGAAGGTGACGTCTTTGGGCCCGTGCCGGTTCTTGGCGTGGTTGAGGTAGTGCGCCACTACATTGTCGTCGTCGTTCACGCCGCCGATGTCGAACCAGATCACGTCCGGGTCGTAGCCGTCGATCAGCTCGATCAGCTGCGGGCCCTGGTAGTCGTGCACGTAGTCGCGTCCGGATTGGTAGCCGGTGTAGGGCACCGGCTCCAGCGTGTACGGGTTGCGCGGCGCGTGGCCCATCCACGGGTTGTCGGGGTTGAACCACTCGGGCAGCGAGTAGTACAGCCCGTTGCGCAGGTTCGGGGTGTTGGCCCGCGACGCGGCGAACAGCTCCTTGATGATGTCGCGCTTCGGTCCGAGCTTGACCGAGTTGCGTCCGGAGACCTTCGAGTCCCACAGCGAGAATCCCTCGTGGTGCTTGGACGTCAGCACGTAGTACTCGGCGCCGGCGTCGTCGAACAGCTCGACCCAGCTCTTGGGGTTCCACTTCGCGGCGGTGAACATCGGGATGAAGTCGTCGTAGTTGAAGCTCTCGCCGTATGTCTGCGCGTGGTACGCGTACGTCGGATCGTTGGGATTCTCCAAGTGCTGCCAGTACCACTCGGCGTATTCCTGACCGACGGGTGCCCAGCCGGGTACTGCGTACACGCCCCAGTGGATGAAGATGCCGAACTTGGCGTCGTCGAACCAGTACGGCGCCTGGTGGGTCGACAGGGACGTGTCGGTAGCTGCGTAGTCGGGCACGCCGAGAGTCAGGGCGGCCTGCTGGCTGCTGATGACGCTGCTGCGGTCACGGGCGAGGACGCTGCCGGTGACGACCGTACCGGGGGGTACGGTCGAGTCGATGCCAATGCGCAGGCGCACTTGATTGCCCGGGGCAAGCGTGCCGATCTGCGCGGGCATCACTGTGCGGGCGCCGTTGACGTCCACCTCGACGTCGACGGAGTCACGGGCGGTGATCCACACCGTGCCGGCGTTGACGACGGTGGCCTCGACCGATTGCGGGCCGGCGTCGTGCAGCATGCTCTTCGTCGACCGGGCATCGCGCAGCAGCAGCGACTTGCCCTCCGCGGCCGGCTGCATCGTCAGCGCGAACACATGCAGGCTCGACACGTTGGGCGCGGGCATCGCGGTGACGGGCAGGGTTAGCGAGACGGCGTCCCGGCTCGGGTCCAGCGAGACCTCGACGACGCCGATCGACACCGGATGGTGGTCGGTGCCGCCGCCCGGGGTGTAGCGGTACGGCGCGCTGAGCGCGCCCGAGCCGCTGTACCAGTCGGCGGCGCCGAGCGACGACGAGGAGGTGCTGCCGTCCGCGTAGTGCACGGTCAGCGGGCCCGACGTCGCGCCGTAGCTGGCCGACGTCAGGAACAGCGCGCTCAGGTAGCGGCCCTGCGGGATCGTGATCTGCTGGCCGACCGCCACCACGTTGTTCTGCTGGCCGGCCGCGCTGCTGCCGAGCAGGTACGGCACGCCGGCGACCGTCGTCGAGCCGCTCGGCAGTTCCTCGCCCGGGAACGTGTAGCCCGAGCCGTCGAAGTTGCCGTCGTGGGCGGACACAGTGTCGATGCCGTCGTTGTCGAAGTAGCTGTCCAGGGGGACGGGCACCGGGGTCGGCGCCGGGACCCACGATGTCGTGGCAGCCGCTGCGGCCGGCGTCACGCGGGCGGCGGTCGCGACCAGGGCGACGCCGCCGGCCATACCGAGTACTTGACGGCGAGAGTAGGTAGCCATGAGTCCTCCGAGATAGGCCGAGCGTCAGTCATCGGATCTCTAGAGCTACATATCCCGGCGTTCAGGCTGCAAATCCGTGCAGCGTGCCGAGCGGGATCGGCAACTCATCGGATGAATCAGCGGACTCATGGTGATGCCATACGCGCATCGTGTCAAGACCGGCGAGACGTGACGGTTTTGGCCGCCCAGCGTCAAATAGCCCGCTGGGCGGCCAAAACCGTCACGAACCCGCTCGCGACGGCCGGTATCCTGGGCCGGACCTGTTTGGCCGCTTCGAGGGGATCACCGTGGGGCTCGTCGTACAGAAGTACGGCGGCTCGTCGGTCGCCGACGCCGAGCGCATCAAGCGGGTCGCCGAGCGGATCGTCGCCACCCGCCGCGAAGGACATGACGTCGTGGTCGTCGTTTCGGCCATGGGCGACACCACCGACGACCTCATCGACCTGGCGCAACAGATCGTGCCGGTGCCGTCCGGGCGCGAGTACGACATGCTGCTCACCGCCGGCGAGCGCATCTCGATGGCCCTGCTGGCCATGGCGATCAACTCGCTCGGCTACACCGCGCAGTCGTTCACGGGGTCGCAGGCAGGCGTGCTCACGACGTCCGTGCACGGCAAGGCGCGCATCGTCGGCATCACGCCGGGACGGGTCGAGGCGTCCTATCGGGCGGGTAACGTCGCGATCGTCGCGGGCTTTCAGGGCGTCTCGCCCACGACGAAGGACATCACCACGCTCGGACGCGGCGGCTCGGACACCACCGCTGTCGCGCTCGCCGCGTCGCTGGGCGCAGACGTCTGCGAGATCTACACCGACGTCGACGGCGTCTACACCGCCGATCCGCGCATCGTGCGGCACGCCCGGCGCCTGGAGACGGTCACCTACGAAGAGATGCTCGAACTGGCGGCCTGCGGGGCCAAGATCCTGCATCTGCGGGCTGTGGAGTACGGCCGCAGGTACGGTGTGCCGATCCACGTCCGCTCGTCGTTCTCGTCAAATCCCGGCACGACTGTCGCCGGATCGATGGAGGATCTACCCGTGGAACAGGCCATCATCTCCGGCGTCGCGCACGACCGGAGCGAAGTGAAGATCACCGTGGTCGGAGTGCCCGACAAGCCGGGCGAGGCCGCGGCGATCTTCCGCGAGCTCGCCGAGACCGGGATCAACATCGACATGATCGTGCAGAACGTGTCGACTCGGGGTACCGGGCGCACCGACGTCTCGTTCACGCTGCCGGCGTCTGACGGTGCCACCGCGATGGCCGCGCTCCGCAAGATCGCCGACTCGGTGGGCTACCAGGATCTGCTCTACGACGACCACATCGGCAAGCTGTCGCTGATCGGTGCGGGCATGCGTTCGCACCCCGGGGTGTCGGCCACGTTCTTCGCGGCGCTCGCGGATGTCGGAGTGAACATCGAGATGATCTCGACGTCCGAGATCCGGATCTCGGTCGTGCTGCGCGACACCGACCTGGACAACGCGGTGCTTGCCGTCCACGACGCGTTCGAGCTGGGCTCGTCCGACGAGGAAGCCGTCGTCTACGGGGGAACGGGGCGATGAGCGCTCGCGCGAAGAGCACGCGGGCCGCGACGCGGCCGCGCCGTCAGGCGCGTATCGGGTCAACGACCGGCCCGAGCGAAGCGAGCGGTCGGAAGGAGACCCGATGCCCCGCGTAGGAATCGTCGGCGCAACCGGGCAGGTTGGCGGCGTCATGCTGCGCATGCTCGTCGAGCGGTCCTTCCCGGTCGACGAGATCCGGTTCTTCGCGTCGGCCCGCTCGGCGGGGTCGACGCTGCACTGGCGGGGCAGCGACGTCATCGTCGAGGACGCCGCGACGGCCGACCCGTCGGGGCTCGACATCGCGCTGTTCTCCGCCGGCAAGGCGGGGTCGAAGGTGCTCGCCCCGCGATTCGCGGCCGCGGGCGTGACGGTCATCGACAACTCCTCGGCCTGGCGCATGGACCCGGACGTCCCGCTCGTCGTCGCCGAGGTCAACCCGAGCGAGGCGCGGCACCGCCCGAAGGGCATCATCGCCAACCCGAACTGCACCACCATGGCAGCGATGCCGGTCCTCGCACCGCTACACCGCGAAGCCGGCCTCGTGCGGCTCGTCGCGTCGACGTACCAGGCGGTGTCCGGAGCCGGACGCGACGGCGTGGACGAGCTCGACAGCCAGGCCCGAGAGGTCGTGCACGACGCGGCGCGGCTCACCTACGACGGCACGGCCGCGAAGTTCCCCGACCCGGTGAAGTTCGCCCGCCCGATCGCGTTCAACGTGCTGCCGCTGGCCGGATCGATCGTCGACGACGGAACGAACGAGTCCGACGAGGAGCAGAAGCTGCGCAACGAGTCGCGCAAGATCCTCGGCATCGCGGACCTCCTCGTCTCCGGCACCTGCGTGCGGGTGCCCGTCTTCACCGGTCACTCGCTGTCGATGAACGTCGAGTTCGCCCGCCCGCTTTCGGTGGCCCGTGCCACCGACTTGCTGGCCGGCGCGCCAGGCGTCGAGCTCAGCGACATCCCGACGGCACTGCAGGCGGCCGGCGCCGACCCGTGCTACGTCGGCCGGATCCGGCACGACCCGGGTGTCCCGGACGGGCGCGGCCTGGCGCTGTTCGTCAGTAACGACAACCTGCGCAAGGGCGCTGCCCTCAACGCCGTGCAGATTGCCGAGCTCGTCGCGAGCGAGCGGTGATCCACGAGCTCGTCCGGCGAGTTCCGCGCGTCCGCGCGAGCACGAGCGCCAGCGACACCGCTGCCGCGACGCCCGCCCTGCAGTTGCGCGATGCTCGGCTGGCCGGTCTGGCTCTGCTCGTCGTGTTCGTGCTGGCCCGGCTGGTGCGAGTGCACGGTCCGGGTGGCTTCGTCGTGGCGGGCAGGAGGTTCGTCGGGCCCGGGGCTCCCGGCGAGCTGCGCGTGGGCCCCGGGGGTGGCTACGACGGCCAGTTCGTCTACCGCCTCGCGCTGGATCCGTTCACCCAGAGCGTCCGCGGCCACCACATCCTGCTCGACAACGCCGGTTACCGGCAGCAGCGCATCGTCACGGCGCTACTGGCCCACGTGCTCGCCTGGCTGCCCGGACTCGGCACCGCCCTGGCGATCATCCTGGTGAACACGCTCGCGGTGGGCGTCGCGATCTGGGTCGGCACCCGCCTCGTGGCCGACGCGGGCGGGCACCCCGGTTGGGGACTCGTGCTCGCCGCTCCGGCCTGCATCCCGATCTCGGTGGGACGCGACCTCACCGAACCGGTCGCCTGGGCGTCGCTGCTGTGCGCGCTGTTGCTCGTGCGGCGTGGGCGATGGCCGCTCGCGGCCGCCGCGCTGACGGTCGCGGTGCTCGCCCGCGAGACGTCGCTGCTCGTCGTCGCGGGGCTCGGCGCGGGCGCGGCCTGGGACGCGTGGCGAGCACGGCAGGCGCACCGGCCGATGCCATGGCCTGCGCTGTGGCTGCTCCTGCCGATCGCGGTCGAGGCCGCCTGGCAGGGCTGGTTGGCGCACGTCTGGGGCGTGCTGCCGATCCGCACCGGCCCGTCGAACACCGCCGCGTCCTCGCCGCTGCTCGGCGTCCTGCGCTCGATGTTCTACGTGACGCCTGGCGGCAATGCGCTGCGCGGCTCGGTGTTCGTGCTCGAACGATTCGCGACGCTGGCTCTGATCGCCGCGGCGGCCTGGCTGATCTGGCGGCGGCGCACACGCATCACGGTCGGCGAGGGTGTGGCGTGGCTGCTGGCCGTGGGCCTTGCCGTGTCGGTGCGCCGATGGATCAACGACGTGCAGTTCCTCCGCGCGACCTACGAGTCGTGGGCGTTGTCGGTGCTCGTGCTCGTCAGCTCGACCGACCGCCGTGCGCGGCTCGTCCTCGCCGGTGCCGGATCAGTGACGCTCGGCGTCGCCGCGATGTACGTCGCCTTGGTCTAGCGCGCGTTCCATTCGAACGGCGCCATCTCGCGCAGGACGCGCCGTCGGCGGTTACGTGGCAGGTGGTCGATGTAGAGGATGCCGCGCAGGTGCTCGGCCTCGTGCAGCAGGCAGCGCGCGAAGAATCCGGTGCCGGTGATCTCGAGCGGTGCGCCCGTCTTGTCGACGCCACGGATGGTGGCGACCGACGGGCGGGCCAGCTCGTGGTACGGCCCCGGAACGGACAGGCACCCCTCCTCGCCGTCGTCCTCCGGCCCGGACGTCGAGACGATCTCGGGATTGACCACGTGCCCGACGTGCTGGTTGCCGTCGGCGTCCGGGCAGTCGTACACGAACACCGCGAGGTCGACACCCACCTGCGGCGCGGCGAGGCCCACGCCGGCGGCGATGTGCATGGTGGCGAACATGTCGTCGATGAGCGTCCCTAGCGAGTCGTCGAAGGACGTCACCCGCTCGCTGACCTTGTGCAGCACCGGATCGCCGGCGACGACAACCTTGCGCGGATTACCTGCCACGAAGGGCGAGCCTAATCGGTCACCGGTACCGCGGCGGGGGCCCGCTGGTCGAAGAGCCAGGCGGCGCCGGCCAGGACGCCGAGCACGACCGTCACCACCGCGCAGTTGAGCAGCACCCGCCCGTACCCGTGCAGACCGACGTCGACGAACGGGTACGGGTACCACGACGTCGCCGCGCCGTGCCAGAGCGTGTACCCGAGATAGGCCACCGGCCAGATCAACGCCAGCCGAACAGTCGTCGCGTCGATCCGCGGACGCGGCCCGAACACGAGCCAGCCCAGGACGGCCGCGATCGGTGAGACGTAGTGCAGCGCGACATCGGCCGCGCGGTCCCATCCGGTGAGGTTCTGCAGCCCGGCGAGCACCGAGTGGTAGATGACTCCGGTGACGGCGATGCCGATCAGGCCGTCCAGGCGCAGCACGCGCCACCAGCGCCCGTCCCGGAACGGGTTCGCCGCGACCATCGCCGCGCCCACTGCGACCAGGATGTTGCTCTGCACGGTGAAGAAGCTGAGGAAGCGGATCACTCGGGTCGGCCGCGGCAGGAGTCCGTTGCGCAGCACGATCACCAACTGAACGATCAGCGCCGCCGCGACGAACGTGGCCAGCACGTTGTGATAGATCCGGCTCAGCCGCCCGTCACGCCAAGCGTCCGTGCCGTCCCGCTCGCGAGAGTGGCCCATGAGGCGATCAGTATGGCGTCGGCCGCCCGCGCCGGCTACGCGAGCGTCAGGGGAACTTGAGGATCGCGCACTCGTAACCGGAACCCGGCGCGTAGGCCCAGCCGATGCTGAAGGACGTGATGCCGGGATCGAGCAGCCACGTCTTGCCCGCGCCTCGTGCGGTGATCATGCTGACCACCCGTAGCCCGTCCTGGGTGGGGACGGCCTCCCATGCGAAATGCGGGTCGCAGCTTGGCCCCTCGCCCTGTTTCAGGGCGCATTGCTGTGCTTTGCCGGAAACCGTCCCGGCCACTGCGGCGCGGCCGTGGCTGACTCGGAACTGGTTCACCGCGTCGACCACCCCGCCGTCGTCGCCGTCGACCGCGCACGGTCCGGGGGACAGACACGGGTTGGCCGTGCTCGTCGGCGTCGGATGCGCCGAGGTCGACGGCGTGATGCTGCTGGCGCTCGTGGTCGGGGTAGCGGGCGGCTCGCTCGTGGACGAGGTCGGCGCCGGCTCGGTCGGCAGGATCGTCGCGTCGTCGGCGAGGCGCCGGTTGTGATTGCCGCCGCCCGAGGTGCCGACGATGACGAGCACGGCCGCGATGACCAGCACTGCGAGCACTGCCAGCACGATCAGGCCCCGTACGGCGTTTCGTCGCGATTCCGGATCCTCGTCGTCGTCCCAGCCAGAAGTCAGCAGGTCGCTCACCCATGCTCCTCTTCGACTCGTGTACGGCGGTTCGGTCCGGGCCGATCGGGTCAGACGCTAGCGATTCCGACCGAGTGCGGCCTAGTCCCTTACCGCGCGTTACCTTGACGTCGACCGTTCTGCCCGCTATCAGAGGAGTCCGGATGACCGACCTCGACGTGGTCACCGGCGCGTTCAGCTACTCCGGGGCGGCCATCGCCCGGGCCGTCGAGGCGAGCGGCCGGCGGGTGCGCACGCTGACCGGCCACCCGGCGCGGGCGCCGGCAGGCACTTCCATCGACGTCTGGCCGCTGGCCTTCGACGATCCGCCTGCCCTGGTCGAGTCGCTGCGCGGCGTCCGGACGCTCTACAACACCTACTGGGTGCGATTCGCGAAGGGGCGGATCGACCACGATGCCGCGGTCGCCAACTCCGCGACGTTGTTCGACGCTGCCCGCACGGCCGGCGTGCAGCGGATCGTCCACGTGTCGATCACCCATCCCAGCGCGGACTCGCCGTACCCGTACTTCCGCGGCAAGGCCTCGGTCGAGCACACCCTCGCGCAGACCGGCGTCTCGCACGCTGTGCTCCGCCCGGCGATCCTCTTCGGGGGCGACGGCGTGCTGGTGAACAACATCGCCTGGCTGCTGCGCCACGTGCCGGTCTTCGCGGTCGGCGGCGGCGGCAACTACCGTATCCGGGGCATCCACGTCGACGACCTCGCGCGGCTGTGCGTCGAGGCCGGATCGGCGACCGGTGACACCACGATCGACGCGGTCGGGCCGGAACGGCCCACATTTCGCGAGATGGTGCACGCGATCAGGCGCGCCGTCGGCAGCCGTTCGGTCGTGGTTCCCGTGCCGGGCACGCTCGTGCCGCCGATGTCGGCGGTGCTCGGGCTCGTCCTGCGCGACACGCTGCTGACCCGCGACGAGTACCACGCGATGGCCGACGGCCTCGCCGATACCGATGGGCCGGCGACCGGGCAGATCGCGTTCAGCGACTGGCTCGCCGCCAGTGCCGACACGCTCGGCCGCCACTACGCCAACGAACTGCGCCGGCACTTCCGATGAATGCGCTTGCTGCCGCGCCTAGGCTCGGTTCGCGTGAGCGTCCGCATCGCCCTGGTCGGCGACGAGAACGAGACGTACCCGAGCCATCGCGAGATCAACGCTGTTCGTCCCATGCTCGGCGTGGACGCCGAATGGGTGCCCACCGACAGCGTGCACGTACGCGATCTGAGCAGCTTCGACGGGATCTGGCTGGTGCCCGGATCTCCTTATCGCGACGACGAATCCGCATACGCCGCGGTGACCTGGGCACGGGTGAACAACGTGCCGTTCCTCGGGACGTGCGGCGGCATGCAGTACGCCTTGATCGAGTTCGTCCGCAACGTGCTGGCTGAGCCGGACGCGTCGCATGCCGAGTCCGACGGCGTGGACGAGACGAATGTCGTCACTGCGCTGGCGTGCAGCTTGCAGGGCGAGGAGCGCGAGGTCCGCCCGGTTCGCGGTACCCGGTTCGCCAGGCTCGTCGCCGACCGCCCGTTCGTCGGCATGCATTACTGCAACTATGGGCCAGATCCGTCGCACCTGGATCGGCTCGTCGCCGGCGGCATGGTCATCGAGGCGACGGCCGACGACGCTCCGGTCGAGGTTCTGGAGCTCCCCTCGAACGACTTCTTCGTGCTGTCGCTGTTCCAGCCGCAGGTCGGCGCGCTGGCGGGCAAGCCCGTGCATCCGCTGCTGCGCGAATTCGTCCGCTGCGCCGCCGCGGCAGCGCGATCTGCCTGGCATGGCACGATCTCGACATGACTCAACAGCTGCGTCCGACAACGTGGTGAACCCGCAGCGCGTCCTGGTCACTGGTGGTGCGGGCTTCATCGGCTCGCACCTGTGCCGCCGCCTGCTGGCCATGGGGCACGACGTCCTGGTCGCCGACAACTTCTACTCGGGCACGCGGCGCAACGTCGCGGATCTGTTCGACAATCCTGCGTTCGAGCTGATGCGCCACGACGTGACGTTCCCGCTCTACGTCGAGGTCGACGAGATCTATCACCTCGCGTGCCCGGCCTCGCCGATCTTCTACCAGCGCGATCCGGTGCAGACGACCAAGACGTCCGTGCACGGGTCGATCAACATGCTCGGGCTGGCCAAGCGAACCAAGGCGCGCATCCTGCTGGCGTCGACGTCTGAGGTGTACGGCGATCCCGAGGTGCATCCGCAGGACGAGTCGTACTGGGGCCGGGTGAACCCGGTCGGGCCACGGTCGTGCTACGACGAGGGCAAGCGCTGCGCCGAGACGCTCTTCTTCGACTATCGCCGCCAGCACGACCTGCCGATCAAGGTGGCCCGGATCTTCAACACCTACGGCCCGGGTATGCGGCCCGACGACGGCCGGGTCGTGTCGAGCTTCATCGTCTCGGCGCTGCAGGGCGAGCCGCTGACGGTGTTCGGCGACGGCTCGCAGACGCGCTCGTTCTGCTACGTCGACGACCTCGTCGACGGGCTGATCCGGCTGATGAACACCCCGCACGAGGTCACCGGGCCGACCAACCTCGGCAATCCCGGCGAGTTCACCATGCTCGAGCTGGCCAACGCGGTGCTGGAACTCGTCGGCCAGGGCGGCAGCGTCGAGTATCGCCCGCTGCCCGAGGACGACCCCGCACAGCGCCGTCCGAACATCGACCTCGCATTGGAACAGCTCGATTGGAAGCCGACGATCGAACTCCGCGAAGGACTGGCGAGGACGATCGACTACTTCCGGTCGGCGCTACCTGATCTCGCCGGCGAGCGCGTCAGCGGATCGTGATTTCGAGCAGGTCCTGCGGCCCCGGCTCCACTGCCTCGATCTGCAGCTTCTGGAATGCGATGTCCCAAGCTCGTTGCTCGCCGACCGAGACGTGGGTCTTGACGACCCAGATGTGTGCAGCGTTCGTCCGCTTCGCCGTCGCCAACGCTCGCTGCAGTGCGGCCCGAACGTCTTTGAGCTTGCGGCCCGAACTGACGACGATCTCCCGCTGGGTCGGGAACGTGGTCAGGAAGCCCGTGTTCACGTTCTCGTTGGGTCGCCTGGCCAGCGGTCCGTGATTCCAGTAGTAGGCGA
>WNGI01005347.1_pt1 | contig 11551 bp, 8 predicted proteins | sample 5400621 | NCBI WGS metagenome assembly WNGI01 (sample SAMN13153374, study PRJNA577476) | soil metagenome | isolation source: 20 cm soil or saprolite under Garry oak tree replicate 1 | place: USA:California | collected 2016-06-15
GATTTTCTTCGGCTCCCAATTGTAGGGCGGTCATTCTGGCCGCCGGTTTTGAAAATTGGCGCGAAGATCGCCGCCCCACAATTCTTGGAGAAAGAAATGCGCGCCCGTGGGGATTCGAACCTCAAACCTTCTGATCCGTAGTCAGATGCTCTATCCAGTTGAGCTACGGGCGCCTGGGAAGCGACAATTTGCGGAGGAGGACTGAAGCGTCAAATTGCGACAAACCGGCTTTTCCGCAGCGATGTCGCTTCGCGCTCGAGCTCGGTCAGGAATTGCTGCGCGATCGCTGAAAGCTTGCCCGCCCAGGCGGCGCCGATCATGACTTTGGGAAAATTCGCTAACTTCAATGCGCGAATTCCTTTCGGTGCTTTGAAGCCCGGCGTCGCCACGGTTAACCCAATGCCGTAGCCATGGGCGACATAACATTCGATCAATCGCGCGGAGTTGACCTCGATTCCGGGAAACCATTCCACGCCGAGCTGCTGGAGACCAAGTTGAAAATGAATAGAGACAGGATCGCTGCGCCGAAAAGTAATTAACGTTTCCTCAATTTTATCACGACGCCATAGTTCGTCGACGCGAGTGAGACGTTGCGTGGCCTTAACTAAAAGGATTACCGGCAATTCGAGCAACGCGCGTGAGCGAACTCCACTTGCTTTTTTGTGTTCAATCACGGTAACGGCCAGATCAATTTCGCCCGCTTGTAAAAGTCGTTCGGCTTCGGCGCGGGCCGCCTCATGGAGAGTGAGGCGGAAGGCTGGAAAATGTTTTCGCACGCGCCACAAAATTTTCGGGAGATAATCATGCAGGACAATGGCGGGTGCGGCCACTCGCAGTTGATGAGCGGAGCCGCCGCGAATTGCCTCGCCAACATCATCAATCTCGTCGAAGAAGGGCCGAATGAATTCGTACAGCTCCATGCCCGGGGGTAAGAGGGCGAATGGACGGCGATTAAACAATTTGGTGCCGAGAGATTCTTCCAGGCGCGCGATTTGGCCGCTGACGGCGGGTTGCTGGATCCCGTATGGCATGTTGCGAACGGCGGACACGATTCCGCCATGACGGGCGACGTAATAGAAAAGCTCGAGATGATGAATGTTCATGATCGAGTAATTCGATGTTTACCGGCGAATTTATCGATTCACGATTTCGCCTCCGTTGGCGCATCATAACAGGCTTCTGCAACAAGACATCTTATGGACGGTCTGATTCTCCTGTTTTTGGTTGTTGTCGCAACGGTGTTTGTCGTTCCGGCAGTCGCGCTGGCCAAAGCCAGCCGGGCGCTGCGAGCAATTGAAGAGCTTAAACAGCGACTGCTCATGCTCGAGGCGCGCCTGCATCGATCGCCCGAGGATGAACCGGCACCACCGCCTGAAATAGTAACGCAACCAAAGTCACCGGTGCCAATCATCCCGCCGGTTTCAGTGCCGCCACCTCTGCCCGTTACCGCAGTTCCGCCGCCGATACTTGAGACGAAACCGATCATCCCGGTTGAAGAGGTCCAGATGGAGGCCGCGGAGCCGCCCGCGCGGACCATCGATTGGGAGGAATTCATGGGCGCGAAAATGTTCGCGTGGATTGGTGGCTTTGCCCTTTTCCTCGGCGTCGCCTTCTTCGTAAAATATTCGTTCGAACATAATCTGATTCCGCCGGAGCTACGCGTTGCGATCGGATTTCTTGCCGGCATCGCGCTGGTCATTGGTGGCGTGGCGTTAAAACGAAAGGAAAACGTCGTCACCGCGCAAACCTTGTGTGGGACCGGCATTCTCATTCTCTATGCCGTTACCTTCGCCTGCCGATCGTTCTACCACTTTCCGTTCTTCGGACTGATCCCAACATTTGCACTGATGTCGCTGATCACGGCAGCGGCGTTTCTCCTCGCGGTACGACTGGATGCGCTCGTGGTCGCGATTCTCGGAATCGCCGGCGGCTTTCTCACCCCGGTCCTTCTATCCACCGGACAAGACAATCCCTTTGGACTCTTCGGTTACATCGCGCTGCTCGATATCGGTTTGCTTGCCGTAGCGCGACGTAAAGAATGGAGCTCGCTCCCGATTTTTGGCGCTCTTGGGACTGTGCTCATGCAAATCGCATGGGTCGGCAATTTCTTTCTCCATGGACAGTACTTCGCCGGAAACAAGACATTGATTCCGATGGCGGTGTTTCTTGGCTTCGAAATTCTGTTCCTGATAGCTACGCTGACAACTAGTCGGCCGGGAAAATTGGACACTGCGATCTGCGGCGCTGCTCTCGCGGTTGGAGCGTTCGCAATGTTCTGGGCGTTTTACTTTTTTTCCTTCACCACGATCGGAAGTCGGCCGGTCTTAATCCTGAGTTATCTTTTTCTGGTCGATGCGGCGCTGCTGGGACTCGTCATTGCAAGAAAATATTTTGCGCACCTGATCGCGATCGTCGGCATCGCCACGTTCGTTTTTCTCGGGCTTTGGACAAACGATTATCTTACCGCGCATAATCTTTACGTTGCGCTGGGTGCGTACTTCGTTTTCGCGCTGTTGCATTCATCGCTTCCAATCGTGATGCAAAGACTCGGCAAGGCCACGCCGCCGTGGTCGGCCCACCTTTTTCCGGCCGTCACACTATTGCTGGTGCTGCTGCCGATTTTCAAATTGGCGACCGCTTCGTTTCTGGTCTGGCCGCTGGTGCTGTGCGTTGATGTGATCGCACTGTTCGCGGCCGCGATGACAGGAATGCTGGCAGCTGTGGCAATTGTTTTGGTGCTCACTCTCGTCGCACTCGGCGCCTGGATGCTTCAAATTCCACCCGCCCTCACCGGCTTCTCGTCGTCACTTTTCCTGCTCGCTGGATTTTCAATTTTCTTTGTCGTGGCTGCGACGTGGGTATCGCGGCGCCTGCTGCAAGCGAAGAGCCCGGGAGAACCTGGAAATATTTTCGGCGAATTTGCCGCCCCAGCGAACTTCGCCGTTCAGCTTCCCGCTCTCGCCGCCACCCTTCCATTTCTCCTGTTAGTCATGGCAACACTGCGATTACCACTGGGTAATCCGTCACCGGTCTTCGGACTCGCGTTTCTTTTGGTGGCGTTACTGCTAGGTCTCTCCAAAATATTTTCACTCGATGTGCTCGCCGGCGTCGCGCTCGGTTCTACCATCCTGCTCGAACACGCCTGGCACTTTGCCCACTTCAAAAAGGAAGACGCCGGCGTTCCGATTCTTTGGTATCTCGGATTCACCGCCGTTTTCACGATTTTCCCATTTATTTTTCATCGCCAGTTCGCTCGCAAGAGCACTGTATGGGCGAGCGCGGCACTAGCTGCGCCGCTTCACTTCTATCTCGTTTACGACGTTGTTCGCACGATCCATCCGCACAGCGGAATGCTAGGTCTGGTGCCAGCCGCGTTTGCCATTCCTTCGCTGCTCGGACTCGTGGCGCTGCTGCGCCTCACTCCGAAAGAAAGTCCAGCGCACAATGCTCAACTCGCGCTTTTTGGCGGAGCGGCCTTGTTTTTCATTACTTTGATTTTTCCGATCCAATTCGATCGGCAATGGATCACGCTTGGTTGGGCGCTGGAAGGCGCGGCCTTATGCTGGCTATTTCATCGCGTGCCGCACCCTGGTCTGCGCATCGCCGGAATCGCGCTGCTGCTGATTTCATTTGCGCGGCTCGTTTGTAATCCTGCGGTGCTTGCCTATCACCCGCGAGCGGCAACGCCAATCTTTAATTGGTATCTCTACACCTACGGGATCGTTACAATCTGCTTATTTGTCGCGGCCAGATTGCTGGCCCCGCCGCGTAATCTGGTGCTGAACAAAAATGCGCCGCCGCTCCTCAACTCCCTCGGCACAATTCTCACGTTCGTTTTGTTAAACATCGAGATTGCGGATTACTTCAGTAAGCCGGGTGCCTACGAGCTTACGTTCCACTTCAGCGGGAACTTCGCCCGCGACATGAGCTACAGCATCGCCTGGGCTCTTTTTGCACTGCTGTTGCTGATCGTCGGGATTCGCAAACGCAACAAGGCTGCCCGCTACGCCAGTCTCGCCTTACTAGGCTTCGTCCTATTGAAGCTCTTTTTCCACGACCTATCGCAACTCCAGCAACTTTACCGGATCGCTGCGCTCATCGTTGTCGCCGTCATCGCAATTTTGGCGTCGTTCTTGTATCAACGTTTTCTCGGTCAAACCGAGAAGCCTGGGACGCAATGAATCGCGCCGCTATCTCATTGCTGATTATTTTTTGGAGCGGCGCGGTTTACGCGTTAATGCCGAACCAATGGCGATTTCGTCAGACGATTGAGGTGCCGGCGTCTGAACTGGTGCAGGTGAATCTTCCGGCGGATACAGTCAATATCGCGCGTCCCGATCTCAGCGACCTGCGAATTGTCGACGCTAACGAAAAGGAAGTTCCGTTTCTAATCGATCAACCGGTACCGCGCGCGGAATCAACCGTGCGGCCGAAAGATTTTCACGCCGAAATCATTTCCACCGAGACGCGGTTGCTTATCACGACCGGCACAGATCTGACCATTGCTGGTATCACGCTCGAAACGCCGGCCGGAGCGAGCTTCATCAAGTCAGTGCGGGTGGAAGGATCAAGTGATCAAAAAAATTGGCGAATGCTGACCTCGGGCGATCCGGTTTTTAGCATGGGCAACGGCGCGGCGAAACCGCGCGTCCAATTTCCAGAAGGCAAATGGCAATTCCTGCGCGTCGTCGTTGATGACAGTCGCACACTGCCTGTGGCTTGGACCGGCGCGGGGCTAATCATCGCCGGTTCACCAGCTCCGACGGAGTCCGTTTCAGTTACGATCAAATCGCGCGATGAAAATCCCGGTATGACGCGACTGGGGCTTGATCTCGGGGCAGCGAACCTGCGGATCGCGTCAATTCGAATTGGAGCGTCCGAACCGGTCTTTACCCGCGCCGTCACCGTAGCGGCGCCGGAGTTATCAGAAGAGAAATTGCACGAACAAACTTTGAGCAGCGGGGTTTTGTATCGAGTTGATCTGAATGGAAAAATCGAAGCGCGGCTGGACGTTCCAATTGAAAAACAAGTTTACGGGCGAGAGTTAGTCTTGTTGATCGATAACGGCGACAGCCCGCCGCTTCTCATTTCCGAGGTTCGCGCTGATCGACGGATGACGCGCCTCCTTTTTTTCGCGCCCGCAGCCGGTTCCTGCAGTTTGCTTTCCGGAAACAGCCAGTGCGATCCGCCTCGTTACGATCTTAGTCAATTGGGCGATCAATTGCGCCGTGCTGTAGCTACGGAAGGACGCGTGAGTACGCCGGTGTTGAATCCCGGTTACGATTCGGCCGCGAATTTGCCACAAGGCTTTGTCATCGGCGCAAAGATAGACATCGCGCCGTGGAAATTCCGCAAGCCAGTTCAAGTCGCGAAGGCGGGTGCGCAACAGCTGGAACTTGATCCCGATGTTCTAGCGCGCGCGATGCCGGATTTTGGCGATCTTCGAGTCGTTAGCGAAAATGGCCAGCTCCCATATTTGATTGAGCGCACCTCGATCAGCCGCACCGTCAATCTCAGCGCCACGGACGCCAATGATCGTGAACGTCCGACAATCTCACGCTGGCAATTGAAATTGCCGCAGGCGGGGATACCCATCACGCGAATTACTTGGACTTCAGATTCCCCGTTATTTGAGCGGACGTTTCGCATTTGGGAAGAATTGACCGATGAACGTGGCAATAAATATCCAGGGGAGCTGGCACAGCCACTGTGGCGTCGAGTGCCCAATCAACCCGCCAGGCAACTAGCCGCGTCCTTCGAGCGTCCGCCCAGAAGCGAGACGATCCTGATAGAAACCGATAACGGAGATAATCCGCCAATCGAGTTGCATGAATTTCGAGGATACTATCCGGCCACGCGCGTCATTTTTGCTTCAGCCGGATCGCAACCAATCGCGCTTTACTATGGAAACGATGAAGCCGCCGCGCCGCGATATGATGCGAAGCTCATGGCTGAGCAATTGTTACGTTCCGAACGAACGGTGGCTGGGCTTGGCCCGCAAGAAACTCTCAAATCGGAACGGGTAACGGAAAGGTTGAGTGGCTCTGCTCGCTACATTTTTTGGGGAGCGCTTGGAATTGTTGTTGTCGCGCTATTGGTTCTGATTTCGCGTTTGCTCCCGAAGGTAGGCTGAGGCCGTCCCCCATACCTAGGATGGGAGAATGAGTAGATCGTGGCACCGAAGTGACCGTGCTAAAATATGTTGCTTCTATTCACGGCTGTAGCGTAAGAATATTGACAACTAGATTTCGCATCAAGTCTTATTCCAGGCCTCGCAGTGGCGTCAACTCACCGTCCCGCCGGCAGAATGCCGATGGCACATTTTCTCCGAGTAAAGCAGTCGCGCTCGTGGCAAAAAGCGTCAATTTTCTCGCGTGACGATATTTCTGGGATGCGGATTTGCCGCGAAATACCGCGAGGGTGGGGGAGTATTTTCCGTTCCGTTGCAATGGATGCTTGGATTAAAACGCCTAAAGTTCGATGCGATCTGGCTGGAAATTTTTCCCGGAACCGGCAATGAGATCGCGGACAGAAGAGCGATCCGCAGTTTTAAGACGCAACTGCGCCTTCACGGACTCGCCGAGAATTATTGTTTGCTTTATCAGCCGCGAGCCAGTGATGCACACGAATTGGGCGGGATGCGCTGCCTGGGGATAAGCGAAAGCGATCTGCGCGCACGGCTAGCTGGCCCAAACGCGCTCCTGAATCTCAGCTATTCCGTTCATCCGCCGCTGCTTTTGCAGTTTGAGCGTCGAATTTTTTGCGATCTCGATCCCAGCGAAATTTTTTATTGGATGACAAAAATGGAGATGGGCCAGTCGTATCACCACGAGTTCTGGACCATTGGGCTGAATGCCGGAGCGGATGATTGCCAGTTGCCACAGTTCCACTTTTCTTGGCGCACATTTTTTCCGCTGGTCGACACGGGATTGATTCAGCCGCAGGCGGCGCCCGCGCGCTTCAAATTCACCACTATCGGCCAATGGTATTGGGGCGGAGCGGTCGAAGTGGACGGCCAGTTTCCCGATCTTTCAAAAAAGGTGGCGTTCGAGAAATATCTCGATCTCCCTGCGCGAGTAAAAAAAGTGCGCTTCGAGCTGGCAATGAATATTGGCAAGGACGATCCCGAGCGGGGACGTTTGAGCGAGCATGGCTGGCACTTGGTCGATCCTCATCGCGTCGCAAAAACACCCGCGCGTTATCGGGGTTACGTGGCATCGGCCAGCGCAGAATTTACGCCGATCAAAGGCGTGGATGTAGCGTGGCAAACAGGATGGCTGAGCGATCGCGCCGCGACCTTCCTAGCGATGGGGCGTCCCGTTATTACCGAAGATACCGGAGGGTCAAGATACCTGCCGCAGAAAAGCGGATTTCGTTTTGTGGATGATCTCGAATCAGCCAGTGACGCCGTCACCGAGATCATTTCGGATTGGAAATCGTTTTCTCGACAATCCCGCTCGGTCGCGGTCGAACTCTTTGATTCGGAAAGGAATCTGCGCAAAATCCTCGGCCTCCCGCCAACACCGGCCTGATTTTTGGCGAAGCATGAATCGCCGTTTGCAAAACAAATTTCGGGTGTTACTCGTTTGGCCGATATGGCGGATTTGATCAAGGCCGATGAAGCAAAAATGCGGTTGAAAAAGGTGCCTGAGTGGGAGCTGGAAAAAAAGCACATCGAGCGCACGTTCGAGTTCGACGATTTCACAGATGCGATTGATTTTGTGAATGCAGTGGCCGAGGTGGCGGAGGAAGAAGAGCACCATCCGGATATCGACATTCGCTTTAACAAGGTGCGGCTGGTGCTTTCGACTCATAGCAAGGGTGGCCTGACCGATCTCGATTTTGCGCTGGCGGAGCGGATCGACACCCTTTCGGAGTAGCCCTGTGCGCGAAAGGCGCACCCGACAGGTCGTCGCCGCTATCATCACGGCGTTGCTCGTACTGGTGGTCTGGAAATTTATCGATTGGCGGATGACCCCCCCGCCGCCGCCAAATAGTATCACCACCCCAGCGGCGAAACCGTAGCGGCTCAAAGCGGTCGCGATACTGCAATCAACGGGCAAGATGCACGTTGGGTCCACCGCCAAGATGGCTGTGCTACCGGTCTAGGGATAACTGGTCGTCACTGAGCGGCCTTCGTCGACATCGATAAACGCGAACATCGTGTCTATTTCGGAACGACCGGCCAAACCCGCTTCCTTCTTACGGCGTTTCAAGGTCTCGGTGATTTCATCATTCCAGCCGCGTTTCCGCATGAATTCGTTCCAGACATAAATCTCGTTTTCCGATGGCTGGCGTCCTTTATCGAAACACCACCATAAAATTTCCTCGTCGCTACCGCCCTCTTTCACCCGCCTGACCACATCGTGGTACTGGACATGTAGAAATTTGGTGCAGAACTCATCGAAACCGCGACCGAGATTGGGCTGGTAGTCGGGCGGCAGCTCGTTTTTCTCATGTGCCCGAATCTTATCGAGCATCCGTCCGAAATAGACAAGACCGCCGACTTTTGCCGACGGGCTGCGAATGCCTAACTCCCTCATCGGGCAGCGAGTGTGCGCCCTTTTAGCGTGACTTTCAAGCCCGCGCTCGGGTGCCAAGTGAAAGTCCGTTCACCGCAACTTCGGCTTCAGCCGCACCGTGTTCGCGACGCGAACTTGACGTCGGTTGCAGCTAATTGCTCTCAGCGGCGTTCGCCAGCGCAATTTGTGTCGGTGCAGTTCGCGCGAAAACGCAGTTCGCACCTTTCACCCGCGCCCGCCGCCGGCCGATCATCGCGCAAATGGCGATAGCGACCACAACGAACCACGGAATTGTCCCCCAATGGTTCCAAGCCGGCGGCACCGAAGGATCGGACGCATACCAAGGCATTCCATGGGACATCATATTGTAATAGGCGAAAAGATAGATCGAGCTTGCGACCGTCAGAATCACGTACCACGGCGGCGAGTAGAACAACACAAATGGCGCCATCCAGATCAGGTAGTAGGGAATGAAGCCAGGCGCGAAAATGGCAAAACAAATCCAGCACAAAGCAATGGTCCCGAGAAATCCCGGTCCTGATTGTTTCCGTCGCAACCAAGCGAGAGCGATGGCCAACGCGACGACGACGAGTTTCAACACCGTTAACAGCGGGAGGAGACGGTTTAACGATTGCGGCGTTACATCAAAGTGCAACGCATGGAGAAAAAACACGCACCAATAGGTGATACCCCAGCCACCGGCATAACTGCTGTAGCCAAGAACGTTTCGGAAAAAGTAAAACGGCGAACCAATCAGTGCTTCCGACCAGACCGCGAGGCACGAAAGACCGAATACGGCGGCGAACTTCAACCCCGGCTTTGCTCCTCGGTTCAACCAAAAGAAGAAAAACGCCGGAACTAAAAACAGCGGAATGATTTTGATCGCGCACGCTAAGGCAAGAAACATCGCGCTGAGTAACAGATTTTCTTCGACACAGAAATACGTTGCGACCAACAACAGGCAAACCATGATCGGATCGACATTGCCGTGAAATCCACTCACCATGAACGCAACCGGACTAAGCGCGAACAGCGCCAAAGACCAAACTGGTGGATTCCCGGTCTTTTGATGCAGCCTCCAGAGGATCTGCAATGCCAGCGCGTCGGCAATAATTGAGGGCAGGCGCAAAAGAAATGGAAACGAATGTGGCACTGTATGAGCGGCCGGCGGAGTGATCCAGGCCGCGATATGATAAACCAGCCCGAAAAACTCTCCCGTAACCGGCGGATGATTAAATGCCGGTCCAGTCCGGTACATGTAATCGAGTCCCATCGAGTCGACGATTTGCCCGAACCGGCAATGGATCGTCACATCGCACGATCCGAACGTCGTCGCGGCACAATAGATTTTGAGAGCAGCGGCGATTATACCCGCCGCGGTTACGATCAATGCCGGCGACCATTTCAGCGGTCGAGTTCGAAAACGCGATGCCGCGGAGTCGAGGTTACGCACGACCGTTGTCCGAGCGGGAAACGTACCAGGCTGCGAATGCCCAGTTAGGGCACCGGTTATCTATTAAGGATTCTACCGTCCGGCTTCAAGTCGCAATCGCATTTAGAGACTTGGCGCCAGCTCGGCTGGCGGACCGTAGAGCGCCTGATCCAGTTCCTGTTGATTGAGTTGAAAAACCAGGATTGAGTTTCCAACGTTTACGGTTGGTTCGCGTTTACGAAGGTACGCGCACAGTCGAGCAAAGCGAAGGCGTTGTAATGAAGCGCTGTTAATGAATGAGTCGTTGGCCGTCAGATCGAAATGATGGACCTCCCGCGCCAAAGCAAGGCGATAAGCTGATTCATATTCACGAGTCCATTTTCCATGCTCAAAGGAGTATACATGCTGAAGAGTAGTTGCGCTGATACAATAGGTTCCCGGCTCAAATGCAGGCAATTTGTCAGCCGAAGAATCGAATGGGAGCGCTGTCGCCTCTATTCCATAGTACCGCGGCAGGGCGGTGCCGAAGTAGGCAAGGTAAAGTCGACTGGTGGCAGACCGATTCGGGTGCTGATCGAGCCAGGTCTTTAATGCCGGGAGATCCTGACCCCAATCGAGTGAGCTATCGACCAGGTGCTTGTATCCGTTCTTTGGGCCGCCTGCTAACTGATTAAAATAGGTGAGGTAGTCCGGGCGCAATAGTGATGATTCAATCATCTGCCAGCACAACATCGCGCCAGCAAAAATGGCCACCGCTTTACCCGATTGCGACCGAAAGAAATATGTGCACGCTCCGCAGGCAATGAAAATTGCAGGGTAAATCGGCAGTAAATGACGGTGACCAATATTGAGGTAGCTGGTTAAGGAAAAAGCCCCGTAGACCAAGACCAACGCCCAGATCGGAGAAAGTCGCCGCAAGTCGCGGCCGATGGCGCTCCGGTCACCATTCTTCCAGGCGTTGCGCCAGCGCAAAAATCCGGCAACGCCAGCCGTAATCAACAACAGTAAAAGCGGGATCGGCGTTTTGTAAAGAAAGGCTCGCGGGAAAAACGAGGTGAAACCCGTGTTACTCCATTCACCGTCGAGGAATGCTGGGCGAAACAGCACGTTCTTATTCACGGCTCGTTCGCTGGTGAACACGAAACCGTAAAGGTAAGCCTCGGGCAGGAGGCGATGGTCGCGGGCGAAGGCAACCATGTTTTCGAGAGCCGTGCCCTCGCTCAGGCATGCCTGCCATTGTTCGTTCCAAACTTCGCGTGCTGGTTCCATTCGCGAAAAGGGAGAAAAACGAAACGCATATGATGCCCAGATCGCTGTTAAAACGATCGCAACGAGGGCGCCGGTTAATCCGATAACGAGAACAAGCTTTCGCCATCGTGCTGCAACCTGTCCATCAAAGCGGATCACCCGAATCGTCATTGATTCGGATGAAAGAATCCGCAAAGTAGCCAAGATGACCGCGACGAGTAAAAAAGCCGGTGCAGACATTTTGGCGAGAAAAAGCCCCGACCAGCTCAGGGCTGTAATGACAAACCAAGGATTGTTTGCGGATTGGAGCAGCCGGAAATAACTCCAGATGGCGGCGGTAAAGAAGAAG
>WNGI01005348.1_pt1 | contig 11551 bp, 10 predicted proteins | sample 5400621 | NCBI WGS metagenome assembly WNGI01 (sample SAMN13153374, study PRJNA577476) | soil metagenome | isolation source: 20 cm soil or saprolite under Garry oak tree replicate 1 | place: USA:California | collected 2016-06-15
TCCCACCCCCGGAACGATTTTCACCAGGCAATTCGCTATCTGGGCCGCCGCGAGGGTAATATCGTCAAAATCCATGACGGTATCCATTTCGCCATTGATGATTAGGGTTTGCGCTCTGATGCTATGCAGGTCGACAACTTCGTTGATATGCTTGGTGGTTTCGAGTAACTGGCCATGCGCATGAAAATTCTCTAAATGCTCTTTTGTGATATTTTTAAACTGATCATACATTTTCTTTTTGAAGGTTTCGTTTAGATGCTGTCCGAAGTACTTGATGATTACGCCGGCCACCTGTTCCCCGGTTGCCGTTCCATTCAATTGTTGGCCTTCTCGAATCGCCTGCACCAACTTTTCATTTACCCGGATGCCAAAACTGGCCAATATAATTTTGTCCACTAATTGAGGAAAGCGCGAGGCAAAAGCTGCAACCACCACCCCGCCCCAAGAGGCCCCGGCAACCGTGGATCTTTCAGGAACATTCTGTGCTGCTAGAACTTGATGCAAGACTTCGACCTGCTCATCCAAGGCAACAACGGCAGCACCGGAAATGATTTGCGCTCGCCCCTGGCCGGGAAAATCGAAGAGCAATAACCTGTAATCCCTTGAAAAATAGGTTACGACGGGTCTCCATGCTGCCATGGTTTGTTGGGCACCGTTCACACAGACCAGGAATCGGCTGCCTTGACCAAAGAGCCGGTATGGGATCAGGAACCTACCGACCGTTATTTCGCCTCTCGTTACGTTCATGGATAATTCAGGGGCGGTTTTAATCTTAAACTCAGGCACACATGTGGTCCCATGCTATCCCGCGTTTAAGTTAGTGGAACTCAATCTTTACGCGCCAGTTCTTGGTTCGGCCTTCGGTAGTTTTGTTGCCGCTGATCGGCTTGTTGTCACCGAAGCCGTGACGCAAGATAACGCGTACACTAAAGTCTTTCTTGAGTTCATGATACTTCCCCAAATTCACACGTCAACATAGCGCTTACTTATTCTTCTCGGTGCTGAAAGGGGTGTCGATGATCTAAATAGATTTTCTCAGTATGTCTATTTCTCCCGGTCATGCTCGCTCCGACGCTTGCCGCTGAGTCAATATTGGAGTTGAAATCGCTGAACATTTTGTTGATCTGAGACTTCGGGACACCTTTCCTTTTAGATTTACTGATATGCTAACTCGGCGAGGATTTCTGTCTAATATTGAACAACTTCAAAAACAATTATCGCCGGGGCTGCACTCACGCCAGGGACCCGGGTCCACCATCGACCGGTCCTGAACGGGTCACCCACTAGAAGGCAGGTGGCAAGAGGCAAAGACTTAAGACTTTCCTGTGAAATAAATTTCTTTATTCCTTGCTTCTTCAACTCGCTTGGGTTCGTGATCTTTTGGTAACGCGTCGCTGCTTTTTCAATCTTTTGGTGTCGGACCAGTCACCCATCAGGTTCAGGGCTAGGAGCTGTCCTGTGAGAGCAACGATCTCGCGCAATAGTTCTGCCCCAGAAAACTGTCGGTACCACGCCGCGTCCAAGGTTTAGGATTCGCTGATCCACGGGCTCTCCCTTTCGGGGCCAATCCCATTATGGTTCACGACGTGGGCGTACGATCTGATCTAATGACCATAGAGTTGTCGTTCGGGATGAGACAGCGACCAATCAGGCCTGGTTGTTCTAAGCCAACCCTTATGCGAGCTCGTTGCCTTATCCGAATCGAAAAACTCTTTCTACTAAGGGCCCGCGCGACATCGAATGGCCTTTGATCGCGCATATAACGTACTAGCAAGCTCCCCGAGACCGTGTGTGCCACCGCCTTTATGGCTAGCACTCCATGAGTCTTGGCTTTCGTCCTCTGATGGAACCGACCAATCAACGGTTCATAGCGAATGGCAAAAGTTGGCCGCTTCCACAAACACCCAACGGAGATACTTATTTGCCCTTGCCGTTGCTCATCTTCTCACTGCTCAAGCACCGACAGTACGAAGCAAAGTTGCCGACACGGGGACATCTCCGGATATCTCCGGTCTCCCATGATGGTGAGCGAGTGGACTGCGTCCCATTGACTGGAGAGAAAAGCTGAGAATTTGAGGAGGGGTGAGATCGGCTTAAGTAGCGGGTAGGATGGACCCGTACATGAAGTCGATCGATGGGAAAACAACGAGGGAAGTTTGAATCGGGATTCAAGCAGCAGATTATCTAGGAACTGGAATCGGGTCTGTTATCAGTCAGCCCCGACAGCCTCAATGCTTACATGGAGTCGTTCTTCAAAACTTTAAAGTACGAAGAAGTCCATCTGGCGAACTACGAGACCTACGATGATGTCATCCGAGGACTTCCCCATTTCATCGAGGAGCCGTACAAGAAAAAAACGGTTGCATTCGGCTCGGGGTACTACCCCCGGAGAAGTACGAAATGACGATTCAATAAACTAAAACCGCCGACTACACTCCCCTCAAATCTCGGTAAAATCTCTCCAGTCAAAGAGGGCGCAGTCCAACACCGTATAGTTTCATCTCCTCTCCTCCTCTGCGTTTTAGGGTTGTCTCTATCGCCAATCTTACTACCCCTCTCGGAGAAGCCTTCTAGATGAATTAGAAAATCTTTTGTTGACAATTGATCGAGTTTAGCTCAATCCGCAAATCCGACACTTTCCAAGCCAGCCGCCATGTAAGCAAGTGGAAACGCGACGTCTAGTTTGCGCTGAAGAATCTTCCTTGTCACTCAAATCCGTTGATACTCCAATATCGTTGAAAAGGACATTTCCGTACGCCGTTGTACGAACGCACACTATTCTCACTGTCCATCTGTCGTCTAATGCGCTGTATGCGGCTTTTTTGGGCGTCTTAGCCACCGCTGTCACATCGTAGATTTGGGGGCATGGCCATTGCTGAAGTTATTCTTCGCGGTGACCCATGCAATCTTTGTTGCGAGAATCAACTTCGTTTCCTCGAGTGGCGGCCTTAGAGTGGCGGGTAAACACCTTGGTACTAATGGCGGCGCTAACCACTTCTCAAGGTTGTGGCATCATCTCAGATGCGCCTAACCGTGCGGTGTCGACGAGAGTAGTCTCACCGTCGGAGTCTCCAACTGACAATCCTTCCAATAACAAGCCGCCGACGCATACCTTTCCGCGTGAGATTCCGCCAATAGCTAAAGTCCCTTCCTCACCGGAAACCGAACAAGCCCCATCAACCGAAGTTATCCCTGCGCCTTCGCAGCCAACGATGATGGAGACGGGTTTGGCCTCATGGTACGGACCAAAATTTCACGGTAAGCGCACCGCGAGCGGAGAAGTTTTTAACCAGGAAAAATTCACGGCGGCTCATCGAACTCTCCCCTGGGGTAGTAGAGTGAAAGTCACCAATCTAGCCAATGGAAAATCAGTTGACGTGCGGATTAATGATCGCGGACCCTTTGGAAAAGGTCGTATCATCGATGTCTCTCGGGCTGCGGCAAGGGCCCTCGGCATGGTGGGACGTGGGATAACTACCGTCCGGGTCGAATGCCTTTCTGATTCTGAGATATCAAACGAACTGGTCTTGCAAGACAAATAGACGCCGTAATCGGCGCCGGGAAAAATCCGCTTTCGGAATTAGGCTTCGGAGGCAGACTTCTATTTCTCGACTATTTTACCGCACGCTGCGAGATGCAAACTTTATAGCCCGACGACCGCGTGTGTTTGCTCCGGTCACTACAGAGCCTACCTTGCGCGCGTAGCTAAATACCCTGATCACTTCGGCCTGATTATTTACCAATCTTCATCGCTGCGGGGCGCGCCAGAAGACGCTCCACATAGGCCTCGATCTTCGGCCGGTCCGGCGGGGTGCCCCACATCCGTTTCCAGATGAACATGGAGCCGATCATGATGTCGGCGGCGGTGAACCAATCGCCGAATAGGTACGGCCCATCGCCCAACTCGCCTTCGATCACGTCCTTGACGGTTTCGAATTCCGACCAACCTCGTTGCGGCAATGGCTGCACCTTCAACAACGTGTCGCCCATGGCCGGTTCGAGGTGAGAAGTCGAATAGACCATCAACGAGAGATAGCGTCCCCGTTCCGGCGCGCCGATTTTGGGCGCGAGGTTCGCTTCAGGAAATTTGTCACCGAGATACAGGCAGATTGCCGCACCCTCGAACACTTTGGACTCGCCATCGACCAGAGCAGGCAGTTTGCCCGCCGGGTTGATCTTCAGAAATTCCGGGGTTTTATGCTCCCGCTTCGCGAAATCGATGGGAACGATTTCATATTTCGCGCCGCACTCATCAAGCATCCACTTGGCGATCGCCGCGCGGCTCTGAGGATTGTAGTAAAGCTTCATCGCATCACCTCTATTAAAATGGCAGTAAGGCAGGAAAGGATTATTGAAGTTTGTGAGAGAAACCTGCTGAAATCAACCCATCGCTGAAAAAATTAGCAAAGACCCGAGTTTGTACGACCGAGACGCCGAGGTCGTGGATACGGGAATTCATGAGCCGATTCGCCAGATCGTGGAAGAGGCGCTGCTAAAGATCGACGAGGTCGGCAAAGTTAACTAACCGTTTGTTGGCACTTTACTTGACGAAACCAGCCGATAATCTGACAGGTAATGGCTAGCATTGGTTTTGCACTTCTCTCGGCGACGCTGTACGGCAGCGCCGATTTTCTCGCGGCTTGGCATCGCGGCGATCCTCAGTGATGCCGGTGATGATTTTCTCCCAACTCGCCGGACTCATCACGCTTCTACTCGTGTTGCCGTTCTTGCCGCCCGCGACCGCGACCCACGCCGACTTCACCTGGGGCGCCCTGGCGGGTGGAGCGCTCGCCATGGGATTGATGCTTCTCTACCAGGGGCTAGCGACGGGTAAGATGAGTCTGGTCGCCCCTGTCACCGCCGTATTGGCGGTGATGGTGTCGGCAACGACGGGAATCGTGCTCGGAGATCGTTTGTCGCTGGGCGCATTCTTAGGCGTGGCGCTCGCCATCACGTCAATTACGCTCATCAGTCGAGAAGAAGGGCCGAAAGCCACGGGAGGACGAGGACTGGGCACCACGCAAGGTCTTGCCGCCGCGCTTTCGGCCGGGGTCCTGATCGGCGTGTTCTTCGCTACACTTAAGCAAAGTAGCGCCACCTCCGGCCTCTTGCCGCTGCTTTCGGCGAGAGTGGCCGCGCTTGTCGTCCTCGGCGCCGTCGCGCTCTGGCGACAGCCGCCGTTGCGCATTGGGTGCGCGACGGTGTGGCTGATCGTCGGTGGCGGCGCGCTCGACATCTTCGCAAACGTACTCTACCTTCTTGCCACACGTCATGGCATGTTGACCATCGCCGCCACACTGACCTCGCTGTACCCCGCGAGCACGATTCTTCTTGCGCGCTTGGTTCTCGGCGAACGACTCGGTCCCATTCAAATGACTGGCCTGGCGTGCGCGGGGCTTGGCATCGTGCTCATCGGCGCGGGCTGATTACCGAGAGTGTTCGAGTTCGCATAACGAACCTGTAATTCCATTTCTATTCTGATCATTCTCTTGGCCTTGGGAAAGTTCCGGATGGTTACTTCCCGAGGTTCTGAGCCAACTCATCGGCTCGGCTCCGACCTTATCTCAGATATCTCCGATCAGCGCTGATTCTTCTCGCCAAATTGCACCAGTGCTTGAGGTTTTCGTAGCCGGTAAGACAGCATTCCGCAAGAAGCCACATGCTCGTCGATGACCCGACGAAAATCTCGTCCTGGCTCGATACCCGCCACATCCATGAACACTGAGTCCTCGCCAAAATGCCTGACGAGATCATCGAACAAACGACCCGCCTGACCTTCGGCGTCTTCTCCCCGATAACTTATGAAGATGGCACGCATGTGACCCTCCTTGCGCGCCCTAGCGAAAGCGCGTTACGCGGCTAAGATCTCCGCTTTCTTGTTGACGTCACCTCAAGTACCCGCCTGTTTGCTGTTTTCTTTTCTCGGTCGCTCTTGGTCTTAAGCTCGCGTCACATTTTTCCAAGACAGCAATGGCGATGCCATCTCGCAGTCCTTTCTCGGATTCTACCTAAATGACTGAATGCCCTATCGATTCGTGGAATTACATTCGAGGTAGCAAACTACGGGCGCAACGCTTGGATACAGTGGTGTAACCAACGTTACTTAGGAGAGAAGAAGAGGAAGAGGAGAAAGCAGCCTGCGTCGCGGACAGCGCTTGCGTTTGTTAGGGTGCGGCGACGAGCGATTCGCGGCGGCGATGACGGCGACGTTGCTCGCAAGTCTGAGCAAACGAAAGCAAACGGATCTAAAACAGCTCGACATCCATCCTACAAGCCTCAAAGCAAGCGGAGACGGGGTTGAAATGAATGAGATTTTCCGTTCATGCTGAGCGTGTCGAAGCATTCCGAAATTTTTTTCAGAAACCTGCTCAAGATTCAAAGAAGAAAAAGTCTTCAGTTCAACCCCTGGAACGCATCAAGCCAAGAAACTATGGAGCAAACAGAATCACATAAGCCGCGTGTAAGCCGGCGCGATCTATTCCTCACTTTTTCACGTATTAGCCTGTCCAGTTTTGGCGGCGCGATTTTCTGGGCACAGCGCCAGCTGATCGATCGACAGCGCTGGCTCACGGAGCGGGAGTTTGTCGACGTGTTAACGCTCGGTCAACTCCTGCCCGGGCCAAACGTGCTCAATCTGACGGTGATGGTCGGCTATCGATTCGCCGGATGGACGGGCGCCGCGGCCGCCGTCGCCGGATTCTTGGGATGGCCATGTCTCGTGGTCATCGGCATGGGCGTGCTGTACCAGCAATATGGCGCGCTGCCGCAGGTGCAGCAAGCGCTCGCCGGCATGTCCATCGTGGCGGCTGGCCTGCTGCTCGCTACTGTGATCAAGTTAGCAATGGTGCTGCCGCGGCGCTGGCGGCCGTGGCTGTTCGGCATATTGGCCTTCGTCGGCGTCGGCGTGATGCGCTGGCCGCTCCTGTGGGTCATGGGCGGCCTCGCGCCCTGGGCCGTCTTCGCGGCCTGGAAAGAGCAGGCGTGATGGATCGCATTGACCTCAGCGCGCTGTTTCTGCATTTCTTGGCCCTATGGTTCGTGGCTGTCGGCGGTCCGTCGACAATCCTGCCGGACATTCACCGCTATGTGGTGGAAGTGCACCACCTGTTGACCAGCGCGCAGTTTGCCGAGATCTACACCTTGGCGCAGGTGGCGCCCGGCCCCAACGTCATGTACGTCACACTTATCGGATGGCACCTGGCGGGATGGAAGGGTGCAGCCGCGACCACAATCCCGCTGCTGGTGCCGGCTAGCACTCTCACTCTCCTTGTCGGGCATTTCAACGAGCGCCATCCCAATGCCCCGATCGGGCGCGCCATCCGCCGCGGCCTGACGCCGATTACCATTGGACTGATGCTTGCTAGTGCGACGATCCTGATGCGCGCCGTGAACCACGACTGGAGCGGCTATTTGATCACTCTAATCACTGTCGCCGTGGTTTTGCGCACGTCATGGAATCCGCTGTGGCTGCTCGCAGCCGGTGCGCTGGCGGGCATGTTAGGCCTCGTCTGAGCAGTGATGCTCGCTTTGAATTATTTAACGGTGCTTAGGATTTGCTTAATGCACTGAGAAAATTCTGTACCTGATTGCAAGACCTTGCCCGATTGACTCGGCCTGTTTTCGCATCCAAGAACCGAGGGGCCGAAAAATTTCGGCTCTGGAAACTCCCGTGGTCAGATAGCAGTCCGCCGATTGTTTTTTCGACTTCAATCCAATAGCCTGCTGTTCATGGATGCGCGGCGTTGTGGCAAGCACCGTGATCGTGACCGTCATGATCTGCTTCGTCAATTTAAAACCATACGGTTAATCTTTAGCTCGACAATTTTCCTTAGCTCACTTCTTACCTTTAGCCCTTCTGCTCATTCCGCTTGCCGGGACCCGGACGTGGCCCACGGATTTGGATCGCTTGCCTATGCGGCGAACGTCGACGCTACGATTCAATACTTCGGCCACAATTTTTTTCTCATCACGACCAGCAAGGGAACCCGCATCGTCACCGATCCCTTGGGGCCGGGATGGTATCCGAACCCAAACGTGGTCGGCGACGTCGTCACCGTTGGCAAAGAAATGTTCAATCACAATGCCGTCCAGATCGTGCTGGGCAACCCCGTCATCCTGCGCGGCCTGACGAATTATGGCGCGGACTGGAACAAAGTCAGCACGAGCATCAAAGATACGCTGATCTATAACGTGCCGATTCATCAAAACGCCGAAGTCGTCGAAGGCATCAAAGGCTCTGCATTCGTCTTCGACTTGGGCACCCTGTGCATCGCGCATTTGGGGGACTTGAGCCAAAAACTAAACGAGCAACAGATCAAAGCGTTCGGCAAGGTGGACGTGGCACTCACGCCAATCGGCGGCGGGCGCACGATGGGACCGGAGCTCGCCAAGGAGGTCCTTGCTCAACTTAAACCAAAGATCGCCATTCCGATGCATCACCGTGATAGTCCCTATCTGATTCAACAATTTAGCGCGGGCATGAAAACGCGGACTCTTAATACGGACACGCTTACGGTCAGCAAGGATGCCCTGCCTATTCCCACAGAGATTGACGTTCTGCAGCCGCGCGGCGCGATGAATTATAACTATCGATGAGCGCGTGGCGGGCTTGTTCGTGATCACGTGAAGAAGACCCGTGGTCACTATCTACGGATTGAGCTTTTTTCGTTTCGCCGACTTTCCTACCGCGACCAGAAACATCACGCTCCTGCCCGCGGCATGGGGCGAGAAAAACTCCGTCACATCGTCATCGAAGAACGTTAGTCCGGAAGCACCGAGGCGTTGCGCGTAAGCGGCGAGATAGAGTTTTCCGCCCATGATCGCGGCATCGAGCTGGGCGGCACGATAACCTCGATTGCCGAAACGTGCCAGAATTTCATTCAGATCGGCTAAAAAGTAAATATTGACGCTGCAATCGGCCGGAATCTCCTGACCCAAACCGAGGTGGCCCGCCTCGCGGCGAAAGTCGCCTTCTTTCAGTAATTCAAGCGCACGCTCATGGCAACGAAAGACATAAGCGCCGGACGGCAGACCTTCCACGGCGTGGACGATCAGATAAAGGTCGTTAAGCGACTCCTCTATTGCCGTGAGAAAGTCCGCGTTGATGCCGCCCGTCGCCCGATCGAGCATCGTTGAGAGCTGCGCGAAGGTAATCGTTTCGCGAACAAACTCACGCGTCGAGCCGCGCCGGACGACCACCTCCTCGATCGTGTCTTGAGGAAATTCCTCATCACGCGACAATTGAAGCGGAAAAAGCCGCGCGTTTCCTCCTTCATCCTTTATCCTTTTGCCTTCCGCCTTTCCTTTTCCTTCCCTCCACGCCACGACTTCCTCTTCGTTTTCCAGCGAAGATGCCTCGTGCATCGTCCTCATCGGCGGGTAGTCAAGCTCGGTTTTCGATAGCGGCGTGGTTTCGAATACTAGCGGCTCCATCGGCCGAGACAGACCAATTCGCCCCGGCGATGCCTCACCCATCGCGACAAGAGAGAGCGGCCCCTCGCGCTGACTATCCAGGCCCAAAAGCTGGTTCACTGTCGCATCGACGAAGCCGAGAACCACCTTGGCAGCGATATTCCGCGCGGCGGCTGCGGCCAAAAGATTGGCGAGAATGGTGCCGTTGTCCCAATAGCAGTGGCGATAAGCGCGCGCCTCGTACTTCCACGCGTTGCGCCAGAATGTTGACGCGCTGACGATCACGCATGGAGCATTCGCGATCGAAGTCTCTTCGCCGCTGGCAACGACCAGGAATGAACGATAGTCACCCGCGCGTAGTTTGCGCAGGCTGAAATCCTGCGGGCTGAAGTGATAAACCCCCGCCTCGAGATCCTCAAGCTCGCCACACACGAGATAGAGATCGATGTGATAGAGCGCGCCCGTGCACGCGGCCGCGCGGAACAGCATCTCCCCGCCCGGATAGCTTCTCCGCCTGGTGACGCCGGCGGAGAGAAATAAGATTTCCGCCAAGGTCTGTCGCGTCGGTAGGACGGCATCATGCCGCGCCGCGGTGCGGCTCGATATAGCCGAAATTGCCGGCATACCCGAAGACGATAAATGTTCGGGTAGCGAAATAGGCTCCAGCTCGGAATAGATCTTGAAAGGGATGGGCTGGTTGTCCCAGTCGAGATAATGCCGACTCGTCCGAACGCTCTCGTACGAATGCTTCGTGCCGTTATGATAAGACCAGGCAGCGTCGATCTCGCGATTCTTCATGGCGATCCATTACCGCAATCCAACTCTTATCACCCTTAGGCATGCACCTCTACAAGTGTCCGTCAGCCTAGTACCGCATTTGGTATTTTGAATTTCCGCGCTCTCTCGTTATAATCAACTACCTCACGAATCAGTTTTGCGATGAAGAAACTGCTCGTTCTCCAACATGTGCCGCATGAGCTTCTCGGGACTTTAAACCCTTTGTTGAAGCGCTCGGGCTTCCGTATCCGATATGTAAATTTCGCGCGCCATCCGGACGCCCAGCCGAGTCTAGATGGCTACAACGGGTTGGTGGTCTTGGGTGGACCGATGAGTGTCAACGACGCGGACCGGCTGCCCCATCTGACCACCGAGATGCGATTGATCGAAGAAGCCCTGCGGCGAAATATTCCGGTGTTGGGAATTTGCCTTGGGGCTCAGTTGATCGCGAAAACGCTCGGCGCCGACGTCTACCCGAATAAGGAAAAGGAAATCGGTTGGTATGACGTCTCGCCGACGGACGAGGCGGAAAGCGATCCTTTATTGCTCGGGTTTCAAAAGACGGAGACGATTTTTCAGTGGCACGGGGAAACCTTCGATATCCCCAAAAGCACCCGCCATCTTGCCTTTTCTTCCCTATGCGCCAATCAGGCCTTTCGCTACGGCAACAACGTCTACGGCTTTCAGTTTCATCTGGAAGTCGACGAACCGATGATTCATCGCTGGCTGCGCGTCGCGGAGAACCGTGAGGAAATCGCCGCCCTCGGGGGGACCATTGATCCCGAGCGCATTCACAGGGACACGCCGGAGCACATGGCGCGACTGCACCAGCTGAGCACCCGCGTTTTCGGCGAGTTCATCAACCTATTCGGCATCGAAAAAAAATATCGCCACCATCCGTCGCGATAACTCAAGCGTGTTAGTATCCGAAGGTTGAAATACCGGCGGACCTCGGCTAGGTTCAGCGGGCACAACAGCGACAATACTTTATGGACTGGTGGATCTGGATCTTGCTCGGTCTCCTGCTTTGCGTCGCGGAGCTTACGACTCCCGGCGGCTTCTATATCCTTTTCTTCGGCATCGGCGCGGTGATCGTGGGAATCCTGGTCGGATTCCAAGCCGCCGGCCCCCCCTGGTTTCAATTTATCCTATTCTCCGCCGTCTCGGTGCTTTGTCTTTGGCTCTTCCGTGAAAAATTGCTGCAGTTGACGCGCGGACGCCCTTCGGAAAGCGTCGACAGCCTTGTCGGTGAAGTCGCCGTGCCTCTTGAAGATATCTCGGTGAACAGCGTCGGTAAAGCAGAGATGCGCGGCACATCATGGAACACGCGCAACGTCGGCGATAAGCCTCTTGCCCGCGGCCA
>WNGI01005350.1_pt1 | contig 11549 bp, 10 predicted proteins | sample 5400621 | NCBI WGS metagenome assembly WNGI01 (sample SAMN13153374, study PRJNA577476) | soil metagenome | isolation source: 20 cm soil or saprolite under Garry oak tree replicate 1 | place: USA:California | collected 2016-06-15
CACCTTCATGTCCGGTCGCGCCAGCTCCGGCATCAAACCCGTCGCGAAGCGATCAGGAGAGTAACCGCCCGGCTGGATCAGGCGCATGAGCCAGTTCGTGTGGCCGCGCAGGAATCGGGCCGAGTCGGCAATCCCGATGCGCGTCGACACACGCAGCAGCTTGGCCGGATCCGCGACGCCGGCCATGCCGATGAAGATCGGCAGAGGCACTCCACGCTTGCGCACGCGCGCGATCCACTTCTTGACGACGCGAACGTCGAAGCAGAGGTTGCTGACGATGTAGGTCGCCTGGCGGCGCTTGTCCCACATCGCCTGGATCGTGAGGTCGTCATCGATGAAGCCATGGCGTTCTGGGTAGCCGGTCACGCCGATCTCCTTCATCGCGGGCGCGTGGCTCGCGATCGCCTCGAGCAGCGACACGGAGTCGGGGAACGCGCCGGCGGCCTCCTGCGAGTCGCCGGCCACCACGAAGACCCTGCCGCCGATGGCGTCGAGCCTCGCGAGGATCTCTTTGAGGTGCGGTTCGTCGCGCACCAGCCGCGCGGCCAGGTGCGGCACCACGGCGTAGCCACTGGTGGCCAGCCTCTCCGTCAGCGCCAGTGTCGCCTCGATCCCGCGCCGCGGCGACGACGTGACGGTGATGGTGACCTCGGTCGGGAGGTTGCGCATGACGAGGTCGCCGGACTCTTCGGTGGGCAGGACCTCGTAGCGGGGGTGGGACAGGAACCGCGTCAGCGCCTCCCTGGAGGCGGAGTCCAGCCGCAGGCGCGACGGCTTGACGGGCGGGCCGGCGATCATACCCTCTGCTGTCGCACTATACGCCCCTGTCGCGCATAGCGCAACACCAGCCCTCAGGCGCGAAGCGGAAACGGCGCCGGCAGGGTGAGGATCACGTTGCGGTCGGCCGAGGTTCCCGCCCGGGTCGTCAAAGCCCCAGCGATCGGGTCGTTGAACGCCAGCTGGCGGTGCAGCCCCGCCATCTCCGCGGGCGCGAGCGCCGGGCCGGGATCCGCCGGGCCGTCGTGATCGACCATCGTGCAGGCGATCGCCACACGGCCGCCACCCGCGTCGAAGATCTCCACGACCCGTCCCTGGCACGGCCAGTCGACCATCGAGCCGGTTGTCACCTCCCAGAAACCGACCGACGAGCCCTCGCGGTTGGCGTGCGGCTGCACCAGGTTCAGGTGGACGTGCCCGTTCAGGCACAGGATCACGTTGGCGAACCGGTGCAGCAGTCGCAGCAGCTCGTCGGCCGGCGCCGCTCCCGCCAGGCGGTCGTTGCGCAGCGTGAACAGCGGGTGGTGCGAGGCGATGACGACGAGCCGGTTCGCGTTCGAAGTGTGCACAGTGTTCCCGGCGCTGTCCGTGTACACGGCGTGTACCTCCATCAGCTTCTCCTCGAGCCACGCCAGCTGATCGCGCTCGACGCAACCGTCCGCGCCGCCTGCGCGGCACGACGTGTCGAGGACGATGAGCCGGACGGCGCTCGTGTCGTGCACGTAATAGGAAGTGCGGTCGCGGCGGTTGGTCGGTGTGAAGCCGTGACCATCGGGCCGTGCGCCCGGCCGGAAATGCGCTTCGACGAACGCACCGATGCCGAGCGGTTTGCGATTCGGGTCGGCCGTGACCGCCACGGTCGCGCCGGACATGAAGTGCTGCGGTCGTGTGACGAAGGTCTCCAGCGCCGTCGCCGCGTCAAGGCCCTCGGGGACGCCGATGGGCTTGCGGCCCGCCACCATCGCCCGCGCCAGCTCGGGAGTCACGAAGCCAACGCCCTGGCACAGCTCCTCGTGGTTGCGGTGGGATCCGATCCAGGGCATTCGCAAGCCTTGCGAATCGAACGGCCGCATCGCTCGGTCGAGCAGACCAGGCACGAGCGGAAAGCCGTAAGCCACGCGGAAGTGGTCAGGACCGAAGCCGCCGCCGTCCGGTTTCCAGAAGATGCCGTCCGGCCAGCCAGGCGATTGCACCGACTCGATCTCGATCCCGCCTGAAGCCGGGTTCACCATCCCGCCTTCGAACAACGCCGTGTAAGTGGCGAACTCGTTGGCCTGCGCGTTGTCGATCGCGTCGCCGGTCATCACCAGCAGCTCGATCGGGCTGCCGCTCACGGGCGCCGCCTCGATCGCGTTGATCGCCCGCACCATGGCCGCTATCGCGTGGGAGTTGAGCGCCTCCTGCGGCCGCTGCATCGTGAGCAGCTCGCGGAACCGAGAGTCGCCCACGAACCGATTCAAGAACTCAAACCGCGCCGGCGACTCTACGTCGGTGACGTGCAGGTCCGTCATGTGCCCGATGGCAAGCAGCGCCTCGCCCCGCGCCCGAATTTCGGGGCCTGTGGGGCCTGTGAGCTCGGTGCGCACCGAATGGCGCTCGCCCTCAGCAGTGACCAGCGACCGATACGAAGACGAAGAGCCCGCGCGCAGCACGGGACCGGGCACGATGCGCTCGTGGACGGTCAGCAAAGGGTCAGGCTTCGGCCGCGGCTGTCTCGTCCCTCGCGATGAGGACGGGGTCGGGGCGCAGCGTCAGGCTCACACGTGAGCCTGCCGGGGTCGCCGCCGCCTGCGACGTCGGCATCTGCGCCAGCACGATCATGTCGCCGAGATCGACGGTCACGCGGCTGGTTGCGCCCAGGAAGGCCACAGCGATGACTGTGCCGACCAGCGGCCCGCCGCCGGCGTCACCGTCCGACGCGAGCGACACGGCCTCGGGCCGAACCAGCGCCACGGCTGTCCCGTCAGGAGTGTCGGGTCTCACCAGCGGCAGCCGGGTGCCGCGGACGATCACCTCGCCGCCCTTGACCTCACCTTCCATCCGGTTGGTCAGCCCCACGAACTCGGCGACGAAAGGCGTCGCCGGTCGGGAGTAAATGGTCGTCGGCGGGCCTAGCTGCTCCAGCCGTCCCTTGTTCATCACGCCGACGCGGTCGGCGATGGCCAGCGCCTCCTCCTGGTCGTGCGTCACGAAGAGCGTCGTGATGCCGACCTCGAGCTGCACGCGCCGGATCTCATCGCGCAGGCGGCCGCGGACCTTGGCGTCGAGCGCGGACAACGGCTCGTCGAGCAGCAGGACCTTGGGCTGGATGGCGAGAGCGCGCGCCAGCGCGACACGCTGCTGCTGGCCACCCGACAGCTGGTGCGCGAAGCGGTCGGCGTAGCCGGAAAGACCGACGAGCTCGAGCATCTCGTCTGAGCGGCGATTGCGCGCCTGCTCGTCGACGTGGCGCATCTGCAGGCCGAACGCCACATTCTGCCTCGCGGTCATATGCGGGAAGAGCGAGTAGGCCTGGAACACCATGCCCACGTCGCGCTTGTTGGCGCCGAGGGTCGTGACGTCGGTGCCGCCAAAAAGGACCTTGCCGCTGGTTACCTCGTCGAGGCCCGCGACCAGCCTGAGCGCGGTGGTCTTGCCGCAGCCCGACGGCCCGAGGAGAGCCACCAGCTCGCCCGGGGCGAGCGTCAGCGAGAGCTCGTCGAGCGCGACGACGCCGGCAAACACGCGGCGCAGCTGCTCCAGCCGGACCTCGACGCCGAGCTTGCTGCCGTTCGTGCTCATCAAGACCCCTCCGCCAGCAGCGAGGGGGGCACCGTCGCTACAGGCGCAATCGGTGTTTCTGCCGGCACGACTCGACCACCGCGCCGTCGCCGGCTGCCGGCGAACGACAGGATCATCAGCAGCACGAAGGCGAACAACAGCGAGGCGACGGCCACCGCGATCGACGTGCCCGCGCTCACCAGGGAAACGTACTGGATGGCCACCTGGAGGTTCTCGTAGTTGAGCAGGTTCGCGAATGTGTACTCACCGAGCACGAGCGAGGCCGAGAGCAGGCTCGCGTTCAGGATCGCCGCGGGCATGTTCGGCACAACCACGCGCAGCATCACAGTGCCCCACCCCGCGCCAAGGCTGCGCGCCGCCTCGGTGAGGGTTTTGAGGTCGATGGCCGCGAGTCCCGCGTCGAGCGAGCGGTATGCGTACGGCAGCACGAGGATGAGGTACGCGAATGAAAGCGTGAGGATCGAGTCGGTGAAGTTGAGGCTGATCCAGATGTAGAGGGGTTTGATACCAACCACCAGGGCGATCGCCGGAACGGTTAGCGGCATCAGACAGATGAACTCGACGATGCGGTTGAGGCGAGGCAAGCGCAAACGCACCCACACCATGGTCGGAAGCAGCAGGCCGAGCATCAAAAGCGACGTGATCAACGCAAGCTCCAGAGATACGGTGATCGCCGTGGCGAGCTCGGGCGTGCTCGGGATCGCGGCCCACGCCGACAGCGTTCGCGGTGAAGCGACACCGATGCCGCGGGTCGAGAATTCGAACATGGCGCCGATCGGGACGAGGAAGAACGCCGCCGCCAGTGCGAAGATCGCGATGCGCAGGGCCTGGAGCCGGATGCGGCGCCGGCTCATCGCGGCTTCACCGCAGCCACTGGGAGGTGCGGCGCTGGAGAAGCGCGTAGAGGCTCATCACCACAAGCACGACGGCGACCATGGCCAGCGCCAGCGCCTTGGCCAGCCCCGGCGCGCTCGAACCGGTCTCGCTTGTCAGGAGGGCCTGCACCTGCAGCGGCGCGATCACGCCGCCCTGCGTCAGCAGCGCCGCGGCTGTGGCGTAGGCGGAGAAGGCGTTCGCGAACAGCAGCAGGGTGCAGCCGAGGAATGACGGGAAGAGCAGCGGACCGGCGACGTAGCGCCAGTAGTGCCACGCATTGCCGCCGAGGCTCTCTGTTGCTTCGCGCCATTGCGGCCGGATGCCATCAAGCGCCGGGATGAACACCAGCACCATCAACGGGATCTGGAAGTAGAGGTAGATCAGCGTCAGGCCCGGCAGGTCGAAGAACCACACGCCGTTGGGGTACATCTCGATCCCGTGCTGCTGGAGCCACAGGTACACAAAGCCCTCGGTGCCGATCGTCGCAACGAACGCGAACGTGAGCGTCACACCGCCGAACTGCGCCACCACTCCGGCGGCGGACATCACAGACCGCCTCAGGAATCCCTTCGGATCACCTGTCGCCACCGCGTAAGCAAGAAGCGCCCCGAAGATCGCGCCGAGGACGGCGCTGATCGTCGAGATCTCGATGCTGTTGGTGAATGACTTGTACATGTACGGCTTGTTGATCCCCTCGAAGTTCGACAGCGAGATGCTGCCGTCGGGGCCGATCAGCGAGCCGGCCAGGATGATCGCGGTCGGGAGCAGCAGGAAGATGCCCACGTAGATGAAGAACGGCACGACGCCAAGCCAGGTGAGGGGGAGCCGCCGCCCGCCTCCCAGGGGGCGAGCGGCGGCGTTGAAAGCCGGGTTACCGGCAGCTGTCAAGCGACGGCCGCCGACCAGTTGGCGACGACGTACTGACTTGCCTTGGACGTCTGGTCACCGCTCGGCACTTGAGGAGTGCCAGGGACGGCGGGCAGCGCCGCGGCGGCGGTCTTGTCGACGGTGCCGGAGGCGGTCATGGCCGCCTGGCGGACGGGGCGCGCCCCGCCTTTCAGCCAGAGGTTCTGGCCTTCGTCCGAGTAGAGGTACTCCTCCCAGAGCCGAGCCGCGGCCGGGTGCGGAGCCTGCTTGTTGATCGCCTGGCTGTAGTAGCCGCCGATGACGGCGTTGCTGGGCACGAAGATCTTCCACGTGGGCACGTCCTTGCCGTGCGACGCCGAGAGGTAGTCCCACTCGAACAGCACGGGGGTCTGGCCCGACTTGACAGTGGCGGCGGTGCCGACCACCGGCACGTAGTTGCCCTTCTGCTTGAGCTGCTTGAAGAAGTCGACGCCCTTGCTGACGTCGTCCAGCGATCCACCGTTGGCGACCGAGGCCATGATGACGCCGTTCAGGCCCTGGTTCGACTTGGTCGGGTCACCGGCGAGCGCGACCTTGCTCTTGAACGCAGAGCCGAGCAGGTCCTGGACCGAGCTGATAGCGGGCACCTTGGTCGAGTCGTACCCGATGCCCATGTAGCCGCCGTAGTCGTTGAACCAGAGGCCCGTGCTCTCCTTCGCGCCGCCAGGAATGTCGCTCCACTCTTTCACCTGGTAGGGCGCGAACTTGGCGGTGTTGGCCAGCGCGACGGCCTGGCCGACGTCGACCACGTCAGGCGCGCGGCTGGTGCCGTCGAACGCGTTGACCTCGTCCTGGCTGCTGCCGTTCGGGTTGAGCGAGGTGATGTCGATGTTGTACTTGGCCTTGAAGCCACTGATGACTGCGCCGTAGTTCGCCCAGTCGGGCGGGAGTGCGATGACCGTGAGCTTGCCCTCGGCCTTGGCGGCCTTGACCAGTGCGTCCATGCCCCCACCGCCGGAGGCTGATGTCTGCTTCGACCAGTCGGTCGCCCCCGCTGTGCTCGAGGAGCCACACGCAGCGACGACAAGTACCGTCGCCACGGCAATACCCAAACGATGGAACCGATGCCAGTTCATAAGCTTCAACACTCCCCAGGTGACGGATGGCTGCAGGAAGGGCGCCCCGGCGGGGCAGCGCTATATTGCGCCAGCCCCGGCTGTGGTGCAAGAAACGGTGCGGAGCCCCCGGGAAAGATCGGTTAAGTCTTGGGGACGCCCCGGGCACCGGCCTCGGGCCGGTAGCCGAGCCGCCGCGAAAGCTCGTCCGCGGCCTCCATGCATCGGGTGGCGATCCTGGTCGACTCGGCGTGGCCAAACCGGTGGGCGGGCCCGCTGACGTCGATCGCGCCGACGACCTCGCCCCCCGGCACTCGCACCGGCGCGGCGATGGCGCTCAGGCCGACCTCCAGCTCCTCATCCGTGCGCGCGTAGCCGGTCGCCCGCGCTCCATCCAGCTGAGCCTGGAGCTCGGCGCGGCCGGCGAGGGTGTGAGGCGTCCGCCGCTCTAGCGGTCGGGCCAGGAAGCGCACGCGAACTTCCTCAGGTCCGAACGCCAGGATGACCTTGCCGCTCGCGGCGCAATGCGCCGGCGAGCGCGTCCCCAGCCAGTTGACGCTGACCACTGAGGTCGAGCCCAAGGCCTGCTCGACCGGCACGATCTCGTCGCCGTCGAGCACGTCGAGCGTGACCGTCTCACCGACAGTTCGTGCAAGCGCTTCGCAGACCGGCCGCGCGGCGAGCCTCAGGTCCGCCTCGCCGCGCACCGCGCTGGCCAGCTGCACGAGGCGGCCGCCCAGCCGGTACTTGGCCGTGCGCTGGTCTCGCTCGACCAGGCCGTGGCGCTCGAGGGTGGCCAGCAGGCGCAGCGCGGTCGAGCGATGGACCCCGAGCTCGCGCGCCACCTCGGCCCCCGCCTTCCAGCCTCCGACCGCGAGCGCATCGAGGATCGCCACCGCGCGGTCCACTGAGCGGATGAGGCCGGCGTCCCGGCCCGATTCCACGCCGTTGCTCATGGCGCAACACTATACGGAGGCTGTAGACTGCTGTTGGGCCCTGAGCATCTGTTGGGCAATGCGCAACAACAAGGTGCACTGACAGCGCCTGGAGGTCCGCCCATGAGCCGCGAAGAGGAGATTCGCGCGGAGCTTTTCGAGCACACGCTCAATGGGCACGCGCCCGAGGTCAAGGCCCTGACGGAAGAGGCGCTGACCCTCCACATGGACCCGATGGACATCCTCTTCAAGGCACTCATCCCTTCACTCGAAGAGGTCGGGCGCCGCTTCGAGAAGGGCGACTTCTTCGTCCCCGAGATGCTGATCGCCGCCCGGGCCATGCAGGGCGCGCTTGTCATCCTCCGGCCGCTGATCGCGGAAACCGGGGCCAAACCGGTGGGCCGCTACGTCATCGGCACCGTGAAAGGCGACATCCACGACATCGGCAAGAACCTCTGCGTGATCATGCTCGAGGGTGCCGGATTCGAGGTCTTCGACCTGGGGGTGAACACGCCGCCCGAAAAGTTCGTCGACGCAGTCAAGACTCACGAGCCCGACATCGTCGGCTTCTCGGCCTTCCTCACCACGACCATGCCGATGTTCAGGGCCAACATCGAGGCGCTGCAGAAGGCCGGCCTCCGAGACAAGGTGCACATCGCGGTCGGCGGGGCGCCGGTCACCGAGGAGTACGCGAAGCACGTCGGCGCCGACAGCTACGCGCCCGACGCGTCGATGGCGACGCGGATGGCCAAGCACCTGGTCGGCGATCGCAGCGGGCAGTCACAAGGCGCAAAGGCGCTCGAGCAGGCCGTGATGAAGATCGACGAGACACTCCGCAAGGGATAGCTGGTGGATACGGTCCTCTCCTCGCGCTCGCGCGAGGTCGTCGTCTCCATCGACCGGCCCTTCGTGATCATCGGCGAGCGCATCAATCCCACGGGACGCAAGGTGCTCGCCGCCGAGATGAAGGAAGGCCGCATGGACCGCGTGCGCGCGGACGCCATCGCGCAGGTCGCCGCGGGCGCGCACATGCTCGACATCAACGCCGGCATCCCGATGGCCGACGAACCGGCGTTGCTGGTCGCCGCGATCAGGGCCGTGTGCGAGGTGACCGACGCCCCTGTATGCATCGACTCGTCGATCGTCGAGGCCCTGGAGGCCGGGCTGTCCGCTTACGAAGGCAAGGCGCTCGTCAACTCAGTGACCGCGGAGGAGGAGCGCATGGAGCGCATCCTGCCGCTGGTCAAGAAGCACGGCGCCGCGGTCATCGGCATGGCCAACGACGAGACAGGCATCTCGATGGTCCCTGAGGAGCGCCTCGCGCTCGCGCGGCGGATCATCCAGCGCGCGGCGGATCACGGCATCCCTCAGCACGACGTGATCATCGACCCGATCGCGATGACGGTCGCCGCGGATCCGCTGGCCGGCCAGATCACGCTCGCGACCATGAAGCTCATCCGCGACGAGCTTGGCAACAACATGACGTGTGGCGCGTCCAACGTGTCGTTCGGCCTGCCCGACCGCCCCACAGTCAACGCGGCGTTCCTTCCGGTCGCGATGTACGCCGGCCTCACATGCGCGATCACCAACCCGTTGATCCCGGAGGTTCGGCGCGGGGTGCTCGCCTCGGACCTCTTGCTCGGGCACGACGAGTACGCGATGAAGTGGATCAAAGCCCAGCGCGCCGAGCTGGCCCAGATGTCGGCCAAGACGGGACCAGCCTCGTGATCCAGCGCAAGCTGGAGGTCACCTACCTGCCCTTCGACCGGTCGACGAGGGTCCCTCCCGGCACCACGCTGTTCAGCGCCGCGCACTGGATCGGCCTGCCCATCGACTCCACCTGCGGCGGCCGCGGCACATGCGGCAAGTGCAAGGTGCGCATCGTCGGCGCGGCGACCGAGATCACAGACGCCGATCATCGCGAGCTGCGCCAGGACGAGATCGCCGGCGGCTGGAGGCTGTCGTGCCAGGCGCGCATCCACGAGGACATGAGGTGCGAGGTACCGCAGCTGCTGCGCGTGCCGAAGGCCGCGACCATGGGGCTCGGGCGGCTCGTCATCCTCGACCCCAACGTCCGCAAGGTTTACGTCGAGCTCGAACCGCCGACCCTGGAAGACCAGCGCAGCGACGTGGCCCGCTTGCACGACGCGCTGGAAGCCGAGGGCCACGACATGACAGCCGAGGTGCCAGTGCTGCGATCGCTGCCATCGGTGTTGCGAGACGCCGAGTTCAAGGTGACTGCCGTGCTCGGCGGCGAACACCTCGTGGCGGTCGAGCCGGGCAACACCACCGGCGAGTGCTACGGCATCGCGTTCGACGTAGGAACGACGACCCTGGTCGGCACGCTCATGAACTTGCGCACGGGCATGGCGGCGGCGGTGAGCTCCACGCTCAACGGCCAGGCGCCGTTCGGGGCGGACGTCATCTCGCGCATCAGCCACGGCATGAACGGACCCGAAGCGGTGAGCGAGCTGCAGGCGGCGGTCGTGAAGACGATGAACGAGATCATCGGACGGCTCTACGCAGAGGCCGGAGTCACCGCCGACCGCACATACGAGGCAGTGGTCGTCGGCAACGTGACGATGCTCCACCTCCTGTTCGGCGTGGACCCGACCCCCATCGCGATGATGCCGTTCGCGCCAGCTTTCATGGAGCCCCTGGCGGTGCCGTCGGCCGAGGTCGGCCTGAACATCCACCCACACGGCTACGTGCAGACGCTGCCGGCCCTCGGCGCCTACGTCGGCTCCGACATCGTCGCGGGCGTGCTGGCGACGGGCCTGGCGCGCGAGGACAAGCTGCGCATCTTCGTCGACGTCGGCACGAACGGCGAGATCGTCATCGGCAGCACGCAGCGGTCGCTGGCTACCGCCGCGCCTGCGGGCCCCGCGTTCGAGGGCAGCCAGATCAAGTGCGGCATGCGCGCGACCGACGGCGCGATCGAGGGCGTGCAACTGAGCGACAGGGTGGAGCTGCAGGTCATCGGCGGCGATGTGAAGCCGGTCGGCCTCTGCGGCTCGGGCCTGGTCGACGCGGTGGCGCAGCTGCTGCTGACCGGCCTGCTCGACCACTCGGGCCGGATGAAGTCACGCGAGGATGCCGGTCATCACCCGCTCGCGGACCGGCTCATCGAGGTCGAGGGCGTGCGCGCCTTCTTGCTCGCCGAGGGCGTCTATCTGTCGCAGCGCGACGTTCGCGAGCTCCAGTTCGCGAAGGGGTCGATCGCGACCGGGATCAAGGTCCTGATGGACATTCTTGGGATCACGCCGTCTGACGTCGACGAAATCTTCCTCGGCGGATCGTTCGGCTCGTACCTGAATCCCGAGAGTGCCAAGATCATCGGCCTCGTGCCGCCCGTGAACGTCGATCGCATCATCGCCGTCGGCAACTCCGCCGGTGAGGGGGCGAAGATCGCCCTGCTTTCATATCGGGAGCGCCAGGTGGCGTTCGAGCTGCCGGCGCGCCTGGAGTACGTAGAGCTTTCAGGCCGCACCGACTTCAACGACGCGTTCGTTTCGGTCCTGCAGTTCCCACGCCTCGAGGCGGTCTCATGAAGCTAGCTCCCCACCTGGGGGGAGGTCGGCCCGAAGGGCCGGGTGGGGATGGCCGAACCGCATTGGTCGTGTGCGGAGCACTTGGGCCCGAGGTGAAGGAGATCGCCGACCGCAGAGGCTGGGACGTCGACATTCACGGCCTGTCCGCTTACCTGCATCTCTATCCCGACCGCATCGTCACCGAGCTGAGCGCGAAGCTTCGCGAGCTGCGGCCGCGCTACGACCGGCTTGTGGTCGTGTACGGGGATTGCGGAACGGCCGGCCGGCTTGACCCCGTGCTCGATGAGGTCGGTGCGGCTCGCGTGCAAGGCCCGCACTGCTACGAGATGTTCGCGGGCGAGGAGCTGTTCGAGACAGTCATGGACGAGCGCCCGGGGACGTTCTTTCTGACGGACTGGCTAGTGCGCAACTTCGATCGCGCAGTCGTGCGCGGGCTCGGCCTCGACCGCTACCCCGACCTTCGGCCGATGCTGTTCGGCAACTACGAGGCGATCCTGTACCTGCGCCAGGCGCCCAGCGAGCTGCTGGCGGCAAAGGCCGCGGCGATCGCTGCCTACCTCGAGCTGCCGCTCGAGATCCGTGACGTGCGGATGGGCGCGTTGGAAAACCGGCTCGCTGCGTTAGTTGAGGCATGATCGTAATTGGCCAGATATGAGGTGATGTTCTGG
>WNGI01034981.1_pt1 | contig 11547 bp, 10 predicted proteins | sample 5400621 | NCBI WGS metagenome assembly WNGI01 (sample SAMN13153374, study PRJNA577476) | soil metagenome | isolation source: 20 cm soil or saprolite under Garry oak tree replicate 1 | place: USA:California | collected 2016-06-15
AGAAGTGCGACTGGAAGTTTATGAATTTTGGCCGAGCGAATTGCTAATGCTCTTCGAGCGGGCGGGATTGCCCCGTCGCTCGCCGCCGCCCTACTTGCCCGACACTGCTGCCGAGGTTCTTGCGCGAACGGGAGATCCACCTCGAATCATCGCTCCAGTTTCCGGGACGACTCGCGAGATTGTATCTTCGGCTTCAAGCGAAATTCCTCTATGCGCCAAAGCGGAAGCGGATGTGCGCGCGATCTACTGGTTTGCTGATAAAGCTTTTATCGGAAAGTCCTCGCCTACCGACGTGCTCTCCTGGAAGTCCGCGCCCGGGCATTATGAATTGACCGCGCTAGACGACCACGGGCGTGCGGGTTCGTCCCAGGTGACGATTAGGTAGAGGTGATTGACCACAATCGCCATGGCGGTTCGGTGAACCGCCGCTACCTCAAGGCAATTTTAGGGACGGAGCAGAGCCCGTCCCTTGCACCAAATTTTCCGTTGAAGAGATGATCGCGCGACAGCAGCGTAGCTGTTTATGTCCCGCCAATACACGCTCCAGCGCGCGCCAGCGGCCACGTCCATCCATATCGATTATGCGGCGGAGTTAAACGAGCAGCAGCTCGCGGCGGTGACAGCTTCGCCCGGTCCTCTCCTGGTCATTGCCGGGGCCGGCAGCGGCAAGACACGCACTCTCACCTACCGTGTTGCTTATCTTCTCGAAAACGGCATCGACCCGCGAAATATCTTGCTGCTCACATTCACCAACAAAGCTGCCCGGCAAATGCTCGATCGCGTCGCTAATCTGCTGCCGGTTGACGCCAGCGGCCTTTGGGGCGGCACATTTCATTCCGTTGGAAATCGCATGCTGCGCCGTCACGGCAGCGCGCTCGGCTACGCCAGCGGGTTCACCATCATGGATCGCGAAGATCAGAAAGACTTGATCAATACGGTCGTGACAAGCGCCGGCATCGATCCGAAGGAGATTCGATTTCCCAAAGGCGACGTCCTGGCGGAAATCTTTAGCTTCGCCGTCAATACGGAGCGACCGATGGAAGAATTGCTGGCGGAGAAGTTCCCATATTTCCTGCCACTGCTCGACAAGATAAAAGACGTACACGCGCGCTATGAGAAAAAGAAGAAGGCGACTAACTCGGTCGACTTCGACGACCTGCTCGAGAAGACATTGTTGATGCTAAAGCAGCACGAGGGCATTGCCTCGTTTTATCGCCGACAATTCCAATTCGTCCTGGTCGACGAATATCAGGACACGAATAAAATTCAGGCGGACTTCATCGACACGCTGGCACGCGATCATAGGAATGTGATGGTGGTGGGCGATGACGCGCAATCGATCTACTCATGGCGAGGTGCGAATTTTCAAAACATCCTCGAATTTCCGAAGCGCTATCCGAACGCTCAGATTTTTAAGATTGAACTAAACTACCGCAGCGTTCCGGAGATCCTCGAAGTCGCGAACGCAGCCATCGCCGCCAATGTTCAGCAGTTTCGCAAAAATCTTCAACCGACGCGTGAATCCAAATCAGTAAAACCGGCGGTGGTGGCGTTGAACGATGGCGGCGAGCAGGCCCAATTCGTGGCGCAAAGAATCCTTGAGCTGCGCGATGAAAACGTGGATCTAAACGATATCGCCGTGCTCTATCGCGCGCACTATCATGCGATCGAACTGCAACTCGAGCTGTCGCGTCGCGGCATTCCCTATCAAATTACCAGCGGCATCCGTTTCTTCGAGCAGGCCCATATTAAAGATGTGATTTCCTTCATCCGTTTTGTCGCGAATCCGCGCGACGAGGTGGCTTTTAAACGGATGGTAAAATTGCTGCCCGGCATCGGCAATCGCAGCGCCGACAATCTCTGGACAGCGTGGGATAAATCGCTCCTCCCTGTAGCCGGGGTCACCGACCCCGGTTCTCAAAGCGAAACGCCGGCCGGGGTCACCGACCCCGGCTACAACCGCAACTTCGGCACGCAATTGCTCGCGTTGAACCCACCCACGCGCTCGAAAAAATCGTGGGAGCAGCTTGCCCACACGCTGGATGAAATCGCGCCTGCTGGTCAACCCAATCCACCTTCAGAAATGATCACCTCAGTGGTCGAGGCGATTTACGATGACTATGCGAAAGTGAATTTCACAAATTACGAACTACGGCGGGAGGATTTAAATCAACTCGCCGCCTTTGCCCGACAGTTCAAGGACGTGAGCGAGTTCCTCTCGCAGCTGGCGCTCATCAGCAACGTCGATGCCGAAGCGGCGCCTAATCAAACTGCCGATAAGGAAGCCGTTAACCTGTCCAGTGTGCATCAGGCGAAAGGGCTTGAATTTCACACTGTGTTTGTCATTTGGCTGACGGACGGAATGTTCCCGAGCAGCCGCTCGCTCGACACGCGCGATGCCCTTGAAGAAGAGCGGCGTTTATTTTATGTCGCGATCACGCGCGCGCGTGACGAGCTTTATCTCACCTACCCGCACATGCGATTGAACGCCGGCTACGGTGACGTTTTTCAACGACCATCACGTTTTCTAAAGGAAATCCCCAATAAACTAGTGGAAGACTGGCAAGTGCAACGGGGATGATTTTTTTAGCCACAGATGAACACAGATTTACACAGATAAAGAATGCTTGAAGCACCTGACGAGGAACAATTTCCTCACAAAGAACTCATTGAGCGGATAATCGGCTCCGCGTTCGAGGTGTACAATCACCTGGGCTTCGGCTATCTGGAGAAGGTTTATCAAAAGGCGATGCAAGTTGAGCTGCTTCGGCACGGGATTATGGCTGAACTCGAACGTCGGTTTACTGTTCGATACAAAGGCGTGGTTGTAGGCGATTATGATGCAGATCTGGTGGTCGCCGATGCTGTTCTTGTGGAGTTGAAAGTTGCGCCGCAATACGACAAGCGAGACGAAGCGCAGTTGCTGAATGAACTTAAAGCCTGTGGAATAAAATTAGGGCTCCTCATTAATTTCGGGCGTTCAAAGGTCGAATTTAAACGCTTGGTCTGCTGAATCTGTGTCCATCTGTGTTCATGGATTCGACTTCGCTCACCACGGCGTCTGTGGCCAGAAATTTTTGATCTATGGATGAAAGGAATTGATGGATCTTTCGCCCGACAAAAAAATCGCTGGCATTCTGGTGCCGCTCTTTGCCTTGCGAAGAGAAAATGATCTCGGGATCGGCGACTTGGGAGCCCTGCGCGAATTCATCGACTGGGCGGCCGAAATCGGATTCAAACTGGTGCAACTCCTGCCCATCAATGAGATCGGCGGGGACAACAGTCCCTACAACGCCATAAGTGCCATGGCGATCGAGCCGACAACCCTGCATTTTAGGCCCGGTTCCCCCGACGATCTGACCCGAGAAGATTTTGAGGTCGCACTTGCCAATGCCGATGTGGCAAAGCTGCATGGCGGCACAGTCAATTACCGCCACGTAAAAAAAATAAAGCGCGAGCTGCTCGAAAAAGCATTCGCGAATTTCTGGCAGAGCGCCACAAGCGATCGGAAGGCGAGTTTCCAGAGGTTTTGCACACGAGAGTCAGGCTGGCTCCAGGCCTACGCTCTTTTCCGCGCCCTCATGGAAGAGCACAACGAAAGTGAAGCATGGGACCAATGGGCGCCTGAACATCAGTCCGTTGAAAGCGCCCGCCAGTGGCTCTACGAACTTCCGCCGGATCGACAGTCAATTTTCACACGCCGGCAGGATTTCTTCAGCTCGCGCCATGGCGCTCATGGGCGACATTCCATTTGGCGTAAGTTATTACAGCGCCGACGTGTTCGCCCGGCCAAATGAATTCGCGCTCGATTGGTGCGGCGGAGCGCCGCCTGAGCCGTATTTCAAAGACGACAAGTTCACCCAAAAGTGGGGGCAGAATTGGGGCATACCGATTTTTCGCTGGGATATAATGCGATCAAATAATCTCGAATGGTGGCGCCAGCGTGTTCGCGGAGTGAAACAGGCTTTTCACGTCTTTCGAATCGATCACGTCCTCGGATTTTATCGGATTTACGCTTTCCCGTGGCGTCCGAAAGAGAACAGGAAGGTTCTCCCGCTCGATTGGAATCAAATGCTGGAGCGAACCCGCGGCCGTGCGCCGCATTTTGTGCCGCGAGATGATTCCACACCAGAAAATTGCGAGGCCAATCGGCGTGAGGGCGAAGGTTATCTGCGCGCGGTCCTGGAAGAATCTAACGCAACGCGAGTGGTGGGCGAGGACCTCGGCACCGTGCCCGATTATGTCCGGCCCAATCTGCGCTCGCTTGGCATCGCTGGATTTAAGATTCCGCAGTGGGAAGTGCGACACGAGCGAGTCACGCCTGGCGCCGAGTACGAGCGACTTTCGGTAGCTACTTACGCGACGCACGATCACAAGCCGATCCGCGCGTTGTGGGAGGAGGCGTTCGAGCATCCGACGCCTACGTCGGAGCAAGCGCGATTTGACCTGGCGAAAATTGCGGCCTTCGCCGGATTCGACCCAACTGTTGATAAGATCGATTTCGACAAGGAATTTTATCCGGCGATCATGCGGGCTCTTTTCGCAAGTGAATCGTGGATCGTAATCGTCATGATCTCCGATCTGCTGGTGCGCCGTTATCGTTTTAATGTCCCGGGCATGGCGGCGAGTTCGAATTGGACGCGGCGGATGCGCCTAAGCATCGCGCGTTTACACTCCAGTCGCTCTGTCCGCCAGCGTATGCGGCTGATTCGAACGCTGCTGGAAAAAGCGGGGCGAGTTTAGCCACAGATTAACACAGATTTTCACAGATCAAGGCAAGAGCCTCTTCTGGCAAACCAAAGGTTGGTCGCAGCGAACGGAGACCGCCGGATTGATGCGATGTTCATAAAGCGCCGCTACAGCTTTCCCGAAAAATCTGTGTTTATCTGTGGCAATCTGTGGCTAAAGAATAGAGATGACTTCTCCGCTCAAGATCGCTGTGACCGGCGCAGCCGGCCAGATTGGTTATTCACTCGTTTTTCGAATTGCTTCGGGGGAAATGTTCGGGCTCGATCAGCCGGTAGCGCTTTATCTTGTCGAGATTCCAAGCGCGCTCGGTGCGCTTGAAGGCGTGGTGATGGAATTACAAGACTGCGCCTTTCCTCTTTTGCACTCGATTGTTCCAACGGCCGATCTGGACGAAGGCTTTCGTGACATCAATTGGGCGTTGCTCGTTGGCAGTGTCCCCCGAAAAGCAGGCATGGAGCGGAAAGATCTGCTTGGGATCAATGGCAAAATTTTTATTGGGCAAGGCCGGGCCATTGAAAAAAACGCGGCGGCCGACGTGCGTGTTCTCGTAATTGGAAATCCGTGCAACACGAATTGCCTCATCGCGATGAATAACGCAAAGCAGATCCCGCACGATCGCTGGTTTGCCATGACGCGACTCGATGAAAATCGCGCGCGCGCCCAGCTCGCGCACAAAGCGGGGATCGAGATCACACGCGTCACCAACATGACGATTTGGGGGAACCATTCTGCCACCCAATATCCCGACTTCTACAATGCGAAAATCGACAAACGGGCGGCCAACGAAGTGATTGGTGATGAAAGGTGGCTGAAGGAGACATTTATCTCGACCGTGCAACAGCGCGGCGCAGCCATCATCAAGGCACGCGGAGTATCGTCAGCCGGTTCGGCCGCAAACGCCATTGTCGACACGGTTCGCTTCCTGACTAACGACACCCCGACAAACGACTGGCACAGCGTAGCGGTTTGTTCCGATGGAAGTTATGATGTCGATCAAGGTTTGATCTCTTCGTTCCCAGTTCGCGTGCGCGGGGGAAAATGGGAAATCGTGCAAGGTCTGCCGCTGAATGAATTCAGCCGCCAAAAGATCGATGCGTCCGTGGCCGAATTGAAGGAAGAGAAATCGCTGGTGAGCGAGCTGCTTGGATAGGTAGGGACGCCGCGCTGCGGCGTCCGCGGACAGCGCAGCGCGCTGTCCCTACCCAGATCAACCCAGTTTCTCACCGGTCAGCCGCTCGAACGCTTCTATGTATTTGGCCGAAGTTTTTTCAATCACCTCCTGCGGCAGTTTTGGTCCGGGCGGGGTCTTATCCCAATCGAGCGTCTCCAGATAATCCCGCACGAATTGTTTGTCGAAACTGGGCGGGCTTTGGCCAACCGCGTATTGGTCTTTCGGCCAGAATCGCGAGGAGTCGGGTGTCAAACATTCGTCGATTAACAGGAGCTTGTCGTCCAGCCAGCCAAATTCGAATTTCGTGTCCGCCACGATGATTCCATGCCGCGCCGCGTGATCACGCCCGGCGGAATAAATCTGGAGACTTAAATCCCGAACGCGGTTCGCAACTTCGTCGCCTAAAATTCGGCGGCACTCATTCATATCGATGTTTTCATCATGACCGGAATCGCTTTTGGTGGCGGGAGTGAAAATCGGTTCTGGCAACGGCGACGCGAGCTTCAAACCGGCGGGTAGTTTCTCACCGCACACGCTTTGCGTTTTTTGATATTCTTTCCAGCCCGAACCAGCCAGATAGCCGCGCACGACACACTCGACGGGCAAAGGGTTGGTCTTGCGCACAATCATGGAGCGGCCGGCGAGCCGATCACGATAACTTGCCAGCTCCCTCGGAAACTCGTCGAAATTTGCCGTGACAAAGTGATTATCGATTTGGTCGAAGCGTTTAAACCAAAACGCCGACAGCTGATTCAAAACTGCGCCTTTCTGCGGAATCGGATCCGGCAAAATAACGTCGAAGGCCGAGAGCCGATCAGTCGCGACAAAAAGAAGCGTTTCTCCAAGATCGAAAACTTCCCGAACCTTGCCGCTGCGGAGTTTCTTTATTCCGGAAAGATCGATCGAGGAGAGCGCAGAGCTTTCGAGTGAGGTTTGCATGAAGTGGAATGTGATCGGTGAATAGTGAATAGTAGAATCGCGCAACGCTCAAGCTTTGCCTTTGCCTCCGTTCACGATTCACTGATCACTGTTCACGTTCAAAAATGGCCGGAATCGTCGTCAAACCTCGGGCACGCATTTTGCACGGACACGATTGGGTTTTTTCCAGCGAGGTTTTAAAAGTTTTTGGCAAACCGCCCGATGGCGCCGTCATCTCTCTGAAAGATGGCAGAGATCATTTGATCGGGAGCGCGATTTATAATTCAAAATCACAAATCGTGGCGCGGCGTTTTTCCCGGCGAAAACAGGATCTTGATGTCGATTTCTTTACGCGTCGAATTGCGCAGGCGGCAGAGTATCGCCTCCGACGAGGTATCGATCCAAACCTTTGTCGCGTCGTCTGGAGCGAGAGTGATGGCTTGCCCGGACTAATTCTCGATCGCTACAACGATTTTTTCGTGTTGCAAACGCTCACTTTGGCCATGGACACACGCAAAGAGTCGATCGCCAAGGTGATCGTCGACCTTTTCGACGCGAAAAATGTGATCGAGAGAAATGATGCGCCTGTTCGCCGGTCCGAGGGGCTGGATCCGTGTAGCGGTGTGCTGGAGGGCGCCGCGCCGCCGGGACCGATTATCATAGAAATTAAGGGGACGGGATCCGGCAGCTGTCAGATGCCCCTCCAATTAGAAGTCGATCTCCTAGCTGGGCAGAAGACCGGTCTTTATCTGGATCAGCTCCCAAACTATTCCGCCATAGCGGAGCACGCCACAGACCGGCGAGTTTTAGATTGTTTCGCTAATCAAGGGGCGTTCGCTTTAACATGCGCTCGGGCCGGCGCCGCGGAAGTGATGGCGGTGGAAGCAAGCGCCGAGAACATTGTCGCCGCGAAGCGAAACGCCGAGCGAAATAAATTATCTGCCGCTTGGATCGAGGGGGACGTCTTTCAGTTTCTCCGCGCGGCGGAAAAATCGAGAGCGCAATACGATCTGATCATTCTCGATCCGCCGTCCTTCGCCAAGACAAGGGGAGGATTGCGCGATGCCCTGCGCGGTTATCGAGAGTTGCATGTGCGCGCCTTCAACCTTTTATCAAAAGATGGCTTGCTCGCGACGTTTTCATGCTCCCACCACGTGAACGAAGCTGCCTTCGCTCAAGTCATCGGCGACGCGTTGGTCGATGCGCGCCGTTCCGCCAGAAAAATTCGCCGCTTTGAACAGTCACCCGACCATCCGGTGCTGCCGACGATACCAGAAACCGAATATTTCAAAGGTCTTCTGCTGGAAATGATGCCGGGGCGTTGATTGGGAATGTCGGTCCCCGTAATCTGTTATCCTGAACGAAGCGAAGGATCTCACGAAAACAGGCGGCGGTAACGAATATCGGATCACCTTCGCTTCGATTTGATACAGGTCCGAGCCGGACTGGCACTGTCTGCGCGGCTCGGGATGACACCTCCAGTAAATGGCGGTTAATGCGACGCTCAGAGAGCGCCGCTGCAACGAAAAAAAAATTGTGTCTGGAAAATTCTGGAATTCTTGGAGCGGCTAATTAATCGACTCGCAGGTCCAGAAAGCGCAGGACCAGCTGCTCCAACTCAAGCGCCAACAAGAACAAATTGAAAAACAAAAGCGGGAGCTCGAGGAGCTCAGCCGGCGCCAGGAGGAACTGGACCGTGGACGTGCCGAAATGAGCGACAAGCTCGCGCGTTCTCTGGTCGTGCTGGAACGCGAAGCCTATGACACGCAGAAGAAGCTCGAGCAGCTACGGGTCACGCGGGAAAGTTTCGGCCAGCACCTGGAATTGATCGAAGCGATTGATCCAAAAAGCTGGAACCCGGCCGACCTGCACAAAGAGCTCAGCCGTGCTCTGAGCACGGTCGAGGATGCTCGCACAGAATTTAGCCAACAGCGCAGCCGCCTTCAGGCGGCCGATGATAATAGCAATGACGTTGCCTTGCCCGAAGTGGCTCCGGAGGGGGTTGACTTACTGGCTGGCGGTCGCTCATTTGGACAATGGGCCAAAATCGGCCTCGCCTTCACGTTGCCCCTGATGATCTTTGGATTGATCGCGTTCCTGCTGATTTTCTGGTTCACCTCAAAAGGTCCGTAACCGGCATGCTCCGTCGCTCAAGTAAGTCGGCTACAACGCTTGATCAGACGAAAGACGATCTCGCCCGGCGCGAATCAGAGCTGCGCGAGAAAATGGAAAAACTCGAACGCATGATCGCGGATGCGCCGCGTGTGGCCGAGGAAATGACGCGGCAGCAGCGGGAGGAATTGCTCATGCGCGCAAACGAAGGCCGAAGCCGTCCCGACGTCTCGGTCGCCCTGCAAGACAAACGCTACGGGGACGATGCCGGTGGCGCACGACCGCGCGGTGCCCTGCGTAAAGAGCGGCGCGAAGGCCGGATCGTTTTCATCGTTTTGATGATTGCCCTCATGGTGGCAGTCATTTGGTTGGTCAGCCATTTGCAGCGCGTTTAGTCGATTAGTCATGAGTAAAACAACCGATTTGGATGTTGCATATGTCGCGGGACTGGCGCGCCTTAACTTGACCGACGATGAGACGCAACTTTTCCAAAAGCAACTTGGTAACATTTTAAAGTACGCCGCCAAGCTGGGTGAAGTCGATGTAAGTCATGTCGAAGCTGCGGCCCACGCGGTCCCGGTTTTTAATGTCTTTCGAGAGGATGAGCCGCGCGACTGGTTTACGGCGGATGAAGCGCTGAGCAACGCTCCGCGCAAAGCCAACAACCTTTTCATCGTCACAAAAGTCGTCGAATGACGGGCGCCGATCTGCCGGCGCTTAGTATCGCAGAGCTTCAGCGGCTTCTCCGCCATCGCGAGGTTTCACCGCGCGAAGTAATCGACGCGTTACAGACGCGGATTGAGAGCATCGATCCGCAAATCGGCGCATATCTCTCGATTGATTTTGAGGCGGCTGCCAAAGAGGCGGAAAAGGCGAACCTCACGCTTCCGCTTGGTGGCGTCCCCATTGCCATTAAAGACATCATCAGCGTGGCCGGACAGCCGTGCACGTGTGCGTCGAAAATTCTACACAATTATCGCGCGCTGTATGATGCCACCGTTATCCGCAAACTGCGCGCGGCCGGAGCGATTCCCTTGGGCAAGATGAACATGGACGAGTTCGCCATGGGTTCTTCCACAGAGAACTCGAGCGTAAAGCTCACGCGCAACCCATGGGACCTGTCTCGCGTGCCGGGCGGTTCAAGCGGCGGCTCCGCTGCCGCCGTCGCCGCGGATGAAGCGTTTGGCGCGCTCGGCACTGATACGGGCGGCTCCATCCGTCAACCGGCCGCAATTTCAGGTGTCGTCGGGATAAAACCAACGTATGGACGGGTCTCCCGCTTCGGAGTCGTGGCCTTCGCGTCATCACTCGATCAAGTTGGCCCTTTGACCAAGACGGTGCGCGATTCTGCTTTGATCCTGAACGCCATCGCCGGCCACGATCCGCAGGATTCAACCTCCCTGAATGAATCGGTTCCGGATTATACCGCCACCCTCGGAGCCGACCTGCGCGGCATTCGTCTCGGCTTGCCAAAAGAATACATGATCAAAGGCATTGACCCGCAGGTCAGAAAAGCTCTCGATGCCGCGGTCAAACACCTGCAGACGCTGGGCGCGCAGATTATTGATGTCAGCTTGCCCCACACCGATTACGCCATCGCGGTGTATTATATTTTGTCGACGGCGGAAGCCTCCGCGAATCTGGCGCGTTTTGATGGCGTGCGTTACGGCCATCGCGCGGACAATCCAATTAATCTGCTCGACCATTATGGTCGCACGCGCGGGGAAGGCTTCGGCCGGGAAGTAAAACGCCGGATCATCTTAGGCACTTATGTTTTGAGCTCCGGTTATTACGATGCCTACTATCTGCGCGCCCAAAAAGTGCGGGAGTTGATTCGCCAGGATTTCGCCAAAGCTTTTGAAAAAGTAGACGCCCTGGTTTCGCCCACCTCTCCGGTTCCAGCCTTTAAACTCGGCGAGCGTACGGCCGATCCGTTGCAAATGTATCTGGCCGATATTTTTACCAACGCCGGAAACCTCGCGGGCATTTGTGGAATCAGCTTGCCGTGTGGGTTCGCGGAAGTTGAAGGCAAGCAGCTGCCCATCGGTTTGCAGGTGCAAGGCAAAGCGCTGGACGAAGCGCGCATTTTACAAATCGCTCATGCTTACGAACAGAGCACGGATTGGCACAAGGCGCGCCCGAAACTGTAGCACCGGTTCCGCATGCGCGGGATCGCCGTGCAACGTCATGATCATCCTGCCCAACCGAGGCCGGCTGGCGCTACGTAAGTTCCGGCCTGACAAAGAAATGCGGCAGCGTCCATCTGTCCCTTGTGCGTGGGAGTGGCGAGGTTGCAGCCGTGGAGCATTTAAGTCGCCGGACGTTTCTTCGCACGGCTGCCCTCGGATCAGCCAGCCTCGTTCTCGGATCCAAAAGCAAGGCGCAATCAGCCAAGCTAGCGCGCAAACCCAATCTGATTGTGTTTTTGCCGGATCAGCAACGTGCCGACACTCTGGCCTGCTATGGAGCACGGCGACTCTCCGCCCCTAACCTCGACAAGCTTGCTTCACAGTCGTGCGTCTTTCAGCGCGCTTACGTAACACAAGCGGTTTGCACGCCGTCACGCTCCTCCCTGCTGACCGGGACCTGGCCTCACG
>WNGI01026043.1_pt1 | contig 11545 bp, 9 predicted proteins | sample 5400621 | NCBI WGS metagenome assembly WNGI01 (sample SAMN13153374, study PRJNA577476) | soil metagenome | isolation source: 20 cm soil or saprolite under Garry oak tree replicate 1 | place: USA:California | collected 2016-06-15
CGCTGAGACGGCCGGAGTCGGCTCGGATGGCGGCGTGGAAAGCCGCTCTGCAATTGACGCATTTGCCGACGATGCCGGGGCCGTAACGCCCAGCGGTAATCTTTCGGGGACGGCTTCTTTCTTTGCTCGGCGTTCCTGGACGAGGCCGCGCAAGATCAGGCCGACGGCGAGGATGGTGACGGCGAAGTAGCGCGCGTTTGGTTTGTCGATGAGCAAACTCATCTCGATCGCGAACATGACGATGAAGGTGCTGAACATGAGCGTCCGTTCCCAGGTTTTGATCGACAGTTTCCGGTCGGTTGCGGTGGCGCCGAGGTTGGTGGCGATAGCGCCGACGACTCCAACAGCATAAAGATCAGCCAAACCGGCCATGTCTTTGACCATCAGGACGAGCAACATCGGGACAATCGTGGCAAGCGCCATGCCGGCGCTCGGGACGCCCCATTTGTTGAGCCGCTGGAAGATGGTTGGCAGCTCACGGTCGCGCGCCATGAGAAATTGAATTGTAATCAGATCAACGATCGCGGTGTTGACGGCGGAGAGCAGAAGCAGGGCGAAGACGATGCTGACAGCGACGCCAAAGGCGTGGCCGAGCGCAGGACCGAGTGCACCGCCGACGAAGATTTCTCCCATGTAGCGGAGCATGTAGTCGCGCACGCCTGCGGCGTGCGGCGCATTGACGTCGCCGTTGGCGATCTGCAATCCGCCGAGTGCGTGCATGGCAAGACCGAGCAGCGCGGTGAAAATGCAGACTTCGATCATGACCCACAAAATTGCGGGCGTAGAAGTTTTGCGCACGGACGGTTGGGCGTCGGTGCTGCCGGGATCGAGGCGCATCACGCCAGTGGCGTTGGCGATGGCTTCGACGCCGGAAAGCGCGAGCACGATTCCGACGAAACCGGCCCAGTTTTGCCAGAAGCCGCCACGCAAAGGTTGCAGATGTCCGATCGCTTCACCCATGTGCGGTAGACTGAAAAGTCCGAGCACCACGACGACAATCGCGGTTGGCACCGAAATTAGAAACGCGAGGCCGCCTGTGTGTTTCGGTCCAAGGAGATTGAGCAATCCGATGATGAGGATGGCGGCGGCAGCAAATTTTTCCGATGAGCAAAAACGCGCCGACAATGGAGATGACTTCGCTGCGATGGCGCACACTAGCGTAGACGCCGCCGCCATCCGGGTAGAGGCGGCAGATAACCATGTAGTTGAGTCCAACGAGCGCGGTGAGGACGCACATCAGGGCGATCAGCCAGAACGAAGCGTAGCCAGCAACGGCGAAGGCGAGACCGATGACGTAGGCTTTGCTCGTACCCCAGTCGCCGTACAGAATCGCGGCCGCACGAGGCGTATTCACGTTGCGCGGACGCTTAACGTTGGTGGGGATCATTAGTAGTGAATGATGAAGTCCATCGAAGCGGTAAGTTGATTGCGGCGCGCGCCGTTATCGAATGCAGCGGTATCGTAGGAATGATCGAACCGGAGTTCGGGCCGGATGGTAATAATCTTGTCCGGCCACCAGGTGATGCCGACGGAGTGTTCTGAATACGATGTCGCATGACCGGTGCGGCTACCGACGATGTCGTCATAAAACTCATTTCGTACGGTGAAGAACGCGGCCGGCGCGATGCGGAAAATGGTGTAATTTACGATCCCCCATTCCGGTGCGTAACCGGGCTTCACTGGAAAGGAGCCGCTCTGAAATGGAACGGCATCAGTCGGATGAGTCTTGGCGTCGTTCATGTACATGTACAAGCCTTCAGTCGCGGTGTAGATCTTGTCATTAAACTTGTGCGTCCAGGTTCCGACGATCTGTTGTAGGTTGTTGTAGCCGAACTCGCCGTTGTTAAAGGCGTTGTCGCCCGCGTAGATGGAATCTTTTTGGTTTGGCGACGTCCACTGGATCATAACAGTGCCGGTTGGTTGATTGCCCGGATCTTTTTGCCAAAGGGCGACGTCTGTGCCGTTTGAGATTCCGGCCTGAATCGTCCACTGATCGTTGATTCTCGTGGTCGTGAAAATTCCAGTCTGCGTGTAGTTGTCGAATCCATAAACGAGCGAGTGGCTGGCCATAAGATTATTAGGCGCCAATTGCGCTTCGATATCGGGCTCGGAAATGATGCGACCGATGCGGACGTTCATTCCCTGGCAAATCCAAGGCACGTAGAGGTCGAAATACACCATCGGCATATCGAAGCCGTAATAGTTGTTGTGTCTAAGCAGTTGATCGCTGAAGAGCCCGCGTGAGATCATAAAACGATAATCCAGGCCATAGACGCCCGAGACGCGGAAGCCCCAATCGATGTGATCGGTCTGGAATTCGTTCGGCACCCGCTCGACGTAAAGGACGAACTGGTTTTGCTCGAATCGGTTCGGACGCAAATCGTAAATGAGCGGAAAATTCGCGTTCGGGCCGCGCGACGTATTGGTAGATGTGCTCAGGTTCCAGGAAAAATCTTCCCAGCCGTAGATTTGGATTCGGCTTTTCTTCCATGCTTCGCCATTCGCGCCGACGTAGATCGCTTCCATCAATGGCCACGAAGGGACTTCGCCCGGATCACCGATGATGGGCGTGCCACCGATCTGCCAATCGCCGCTTGGAAACGGTGGCGAATCGAATGGCGCCAGAGGAATTCGCCGCGGCGGCGGCGACGCGTTCGGTTCGGCCGCTTCGTAGGCCGGCGTTCGCAAATCTTGAGCGAATGCATCGAACAACCGTTCGCCGAGCCAATTGTTTTCCGCCCGTGCACTGACGATCCCGATGTACAGAAAAATCGCGTGAGCGAACCGCGAACCAACGCGCCACGCACGTCCGACATTATTTATTTTCAATCAATTCGACCAAACGAGGCGGCGATCGCGCGACGAAGCGCCTCACTTCTGCCGGAGTCGGTTCCCTACGGCTTCCCTTGCCCTTTAATGATGCTGACGAGGTTAGCTGTCGGGCTAGAGCCATTAAATGCTCTCGATGCCGCGCATCGTTCGCCCCGATCTCTTCCGCCTTCGCGGAACAGAAGTTGGTTTCCCCGTTGGATCGGCACTCACCAGTCCATTAAGCGAAACAAAGAACTGCCAGTATGTTCCGCGCAGAGTTTTCCCCAGTCAAGAAGCCCAACCGCCGTGCGAACGCCGAAGAAAGCGCTTGTCACCCCCTGAACGTCCGATGGACAGTCAGGGCTCACACCGATGGCCGATATCATTCTCGACGCGACTTCCGGCGTGCATCGGCCGCGGAACGTGGATTGGAAACGCGCGGCCGCGCTGCTCTACGGCGATTGGGGCACGAGTAAGGCCTACGTAATCGGACTTGCTTTTGTTGCCGCCGGGTTCTCGTCCTTACCAATTATTCTGGCGGTTTGCGCACTGACCGGCCTCGTCGGACTGAACTATGGGGTCATTTGCGCCTACTTTCCTGAGGGAGGCGGGGTTTATTCCGCGGCCCGCTCGCAAGGCCGACTGCTTGCTGTAGTCGGCGCGCTGCTTTTGATCGCGGATCTTACGGTGACGGCAGCGCTGAGCGGCTGGTCCGGGCTAAGCTATGTCATTGCCGGGGCTGAAGACATCCTGTGGCTCAAATTTTTGAAGGACCATATCGGATTCACGACCGTCGCGGTCCTGCTGCTTCTCGGATCAATCAATTGGTTTGGACCAAAACACTCTGGCAGTCTGGCTGTGGCGCTGGCCCTGCCAACGGTGATCGTCGTTGTCGCCTTGATTGCCATCAGTGCACCGCATCTGACAACACGCTTTCTCGAGCCACGACATGAGAGTCTCAGAGTCCTTTGGGTACAATTCGTCAGCGTGATCCTGGCGCTCAGCGGTGTGGAAGCGATCGCCAATCTCACCGGCGTCATGAAACTGGATGAAGGATCGACCATTGCCGAGCCGAAGGTGGGTAAGGAAGCCGCCAAAGCGATCTGGCCGGTGGCTATCGAAGTCGTTCTCGGAACCGCGCTGCTCGGTTGGGCGATGCTTTCGCTGCCGAGCGTAATGGACAAAACACTCGGCCTCTCGAGCAAGAGTGAAATCGCTGCCGTGTTGCTGAAGCGGCACGAAGACATGCTTCGTTTTATGGGCGAGCAGTTTGCGACCGCCTCATTTGGACCGTGGTTTGGTCAGGCTTTCGGCTGGATTGTCGGAATCGTGTTTTTGCTCTTGCTGCTGAGCGCAGCGAACACCGCGATCGTCGCCATGATTGGTCTGCTCTACCTGACGGCGCGCGACGGCGAAATGCCACAACAGTTCAAACGTCTGAACCGGTATGGAGTCCCTCTGTATCCGCTCCTCATCTCAGTTGGTCTTCCTATCACTGTGCTGTTGGCGGCGACAAATTTTGAAGCGCTCGCCGGACTGTACGCCATTGGTGTGGTCGGAGCGATCACCGTGAATCTCGGTTCGTGCTGTTTCAATCGTACTATCGGCTTTACCTGGTACGATCGGCTACTCTTCGGCTTTACGTTTACAATCCTGTTTCTCGTTGAAGTGACGCTTGCACGCACCAAGCCGGACGCACTTTTTTTCGTCGTTTGCGTCTTAGGAGTTGGCCTTGCCTTGCGCGCCTACACCCAGAAACGGCAGGGACTAACTACTCTAACAGTCCACCGGACAGTGGCGGAAATGGTTTCGCCGGACTTGGTCGCCAGACTCCAGCCCAGGCTCGAAGAAGGCCAAAAAATCATGGTGGCAGCGCGCGGTGTTACGCCGGTATTAAGTTTTGCGCTGGAGGAGGCTCAACTGCGTAAGGCAACACTGTGCGTTTTATATGTAAAGGAGATCGCAGTCTTTTACGGTGGCGGGCCGGCCGCACTTGGCCGTTCCCGCTGGCAGGATGATCCGGAAGCAAATGCCATTATGTCCATGATGCTGAAGCTCGGCGCCGAGCGCGACATTTGCGTACTGCCCGTTTTCGCAGTCAGCGAGGATGCCGCCGCAACCATCCTCGACCTTTCAGCAACCATGGGCGTCGATTATCTCATTATTGGTGCAACGCAGCGTACTGCCCTGACCAATCTGCTCCGCGGCAGCGTGGCCACAAACGTGGCACAACAACTGCCTGATTCGATCAGGCTCGTTATCTTCGGCTAAAGCCTAAGTTTTAAGTTTTAAGTTTTAAGCTTTAAGTTCGAAGAGTCAGGGCACCTGTTGTCTTACTTAAAACTTAACACTTAAAACTTAAAGCTATTCGATGACACGACCGAAGATTCTTATCGCCGATTCCATTTCCGCACGTGGATTGGAAGAGTTGTCTCGCGACAACGCACTAGAAGCGGTGGTCAAAACTCACTTAAAAGAAGCCGACCTCGTCAACATCATCCCTGAATTCAGTGCAATTATTGTTAGAAGCGAGACAAAAGTCACCGCCAACATCCTTAATGCGGCGAAAAATCTTCGCGCTGTCGGTCGGGCCGGTGTTGGCGTGGACAATATCGACGTTGAGACCGCCACGCGCCGCGGCATCGTTGTCCTGAATGCGCCCGGCGGCAACACTGTTTCCACGGCCGAGCATGCCTTTTCCTTGTTGCTTTGTGTCGCCCGAAAAATCCCGCAAGCCGATGCAACTGTGCGCCGCGGAAGTTGGGATCGGAAAAATCTCGAAGGCGTTGAATTGTACAATAAGACGCTCGGCATTGTAGGGGTCGGACGCATCGGCAGCGAGCTGAGCCGCCGCGCCATTGCCTTCGGCATGCGGGTTTTGGCCTATGATCCGTATCTTTCGGCGACGCGTGCGCGAAGTTTGCAGATCGAACTTCTCGATGAGCTCGATGATCTTCTCGTCCATTCCGATTTCATTTCGCTGCACACACCGCTCACGGCGGAGACACGTCATCTTATCGATGCAAGGCGACTGCAAAAAACAAAGCCTGGCGTGCGCATCATCAACTGCGCGCGCGGCGGTCTGATTGACGAGACCGCGCTCATCGCGGCGCTCCAATCTGGCCATGTGGCCGCGGCCGCGCTCGACGTGTTCGAAGCAGAGCCCTTGCCGGCAGATTCGCCGTTGCGGACGGTGCCAAATCTGGTCATCACCCCGCATCTGGGTGCCTCCACCGCGGAGGCGCAGGAAAGCGTTGGGATCGAGATCGCGCAATCGGTTCGCGCCGCCCTTCTCGAAGGAACGATTCGAAACGCGGTGAACATGCCTAATCTGGACGCCACAACACTGGCGGTCATCGGACCGCACCTGCGCTTCGGCGAGAAACTCGGCCGGTTTCTTTCGCAGGTGGCGCCAAAACGAGTCGAAACCTTAAACATTAACTACAGCGGCAAAGTTAACGAAGTCGACACGACCGCGATCACACGGGCGATTTTGAAAGGGTTCCTGTATATCGCGGGCGGGAGTGAAGTGAATGAAGTAAACGCGCCCGCATTCGCTGAAAGTCTTGGGCTGAAAGTGACCGAGACGCGATTGAGCGCCGTCGGTGACTACACCGATCTGCTGGAACTTTCCGCCGTGGCCGATGGGAATACCGTGTCGGTCGGCGGCGCGTTTTTCGGTGCGACGCCGCGCATCGTGAGCATAAACAGCCGACCGGTCGAAGCCCGACCCCACGGCAACATCGCCACGATGTCGTTGAGCCGAAATCAGGCGGGCGGGACGGCGTTGACTGTTTTGAATCTTGATACGACACCGGATCCAGACTTGCTCGCGAAGATTCGCGCCGGCGAGGATATTCACTCTGCCCAAGTGATTGAGTTGTAGGGTGCCGGCGTTGGCCACGATGGTAGGGACATCGAGCGTATGTGTTTAGCGCGCCAAAGGCGCGGCGTTCATAGCAGCCTGGGGGCAACGCCCCAGGAACCCGTATCCGTGAAAGCGCGATTCATTCCGGCGTCTTTTTTCGGTCCGTTATTGGCCGCAATCGCTCAGTAAAGTCATCCTTCGCTTTATCGGATTGAGAGCGAAGCGGTGCGTGGAGTCGCGCTTTCAGCGCTCGTTCACGATGCAATCCAACTCCTGGGGCGATGCCCCAGGCTGGAATGAGACAGCCTTTTTAGCGCTAAACAGATACCATCGCGCTGCGATATCTGGACGGCGCAGCGCGCCGTCCCTACCACATGCAGTGGCCATCTCGTTGGCGGCAGAATCCTTAAGGCGTTGACCCGCTGCGTTTGTCTCTTCAAACTCGCACTTATTTATGGGCGCACTTTTCGCAACGTTAATCATCGGCCTGCTGGTGGGTGCAGTCGCAAAACTCTTGATGCCGGGCCGGGACCCAGGTGGTTGTATTGTCACGATCCTTCTTGGCATTGCCGGTGCATTTGTTGCCGGCTATTTGGGGCAGGCAATTGGTTGGTACCAACCCGGCCAACCCGTTGGATTCATCGCATCAGTCATCGGTGCGATGCTGCTGTTGCTGCTTTACCGGCTCATTTTTAGGCGCGGAGCTTAGGAGCCGGCGCGCTGGGCTGACGCTGCGAATTCCGCGACACAATCGCTGTCGCCGGAGCTCGATCCTTTAAAAAGAGCACGAATCATCCACCCAAAGAACCGGGTGTTGCCTTGGTCGAGCGATTGAAGAATGTGATCCCTCGTGGCCGCATCGAAGAAAGTCCGGATCATTATTGCTTTTGCCGCCCTGTATCTAATTTGGGGCTCAACCTATCTCGGAATTCTTTTCGCTATTCAGTCGATCCCGCCATTCTTGATGGCGGGCCTGCGGTTTGGCCTCGCCGGAGTCATCATGTATGCCACGGCGCGCTGGCAGGGTGCGCCGCGACCAATGCCCGAAACGTGGCGAAGCTCGCTCATTATCGGCGCCTGTCTGCTTCTAGGCGGAAATGGCGGCGTAACTATTTCGGAAAAATGGGTGCCTACTGGTCTTGCCTCATTGTTGGTGGCGACGGTGCCGATCGACATCGCGCTGCTTGGCTGGGTTAGCGGAACAGCACCGCGTCCAACGCCAGTTGTCTGGGTCGGACTCATCGGCGGCTTTATTGGCGTTGGTGTTTTGGTGGGGCCGGCGTTCACAAGTTCATCCATTTCGCCGCATAATCATCTCGCCCTGGGCATGTCGATTTTGCTGCTGGGGTCGCTGCTTTGGTCGATTGGCTCCCTCTATTCGCGCACAGCGAAAAGTTCGCCCTCCTTGTTTCTCGCCGCCGGGCAACAAATGATTTGCGGCGGGGCGCTGCTCATTTTGGCGGGTCTCGGACTCGGCGAACATCGCGGCTTTGATCCGCGCCACGTTACGTGGCTTTCGATTGGGGCATTTGTTTACCTCGTCCTAATTGGCGCATTGATTGGATATACTGCCTACTTCTACCTGTTGCGTCACTGCGATCCCGCCAAGGTGGCAACCTATGCATACGTAAATCCAGTGGTGGCCGTTTTGCTCGGGACGGCGTTTGCTGGTGAGAAATTAACATTGCGCACGCTTTTTGGTGCGGGATTGATTATCGGCTCGGTGGCGGTTGTAATTACGGCTCAGCAAATGAAAGCAAGAGCAACGGCGCCCCTAGCCGCGCCCATGGCCGGAACAGATTGCGCCCGATGAAGAACGACAACCCAACCGACGGATCGAAGAATCGACAAGAAACGGTCGAAGTCGTCCGGCGCAATTGGCGGGCCGAAGTTGAGACAGCACAAGTTTATCGCGATCTCGCCGAACGTGAGCAGGACGAGAAACGCAAAGGCATCTTGCTGCGGATGGCGGAAGCCGAGGAGCGGCATGCCGCGCGTTGGGAGCGAAAATTGCGCGACATGGGAGAACCAGTACCGCAACTACCGGATACAATTTGGACTCGCTTCAAAAGACGTTTTACGCGCGCGCTCGGAACAGACATCGCGATTCGCCGCATGGAAGCCGCCGAAGAAAAACATGAACGCGAATTCAGCGCCCAGCGCGATCGCGCGCTCGCGAACGAACAAGATGTCCGGGAATTCTTAAGAACGAGTGCGCTCGAGGAAAAAGCACATGCGCGCGCCTTGAATGCGATGGCGGCGCCGCCCAGCGCCAAAAGCGTCCTCGACACAATTCTAAAGCGAGAGCGCTGGCACGGCCGCGGCGGCAGTTGGGTGGCGGACGCGATCTACGGCGTCAACGATGGATTGGGCGCCGCGTTTGGAATCGTGTCCGGCGTTGCCGGCGGAACAAACAATCAGCAACACATCGTCTTAATCTCGGGGCTGGCCGGAATGATGGCTTCAAGTCTGTCGATGGGCGCCGGCGCGTATCTGGCTGTGAAAAGCGAGCGCGAAGTGTACGAGGCTGAGATCGCGCGCGAAAAAGCTGAGGTAGAAGAAAATCCCGAGGAAGAAATTGAAGAGATGTCTCTCTTCTACCAGCTGCAGGGGTTCAGCCCGGAAGAATCGCAGCGCATGGCCAAGCGGCTGGCCGAGCAGCCCGAGCAATTGGTTCAGGCCATGGCGCAGAGCGAACTCGGGCTCTCTCAACAACACTTTGGCAAGCCATGGACATCCGCGTTTTCAGCCGCGCTCTCCACAGCAATCGGCGCTTTTATTCCGATCATTCCCTTTTTCTTCATGACCGGAGTGGCCGCCGTTATCGCCGCATTCGCCATCAGCATCATCGCGCATTTCGCCGTGGGCGCCGTCAAATCGCTCATTACCATCCGATCGTGGTGGGCATCAGGATTGGAGATGACGATGGTCGGAGTGATCGAAGCCGTTGTAACTTACGGCCTCGGACTCGCCTTCGGCGCATTGGGTTAAAATGTCATTGCCAAGCGACTGAGTTGGTCTGGCACGATTTCGCACAATCGCCTCGGCCTTCGCCGCTAATCTCGTAAGCGAGCAATCCCGAGTCGAGGATCAACACGGTGGACTGGGAGTTGGCTGGCCATGTGGAAGCTCTCGAGTTGAGCGATGTGAACGGGACGTCGCGCCAGGGGGAATGGGGGCACTATCAGACGAGGACGATCAGTGCGACGACGAATCCGCAAAACACGGAAAGGCGACGGCGAAGTTGAGAAATCATGGAGATGAAGCGGTAACTCGTCGCGGGCCCTCGACGAGCCATCCACACCGCGCTTGCACGAGCATGGTGGGACTCAGTGGGCTTCATACAGGGAGTGACGAAGACGGGAGCGCCGGGGCGTCGCCTTGAGGTTTGCTCAAGAGCGCACCGATCCGTTTCAACAGGAGCGGCAGGTCGACCGGCTTTTCCATCAACTCCACACCTGCTTCGCGTGCAATATTTTCGCTGATCGGGACGGGCGGTGATAATAATCGCGGGCAACCGGCCATTTAGGGAGCGCAGGCCCGCGATGGTTCCCCACCCGTTCAGTAGCGGCATATTCATGTCGAGCAAAGCGAGGTCGCACGGGTGCTCCTGGAAAATTTGAATTGCTTCGCGTCCGTGGCGCGCGGCAACGACCTGATAACCGTCCATCACTAGGACCCAGCGCAGTCCTCTGCGCACCGAGTCATCGTCGTCCACGACGAGGATTGTTTCGCGAGGCGCGCTGCCTGGATCGGCGGCTGGAGTGGGATTGTTCATTGTGATAATTGGTTGTTTCTTACTGCGGTTGCGGTTTCAGGAACGTTGCTCCGAACGCAGTGGTGGTGATGCTTGGCATCGGTCCTGTGTTTCAACCCTGCGGTGTGCGCGTTGCGCCACTTCCAAGCCATCGCCACCAAGCCCAGCGCGAGGATGGCGAGCGTGGCAGCCAGCCAGACTGTATTGGTCAAGCGGAGTTCTCGAATGGCTTTCATCGCGAGAAGCGTTCAGGCAGCGACGGGGAGTGCAGGTCGGAAGGGATGAAGCGCTTTGAAAATTGCCGCTAGGACTTGCGCCGCGCGGATCGGTTTTGGTAAAGCTGCGGAAACTTCCCTTGCCACCCGCTCGCATAATGGGCGCTGAGCCAGCGAACCCGAGACCATCACTACAGGGGTGCGAATCCCGGCCGACCGCAGCGCGAGAACCAAACTTTCCCCATCGAGAACCGGCATCAGCCGGTCGGTGAACACGAGATCAAACCGTCCGGTGGCCAGTTGCCCGAGTGCATCCGCTCCGTCCTCAGCCATTTCGACTTCGTAGCCTTCGAGAGTGAGGATCGCAGCGTGCAGCTTGCGAATGTCTTCGTCGTCGTCCACGACGAGGATGCGTGGGTCGGGAATGACTTCGTCAAGTGTGGTGATGTCGGCTTCGTGGTGTGCGATACGGTTGCTCATGGTGTCTTACGGCTGGGTGTTTTGTTCGTCTGCTTGAGGGACGCATCATCCCACGCCGCCATGCACCGCGAAATTGGCTCCGCGCCCGTCCGTAAATAGGCGCTGCGCCTACCCCCCTGATACACGGCACCGCGGGTTCAAAACTCGGAGCTCGCTGCCTGCGATGGCGGCCAAGCCAGAGCCGCGCATGCGCGAACGCCAGGTAGATGACCGGCGTGGTGAAAAGCGTGAGTAGCTTGTGGGCCTATTCACGGACCCAGAGAAAAGCAGGTCCATCCCATCAGCGGGCCCTGTGTTTATCGGCCTCGCCTCGCCGAGCCGCAGGGCCTACTCGCCGTCGCCGCTGACGTGCTCGGTTTCCAGGTAACGCACTGCCTGGCGAATCATCTCCGCGCTCGTGTGAAACTCGAGCTT
>WNGI01005352.1_pt1 | contig 11544 bp, 8 predicted proteins | sample 5400621 | NCBI WGS metagenome assembly WNGI01 (sample SAMN13153374, study PRJNA577476) | soil metagenome | isolation source: 20 cm soil or saprolite under Garry oak tree replicate 1 | place: USA:California | collected 2016-06-15
TGAACGCGAACAGAACGGCGCACACGAGGCCCGGGATCGCGATGGGCAGGATGATGCGCATGAGCGCCTGGACGCGGGTGGCACCGTCCACCATCGCCGATTCCTCGATCTCCTTGGGGACCGTGCGGAAGTAGCCCATGAGCAGCCAGGTGCAGAACGGGACGAGGAACGTCGGATACGTCACGACGAGCGCCCACTTCGAGTCAGCCAGGCCGAGCCAGTTGACGACCTGGGCCAGCGGCAGGAACAGGAGCGACGTCGGCACCAGGTAGGTGACGAAGATGCCGGTCCCGAACGAGCCGACGCCGAAGAACCGCAAGCGGGCGAGGGCGTAGGCGGCGATCGTCCCGATCACGACGGACACCGTAGTCGCCAGGATCGTGACGAGCAGGCTGTTCTTCGTCCAGGTCAGGAAGGCCGTGTCCCACAGGAGCTTGCTGTAGTGCTCGAGCGTCGGCCCCTGCCGGATCAGCAGCGGGACCGCGTTGCGATCGTACAGCTCGCGGTCCGTCTTCAGAGACGTCAGCGCCATGTGGTAGAAGGGGAACAGCGCAAAGATCAGGAACGGCACCAGCAGCAGATGGCTCGCGATCCGCCACCAGAGCTGTCGTCGACCGAACCCCGCCATCAGTAGGCCTGCTTGCGGACGAACCGGAGCTGCGCCCACACCACCATCACCAGTACGGGGAAGAGGTAGAGCGAGATCGCCGCTCCCTCGCCGATGCGCCCTGTCTCCAGACCGATCTGGCGGGCGAGCGTGGCGAAAAGGTGCGTAGAGTTGATCGGGCCCCCGTGCGTGAGCACGAACACGATGTTGAAGTCGCTGAACGTGAAGATGGTCGAGAAGAGCACGACGATGGCCAGTACTCCCTTGAGGAGCGGGAGCGTGACGTAGAAGAAGCGCGAGACCGCGCCAGCTCCGTCAGCCTCGGCCGCCTCGTAGAGCTCCTTGGGGATCGCGACGAGCCCGGCCAGGATGGTGATCGCGAAGAAGGGCAGCCCGCGCCAGACATTGACGGTGACCACCGCTGCCATCGCGTAGTACTTCTGCCCGAGCCAGTTCGGGCCGGGCGGGTCCATGATACCGAGCGCGATGCCCGTCCAGTTCACCACGCTGTAGAGCGAGTTGAACATCCACCACCAGCCCAGCGTCGAGAGCGCGGTGGGAATGACCCAGGGCAGGAGCACGGCGCCGCGGATCAGGCGCTTGAACCAGAGTTGCTGGTTGAGGAGGAGTGCCAGCGAGAGCCCGAGGACCACCTTGAACGCGACGGCGACCCCGGTGAAGACGAAGGCGTTCTGGAAGGTCTGGCGGAACGCGTCGCTGTCCCACAGATTGATGAAGTTCCGGAAGCCCACGAGGTGGCTCGGGCGACCGATGAACGCGTTCGACAGCGAGAAGTAGAGCGCCATCGTGAACGGATAGGCGACGAGCAGCACCAAGATGATGAGGGCGGGGGTGACGAAGAGCGGCCCCAGGACGCCCTCGCGGTCGAAGAACTCCCGGGCTCGCCCGCCGAGTCCGATGCGCGAGGATGCGGTGGCGACGCGAACACCGCCGACGGCCATCTCAGCTCATCCCGCCATGACCTTCTTCATCTCCTTGTCGGCCCAGGCGACGGCCTCCTTGGTCGGTGTTCCCGTCACGGCCTTGGCCACCATGTTCGGAAGGATGAAGGAGTTGGTGATGAGCTGGACCTTGTCGCTGGCCGGCGCGGGCCAGCCGTAGCAGTGGAACTGGACGCCTTCCTGTTTCAGGGCGGCGAACTTGGGATCAGTCTTGAGGACGGGATGGTCCACCAGGTTCGTATACGCCGGCAGATTGAAGGCGTCGCCGGACATGATGTACTCGTCGTACACTTCCTTCTTCAAGAGCAGGTAGCGGATCCACTCCTTCGCCGGCGCGACGTTCTTCGAGAATTTCCAGATGCCGATGTGCCGCGGCACGTCCGTCTCGTGACGCTGGCCGTTGGCTCCGGCCAGGCTCCGATGATGGTTGATTCCGTCCGCGGTGACGAGCTTGTTGTTACGGGCGACGATGTAGGCGCTCACCGGGTTGTGGATCCAACCGGCCTTGCCCTGCTGGAGGGACTCGTTGTTGCTGGCATCCGTCCACGACAGGACCTCGGGCTCCATGCAATCGCGGAACATCTTCTTGTACCACTCGATCATCTGCTCGGTGGCCGGCGAGTTGATGCGGACCGTCTTGCCGTCCTTGTCCACCTCCATGCCGCCGAACGACCACAGCACCGGCCCGGCCGTGGAGATCGTGTCGTAGTTCTGGCTGATGGGGATCCCCACCGGGTTCCCCATCTTCTTCAGCTCCTTGCCGACCGTGTAGAGGTCTTCCCAGGTGTCGGGAACTTTCAGACTCGCCTTTTTGAAGAGGTCCTCGCGGTACGCGGCGACGAAGAACGTCCGGTACTGAGGCACGGCCCGCCAGACCCCGTTCACCTTGGCGGTCTCGGTAGCCGAGGACAGGGCCTTGCCGTACTTCTTCTCGAGCTCGCCCACGATGTCTCCGAGATCGACGAGCTGCGGCTCGTAGAGCCAGGGAAAGTGCATCCGCATCTCGACGATGTCGTGACCGGCTTGCGTCTGGACTTCGGAGGCATACTTCGCCGCCTGCTGGGGCGCGGCGATGTGATCGATACGGATCTTGATGCCCGTGTCCTTCGTGAAGCGCTGGCCGATCTCGGCCAGCTTCTTGTCGGAGGCGGGGGCGAAGTTGTTCCAGCACAGGTACGAGACCTCGCGCTGCTGACCGCGGGCGGGCGGGACGCCGGCGGCGAGAATACCGGCCAGGCCTGCACCGGTCGTCGCGAGGAACTGTCGACGGTTCGGCGAATCCATACTCCCTCCTGTCAGGGCGGTGCGGCCGGAGCAGAAGATGATGAGGGCCGTGGGGCGACAGACTATCGGCCACGGGCGCCCCTGTCAAGAAACGCCGCAGCATTTCAGGGTTCCTGGCGCAGACCGTACAGGGCCCGGGCGTTGTCGGACAGGATCGCTCGTCCGGCGGCCGCCGCCGCACGCTCGTCCAGACCATCGCGCTCGACGAGCCAGCCGAGCGCTTCGCCCAGCGTCGCCCGCGCCCACTCGGCGGCCAGCGCGAACAGCTCGGGCAGGCCGCTGACGTCCGATCCGTACATGAGCTTGCTGAGCGGGGCGAGGGAGAGGATCTCGAGCAGCGGGAACAGCGCTCCCGGTCCGAGGAAGGGCAGGGCCAGCGAGAGGTCCAGGTGGACCTGCGGCCACACGGCCGTCATGAACGCCGCCTCGCGCGTGTACGGATAGGCCATGTGGAGCAACACGAGCTGCGTCGTCGTCCACCGCCGGTCCTCGAGCACGGCGCGCAGCAGGAGCGGGTTGGCGCGCAGCAGATCGATGTCGGGGTCGCCGAATCCCGTGTGGATCTGGACCGGGCGTCCTGTCTGCGCCGCGACCTCCAGCGTGATCTCGAAGAGGCGATCGAGCAGCAGCTTCTCGGTGAGCCGCGGACGTCCGCCGGCGGGAACGGTGCCGAGCGCCCGCGCGTAGGACGCGGCGGTCTCGTCCTCGGTCCACGTGCGTACGTCGAGCCCGGAACGATAGGCGACGATGGTCTTGAAGCCGACGCAGCGGGGAGCCGCCTCCTGGAGCGTCCGACGAAACGCCTCGACGAACGCCTCATAGGAGAGACGTCGAGCGAGCAGCCGTTCGGCGCATGCCTCGATCCTCACGACCTCGTGGATCTCGCAGCCCAGGTGGTGCCGCATCTCGTCGAGCGGCATCGCATCGGGCGGATAGCCGGTGTCCACGAGCAACGCGGCCACGCGAGCGTCGGTCAGATGCTTCAGTCCGGCCTCTGATCCGGCGCGTCGCCGGGCGTCGAGCACCGCGTCGACGGTCGCTTCGACGCCGTGCCTTCGTGCGAGAGCGCGCACGGCGCGCTGGGCGTAGCCGGTAGCAGGCACGTGGGCGCGCATCGTCGCCGGCCGTGCCTCGGTGAAGAGATCGAGGAAGGTCCCCGAGGAAATGCCCAGCGGGTCCCGAGCGAGCGGATGACAGTGCCCATCGACGACAGGGATCCCCGTGAGATCGACAGGGCGGGCCACGCTCAGAACTTGTAGAAGTGCTGCTCGATCTCGAACGCCACGTCCTTGCCGTCGAAGCCCCGCACCTCTGAGCGCTTGACGGTCAGGTACTCCTTCGCCAGGGTCTCGCCCAGCGCCGCGCGGAGGACATCGTCGCGCTCCAGCGCGTCCAGCGCCTCGCCCAACGACGTCGGCAAGCGCCGGATCCCGCGCCGGCGGCGCTCGTCGTCCGACAGCGTGTCGGGATCCACGAGCGTCGGCTCGCCCGGATCCCGCTTGTTCTGGATGCCGTCGAGCCCGGCGGCGAGCAGTGCACCGAGCGAGAGATACGGATTGCTGGACGGGTCCGAGGGCTTCAGCTCGAGGTTGGTCGATTCCATTTCGATCCCGCGCCGCTGCGAGGGCACGCGAATCGCGCCTTCGCGGTTGTCGGGGCCCCACGCCGTGTACGCGCTCGACCAGAAGCGCGGCTGGAGTCGCCGGTACGAGTTCACCGTCGGCGCCGTCAACGCGACCAGCGCGGGCAGGTGGGCAAGGACGCCGCCGATGAAAGCGAAGCCGGCGTCCGACAGCCCGTAGCGTCCGCGCGGGTCGTGGAAGACGTTCTGCTCGCCGTCCGCGGCCCACAGGCTGAAGTGGATGTGGGCGCCGTTGCCGGCCTGATCAGGGAACGGCTTGGGAGCGAACGAGGCGAGCAGGCCGTGGCGGGCGGCGACGCCGCGCGCCGTCTCCCGGAGCGTGATCTGGTTGTCGGCGCAGCGGAGCGCGTCGGCGAAGCGCACGGGAAGCTCTTGCTGGCCGGGGCCGAGCTCCGCGTAATACTGCTCGGGAAACACGCCCTGGGCGACGAGCGCCTCGATCATCTCGGTCATCACCGGCGCGGCCGAATCCATGCCGATCGTCGAGAAGCACGGGCTGTGATCGAGGGGAACGTACTGCCCGTTCTCCTTCCGGGCCAGCGTGAACTCGTTCTCGAAGGCCGCCTGGAACACGAAGCCCTGCGTGGCCGCGCGCCCGATCATCCGTTTGAGGAAGCTCCGCGGACAGGCGTCCCACGGCGTCCCCTCGAGCGTCGTCATGTCGCAGAGCAGGCGGGCGGTGTGCGGCGCGTAGGGCAGGATCGCGAACGTCCCTGGATCGGGCGTGAGCCGGATCTCGCCGACCGGCCCGAACGAGCCCTCGGCCACGAGCTGATCGAGCATGTTGAACGATTGCATCGCGACGGTGAGCCCGATACCGGACTCGAGGTAGGAGGGCAGGAACCGCGTGTGGCAGGCCTTGCCGCGAATGACGCCGTCGTTGCCGCAGTAGAGGAAGCGCACGAGCTGGATCTTGGCGGCGCGGCATTCGCGCACGATGCGACGGTGCTCGCGGTCGGCGCGTTGGGACTCGGTGCGTGGCGTGGCCATGAGGGGACTCCTTCTCCCTGCGCTCAGCGTCGAGGCGTCCAGCTCTTGAAGCGCTCGCGCAGGACTTTCTTGTCGAACTTGCCGACGCTCGTCTTGGGCACGGCTTCGATCAACACGACCTCGTCGGGCAGCGCCCACCTGGCCAGCTTGGGCCGCAGGTAGTCGAGGATCTCGCCGGGCTCGAGCGTCACGCCCGGCTTGGGCACGACGCAGGCGAGCGGGCGCTCGACCCACCGGGGGTGAGGGACGGCGATGACGGCCGCCTCCAGCACTTTCGGATGTCCCATGATCATCGTCTCGACGTCGATCGAGGAGATCCACTCACCGCCCGACTTGATGAGGTCCTTGGTGCGGTCCGTGATGATCACGTACCCCTCGGGGTCGACGGCCGCGACGTCGCCGGTCCTGAACCATCCGTCCTCGGTGAAGCGATCGGCCGAGTCCGGCGTGTCGTAGTAGGAGCGAATCACCCAGGGGCCGCGGACCTGGATCTCGCCCATCGATTGCCCGTCCCAGGGCTGCTCGCGGCCCTCGTCGTCCACGATCCGAAGATCGACGCCGGCCACCGGATATCCTTGCTTGGCGCGATACGCGTATCGCTGCTCGTCCGGCCCGGCGTCGAGGTATGACTTGAGGCGGCACACGGTGCCGAGCGGCGTCATCTCCGTCATGCCCCAGGCGTGCAGCATCGACGCGCCGTACTTCTTGTCGAACTTCTCGATGAGCGTGCGGGGTGCCGCCGAGCCGCCGATCGGGATGCACCGGATCGATGAGATGTCCCACTGCGGCTCCTGCTCGAGGATCGCGTCGATGGCGATCCACACCGTGGGCACGGCGCCGACGAAGGTCACGCGCTCGTTGTGGACGATCTCGATGATGTCGCGCGGCTGCGGGTTGGGGCCGCCGAAGATCTGGGTGGCGCCGTTCATCACGCCCGCGAAGGGCACGCACCACGCGTTGGCGTGGAACATGGGAACGATGTGGAGGATGACATCACGCTCGCCGATGGCGAGCACGTCGGTCATCGACGACGCCAGCGAGTGCAGGAAGATCGCGCGGTGCGTGTAGACCGCGGCCTTGGGGTGGCCGGTGGTGCCCGACGTGTAGCACATCCCGGCGGCGTCGGTCTCCTCGAGCGTCGGCCACGCCGCCATCGGCGTGGCGGCGGCCAGCAGCGCTTCGTAGTCGAGCGCGCCCGGCGGGATCTGGGCGCCGGGCGTGTCCTTCATCACGATGACGTGCTCGACGGTTTCGAGCTTCTTGCGGATCGGCTCGAGCGTCGGCCAGCAGGAGGCATCGACGATGAGCACCCGGTCGGCCGCGTGGTTGACGATGTAGGTGATGTCCTGAGCGGAGAGCCGGATGTTCACCGTGTGCAGCACGGCGCCCATGAGCGGAGGCGCGAAGTAGGCCTCGAGATGGCGGTGAGAGTTCCAGGCGAACGTCCCCACGCGGTCACCCTTGCCGACACCGAGCGCCTTGAGCGCGCCGGCCAGCCGCCTGGTGCGCTCGGCGAAATCGGCGTAGGTGGATCTCACGAGGCCGACGCCGGGAACACGCGTGGCCAGCGTCTTCTTCGGGAAGAGGCGGCGCGTGCGCTCGAAGATGTGCTGGATGGTGAGCGGGTAATGCATCATCAGATCGTCGACGCCCGCCATCAATACCCTCCCAGGTCTTCCGACGTCGCACACCGGAACGAGACGTCGTGATGGCCCATCGTGGCGCCGCGCCCGTCTTCGGAGCGCCGGCTCGTCGCCGCCACCCCCGCGTCGTCGCGGCTGGCGCCACGGATCACCACGCGTCCCTGGCCGAGGAACGGCTCTCGGCCATCGTCGTGACGATAAGGGTACGGCGCGAGGATCGTGGCCGTCCACTCCCGCGGCCCGACGAGCAGGTCCTCGACGCCGTAGTCTCCGCGCGCTGACTTCTCCCACTCCGCCTCGGTGGGCAGCCGCCCGCCTCGCCAGCGGCAGAAGTCGCGCGCGCCGAACCAGGAGACGACGACGGCGGGCGACCGCTCGTGGCCGCGATCAGCGATCCAGCGAACCGGCTGTCCATCCTTCGGATGCGGGGGTGTTCCGAGACGGATCAGGTGGATCCGGGCGTGGGCGTCGTCCTCGTCGTAGCGGCGCTCGCGCTCGGGCGAGACGATGCCCTGAGCGTTGAGGAAGTCGGCGAACTCGGCGTTGGTCACCTTGTGACGCTCGATCCAGAAGTCGGTGACGAACACGCGGTGCCTCGGCCGCTCCTCGGCGGGGCCGTCGTCACGGCCCATCCAGAACGCGCCGGCTGACACCAGCATGATGCCGTCACCGCGCGCGGCCGCCGGCGCCACCAGGCTCGCGGCCACCGCGACCCCGACGAATACCGCGCGTGTGCTCGTCGTCATAGGGGGGGAGTGGAGGGACCAATGTACAGCCACTGGAAGCTGGCGACGATCGGCATGGCCCTCGTTCTCACGACGGCGCTCATCACGGGTGTGACCACGGCGTACTTCACGTGTCCCACCGACGGGCCGGCCGTCGTCGCGCCAGCACCTCTCGCGGTTGCCGCGACGCCGCCTGTCCTCGCCCGCCGCACCGCGCAGCCGATGGCTCGGCCCGTCGCCGCCGAGCCCGTCACCTCCGCGCCCGTTACCTCAGCGCCTGCACCGGCGGCTTCACCGACGAGGACGGTCGCGACGGTGCCCGCCGACTGCTCCACTGGTGGCGATCGCGCGCTTCGCATCGCGAAGCCTGGCGCGGTCGGTGGCCTCGTCGGCGCCGGACTGGGCGCCGCTGGTGCTGCCATCGCCGGTGGCGGTAAGGCGGCAGGTGAGGGGGCGCTCATCGGAGGCCTGGCCGGTGCGGTGCTCGGCTCCGGCTACGGCGCGTATCAGACGAAGAACGAGTGCGGCACGATCTTTGGCGACGGGAGAGCGCGCATCAGCCCCATGTCGCTTCCCTGAAGAGCCACGCACGTCGTGATGTCGCGTCCCTGACGCCATCGGCGCGGGCGGGACGATCACCCCGCTCGCGCCCGTCACTCCGCCCCGGCCGTCACACGCGAGCAATATTCTCCGTGGTATCGTGGGGCCCGGATGCGGTCCCGCTGGAGCGACGTCGAAACCCGCGATCTCTCCGAGCTTGACGCTCTCGTCTACGCCTCCCGCCTGATCGGTGCCGAGACCTCGCTCGTCGTGTGGGGGGGAGGCAACACGTCGATCAAGACGACCGAGCGCGATCACCGCGACCGGCCGGTCGACGTCCTGCGCGTGAAGGGAAGCGGCTCCGATCTGAAATCGATCCAGCGCAAGGACTTCCCGGGCGTGCGCATGGACGACATCCGCGCGCTGCTCGAGCGTCAGGAGATGGACGATCAGGAGATGGTGTCGTACCTGGCGCGCGCGCTCCAGGAGCCCGGGGGGCCGCGGCCGTCGATCGAGACGCTGCTGCACGGCTTCGTCGAGAGCCGGTGCGTGGTGCACACGCACGCCGACGCGATCGTCTCGCTGACGAACAACGACCGCGCGGCCGACACGCTCGAAGGCGTCTATGGCAAGGACGTCATCGCGCTCGACTACCGGCGTCCGGGCTTCGGGATCTCGCGCGAAGTGGCGGAGGCCATCGCCGGGCGGTCCGACGCGCGGGCGCTGGTGCTCGCCCAGCACGGCACGATCACGTGGGGCGCCACCGTGCGCGAGGCCTACGAGGCGACGATCGAGCTGATCACGCGCGCCGAGGAGGCGATTGCCGAGCGCAAGCGGGGCCGCCGCGCCTTCGGCGGGCCGCGCGTGGCGATCCTGCCAGCAGCCGAGCGTCGTGCGCTCGCGCTGCACATCGCGCCACGGTTGCGCGGACGGCTCAGCCGGCCCCGCCGCCAGATCCTCGGCTTCGACGACGACGCCCGGGTGACCGAGTTCGTCTCGTCGGTCGAGGCGCCCGCGGTCTCCCAGATCGGGCCGGCGACGCCCGACCACACCATCTACACCAAGCGCCTGCCGTGCTTCGTGGGCCTCGAGCGCGCTGACGATGCGCCCGGCGTCGTGGCCGCGATCGAGCGCAGTCTCGCCGCGTTCGAGCGCGATTACACGGCGTACGTCGACGCCCATCGCGGTCCAAGCGTCGAGCTGATCGATGCGCTGCCGCGCGTCGTGCTTGTCCCCGGGCTCGGCATGTTCACGATCGGCCGCGATCGCCGGACGGCCGGGATCGTGAGCGACATCTATCACCACACGATCGACGTCATCGGCAACGCGACGGCCTTCGGTGGGTACGTCTCGCTCACGGCGAAGGACGCCTTCGACGTCGAGTACTGGCCGCTCGAGCTCTACAAGCTGACGCTGGCACCGCCCGAGAAGGAGCTGGCGCGGCGGATCGCTCTCGTCACCGGCGGCGCCTCGGGTATCGGCCGGGCGGTGGCCCGCCGCCTGGCGACCGAGGGCGCCCACGTGCTGGTCGGTGACGTCGACGAGGCCGGTGCCAAGAAGACGGCCGAGGAGATCATTGCCGCCGTCGGAGCCGGACGCGCGCTCGGCCTCGCCATGGACGTGACGAACGAAGCATCCATCCGGGCCGCGTTCGAGGCCGCAGTGTTGACCTGGGGAGGCCTCGACATCCTCGTCTCCAACGCCGGCATCGCTCACTCCGCGCCGGTCGCCGAGATGAGCATCGCAGACTGGGAACGCTCGTTCGCGGTCAACTCCACGGGCCACTTCCTCGTGGCCCGCGAGGCGATGCGGGTGATGATCGCGCAAGGGATCGGCGGCGCGCTGGTCTTCGTTGCCACCAAGAACGTGATGGCGCCTGGCAAGGACTTCGCCGCGTACTCGGCGGCCAAGGCCGCCGAGGCCCAGCTCGCGAAGGTACTCGCGCTCGAAGGCGCGCCCCACGGCATCCGTTCCAACATCGTGAATCCCGACGCTGTGTTCCAGGACTCGCGGCTGTGGTCGGACGACGTGCGGCGGCAGCGCGCGCAGGCGCAGGGAATCACCGTGGACCAGCTCGAGGACTTCTATCGCAAGCGCAACCTGCTCGGGGCTCGCATCCTCCCCGAGGATGTTGCCGAGGCCGTGCTCTTCCTGGCGTCCGACCGCTCGGCCAAGACCACGGGCTGCACGATCACCGTGGACGGCGGCGTGCGCGAAGCGTTCCCCCGGTGACGCCGGTTTCCCCGGCGACCCGGTTCGGCGCGTTCCTCTCGGTCCATTCGCCCCAGGAGCAGTGGGATCTCGTTCGGCGCGTGGAGGCGCTCGGCTTCGACTCCGTGTGGTGCGGCGACCACGTCTCGTTCAATCTGCCGCTGTGGGAGTCGCTGACGCTGCTGGCGTCGTATGCGTCGATCACCACCAGGATCCGGCTCGGCAGCGCCGTGTACCTGCTCGCGCTCCGCCCGCCCGCCGTGGCCGCGAAGGTCACCGCCACGCTCGACGCGCTCTCCGGCGGCCGGCTCATCTTCGGCGTGGGCGTCGGCGGCGAGAATCCGAAGGAGTTCGACGCGTGCGGCGTGCCCCACAGAGAGCGCGGCGCCCGCGTGACCGAGGCCATCGACGTCGTGCGCACGCTCTGGCGCGACACGCCGGCCAGCTTCAAGGGCCGCTTCACGCAGTTCGACGGCGTCAGCATCGATCCGAAACCCGCGCAGAAGCCCGGGCCACCGATCTGGGTCGGTGGCCGCTCGGACGCCGCGCTGGCGCGCGCGGGCCGGCAGGGCGACGGCTGGGTCTCGTACGTGGTGACGCCCGCCCGCTATCGCCAGAGCCTCGAGAAGATTCGCGCCGCGGCGGCGTCGGTGGGCCGTGGGCTCGATGGTTTCGCGACGGCGCACCTGACCTTCATCACCGTCGGCCGCGACTACGAGCGCGCGCGCTCGGCGTGGGTGGCGCGACTCAGCAAGCGTTACGCTCAGGACTTCGGCCCGCTGGCCGACCGGTACGGCGTCATCGGCACGCCCGAGCAGTGCGCCGCCCAGCTTGCCGAGTTCCGCGACGCCGGGTGCACCTACTTCCTGCTGAACGCGATCTGCGAACCGCCGAACGAGCGCGAGCAGCTCGAGCTGATCGCCGCCGAGGTGCTGCCGCG
>WNGI01006589.1_pt1 | contig 11544 bp, 13 predicted proteins | sample 5400621 | NCBI WGS metagenome assembly WNGI01 (sample SAMN13153374, study PRJNA577476) | soil metagenome | isolation source: 20 cm soil or saprolite under Garry oak tree replicate 1 | place: USA:California | collected 2016-06-15
CTGTTGGCGTCTGGTGGGCGAACGACGTGTCGATTTTCTCGCTCCAGCGGTAGTGAGGTTCGGTGCAGATTTGTGCGTGGGCGGTGCCGGCTTGGGTTAGGGCGATTTTTCGGCAGGGAGGGGTGGGAATGCGGTTTGGGGAGCCGGTAGCGTAGAGAATACCGATCTCCTCTCGCAGTTTAAGCTGCGCGTCCTAGAGCCGAAACCTTCTCCGAATCATGGCCCTGAAGTACGGGAGCGGAGGAATCTCCAACCTCTCAGGTCGAGGTGTAGACGGAGGCGACTCGTAGTCCGCAATGAATGCGCTGAAGTTCTCCACAAGCGAATCGAATTCACTGGGCCCATGTGTGCACGTCTCCCGAAGCACTCTAACGAACTGTGCTCGCGAAATGTGTTGGACGTACGCCCGCAGATCGTCGCTCTCGGGGAAGAGCCACCAAAGCGCCCGCTCATCGCCGAAGTCAAAAAAGACGTGTGCGTGGCTTCCTGCCCAATCCCGGAGCAGTGCGCCGTCCGGCGAGGAGATTCTCCGCTTGGACGAAAAGGGATCACGAGATTTGCCGTTGCCGCCATTGCCCCAAGCTCTCGAGAATTGAACTGCATCTCTCCCTCGCCGCATTCCATCCACCACCCAAATGAGACTCTGGTAAAAGGCCTCGCGAGATCGGCGCTCGTCAGGTCTGATGCTCGAGTGCTGGAACTCAATAACCCAGCCATCATGCGTCTTCACGTCTGCGATGTGTCGTTCGCCGTCCTCGGCATGATGGACGATCTCTTGCCAATCATCGGGAAACTGGTTTTTCCAAGCGCGATGCCATTCCGTTTCATTCTCCCCCCACGGATCGCAAGCGAGACGCCCCTTGTGAGCCCAGTGCCAAACCCGCACTTCTCCGCACCTTGCAACCATGGGCTTTCCGCAGCCACGACATTCGCCTGAAAGACCAGGCTGAGCTTCTTGGCGTTGTCCGTTCACGAGAGCAAATTTCATGTTTGGACCTGGCTTGTAGCCGCTTACCTCTTGTGGGAATGAAAACGCCAGGTTTGGGCTTTTGCTCCTGTTACCAGACTCCCGAGCTTGAACCTTTCGGGGAGTCTAGACTCGGCCCAGTTAGGCGGGCACAAAATGTTGCCCGGCGTTCACGGCTAACGTGACGGTTTTGATCCTCTCCTTAACCTGAAGGGTGATTGCGAAGTCGGGCTCGAAAAAGTCCTTCATCAAGCCGGGTCGCGGCACGCCCAACAGATACTCGCGGGGCAGGTCTGCGATCATCGGGGGACATTCGAGTGCGACGTTGCGAACGTCTTGAACGACAACGGGGATTCGATTGACACCTAGGCTGCGAAGCGCATGCACGCGATGAAAGCCATTGTTAAGGAGAACGCGCTGACCCACTCGGAGAACATTTACCGGAGCTGCCCCATAACCCACAAACGCAATAACCGCAGCCGCGGGGATCCCACCCATCACCGCGTATTCCACGTCCGCCGCTTCCAGCGGCTTGAGGAATGCTCCGAGAAAGCGAATGTCGGAATTAGGGGCACTGAATATGTGAACGGCCTGACCCGCAACCTCCAGGTGCTGAATCGGGTCCATACTCCGTTTCGGCGAAAGGCAAATCTGCAGCAGGTCGGCCATCGACGGATTGGGGGGGAGACCCGCTACGAGTCGTTCAACGTAGTCGAGATTAACGGCTCGCTGGCCCGCTATCAGTTTGTCGATCTCGACAATCCCGAACCCCGTGGGCAGCGACGAAAAGGTCTTCTCAAACAGAGGATCGGACGCGTACTGTTCGACCGTGGCTTCATGCTCACTCGGGATCTCCGCGAGCTCGATTGTCTCAGCAAGTCCTGCCTCGGTCTGCATTAAGTCAGCGATCCGCGGCTGGAGCGCGACCCAGGCGTCCATAATGTCCGCGTGGTGACTCGCAACAGTGTCAGAGGATTGCGTCCTGAGATACTGTCGAAGCTCGGCTTGGGTCGCAAAGGCAAATAGGTATCGCTGTCTGAAGAAATGTGTTCCCACCTGAATAGGTGTTGGACTACCCGTGAGTTGGACCGGTTCAGACTGCCTACTGGTGTCCGTGTGCACGAGCGTGGAATCAACAAACTCCTTGGTCATACTCCCTATCTCCTCGTAAGAGCGTCGATTATTCCGTGAATCGAGGTCTCGCCAGTAATTGCCCTCAGCGTATCAAGGCGCGTGTCGCCTCGAACTCCAAGGTCCACGTCGTATTCCTGTTCGATCGTGGCGGCGAGAGTATCGCCACGCTTCAAGCGAAGCTGACCGGATACCTCGTTTCGCGCTCTGCACCCCCTCATGAATGGATCATCGTTGCTGTTGCAGTGCCTCCCCATTTCTCATCCCTCCTCTCCGACCGTTTACGTGAGTCGACTACACGACGGACATGCAAGAACCTGTCCCGCTGCCAGAACCTGGAGGGCTTGGTCACACCATCTGCAGCGTGGATTCAGCAAGCGCTGGTAGACGTAAACCCCAATTGCCACAGATCCCAAGAGCGCGAACCACTGTTTGCCGTTCAACCTCAGCTCCTCCATCAGCTCCCTGTTGTTACGTATAATCAGCGTATCCGCAGATTAGCATAGATCGCGGCCAAAAAAAACCTCCTATGCTCGCAGTCTGCGCCGAAACGCCTCGTATGCAGCCACGACGGTGGCTTCATCTACCTCGTGGTTCTTCAAGTCGGCGGGCAGCTCTCCGGCCAAGTAGTACAAGAACTCGACCTTTATTCCCAGCGACTTCGCAAACTGACGAATCAAGTGGTCTGATGGCGCGCCCCGCCGATCATGTTCGATGTCGTTCAGGTACTGGGCGGAGATTGGCTGTCCGTCCTCCTTCTTCAGGCGGTTGGCAAGCTCTTTTTGACTGAGCTCTGCCCGCTGCCGCGCCTGAGCGATTACTTGACCAAACGTCACTGTTCCTCCAAATTGTCATCCAATCTGCTGATCAGCAGAATAGCGTAGTTTGGCGCTCGTGTCAAGTCGGCTTCCCGAGAATCGAGATGGCTTGAGGCGGGCTCATGAGGAGGATCGAGACTGGCCGTTCCGCCTTTCGAGTCCGGGGGATGGCTCCCGCCGGGCGAGCATTCCTGCACTATGGCAGAGGTGCAGGCGGTACTCGCGTCGAGCGCGCATTCAACAATCCGACAGCAGATCTTCGCTGAAATGACAGAGCACCTCCGTAAGCCCTTGGTGAAGGATCTCACTCGGCGTGTGCTAATCAATGGAGGCTTTGCTAGTAGCAAGCCACAACCTAAGGATGTGGATCTTGTGCTCGGTTTGGCCCCCGGGACGATGGACGCCCTGCTTGGTGGCCAACTCGGACTGAATTCCGTCGCTGCCTTGGCTGCTCTAGAAGGCAAATTCTCTCAGATGATCGGTGGCCACCGGCTCATACATGGTTTTGCGGACGACGTTGGCGGACCGAAGTACGAGGTCATGCGAGAGTTTTTGCAACGGAGTGATCGGGTTGGTGAACCGTCCCGAAAAGGCATACTCGCGGTGGAATTGAACTGATGGCCGCTCGCATACGGTTGGAGGATTCCAGGGAGCAGGCCCGTCTCCTTGAGGATGCCATCCTTGCCGCGAAGCAGCGATACTCTTCAGCGGATCAGCAATCTCTCTCGGCATACCTTTCTTCATTAATTGAAGAGCTTCGCAACGTTCGGGCACGCATCGATGCAGAGCTTGGCATCGAGAAGGTGCGGGACGACGCCGCATCACTCTGGGTTCGATTGAGAGGGGGTCGTGTCGGTGAGGGACGGGCGCCAGCGCACGCGGTCGGCAAGGTCATAGAAGCAATCCAAAAGGGAACTCGTCAAGCTGCAGCTTTCATAGAATCCGGAACGGCGGTTCTGCATTACGTTCCCAAAGAAATCAGGAACGAAGCTTCTCTTGACATCCTAGCATTTGCGCCGGGGAGTGCCCGAATTGCAGTAGCACCTTCGATTCCTCAATTGAGGGTCGACAAACCTTATCCACTAGCCGATATGGGGCTGAGACAGTTGGTCCGGGTGGCTCATTGGGCGCAGTCAGACGAAAGCGACGAGGAACTGGACGGTATCATCTCTGATCCGACAGCGCGTCGACAAACACTCTCGCGTATACGTGACATCGCTCCGTCGGGGCAGGGCGATTACACTGAACTACAGTTTTCAGGGTTAGTTGTAGGTCAGCTACTCCAGTCGGATACTGTCTTAGTCACGCCGAGAGCGTACCGCCACGCATCGGATTTTCTCGAACGGCGTCTGGAGGAGGCTGTAACGTTGGGCGGTCGCTTGGTTGCGATAGATGTGGAGAAACCACGTTTCCATCTGCGTTATAAACGCTCCCGCATTCGCTGCGATTTTACACGGAATCTGTTGGATACCGCGAAATCAATGATTGACACATTTGTAGAAGTAGCTGGTACAGGTCTCTTTCGGCGGGCTGCCGAACTTCCTCATCGCATCGAGGTGACTAGGTTGCGTCGGCTCGCACCTGAGGAAATTGTTCGACTTCGGTAGCAGAGCGGACCAATCACACATTACGTCAAACGGGCGAATTGCGTGTAGTGCCCGAGGCTTCGCTAACTGGGGCAGTCCGGGTCCTTTAACAGAGGTACGGCGGGCTCCCGGAGTTTGAGCTCACAGAGCAGCGCCTGCACGAACCGCTCGCGTGCCTGGGCAGTCTCGTGAGGAGAGAGAATTCGTTTACCCGCCGGTTTCTTGCTATCGAAACGGACGAACCACAGGCCTTCGAATAACCCCTGATTCCATAACGGAGCTCGTCGGATCGCTATCCTCTGAAGCGCGGCCTCGAAGTAATCCGACCACGCGGTGCCGTCCTCGGTTCGCTTGCTGTCTTCCGCCATGTCGAACAGCACGACGTACCCGATCACAATCTCCGGTCGTAATTGCTGGACGTTCGCGATCTCACCTTGTAAGTCATCTAGTCGGTTTGGTACAGAACCACTGACGTTTTTTAACATCGACTTGAGTGAGACAAGCAACCGAAACTTCCCGGCGAACTCATAGGCAACATCCCAGTTCTTGACCCGAGAGAGCCCGGGGCCCCGTAACTCTCCACCCGAGCCCCCCTTTACGTTCGGCAGACCCTCGTCCTCGAACAGCTTCTTCAGATAGTCAGCGAGTACTTGGAGGCGTTGGGTAGATGTCGGCGAGCGGGACAGAAGGCTTGTGATCGCCTCTTCGAGGCTGCTGTCCGGTGGGGGATGCCGCGGCAGTTCGCTACGCCCCGTGCGTCTGGACCGCTGTCTTCCCAAACAGGTCCGCCGCAGCTTCAGTCACACGCCGGTGCGCCATTCCGAAGTAGTGACGATCCACCTCGACACCGAGGCTGTTCCGTCCCCACCGCAGTGCCGCGAGATTGGTAGTAGCCGTCCCCATGAAGGGGTCGAGGACGGTATCACCCACGAAGCTGAACATTCTGACCAGGCGTTCGGCAAGCTCAAGGGGATAGGGCGCGGGGTGTTCCCGCGTGGAGGCTCCTCTCACATCGGTCCAAATCTGCTGGAACCATTTCTTGTGGTTTTCGGCGGAGATGACGCTGAGCACGCGAGTGTATACCGACGGAGCCCGGTATCCGCCGGGCTTTCGTTCCATGAGGATGAATTCAATGTCGTTCTTGATCACGGCGTTGGGTTCGTATGGCTTTCCCAAGAAGCCACCTGAACCGTTCTCCACTTCGTAGACGGCGTTCGCGATCTTGTTCCAGATGATAGGAGCCACGTTGTCGTAGCCTAGAGAACGGCAGCGCTCCTGGATCGAGGCATGAAGCGGGACCACTGTGTGGCGCCCCTGGTTCTTGCGACGCGAAAGACAGACATCGCCTACGACGCAGATGAGACGGCCCCCTGGTACCAATGCGTCGAAACATTGCTTCCAGACCTTGTCGAGCTCAGCGAGGAACTGCTCGTAGTCACCAACGAACCCGAGTTGACCGTCGGAGCGCCGATACTCTTTGAGTGTCCAGTAAGGCGGCGATGTCAGGACCAGATGCACGCTTTCATGCTGTAGAAATCGCATGTCGCGCGCGTCTTGGAGATGCAACTCATGTTGAGTGGGCAAGCCACGCACCGTCGATTCGATAGCCGCCGTGAGCTTTGGATCGCGTGCGATTCGCGGGAGGTCCGTCTGCGGGTTCTCTAGTTCCCCGATCTCGGGCGGTAGGGCAGATCGATCAAGGCTTGTTTTTGCAGGTGCGGTCACGATTCGAACGCTCTCAAAATGTGTTTGGCGGCCTGTTCGATTGACTCGTCGAGTTCATTCGCGAAGGCGACTGCATCCACGGCCGATTCTCCGAGCCGGTTACGGATCTGGGCGTGCTGATCTTCGAAAGGGAAATATAGGACCGTCCCAAACTTCGCGCTCGGGTTGTGTTTTTTGACTTTCGTTGCCTTGTTGACAATCTCATCGACCCGCTTGTGAAAATCGCGTCGAGCTTCTATACGCTTGATGTCCACCGCAAACCGGACACCGCCGTCCGGCGGGAAGGCCGCGTCGATCTCGAAGCTCTCGCCATGGACATCGATCCTCCGCTTCGAAAACTGCCGCCCGCTCCCTCGCGAGAGAGCGTCGGTGACGCGCTTCTCCCAACGACCCTTGAGCGCTCGTATTTCCTTATCCACGTACTCCACCTGGTCCAACTGAACGAGCGTTGGCAGCGCGACAGAGGCAGGCAGGAACGGTTTTAGATAGCCGGCGATGGCCGCAGATTCCTCAGATGAGAGCTTAGGCTCGTAGGTGTCGACGTTCGCGATTCCGAGATCCCGCTCAATCGCCCGTGCGGCAACATTGGCGGCGATGACTAGCGGTTTCAGGACCAGGGGGTGCTGCCTAAGGATTTGAGCGAGGTCATGAACGTTGATGTCTGCAAGCTGAATGACCAAGACAGGTTGCTCGCGGACGAACCGCCCGAATGCCGTGCGCAACTCGGCGTGGACGGTTTCAGCCCTCTTCGTCGCAGATTCCCGGACCATGTCCAGAAAGTCTGCGTGAGTTCCGTAGCCGCGTGGTACCGATTTCATGCCGCTCCTGGCTTCAGAAACGCGCACAAGTTGGCCCATTATAGCCCTTTAGCGGCCACGGAGAATAGGGAAATGCCGCAGTTTGGGGGCATGATGCCGCAAAAACGCCCTAGCGTTGCTAGCTCAGCGGTTCAATAGTAGACGCACGCCAGGTTCCGCAGCACCTCCCAGCAAGGGGAAGATGTGGCCGAGTCGCGTCATTCACCCGAGCGTCGTGACACCCGTCGCCGCTTCGAACAGTGGGCCCGTAATCCAACCTGCCAGGCGAACACATTCTCCGCCGTACACGGCGTAAAAATGTCCGACGTGGCCAAGGCGGATGGCGTTGAGTCGACGATTGGCCAATCACCGTTCGCTATGGCACGCGGCATGACATTCGAACGAGTCTTGTTCCGCAATGCTGCTGAGGTCTTGCGGGAAGCGCTCGTCGAAGCTGGCGTACTCAAGGACCAAACGGGAGGTTTTGCTGACTTTAGGCTTAGGATGAGCGGCGGGAAGTTGCGCGATCTCGACGAAGCAATCGATGGCACGGCAAGACTTCTTCGCGACCTCGCGGCTGGCAAGGGAAGGGTGGCGCTCATCGCCGGGGCGACTGTTCGGCTACCCCGGCTCATCATGCTACCCGAAACAATTCTTGTCGCTGACGTAGTGGCTGTAACGAATGATGGAAAAATGCCCGCACTTGTTGTTGGAGAAATAAAGACTTACCCAGATCGGGGTGGTTACACCGACGGAGGCGAGCTCGCTCAGGCGCGTGCACAGGCTGGTGTTTACGTCCACGGTCTACGTTCGGCGTTGAATGAACTTGGGTTATCCAAGTCGTTGGAGGTTTCCAATCGAGGTTTTCTTGTACTCAGCCGACCGGGTGTGAATCGTCCCAATGTCCGGGCCGGTGAAGATCTCCGATTCCAAGCGTGGCGCGCGGAGAGAGGATTCAAACAACTAGAGGAGGCTGCAAAGGGGCTGCCGCCGCCGGGCTCAAAGGATCCCGTTGCCGCTATTCGAGCAGCAGACACGGACTACCGTCAGGAATGCATGTCCTTCTGCGACCGGGCGTCATACTGCTTCTCACAAGCCGTGAAGAAGGAGAGTCCCGTGGTGCTGGGCGATGACGTGGCTCGATTCCTTGGAAATGTGTCGCTGAAGCGCGCTACTGAGCTAATCCAGGGGTCGACACCCAACGATAACGTTGAGACTGACCTCGCGCGTAGGATGGGAGTCGCCTGATGACAGGTGATCAGGTTCTCAAGCGACTTCAGGCTTGGGCCAGCGGGAGACCGATTCCGCGTGGATCCACGCGGCATATCCACATCGCAACTAATCGGGACGTATTGATTCTATCGTTCGTGCGGATGGGTGGCGAATCGGCTCCATGGGGTATCGCGCACGGACACCCCGGTGATAACCCAACAGTTCTGACGGTTCCGGAAGCACGGAACCGGACGCTCGTTGCAGACATGGCTGCTGCGTTTGCTCCAACTCTCCTCGAGCATTTTAGGCATCCCGGCTACGCTCAGGATACTCCCACGGGACCGAAGGAACCCCGTGCTCTTCGACAGTTGTGGGTGCCGAATCCAACCCACTTGGAGATGCTTCATTGCATGGCGTATGCCTACACATTCACACGCGTAGGCGAACGTGACCGGGCAAAAACGCTGAACAAGTTGGGTCGAGTTGCTGGATGGCTCTTCCGTGAAGCGAACCGACCTGGGCAACAAACGGTTGTCGTTGCAAGTGACGCGCTTCGAGACGCCTACACTTTTCCGGCGGAGGATGTAAGGCAGGCCCATCTCGGATTCCTCCTTGCATGGCTCGCTTCACAGGGCGGCCGAGAAGCGGGACACAGGGCTGCCTCGGAAGCCGAGCAGCACGCAGTTGCTACGAGCCTAGACCCCAGTGTAGAGCGAGAGGAGCTGCAAGACGCCGTTGACGCGTGGAATGAAGCGGAACGAAACACCAACTCGAAGGATAAGTCGCTCGCAACGAGAATTGACGCGATTCTAGGAAGAGAGCTGAACAGGCGGTGGAAGTTGACTGAACAGGCAATTGAACTTCTGCGCAGGGACAATCGGTCTACTAATCCCGGCGTGGATCGACTGATTTCCGTGTCTAATGAGGAATCGTGGTATCAGTATGTGCGCCAGGAACTAAAGGTTGATGATGAACAAGATGGACCTGCGATCACCCTTTCTCCTGAGACCGATCGCTATCCCGCCCTCGCTGCTTCCCGTTACTTCGTGCATGAGGCTTCAGAGGAACTCTATTTGTCCTCTCTACTTCATGATGACGAAGAGATGCAGCGCGAAGCCATTGCTGAAGGACAAGCGATCCGCGGCAAAATCACTGCAGTGGAGGACGTAGATCCTGGTAGGCGGCTTGAGCCAATCTGGACAATTAGAATAGGCGACGACGCCCCCCTGCGGATACGGGAGGGTAGCTGGTTGTGCGTGGCTGGTCTGCCAAAGCGAACAGCGCGAGTACGCAGCATTCGAAGAGCTGCTCCGGGCGCGCTCGACGTTCAGATCGAAATCACGGGGTGGAAAAAGAAGCCAAAGGAAGGACCGCCTGGTGTGCTCGCCACAGACGATCCGAGGTTGGTGGGACAAGACGTAACACTTATCCCGTCTAGCTCGGAAGGAATGTTTCGTCGCAAGAGTCAAAAGGCGTGGCAACGCGAAACGCCTGGCGGCTGGTTGACTCACCGTGCCCCAAAAGAGCCAGCTGCTGCTTTACCCGATGACGTCGGCGAAGATCTGGACGCTCTTCAGAAGCGTTTTGACAAGTGAAAGCTGCGGGAGATCGGGCAGCGCTGGAGGCTGAAGCGCTTCGTACTACCGATGCCGTTCGACGGTACGTCACCGACGGCGGCAACATCGGCGTTGTTAGAGCGCCCCCGGGATCAGGCAAGACGTGGCTTCTCCTCGAGACGATAAAGGCCGGTAGGGCGGCGAAGATGCGAGTCGCCGTGGCGGCTCAGACGAATTCGCAGGTCGATAGCATCTGTAGTCGCTTCGCACGCATGGACACCGGATTCTCCATCACCCGCTTCGCTGGAGGTTCGGCCCAGCCCTCCCAGCTTCCCAACGGTGTCGACTGGGTCTCGGAAACCAAAGAGTTGCCTGCAGGTCCCTGCATAGTTGTTGCTACAACCGCGAAATGGGGGCTGGTGGATATCAAAGACGCTTATGACGTCTTGCTGGTTGATGAGGCTTGGCAGATGTCCTATGCCGATTTCATGCTCTTGGGACAAGTGGCAAGAGCGTTCTTACTGATCGGCGATCCTGGACAGATTCCGCCGGTGGTGTCGATCGACGTTTCGCGGTGGGAGACAGCCCCACGTCCGCCACACCAAGCTGCTCCGGCAGTTATTGCCACTGATCCTAGTCTAAAACCTGAGGGCTGGTCACTTCCTGCTACAAGACGCCTTCCACATGACGCGGCGGGTTTGGTGCGACCCTTCTACGATTTTGACTTCGGGGCTTTTGCGCAGCCGGGTGATCGTCGTATTTAGATGAACGGAGAGAGATAATGAAGTCGCAAAGCTTGCCGCCGATATCGTGAAGAGCCTACTGACACGAGAAACGGAAGTCGTAGATGACGACGGCCGGCGGAAACTTACGCCTGTCGATATCGGCTTGTGCGCGACGCATCGATCGATGAATACCGCCCTAGATCTAGCTCTGCCTAACCAACTTCGAGGTCGAGTGCGGGTCGACACACCGGAGCGTTGGCAGGGGCTCGAATGCAAGGTCATGGTCGTAGTCCATCCCTTATCAGGAGTGCTCCGTCCATCAGCCTTCGATCTTGAGACGGGACGATTGTGCGTGATGGCATCACGCCATCGGGCAGGGATGGTGGTCCTCTCACGTGACCATCTTGAGAACACCCTCAAGGGGTACATACCCGTGGCGTCTCAGGCTCTTGGACGAAAAGACATCGAGGGACGAGGCCTTCACGACAACCTGAGCTTTTGGACAACGCTCGCAAAAGGTGGACGTGTCGTAGCAGCGTAGGTGCGAAAGAGCTGTCATGACGCGTCGATTGTCTGGATTGCTAAAGCCCACAATCAAGAGCGCCGCAGAATCATGCTGCTCGACTTACGGCGACTCTTTGACCTGTGGGTTGAGCAGTACGGCAAGATTCCCGAAGCTCAGCGACAGTTTTGCCATTGACAAAAGTGCACTTCTTGGCCCCCACAGAGTGATCTGACCGCGTCACCGTTGCAATGTGGCGCTCTCGCTCCACATTCTGAACAATGCCGCACCGCCTCTCCAAATCCCGCTTCGTCGCCGGCACTCAGTGCCACAAGCTCCTCTGGTGGCGCGTGCACGAACCCCTCGCGGTAGAGCTCCAACCTGACAAGGTCTTACAGGACCGGTTTGACCAAGGAGCACACGTCGGCACGTTGGCACGAGACAGGTTTCCCGGTGGAGTCCTGATCGATCTACCGCACCGCGCCGTCGATGAACGCGTCCGACTCACGCGCAAACTGATCGACG
>WNGI01009423.1_pt1 | contig 11544 bp, 10 predicted proteins | sample 5400621 | NCBI WGS metagenome assembly WNGI01 (sample SAMN13153374, study PRJNA577476) | soil metagenome | isolation source: 20 cm soil or saprolite under Garry oak tree replicate 1 | place: USA:California | collected 2016-06-15
GCGTTTCTCACCTTGGGCACCGCGTTGGGTTATTGGGGACTCGGGATTGTGGAGGGTTTTTGGCCGATCGTTCTGGCAACCGCAGCGCTGGCAGTGGTGGGAACGGCGATTTTTCCGATCATGACCTCGGTGAGTCTGGCGATTCTGCGCGACGAGGGACGCCACGCGTTTGGCCGGGTGCGCGTGTGGGGTACAATCGGCTACTTCATTCTCATCCTCGCTTTCCCGTGGATGCTCGCCGCCGTTCAGCCGCCGATCGGAAGCGCGTCGGCGGTTAATTCAGCGCAGCCGGGCCTGGGTTTGATGTTTCCCATCACGGCGAGCTTGGTGTTTGGCGCAGCGCTGATCGCTTTTTTGCTGCCCAAAGCTGGCGCCGTGGCGCTGCGCGCGGCGCGCGGCGATTGGCGTGAGCTCGCGCACAACCGCGCGTTTCTGAGATTTTTGTTGTTCGCTCTTATCGCGCATTTTCTGATGCACGGGCCGATGTGGCTTTTTCCGCTCTTCGTGCGCTCGCGCGGCGGTGACATCGGAACCATTCGCAACATGTGGATTCTCATGTTGTTGTTCGAGATTCCGCTGGTGCTTTCAACGGGAAGCGGCTTGAAGCGCCTCGGCGCCCGCGGTCTGCTCGGCGTCGGCGTACTGATCGGCGGCCTGCGTTGGTTTTTATGCGCCATGATCACCGACGCAACTTTTTTGTTTGCCGTGCAGGCGCTGCACGGCGTGACCGTCGTCGGGCTCAATTTGGGCAGCCCGCTTTATCTTGACGTCGTGGCGCCCGAAAAGCTGCGCTCCACCGCACAGGGGATTCTCTCGATGGTGAGCGCCGGTATCGCCGGCATTGCGTCGAACGTCTCGGCTGGTTGGTTGATTGATCGAACCGGCATCGATTTGCTTTATCTGATTTGCGGCGTCGGCGCGCTCACGTTGGGCGCGTTCGCGTGGTGGATCTTACCCGGCGTACAGCGCTCAACGGATGAAATTCGCGCCATCGCATTGCCGGGCGACACGATCGCGTGACTGATCTTATCGTGGACACCGCACCAAACGACGCTGATAGATTCTTCGAACCGAGCAGTAAGATCTGGCAGGTCAACCGCGAGATGGTTCTGCTGCTCGCCGGCGGCCGCGCGTTGCTGATGCAACTGGCGCATCCGAAGATCGCCGCCGGTGTCGCCGAGCACAGTCGCTTTCAAGAGGATCCGCTCGCCCGGCTTTACCGCACCATGAGTGCGATGTGGTCGATCGTGTTCGACGAGCGCACGCAGGCGCGCGCCGCGCTCGAAAGCGTGGAGCGTCGCCACAAGCAGGTTCGTGGCATCGTTCCCGGCAGCGAGCCGTCGCAAGGCGGCGCGCCGTATCGGATGAGAGAATTATTTATTACAGCGATTCGAAGAAACTGGCTTCCTTATTCGGGATTACAGAAGGGATAATTCCCGCTACGCTCGGAGCATTCGAAGCGTACATGAGTAGTATGTTGCTTAGTGATGAAATCACTGTCGGACCGATGGCAAAACATCTTGCTCACGATGTCCTCTATCCTCGTCCATGGATTTTCAAACCAGGCGGACCGCTGTTTCGATTTGTTACGGCCGGGCTGCTAGCGGCTACGCTTCGAGTTGCGTACGATCTGCGATGGAGCGCGCGGAGAGAAAAGATGTTGGCTTTACTTGCCACGGCGATTCGCGGGTTGCTTCCATTGGTTCCAGCGCCGATACGAATCGTGCCCAATGCGCGCGCGGCTGAAAAGGCGAAACGGCGCTAGCGCGGTAAGCCTGTGTCTTCCGGTACGCCGAGCATCAGATTGAGATTTTGAATAGCGACTCCCGCCGCGCCCTTGCCGAGGTTGTCGAGCCGCGCCATGAGCAAGACGTGACCGGACTGGTGCGGCAGCACGCGAAGCGAGATGCGGTTGGTATCGTTGAGCGCTTGCGGATCGAAGCTGAACTCGTCCGCCTCTCCGGCGTCAGTCAAGGGTTCGACTTCGACGAATGTTTCGTTCTCGTAGCGCGCCGACAGAATTTCCCACATGGCTTTGCCGCTGGCCGCCTTCAGTCGCGTTTTTGCCGGAATCATGATTTCTACGCGCATGCCGCAACGAAACGGACCGACGTTGGGTAAAAAATGCGGCTCCGTGTCGAGCGCGCCATGGCGCATGATTTCCGGAATGTGTTTGTGAAAGTTAGCAACGCTGTATGGCGCTTCGTAAGTCAGCTTGAGCAAGCCACGCTTCGGGTCTTCCCAACGTTCTATGAGCGAGCGCCCGCCGCCGGAATAACCGGAAAGGGCATGAATCGACAACGGTGTGTCCGGCGCGATCAGCCCGGCGTCCACGAGAGGTCGCAACAGCAAAATCACCGCGGAGGAATAACAGCCGGGATTGGCCACGCGTTGAGCTTTGGCTATGCGCTCGCGCTGATCCGCCGTTAATTCCGGCAGTCCGTAAACCCAGCCGTCGGTAACACGATGCGCTGTGCTGGCGTCGAGTATCCGGACGGGCGAATTACCGAGCCAGCTCGCTGCTTCTCGCGACGCGTCGTCCGGGAGACAGAGCACAACGAGGTCCGCGCCTTCTAACGCCTGCTTGCGGGCCGTGGGATTTTTGCGCAGCTCTTCGGGGAGCGTCACGACCTCGAGATCATTTCGCTCCGCCAGCCAGTCGCGAATGCGCAGCGCTGTGGTGCCGGCTTGTCCGTCGATGTAAATCCTTAGTGGCATCTCAATTGCGTTATCCTTTAATTTTGCGAATGTAATTCTACGCTGATTCGCGAAGCTTAGCAAAACTTTGGGCTGTTTGACTTGAATCGATGCCCGGACGTGACGTATACCGAAGCCTAAATTTGAGGTGAGCGCTGCCTGTCAAGGCGGCGACTTTGTTCGAGACGCTACAGAGGGAGGATTTTCGCAATGGCTAAGGCTGTTCGAATCGTTGGGTTTGCTCTAGTCGCTTTCATTGCTGGCACAACTTTGGGCTTTGCCGCCGCGCCATCCGTGGAGCAGCTCTATGCGACCCTGGTAAAATTGCCGGCCGAACAACGAACAAAACAGTTGGAAGAGGGCGCGCGCAAGGAGGCCAAACTCAATTTTGTTCACACTTGGCGCGGCAAGATCGCGCGCGATCACGTTGGTCTTTTCGAGAAACGTTATCCGTTCGTGAAAGTCGAGATGGGTGATATTGGCTCGCAGGACGCGGCGGAGCGCTTTATCGCCGAGGAAACCGCGGGCCGGCATTTGACCGATATTCTCACGCTCGGTGTGCCGGACATGGCCGTCATTCTCAAGCAAAATCTAGTCGCCAAATATCCGACGCCGGCGACGAAAAAGATTTTAAAGCAATACCAAGGATTCATCGAACCGGAGAGTCGCTGGACGCCGTGGTACTGGGCCGAACATGGGATCTCTTACAACACGGATTTGATCAAGGCGGACAAGGCGCCAAAGACTTGGTTCGATCTCTGCAAGCCAGAGTTCAAGGGGCAGGTTTCTTTCGATCCGCCGGAAACGCGCTTCATGGCCGGACTCTACGTCATGATGGGCGAAGGGAAGGTCAAAGAGTGGCTCAAATGCATGGGACAAAATCAGCCGATTATCCAGCAAGGCCACACCCAGCGCATGGAGCTCATGCTCACCGGCGATCATGCGCTGCAGGGCGACAATTACTTCTACACCGGCGTGGAAGCCAAGAGAAAGGATCCCAAAGCGCCGTTTGCGATGGTGCTGACAGCGCCCGTGCTTTCGTTCGCAGGCGCCATGGTGATCAACAAAAATACCCAGCATCCTTACGCGTCGGCATTGTTTGTCGACTGGACGCTCTCAGAGGATAGCCAGAATTTGATCAACAGCATTTTGCGCGGGCCGCTGACGATCAAGCACCCGTACTTGCCCGATAACGTCAAGCTGGTGACTTATAACATCGTCAGCGACGACGTCACCAAGCGGCTGCACGAGGCGTGGAATCAATCGATCGGCCGGATGAAATAACCGCTCGGATGTTTTGACGTCATGGCGACGACCTCGCTCCGTTGGGGAACCGGCACGCGGCCGCCGCTGATGAGTGGCGGTGGTATCGTTGTCATCGGTCTGGTCGCTATTCTCGCCTATCAGGTTCTTGTTCCGCTTCTTCTAATCGTCTGGACAAGCCTCAAAACGATTCGTCCCGGTGAGCCGGGATTTCTCGAGCTGAGCTTCACGCTTGCCAACTACGCCAGGGCGTACGGTATCAGTGAATTTTGGGAAGCGAGCCTGAACACGCTCTACTTCGCGTTCTTGTCGAGCTTCTGCGCTTTTTTCTGCGGGACATTTTTAGCGTGGACCGTCGAGCGTACCAACACGCCGCTGGCAAAGCTGATCGGCATGATTACCCTTGGGCGCATTATCATTCCCGGCGTGATCATTGCGATCTCTTGGATCCTCTCGGCGAGTCCGAGCATCGGCGTACTCAACTATGTCATCAACGCGCTCACCGGCGTGCCGCGGTTTCTCAATATCTATTCCTTTGGGGGCATGGTTTGGGTGCAATCGCTGGAACTGACGCCCTTGGCGTTCTTGCTGATGTCTGCCGCGATGCAATCGATCGATCCACGCCTCGAAGAAGCGTCAGCCATCTCAGGCGCCACTACCTGGCTGACATTTCGCCGTGTCACTTTGCCGCTTCTCTTGCCGGCCGCCGCAGCGGCGGCTCTGCTGTTATTCATACAGACGATCGAGAGCTTCGAGGTGCCCCTCTTGCTCGGCGGTCGCGCTCGCGTGGCGGTCTATACGACCCAGGTTTATTTCAACACATCGCGCACGCCGACGGATTGGGGGCTGTCGAGCACTTATTCCATCGTGCTGCTGGTTCTGTCGATGGGGCTGCTCTGCATTTATTTCCGGCTGGTGCGTCATGGCGAGCGTTACCAGACCATCACCGGCAAAGACTATCGGCCGCGGCGCATCGATCTCGGTGGCTGGAAATATCTCGCCTGCGCGCTGAGCCTGCTGCTTGTTTTCTTCATTACCGGGCTGCCGTTTCTCACCATGCTCTACGCGTCTTTGCTGCCGCGTTTTCGACCGCCAACCGCGAAGGCATTCGAAGCCATGTCTTTAATTAACTATAAAACTCTTCTCACCGAAGGAGGTTATGCGGTCAAGCCGTTGTGGAATAGCACTTTGCTGGGTGTCAGCTCGGCGTCGATCGTCATGTTGTTGGTTGCCGCGATCAGCTATTTTGTGCACAAGACGCGACTCGGCGGCCGAAAACTTCTCGACTTTCTTGCCTTCGCTCCGATCGCGCTGCCGAGCGTCGTGCTCGGCTCTGCTTTCCTGTGGCTCTATCTTTTAGTGCCGCTGCCGGTTATCGGCACGCTGAGCATTATCGGTCTCGCCTACCTGACGAGATATCTGCCCTTCGCGCTGCGTTTTGTTTCGGCGTCGATGGTGCAAATTCACACCGAGCTTGAAGAAGCGGCGGCAGTGGCGGGTGGAGGATGGTGGAGAAACTTTCGTCACATTTATTTACCGCTGCTTCGTCCCGGTCTCATGGCGGGATGGTTTTGGGTCATGGTTCACGCCTACCGCGAACTGACAATCTCGCTGATGCTCGCGCGCTCGAGCAATCGCACCGCCTCGGTAATTATTTATGACCTCTGGACTAACGGCTCGTTTCAACAACTGAGCGCCTTCGGCGTCCTGATGTTTACGATCTTGATAGTGCTCGTTTCGATCGCGCAGAAAATCAGCGCGCGATACGGAATCCAGGAACGAGTGTAGAACTCAATTCACCGCTGCGATCGATCAGGGAATGAGACCGGCCTTTAAGTCCGAATGCAGCAGCCGGTGAAAAAGATGCTCGCCCGCTTCGCGCCGAACTGACAGCCGGCCGGTGGCATAGGAGCGAGAGTTTAAGCCGCGCTGGACGGATTCGCAGATCGCAACGTCTTCGGCTTGAATCTGCTCGCTGACAGCGATGCTTGTGAGGTTTCGCTTGCGGGCTTGTTTTGAGACGTCGGCAAAGTAGTAATCGAAAATGACTTCAGTTCGGTCGACGCCGCGAGGAACGACGAGATTCGTATCCATCACGCCTTCGTATAGGTTGATCATGAGATTCGGATAAATCCAGTAATAGAACGCGCGCTCACCTTTGCGGACTTCGGCGGTTTTTGCCACCGCTTTGTCTGGCACGATCGGGCTCGACTGCAAACAAAAGCGCTCACCGGTTTCGATCGTGTAGCTGCTGTAATCAAGCACGCTGTTCAATTCACCGTGAATATGCGGGACGTGATAGCCGCCGTCGAGATAATTGTCCACGAAGACCTTCCAGTTGCAGTTAAGCCAATAACGGCGGCGTTCGAACCATCTTAAATGTTCAAGGCTCAATTGCTCAAAACGTTCAATGAGATCGTTCCCGAGGAATTCTTCGAGTGAAGGATTTTCAGACTTGAGCTTCACAAACACCCAGTTGTTCCAGACTGCAGTTTGAACTGGAACAAGCCCGTTGGCGGCGCGGTCGAAATTGGCGACGCCACCAAATTCCGGGGTAAGAATCAGTGCACCTTCGAGATTGTATGTCCAACCGTGATAAGGGCAGCTAAGGTTTACCGCTTTTCCCTCGGGTTTCGTTACGATAGCCGCGGCGTGATGGCGGCAGACGTTGAAGAAGCCGCGCAGAACCTTGTCATTGCCTCTAACGACGACGATCGGTTCGCCGGCGACATCACATGTGAGGTAGTTACCCGGATCGCACAGCTGAGTGGTCTGGCCGACAAGCTGCCACGAGCGCGAAAAGACCGTTTTTTGCTCAAAATCGAGTATTAGAGGATTGGTGTACCAAGATGATGGTGGAGTCGACGCTTTGTCGAGTGAAGTACTGGGATCGTAATTTTCGACAATTTCCTTAACCGACACTGTCATTCGTTTCTGTGCTCTGTCAGATAGCGTTACGACTGTGAAAAGTTTATCGCGCCAATCGTGCGTTTGCCACGTCTCGCTGAGCTTGTTCGGCAAATGTCCAGTTGCGTACTTTATCCAGCGACACGGTGTCTTTGCTTTTAAGCTCCAATAAAGATTGATCGACGACCACTTTGACGGCGGCGTCGGAAACGATTCCGCCCTCCGACCAGCTGCGTTTTCCTAGCTCATAACTTTTGGCCGCGACTTCCCGATCTACCCGTAACCAGTCTATGAGCATGCGCATGGTTTCTTCGGGATTAGCTTTGGCGAAGGCGATGGCGCGGAAAACGGCTCTGATCGTTGCCAGAATTTGCTTGGGATTTTTCTGGATCGTCTCGTCGCGGACGCCGAGACCGGCGAGCGGTAACTCCAAGCGCTCGCCTAACCAGAGTAGATCTCTGTAGCCGGCCTTTTCCGCCTGCAGATTAAAGGGTGGAGAAAGAACTGTGGCGTCGACCGCGCCGGCGACTAGCGAAGTATAGCGGGCGCTGTTTCCACCCATTTGCAGACGGACGAGGTCGCGGTCGAAATCCAATCCTTCCTCATTGACTACAGCGCGCAAGGCGAGATCGGCGGGCGCGCCGAAACTGCCGATGGCGACGCGTTTGCCTTTCAGATCTTTGATGGACCGAATTTCTTTTCTCGCGATCAAAAAATAATCGGGGCGGCCTTGGAGAACGGCAACCATCTTAACCGCCAAACCGCCGGTCGCCGCTTTGATGACGGATGTGCTCGGCGTGGCGTAATCGACATTGCGGGAGAGTAGGGCGTTGACGGCGATGTTGGTTCTCATCGTGATGGTTAATACTTCCAGACCCTCATCGCGAAAAAATCCTTTTCGCGTGGCGATTTCTAATGGCAGAGTGCTGACGGCGGGACCCGTCGAGGCGATTTTTATTTCCTCGACGCCGCTCGACGTCGCAGGTGTAATTAGGAATAAGAATAACGAAACGAACAGTGAGAACTCGAAGCGCTTGCTCATTCCGGCATGATGCTCACACGGCCCTCGATGTGAGCGTGGAGGCTATGAATGCTTTTCTTCGGCGGTCACGTGGGCGCCGCCGAAAGGCTCGGAACGGTTGCCTACGAGCACGAGAGGTTCAGCGCCGACGTTGGTGATCTGATAATAGTCTTTGGCGCCGAAAAAGACGATCTCATTTTTCTCCAGAATCCGCTCTTCGCCTTTGAGGCCTTTGACCGATGCTTTGCCCTCGAGCACGAGAAAGGTTTCGGGTGACAAATGATAGTGCATATCGGTGTGTTCGCCGGGGCGAAAGTAGAGGATCCAGGAGCGAAACGTATCCGTGCCGAACAACGGCACGAATCGTTTGTTTTCGTCTTTGGCCGTGCGCATGGTGTCGGTGATTTTGACAAACTCCATAGCTCCTCCAATAATCGCTGTCCGGTCGCTCAAAGCACCTCGACTCAGTGCGTCGATTTGTAATCAATAAAGTGCTCAGTCCGTTAGATCGAGCAGCACGCCGTCCGGATCGGCAAGGCTTTGCTTGCAGAGTTTGCACCCTTCGAGATTTTTCTGGCGTGTTTCGCCGTCGCGGCCGATGGCGATTTTTCTCGCCGCAGACCCCGGGGCGGCGGCGGCAAGGGCGTCGAGATCCTTTTTGGTTTGTTCCAGATCGTCTACCTTGAAGCCAAAATGATCTAACCCTGCCACGTGACCGCGATACTGGATCATGTTCCAAGGACGAATCGCGAGGCCGACTTTGCCGTCAGTGAGATAATAGCTGTTGTCGCCCGACATGCCTTCCACCGGCTTGAGATCGAAAACTTTCTGATAGAACTCAGCGATGTAGGCCGGGCGGGCGCTGCGGATGCAGATATGATTGATCCAGCGCGGTTGTTCCCAACCGAACTCGACGTAGCCTTCGCGGACGTTGTCCATGCCTTTTTGGGAAAGATCAAATTGATTGCCGTCAGGATCGTAGCTACGCAAGCCGGCGAAGGGGACGTGGCTCTGGCTTTGGACGATTTCGATATCGGGATAAAACTCTTTGAGCCGGTCGCGCACTTTTTGGACATCTTCAACGGCGAAACCGAAGTGGTCGAGCCCCGACCTGAACCCCGGCTGGCGTTGCAACAGGGCAAGCCCGATGACACCGTCGCTCAAATGGCCACGGTCCTTGTTGTATTCGCCCTTTTCATCGGTCATGCCGTTGGTGATTTTCTTCATGCCGAAGATGGTTTGATAAAATTTTGCCTCGCGATCCCAATTTTCAGTCATCACAGCGATGTGTCGAATGCTTGTGAACATGATCGATATCCTCCTGTTGAGTCGGATTCTTCTCAAAGTTGGGTGCTGCTGTCAACAGCATTGTAGCTACGACTCGTCGCGGACACCAGTACCGCCATATACCGCACATGTTCTTGATTCTATTCTGAGCTAGGGATAGAAGAACATCGACAGTTCGAAAGACTTCGATGACGATTCGTTCCTTTGATTTGCTGCAGCCGCGATCTTTACCTGAAGCGGTTGAAATGCTCGCCAAGCACGGCGACGACGCGCGCGCTCTCGGTGGCGGCACGACGCTGATCATCCTGATGAAGCAACGCGCGCTGTATTATCGATATTTAGTCGATCTGCAGACGATCCCGGGATTGGCCGACATCAAGAGTGAAGCTGACGGCGTGCGCGTAGGCGCGTTAGTGACGCATCGAACGATGGAACAGTCGGCGGTCATTCGACAGGCGTTTCCGGTGGTCGCCGAGGCTTTTAGTCACATTGGAAACGTTCGCGTTCGACAGACGGCGTCGGTCGGCGGCAATCTCGCACATGCCGATTACCGTCTCGATCCGCCGCCGGCGCTGTTGGTGCTTGGCGCCGAGATCACTGCATTCGGCCCGCGCGGTTCCCGCACCATACCGCTCAAAACTTTTTTTCGCGACATGTACGAAACTGCGCTCGAGCCGGGCGAACTGCTGGTCGACGTAAAGATTCCATCCCTGCCTGCAAACAGCCGAGCAGTGTACCTGCGATATACGGCATTGTCGACGAACGACTGGCCATGCCTGGGCGTAGCCGCATATTTGACGAAAGAAAACGGGCGCTGCAAAGAGCTGCGCGTGGCGCTCGGGGGCGTGGCGGCGACGCCGTTATTGATGGACGGGCTGGAATTTGCCAACGATCAATCTCTCGACCCAGACGTCATCGACAAGCTGCTCGAAAAAGTCAACGAGCAAATATCGCCATTCGCTGATCTCCGTGGTTCAGAATGGTACAAACGGCGCATGGCTCGAGTGTTTGTAAAAAAAGCGTCACCGGAATACTGGCTTCTATGAAACGTGAGATCGCTCTCAAAGTTAATCAGCGTGACGAGACGCTCTTGGTCGACGACGCGGACACCCTGCTCGACGCCTTGCGTGATCGTTTAAAACTTTGGAGCGTGCGCGAAAGTTGCGGTGTCGGTGCCTGCGGTAGCTGCACGGTGCTTTTCGATGGGAAGCCGGTTAGTTCTTGCTTTCTCCTCGCGGCCCGCGCGGCGGGACACGAGATTACGACGCTAGAGGGTCTCAGCGACGGCCACGCGCTGCATTCCATTCAGGAAGCCTTCGTCGAAGAACGGGCACTGCAATGCGCCTATTGCACGCCTGGGTTCGTGCTCACCGTAAAGGCGTTTCTCGATGAGTATCCGCATCCCTCCGATGAAGAAATTCGTGATTATCTTTCCGGTAACCTGTGCCGGTGCGCCGGCTACGCGGATATTTTCCGCGCGGTGCGCGCAGCGCAGAGAAAAGTTGAAGAATCGAAACGCAAGTCCTAACTCGATACGACCGTTCTGATTAGACCTCGATCGCCTCACTCGTTCATTTTTGTACTTTCACAATCTTACGCTCAAAAGGAAACCTCACGACAAAATTGTGCCGCCGCTCATTGAGTTGTGCGTCGGAGTGCGCCGGCTCCTCGACTCTCTTATCGCCTATTCGTAGACAACTCGTTAAATTGTTTGACAAAAGGGAAGTGCCGCGTGCGCTCGGATCTAATCGGCCCCTGGCATGTTATATGCACTTGAAAATAATGAAGAAAAACGAATTCTAACCTATGGAAAAAGCCTCCCCAACTGACCCTTCATTTGCTCGGCGGCAGTGGAGTTTCGATCGGCTGTTCGATGCGGCGAAAAAGGATACGGTCATCCGGCTACGTTGGCCTTTGGTGATCCTGTCGTCCTATCTTCTTTACTACACGCCGAGTGAGTGGTTGACGCCCACTCAGGTTCAAGCGGTTTTGATTCTATATCTGCTCAGCCATTCGACGCTCTATTTTTTGGCCGATGATCTATTTGACTCGCCTTATTTTTACGGACCCCTCTTGGTTTTCGATACCATTGTCCTAGGCGCGGTCCTCAGCACCAGTGGAACGGCAAGTCCAGACTTTTACTTCGCTTGTCTTTTTACCGTGATCTTGAGCTGCATATGTAATGATGCGCGGGGCTTACTGGTCGTCACGATACTGGCCCCGCTGATCTACGGGTACTTCGTCTTTAGCAGCGCCGAGTCTTTGAATCCGAGCATCTATTTGCGGTTGCCCTTCCCATTCGTGATTTCTTTATTCTACGGTTATTTTGCTCAGGTCGAGCGGCTACGGCGGACCGCGCGGGATAAGGA
>WNGI01005354.1_pt1 | contig 11543 bp, 9 predicted proteins | sample 5400621 | NCBI WGS metagenome assembly WNGI01 (sample SAMN13153374, study PRJNA577476) | soil metagenome | isolation source: 20 cm soil or saprolite under Garry oak tree replicate 1 | place: USA:California | collected 2016-06-15
GTGCTCTACGCGATGCACGAGTCGGGCCTGCAGCCGAACCGTCCGACTCGCAAGTGCGCCCGCGTGGTCGGCGAGGTCATGGGTAACTACCACCCGCACGGCGACCAGGCGATCTACGACGCGCTCGTCCGTCTGGCCCAGCCCTTCTCGCTGCGCTATCCGCTCGTCGACGGCCAGGGCTACTTCGGCTCGGTCGACGGCGATCCAGCCGGCGCTATGCGCTACACCGAGTGCCGATTGTCACGAATTGCCACGGAGATGCTGCGCGACATCGACGCGGACACGGTCGACTTCGAGCCGAACTACGACGAGTCGCGCCGACAGCCGACCGTCTTGCCCGCGCGGTTCCCGAACCTGCTCGTCAACGGCTCGGCCGGGATCGCGGTCGGGATGGCGACGAACATCCCCCCGCACAACCTCGCCGAGATCGTCAAGGGGATCAACGCGATGATCGAGGAGCCCTCGATCAACGTCGAGAAGCTGATGAAGCACGTCACGGCTCCTGACTTTCCGACCGGAGGCACCATCGTCGGCTACTCGGGAGTGCGCGATGCCTACCGCACCGGCCGCGGCCGGATCCTGGTTCGCGGTCGCGCCCACATCGAGCAGCTCCGCGGCGGCAAGAGCGCGATCATCGTCACCGAGCTTCCGTACGGCGTGCGCAAGGCCGGCGAGGGCGGCGTGATCGAGAAGATCGCCGACCTCGTCAAGGCCGGGACGCTGACCGAGGTGCCGATGTCGGACGACGCCCTCCAGGATCACTCCGACAAGGAGGGCATGCGCATCTACGTCGAGCTGAAGCGCGACGCGGTGCCGCAGGTGGCGCTGAACAAGCTCTTCAAGCTGACGCCGCTGCAGACGACCTTCGGCTACAACGCGGTCGCGCTCGTCGACGGCGTGCCCAAGACGCTCTCGCTACTGGAGCTCGTCCGGCACTACCTCGACTACCAGCGTGAGATCGTCACCCGCCGGTCGAAGTACGAGCTGCGGCAGGCTGAGCGGCGCGCACACGTCCTCGAGGGCTACCTCAAGGCGCTCGACAACCTCGACGCGGTCATCACGCTGATCCGCAACGCGGCCGACACGGACGAGGCCCGCACCGGCCTGATGAAGGAGTTCGAGCTCTCCGAGGTCCAGGCACAGGCGATTCTCGACCTGCGGCTCGCGCGCCTCACGAGCCTCGCGCGCAAGGAGATCGAGGAGGAGTTCAAGGATCTGCAGGAGCGGATCGCGGAGCTGCGCGCGATTCTCGGCGATCCGGCGAGGGTCGACGGCGTGATCAAGGAGGAGCTGGCCGAGCTCGTGACCGCGTATGCGCGCGAAGACACGCGGCGCACCGAGATCGTGGCCGGCGAAGACGAGCTCGAGCTCGAGGACCTGATCGCGGAGGAGGACATGGTGATCGCGATCACGCGCTCGGGCTACGTGAAGCGGCTACCGGTCAGCGCTTACCGCGAGCAGCGGCGCGGCGGGATCGGTGTCATGGGGATGGACCTCAAGGAGGACGACTACATCGAGCACCTCTTCGTCGCCTCGACCCACGACTACCTGCTCTTCTTCACAACGGTCGGAAAGGTCTATCGGCTGAAGGTGCACGAGCTCCCGCTCGGGACGCGCCAGTCGAAGGGCCGCGCGATCGTGAACCTGCTGCCGTTCGCACAGGACGAGCAGGTGCGCGCCGTGATCGCCACGCGTGATTTCAAGGAAGCCGAGTACCTCGTTCTCGCCACGAAGAACGGAGTGATCAAGAAGACGAAGTTCGAGGAGTACAACACTCCGCTGAAGTCGGACGGGATCATCGCGATCAAGCTCCGCGACGGTGACTCGCTCGTCGACGTGCTCCACTCGAGCGGCACCGACGACATCATCCTCGTCTCGCGCAAGGGCCAGGCGATGCGGTTCCACGAGACCGAGGTGCGGCCGATGGGGCGCGCGACCTCGGGCGTGAAGGGCATGGGCCTCCGCAAGGGCGACGAGGTGATCTCGGCTTCGATCGCCCGCGAGGACCACGACATCCTGGTCGTGACCGACCAGGGTTACGGCAAGCGGACTCGCGTCGCCGACTACCCGGTCAAGGGCCGCGGCGGGCTCGGCGTCAAGACCGTGCAGCTGACGGAGGCGCGCGGCCAGCTTGCCGGCGCGGGGGCTGTTCACGAGGGCGCGCAGCTGATGCTGATCTCGAACGGGGGCACCGTCATCCGGATGGGGGTCACGGAGATCAAGCGGCTCGGGCGCGCGACGCAGGGCGTGATTGTCATGCGTCTCCGCGGTGACGAACAGGTCTCGAGCTTCGCTCTCGCAGCGGAGTCCGACGACGAAAGCACGGTCGACGAAGTCGAAGTAGCTGAGCAAGAAACCGAGAAATAGGGATAGGTTCGCGCAGAAACCTTCCCAAGCTCAGCTCAGGGGTATATAACTTTCAAGGCGGGTCGAAACAGTTCGTCCTCGGAGGCGGCGCATGTACGACAAGGCAGTGGATTTCCTGGAGCCGATCGATATCACGGCCCATCTCGACAAGATCGAGCTCTATCTCGGCCAGGTATGCCAGATCGCCGGCATCTCCAAGATGCAGCTCGATTACTGGACGAACAAGGCCCAGATCCCGACCAAGGGCAAGAAGCAGCGGATCTACGACATGGACGCGCTCGAGACCGTGATGCTGATCAAGCAGGCCAAGGACAAGGGTCTCAACCTCGGCGCGGCGATCGAGGCCGCCCGTACGTTTCGCGCGACCAAGACCGCCGCTTCGAACGGGCAGTAGCCCCTAGACGCCGCGTAGGTTCTCCGCCGCCTGCTCGGGCGCGAGCGAGTTGACGTAGTGCCCGCTTCCGAGCTCGACGCCTGCAAACACGCTCAGGCGGGGAAGGAGCTCGACGTGCCAGTGGTCGCCGTTGTGGAGCCAGAGGTTCGCCGGGGGCGGGCCGCGTAGCTCACCCAGGCGCCGTAGCGCGTCTGCGGCCAGAGCGAGCGCGCCTGCGAGCCCATCACTCTCGAATCCATCGCCTTCGTGCTCCACGGGCGCGATCAGGCACTCGTACGGCGCCCGGCCCGCGTAGGGGCAGAGAAGGACGAGGCCGTTCGCCTCGGTGACCACACGCGTGCCCTCCGCGCGCTCCCGCTCCAGCAGCGCGCAGACCCGGCAGCCGCCGTCGTGCTCACCGGCCTGGACGGGTGGCTCGTCGTGCAGCCAGACGAGCTGCGAGTGCGAGTGCGGCAGGCTTGAGCCGGCGAGCTTGCCCTCGTTCACGCAAACAAAGAGGTGCGGGAAGCCCTCGGCCCGCGCCGCAGCCGCGCGCGCCCGCCACGCCTGCGCGACGAGCTCGACCTGGCCGGCATCGAGCTCCGCAAGCGAGCGCACGTGCTCGGGGGCGTGGACGACGACCTCCTGACGCTCGAAGGCGGGGTACTTGTTCGGAACGACACGCACCTTCCAGCCGGGCGTGTCCGGGTCTCGACCCGCCGGCAGCGCGAACGACTCGGGCGGTGTCTGGTCCTCGCGACCCTCGCAGAACGGGCATTTCTCGCGCTCGTCCCGGGTCTCCGGGTCGAGCTGGAAGCCGCCCTCGGCTCCGGGACGCTTCGCGCGCGCCGGAGCGACCGCGACCAGCCGCCCCGAGAGCGGGTCGACGCGGAGATCCATGTGGCTAGGAGCCGGACTTGGACCGCTCGAGGAACGGCGTCAGCAGGTCGATCGGTGCCGGGAAGACGATCGTCGTGGACTGCGACGAGCCGAGCTCGAGCAGCGTCTGCAGGTAGCGGAGCTGCAGCGCGATCGGGTGCTCCTCGATCACGAGCGCCGCGTCCTTCAGCCGCTCCGAGGCTTGGAACTCGCCCTCGGCGTTGATCACCTTGGCACGCCGCTCGCGCTCGGCCTCGGCCTGGCGGGCCATGGCGCGCTGCATCCCCGACGGGATCTCGACGTCCTTGACCTCGACGATCGAGACCTTGATCCCCCAGGGCGAGGTGGCTTCGTCGATGATCCCCTGCAGGATCGCGTTGATCTTGTCGCGCTCGGAAAGGAGCTCGTCGAGGAGGTGCTGGCCGAGCACGGAGCGCAGCGTCGTCTGCGCGATCTGCGAAGTGGCGACCATGAAGTTCTCGATCTGCACGATCGCGTTCTTCGGCTCCACGATCCGGAAATAGGCGACCGCGTTGACCCGTGCCGGGACGTTGTCCTTGGTGATGACCTCCTGGGGCGGGATGTTGAGCGTGATCGTGCGCAGGTCGACCTTGACCATCCGGTCGACGATGGGGATCAGCAGGAACAGCCCGGGGCCCTTCGGCTCGGGCAACAGCCGGCCGAGGCGGAAGACGATGCCGCGCTCGTACTCGCGCGCCACCTTGATCGCGGAGATCAGGAACAGCACGAGCAGGAAGAGGACGACGACGAGGACGACGATCGCAGCGGTCACGTGAACCGGATCCTACCCGCCTGTCTGATCCTGGGACACCGAAAGCTCGCCCAGGAGGTGTGTGAGACGGCCGAGCGGGCAAAGCCCGCACGGTCTCTTTGGTCGGCGCCGACGAGTCGGCGCCTCAGTCGTCGGCAACGTGCTCGACGTCGAGCGACAGGTCCGCGCCGACTCCCGCGACACGAATGCGCTGGCCGGGCCGGAGGGGCGAACCGTCGCGTGGCCGGGCGCGCCAGAGCTCGCCGTGCACGAAGACGAGGTCGTCGCGCCTCGCCTCGCCGATCTCGCCCACGATCGTCTGGGGGCCGACCGAGACCGGGCTGCGCCGGACGGCGACCGCTTTCGAGATCGCAATCGCCCAGAAGCCGCCGACGGCCACCGCGAAGGCGATCACGAGCGGGGTGTTGACGTTGTTGTAGGGAGCCGGCGCGTTGTGGAAGAGCAGCAGCGAGCCGACCACCATCGAGATCAGGCCGGAGACGGTCAGCGCTCCGTGGCTCGTCACGTGGGCGTCGATCACGAGCAACGCGGCGCCGAGGATCAGGAGCGCGAGCCCGGCCCAGCTGATCGGAAGGACGGCGAAGCCGAAGAGCGCCAGAAGCAGGGAGACGCCCCCCAACGCGCCCGGTAAGACGACTCCGGGGTGGAAGATCTCGAACCCGATCCCGGCGATCCCGGCGAGGAAGAGGAGGGGGATGATGTTCGGGTCGATCAGCGCGTTCAGCAGGCGCGTGAAGAAGCCGGGGTGCACCTGGACGAGCTCCGCACCGGCGGTGTGCAGGACGAAGTTCTTACCGACGGTCTTACGGCCGTCGATCTTGTTCAGGAGTGCAGGCAGCGTGGGGGCGAGCACGTCGATCACGTTCATCCGCTTGGCGCGCTGCTCGTCGAGGTTGCTCGCCTTCCGTACCGCGGCCGCTGCCCACGCGGCGTTGCGATGGTGGTAGCGCATCAGGCTCGTCAGCGAGGCGACCGCGTCGTTGATCACCTTCCGCCGGAGGTCCGAGCCGAGGTTCTGGCCGCTCGAGTCGATCGGGGTCGACGAGCCGATGTTGGTCGCGGGCGCCATCGCCGCGATGTCGGCGGCCTCGGTGATCCAGACACCGGCTGACGCAGCGCGCGAGCCGCTCGGCGAGACGTAGACGATCACGGGGACGCGAAGCCCGATCTCGTTCTTCACGATGGTTCGCATCGACTCCGAGAGACCGCCCGGGGTATCGAGCACGATCACCGCCGCGTTGTAGTGCCCGTCCTGGGCGTGGTGGAGCTGGTGGTCCACGTAGCTCGAAGTGACCGGATTGACCTCGAGGCCGAAGTGGATGACGAGGACCTTCGGCTTCGACGAGGAGGCGAGCGCGAGCGCCGGAACGGCGAGGGCCACGGCGAGCGAGCCCAAAAATGCCCGCAGAATCGGCCCTTTCACGTTGTAAAGATCGTATCAGCGAGCCTTGCGGTGCCCGAGGGCTTGTGCCACCCTCGACCGGGTGAGGCTGCTCCTCGCCTCAGCCGCTTTCGTGCTCGCCGCTCCGGGCACCGCCGCCGGGGCCGGGCTGTCGCTCAACGCGCGCGACTTGCGGACGGCGGCACCGCTGCACGTGAAGCGCTTCCAGCTCGTCGGCCTGCACTGGCGCGGGAGCGGCACGGTGCTCTTCCGGACGCACTCGCTTCGCGGCCGCTGGAGCGCGTGGCGGGCCGCCGCCCCGGGCGAGGACGATCTTCCGGACCGCGGCACCGAGGGTCTGCGCGGCTGGCGAATCGGAGCGCCGTTCTGGACCGGCGGCTCGGACGCGATCCAGTACCGAACCGCCGGGCGCGTCACACGTGTGCGGGCGTTCTTCGTTCGCGGCTCGAGCGGCCCGTCGCCGCGGATCCGGCGCGGAAAGACGGCGACGGCGCCGACGATCATCACGCGTGCGGAGTGGGGCGCCAACGAGAGCATCCGCCGTGCGGCGCCGCGCTACGCCGACAACGTCCACGTCGCGATCGTCCACCACACGGCGGGCTCCAACTCGTACACGGCGAGCCAGTCGGCAGGGATCGTGCGGGCGATCTACGTCTACCACGTGCAGGGCAACGGCTGGAACGACATCGGCTACAACTTTCTCGTCGACAAGTACGGCCAGATCTTCGAAGGCCGGTACGGGGGAATGACGCGGGCGGTGATCGGCGCGCACGCGATGGGGTTCAACGTCGGCTCGGTCGGCGTGTCGGTGATCGGGAACTACAGCGCTGCGACCGTGACGCCTGCGGCGCGGGCGGCGCTTGTGTCTCTGCTCGCCTGGCGTCTGGACCTCGCCCACGTCGACCCGGTCTCGCGCCTCGTGCGGGTGTCGACGGGGAACCCGCGCTACCCGGCCGGAACGGCCGTGACCCTGAACGCCGTCTCGGGACATCGCGACACGTATCCGACGAGCTGCCCCGGGACGAGCCTCTACGCGCAGCTTCCGGCCATCCGGACTGCCGTGGCGCGGACGGGGCTGCCGAAGATCTACGAGCCCGTCGCGAGCGGCAGCTTCGGCGGGCCGATCCGCTTCACGGCTCGCCTCTCGAGCTCGGCGCCGTGGACCGTCACCGTGCGCGACGAGAGCGGCGCGGTTGTGGCGAGCGGCGCGGGGACGGGCACGGCGATCGACTGGACCTGGGACTCGAGCGGGTCCGATCCGAACCAGCAGTACACGTGGACGATCACGGCACCGGAGGCACGGAGCGCGACCGGCACCCTCGGCGCGCCGCTTCCACCGCCCGCCCTGCAGCAGGTCAAGCTCGTGCCGGCGGTCGTGACTCCGGTCGACCGGCCGAAGCTGACCTATCGGCTGAAGACCCGGTCGCTCGTGACCGCGACCTTGCTCGGCGAGTCCGGCGCGGTGGTCGCGACCCTGTTCCGGAAGCTGAAGAAGCCGGGTCTGCAGACCTACGCGTGGACGGGCGTCACGGTCCCGGATGGGCACTACCGGGTGCAGCTCGTGGCGCAGGACGCGCGCGGGCGGCAGGCCGGCGCCTCCGTTCCCGTCACCATCGACGGCACGCTGGCGTCGTTCGCGCCGAGCGCGACGGCGTTCTCGCGGCAGGTCGAGCTCGGGTTCGCACTGAACGCGCCCGCTCACGTCCTGCTGCGGATCGTCTCCGGCGGCGTGACGACGGCGACGTTGCTCGACGCCGATGCCGCGGCCGGGTCGCAGCAGATCGAATGGGACGGGAGCGGTCTGCCGGACGGCCGCTACAACGTCGTGGTGAGCGTCACCGACGCGGTGACGACGGTCACGCGCTCGCGCCCGGTCCGGATCGACCGCGTCGCGCCCGTGCTGCGGCTGCGCTCGCTTCGCTCGGCGCTGCTGTGGGTGAGCGAGCCTGCGCGGGTGACGGTCGTGCTGAACGGCCGCGCCCGTCGCGTGACCTTGAAACGGCGCGGGGCCTTCAGCGTCTGGCACCGCGGGACGGTGCGCACTCTGCGGGCCTTCGCGGTCGACGCGGCCGGCAACCGCAGCCGGGTCGTGCGCGCTAGCCGCTGAGCCAACTCTTGTAGCGGCGCTCGAGCCGCTCGAGCAGCTCGACCAACAGCTCGGCACGGTCGGTACGGCCGGTCTCGACGAGCAGCGAGGTCGCGGGGAGGTCGATCTCGGTGGGCAGGGCTGCCGCTTCGATGTTCACGTTGATCCCGATCCCGAGCACGACCCGGTCTTCGCGCGCCTCCGCGAGCACACCCGCGACCTTCCGGCCGCCGACCAGGAGGTCGTTCGGCTGCTTGATCTCGGGCGCGAGGCCGGTCACCGCTTCGATTGCCTCGCCGCAGGCCCGGGCAGCGACGCGGGTCAGCTCGGGCAGGCGCCGAGAGTCGACGCGCGGACGCAGCTGCACGGAGCAGAGGAGGCTCGTCCCGGCAGGCGCCAGCCACCGCCGCCCGAGCCGTCCCCGTCCGGCGGTCTGCTCGCCGGCGACGACAACGGCCCCTTCGGGCGCGTCAGGAGACAGCAGCAGCTGCGTCGAAGGCGTCGATTCGACGTACAGATACTCGCGCCCAAAGCGACCCCGAAGCCGCGGCACGACCGCCTCCCGCGCGAGCGAATCCACCGGTCGTAGACTAGGGCCGCCGTGAGAACTGCACTGGGCCGGGAGGAGATCGAAGCGATCTTGCCGCACCGCGACCCGTTTCTGCTGATCGACGAAGTCGTGGAGCTGGAGCCGGGCGAGCGGGTCGTCGCGCGCAAGAAGGTGCGGCCCGACGAGTGGTACCTCAAGGGTCATTTCCCCGGCCGCCCGGTGATGCCCGGGGTCCTGATCGTCGAGGCCATGGCCCAGACCGGTGCGGTGGCGGTTCTCTCCGAGGAGGAGAACCGCGGCAAGATCGCCTTCTTCGGCGGCATCGACGACGTGCGCTTCAAGCGGATCGTCGAGCCCGGCGACGAGCTCGAGCTCGAGTGCCGGCTGGAACGCGTTCGCGGGCCGATCGGCAAGGGCAAGGCGACGGCGAAGGTAGACGGCAAGCTCGCGGCACGCGGCACGCTTACGTTCGCGGTGGAACGGTGATCGGCACAGCCAACGGGCTCGCGGTCTCCATCACCGGGCTCGGCTCGCACGTGCCGGAGCGGGTCGTGACCAACGACGAGCTCTCGACGATGATGGAGACCTCCGACGAGTGGATCGTCGAGCGGACCGGGATTCGCGAGCGGCGGATCGCCGCGCCGGAGGAGGCGCTCTCGGACCTCGCGCTTCCCGCGGCGCGCCAAGCCCTCGAGGACGCGGGGATCTCAGGCTCCGACCTCGATCTGATCATCGTCGCCACCGTCACCCCCGATATGGCGTTTCCGGCGACCGCGGCGATCCTCGCGGACGAGCTGGGCGCGCATGACGCAGGCGCCTACGATCTCTCCGCTGGCTGCACGGGCTTCATGTACGCCGTCGCCCAGGCCTACGGGATGCTCGCCGGAGGCCTCGCACAGCGGGCGCTGGTCGTCGGCGGCGACGTACTCTCGAAGATCCTGGACTGGAGCGACCGCGGAACGGCGGTGCTCTTCGGGGACGGCGCCGGCGCAGTCGTCCTGGAACGGGTGGGCCAAGGCGGCTTCCTCGGCTTCGAGCTGGGAGCCGACGGGTCGGGCGGCCTGCAGCTGTACCTCCCGGCCGGCGGCTCGCGGGCTCCCGCAACCGCAGAGTCGGTCGCCGAGCGCCGGCACTTCGTGCAGATGAACGGACGCGAGGTGTTCAAGTTCGCGACGCGCGTGCTGGTCGCGTCCGCGGAGGCCGTGCTGGCCGAGTGCGGGCGCACCATCGAGGATGTGGACGTCTACGTGCCGCACCAGGCGAACGTGCGGATCATTGAATACGCGACGCAAAAACTGGGTATCCCCGAAGATCGCGTGGTGATCGATGTCGACCGCTACGGCAACACGTCATCGGGCTCGATCCCGCTCGCGCTCGCCGACGCGAAGGCGGACGGGCGGCTTGCGGCAGGCCGGCTCGTGCTGATGACGGGGATGGGTGCCGGGCTCACGTGGGGCTCCGGTTTGATCGAATGGACTGACGGAGGACGTACATGAGCGCCGAGAAAATCGCATTTTGTTTCCCAGGCCAGGGCTCGCTCGAGGCGGGGATGGGCCGGGACATCGCCCACGCCGTGCCCGAGGCGATGGACGTGTACCGCCGCGCGAGCGAAGCCTCCGGGCTCGACCTCGTTCACTTGTGCTTCGAGGCGCCCGAGACCGAGCTCGTGCAGACCGACGTGCAGCAGCCGGCGCTGGTGGCGACGAGCCTCGCCGTGCTCGCCGCGCTCCGGAGCCACGGCCACGAGCCGGACTTCGTCGTGGGTCATTCCGTCGGAGAGTTCGCGGCGCTGGCGGCCGCGAGGGCGATCGAGGAGGAGCAGGCGATTGCGCTCGTTCGGGAGCGAGGGTTGGCGATGGCCGCGGCGGCGAAGGAGAACCCTGGCTCGATGGCCGCGATCCTCGGCCTCGCCGACGAGGTGGTGGAAGCCCTCTGTCAGAAGATCACGCGTGTTTGGCCGGCGAACTACAACTGTCCGGGCCAGATCGTCATCTCGGGTGAAAACCCCGCCGTCGACGAGTGCTGCAGCGAGGCCGAGCTCCAGGGAGCGCGCCGGACCGTGAAGCTGCGCGTCTCGGGCGCGTTCCACAGTCCGTTGATAGAGCGCGCGGCCGAGCGCCTCCGTCCCGCGGTCGAGAAGGCGCGCTTCAGCGAGCCGATCGCGCCCTTCATGTCCACGGTGACCGCCAAGATCGAGCCTGCGCAGCGCATGGCCGCGCTGCTCGTCGAGCAGCTGACCGCGCCGGTCAAGTTCACCCAGGCAGCGCGCGAGCTGATGCGGCAGGGCGTGAAGGTCTTCGTCGAGGTCGGGCCCGGAAACGTGCTGAGCGGTTTACTGAAGAGGATCGACAGAAGCGTGAAGGCGATCCCGGTGGGCGACCTGGCTTCGCTCGAGAAGCTGCGGGAGATTCTCCACTCTGCCTAGCGCCTTCTGCTCCCTCGAGGGGAAAACCGCGCTCGTCACGGGCGGTTCGCGTGGAATCGGGCGGGCGATCGTCCTTGAGCTTGCGCGGGCCGGGGCTTCGGTCGTGCTCGGCTACCACTCGGGCGCCGAGGACGCCGAGTCGGTTGCGCAAGAGGCTGGCGCGCGGGCCGTCCAGGCAGACGTCTCGAATCCGGAAGAGGCGAAGCGGCTCGTCGAGGACGCGGGCGATCTCGACCTGCTCGTGAACAACGCGGGCGTGACCCGTGACGGTCTGCTGGCACGGATGTCCGACGAGGACTGGCGGACCGTGATCGAGACGAACCTCTCGTCGGTCTACTTCACCTGCCGCGCAGTCATCCGGGGGATGATGAAACGGAAGGCCGGATCGATCGTGAACGTCTCCAGCATCGTCGGGATCCACGGGAACCTCGGCCAGACGAACTACGGTGCTTCGAAGGCCGGGATCATCGGCTTCACGAAGTCGCTCGCGCGCGAGGTCGGCAGCCGCAACGTGCGCGCGAACGTCGTCGCGCCCGGCTATGTCCACTCGCGCCTCACCGACGTCCTGCCGGAAGAGGCGCGCGGTGTGATGCTGACGAACACGCCGCTCGGGCGGCTCGGCGATCCGGCGGACATCGCCGGGGCGGTACGCTTCCTCTGCTCCGACG
>WNGI01050372.1_pt1 | contig 11543 bp, 11 predicted proteins | sample 5400621 | NCBI WGS metagenome assembly WNGI01 (sample SAMN13153374, study PRJNA577476) | soil metagenome | isolation source: 20 cm soil or saprolite under Garry oak tree replicate 1 | place: USA:California | collected 2016-06-15
GATAGGTCAGTACGCCGACCGTGGTTTCCGTGGGGCCATAGTGGTTGTGAATTTCGCAACCCGGCGCCAGCGCGCGGAGGCGGTCAATCCAGTCGGCCCGGGAGGGCTCGCCGCCGAGGATCAGCCGAGCTCGGGGCATGACGCGTTCCGGATGTTGGCCGGTCTGCAAGGCCGCGAGGTGGGATGGGACGATCTTCAGGACATCGATCCCCTCGCGGTCGAAGTATTCGGCGAGCCTCGCCTGGTTCTCGGCTCGCTCCTGCGAGATCACGTGCAGGCAGCCACCCGTGGCAAGCGCCGGAAACACCACCGTGTTGCCGAGGTCCGCGGCGATGGTCGACACCGTCGCGTGATTCATACCGGGCGCGAGTCGCAACCGCTCCACGATGCCGAGCACGTAGCTCACGATGCTGCGATGCTCGATGCAAACACCCTTGGGGCGGCCCGTGGAGCCACTGGTGTAAATCACATAGGCGAGGTTTCCCGGCTCCACGCCCGCGTGCTGGGGCGTCGCCTCGTTCGCAGCGGTCCAATCGAACGAGTCCAGACGGACGACCGGCGCGGCGATGACCGGGAGACTGGCTTGGAGACTGGTTTGGGTGAGCAACGCCGCGATGCCGGCGTCGGCGAGCATGAAGGCGATCCGCTCCCGCGGATACCCCGGATCGACGGGCACGTAGGCGGCTCCGGCCTTCAGGATGGCCAGAATTCCCACGATCATCTCGAGCGAGCGCTCGACGAACAACCCGACCCGCGCCTCCGGCCCGACGCCCAGCCCTCTGAGGTGATCCGCGAGACGCTGAGCGCGGTAGTCGAGCTCGCCATAGGTCAATCGCTGCCGCTCAAACACCACGGCTGGCTGATTGGGAGTTCGGCCGACCTGTGCTGCGATCAAATCGTGCAAGCAAACGTTCAGAGGGCGCAAGCAATCAACTCCTTCATGATTTCGTTCGTGCCCGCGTAGATGCGCTGCACGCGGCTGTCGGTCCACATGCGGGCGATCGGATACTCGGTCATATACCCGTACCCGCCGTGCAGCTGCACACACTCGTCGACGATCCGGCACTGGGAGTCGGTGAGCCAGTACTTCGCCATGGCAGCGGTGATATCGTCGAGGCGGCCCGCCATGAAACGCTCGATACAGTTGTCCAGGAAGACGCGGCCGATATGCGCCGCCGTCTTGCACTCCGCCAAGGTGAAGCGCGTGTTCTGAAAATCGATCAGCGGCTTGCCGAACGCCGTGCGCTCTTTCACGTAGGCGGTGGTGATGGCCACCGCGTGCTCCGCCATGGCGACCGCGCTCACGCCGACCGTGAGCCGCTCATAGGGGAGCCGGTCCATCATCTGGAAGAACCCCTTGCCCTCGGCGGGCCCGAGCAGATTCACCGTCGGGACCCGCACGTCGTCGAAGAACAGCTCGCAGGTGTCCTGCGCGTGCATACCGACCTTCTCGAGCGAGCGGCCCACCCGATATCCGGCAAGCCCCTTCGTTTCGATCATGATGAGCGAAATGCCCTTCACGCCGGCCACTTTCGCGTCCGTCTTTGCGGCGAGGCAGACGAGGCTCGCGTGCCCCCCGTTCGTGATGAACGTCTTGGAGCCGTTGATCACATAGTGGTCGCCGTCGCGGCGAGCCATGGTCTGGATGCCCTGCAAGTCGGACCCGGCGCCGGGCTCGCTCATCGCGATGGCGCCCACCAGGTCCCCGCGCGCCATCCGGGGGAGCCAGTCACGCTTCTGCGCCTCGCTGCCGTACGCGAGGATGTAGTGCGCCACGATGCTCTGGATGCTGGAGCCGAAGTGGACGCCCGCGTGGACGAGCTCTTCCAAGACGACCGCCTCGTGTGCGAAACTGCCTCCGCCACCGCCGTACTCCTCGGGCACGTCCGTGAGCAGGATGCCGGTCCGGCCTGCCGCGGTCCACGCTTCGGCATCTGGCCGCTGCTGCTCGCGCCACCGGGCTTGCTGTGGCGCGAATTCCTTCTGGATGAATTGTCGAACCGTCGTGCGGAACATCCGCACGTCGTCATTCAGCCACGGGGAGTCGTAACAGCCGGCGGACATTACCGTGCCTCCCCGACCGCGAGCAGGTCGGTGGGTTCGAGGAAGTCGACGGCGGAGCTCCGGCGCTCCGCGACGACGGCCGCGACAAATCCGAGAGCCGGCGCGAAGCTCTCCATGTGCCAGCGGCGGTGGTCCTCGGGGGCGCCCTCGACGCGGAGGACCCGCGCCGGCTCACCCGGCGCGAGCGACACATCGAAACGGTTGAGTGGATAGGACAGGCCGTCACCCAGCGCCTTGATGAAGGCTTCCTTGCGCGTCCAGCATTGGAAGAATCCCAGCGGCTTGTCACGCGGGTGGAGGGCCCGATACGCCCCGTGCTCGCGACGGGAAAAGAAGCGGGCGGCGAGGTCGTCCGCGTCACCCATGACCCGGACGGCCTCGACGTCGATGCCGACCTCGCATCCGTGCGAAAACGCGTACACGGCGAGGTCATCACAATGCGACACGTTGAAGCGCAGGTCGGAAGCCGCGAACCGGAGCAACTGTCGCAGGCGCGCGCGCGCCACAACGAAGCGGCGGCGGTCGCGATCGAACGCCAGCCGACTGGCTCGCTGCCGCTCGGCGTCCGAGAGGAACGCGGTCGCGGCGCGGGCGGCAGCGGGCTCCACGGCCAGTCCAGTCGCCACGATCTCGACGGGCGACCCAACCGGGAACCCATGCGACACATCCGACACCACGGACCCGAACGCCGGCACCATCCGAGACGCAACCTCATGGGTTGGTGAACCAACACGGGGGGTCGTCACCCCCATGGGGTTGGGGTAACGCAGGTCTCGGGCCACGCGTCGGCCTATTGCGGCTGGCTACCCTTGTGGCGCGTGCGCCTCGGTTTGAGGCGTAGACGCTCTGGTCGGGTGCGGTTCGTGCCTCAGAATGGAGCGGGCTGGAACGTCGAACGCGTCAGGTGCCAGGCCAAAAGCGGGCGGCGAGGTCCGTCGTACGGGCATCCCCTGGGAGGGCCGTCCCGTCGAGCGACGCGAGCGGCACCACGCCCCGCGCCGCGTTCGTGAGGAACAGGCTTTTCCCAGCGAGCGCGTCCTCCGCGTACCGCCCCTGCCCCACCCCCCGCGCGAGCTCGAGCACGCGCGCCCGCCCGATCCCGGGCAGGATCCCGAGATCGAGGGCCGGCGTGCACAGCCTGTCGCCGTCCCACCAGAACACGGTCCACACCGTCCCCTCGGCTACCCACCCCTCAGGCGTGAGGAGCAGTGCGTCGTCTGCCTCCGCCACATCGGCTTCGGTTGCCGCCTCGTCGAAGCGATCCCGCTCGGTCGTCTTGTGGGGATAGGGCTCGTGCGGCTGGGACGCCGTGATCACGGCCGCGGAGGACCGCGTCGCCCGTACCGGCGAACGGCCTCACCAGCGCGGCGACATCCTGGGAAGACTTCGGCAGGCCGAGCTCGCCGAGCGAGCGACCGAGACGGGCCAGATGCCGCTCGAGGAACGGGATACGCCCGTCGCGCACGCGCATGGTTTCGATGAGACCGTAGCCCTTCACGGCTCGTCGCCGGTCTTTACCGGCAGCTCGACGCGCTCGCTCCACTCGGTAAACGACCCATCGTACACCCGCACCCGCGGATAGCCGAGCAGGTCGTGCAGCGCGAAATACACATGGCTCGACTCGAGGCCGCCGTTGCAGTAGGCAAGGATCGTCTTGTCGGGCGTGATCCCCTGCGCCGTGTAGCTCGCCCGCAGCTCGTCCAGCGGCTTCCACACCGTGGCGAAGTCCACCTTGGTCAGGTCGCCCTGCCAGAAACGATTGACCGCCCGGGGGATGTGCCCGCGCCGCAGCTGTGCACCGGCACGGCCCGCGTATTGGTCTGGATTGCGCGCATCGACGATGACGACGTCGCGCGCGCTCAAGGCGGCCCTTACGTCGTCGAGCGTCGCCCGGTCGGGCGTGAACCCGGCGGGCGCGAACGCCGTGGGGTCGACGGCGGGGTAGCGCCGCGAGACGGCGCGGTTCTCGATGGTCCACTTGCCGAACCCGCCGTCCAAGAGAGAGATCGACGGGTGTCCCAGACCTTGCAGGATCCACGCGACGTACGTCGCGTCGATGTCGCGGGTCTCTCCAGCGCTGTAAATCACCACCGGGCGATCCAGACCGACACCGAGCCTGGAAAAGAGCGCCGCGTAGGACGCCAACCCGAGGATCTTGTTGGGGACACCGCGGTCGGCGGCGCGCAGCTCCTCGACGTTCAGATAGACCGCCCGCGGAATGTGCCCCTCGAGGTAGAGGGTATAGTCGTTGCGCGCGTCGATCACCGTGACGTTGGAATCGCGCCGGGCGAAGAGCGCGGCGAGCTCGCCCGTCGCGATCAGTCGCGGCGACGGTCCCAGCAGTGCGAGCCAGATGAGCAGCATGGTCAGGGCTCCAGTCCCATGAGTTCCCTCTCGACCTCCAGGTATACCCGATTCGCGTTACGGCGCTCGCGCGACCGCAGTGACACCGGCCGCCCTTCGTCGGCGGGCGGAAGCGAGTCGAGCGCGCGGTTGAGCGAGCGGTTCCGCTCGACGGCTGCGCGCATGGCGGCCCGGAGCCGCAGCATGTAGTCGCGCGTCCGGCCGATCAGCACCTGAGGGTCGGCCGGAATGGCTCCATGGCCGGGCACCGCAATCCGCGGCGCGAGCGCCGCGAGCGTATCGAGCGCCGCCAGGAGGCCCTTCCCACTGCCATCCACCACCATCGTCACGCCGTCCTCGATGAGCAAATCTCCTGCGAAGAGCACCCGTTCGAGCGGCAGCCACACGATCAGGTCTGCCGCGGTGTGCGCGCCCCCGGGCCCGCGCCACGGGTGCGCGATCACGATCGTCTGCCCTCCGAGCCGCAGCGTATCGGCCGTCACGACCGCTCGGTCGGGCGCGTCGGCGTAGGCGAAGCCCACCATCTGCTCTTTGCCGACCACAAGCGTCCACGCCGATTCGGCCGCCTCGCGGCTCTGCTCGTCCACGCCGGTCGAGACGTCGGGATGCGCGATCACCCGGGCACCGGCTCGGCGCAGGACGACCGCGCCGAAGTGATGATCGGGATGATGGTGAGTGAGGACCAGCCACCGGATTGGCTCGCGCGTAACCGAGCGGATGACGCGCACCAACCGTTCCCCCTGCGCGGGGCTCGCGAGCGCATCGATCACCACCACGCCGTCCCCGGTCACGCAACTCGACGTCACAACGAGCGTCACGGAAAGACGTAGCAGAGAAGCGTCACGAGGAGGCGTCGCGAGAAACCGTGGGCGGGTGCCTCTCAACGTCTTCACGCGACGCCCCTTCGTGACGTTCCTACGTGACGACGCTACGCGACGAATCGGATTTCGACCGACTGCGTGAACGACCCACCCTTGTTGTCCCGCCACGTAATGCGCAGTTCAGCCTCGCGATCCGTGACGAGGGAGAACTCGACGAACGGGTCACGGCTGATGCCGGAGGTCCACACGAAGTGTGCCGCCTCGCGGTCGCCGTACGTCACACTCACGTCGTTGATGAAATGGGCGGGAATCGGGTTCCCCTGGGCGTCGCGGAACAATCCGGTGGCCATCGGGTGCTCGACCAGCGCCCGGACGTCGATCACATCTCCACGGCGGATACTGGTGGGAACCAGAATCCTGGCGGCGCCGAGGTCGAGCGGGCGGGCCATCTCAGCCGCACCCGTTGACGGTGACGCGCACGTCGGCCGCGGCGCCCCAGAGCGCGCCGTCCGATGTTTCGACGACCGCTCGGATGGGCGACGTCATCCGCATCTTGATGCGCGTGCTCACGAACGCCTGGCCACCGGTACGACGCGCCCGTCGGCCGCCACCGTGGGCACGTCCAGCTGAACGTGGCCGTCCTGCACCGGCCGGTCGCCGAACAGCTGTTTCAAGACCTGCTGCACCTTCCACGGGACGTCGTCGGACGGGCGCGGCCGTCCGAGAGCGGCGAGGCGACGCACGGCGAGCGCGAGGAACGCGAGACCAGACGCGTGGAGGAACGAGCGGCGCGAGAACCCCGACATACCGGGTCAACAATAGGAAGGCCGGACCCCCCCGGCAAGTTTGCCTATTGCGACGCGGTTTCACATTTTGTGACGCCCGTGCTTCCCAAAGGACTCCATGCGACTGCTTGCCGCGGTTCCACGCGACGCCTCCCCGCGACGTCTCTTCGTGACGCCTTTCGTCGTGACGGTTCTCGTAAGTTGCTCCCACGCCCCGCCAGAGGGCTTCGCTCCCGACCCCGGCTTGGTGGCGCAAATCAGAGACATCCGGATCGTCACGGGCTACGCCCGCGCCTGCCCCGGCGGCGTGATCCCGGCGAGCTACGAAGCCGTCCTGGCCAGCGGCGAGCGGGTGTCGTGTCTGCACGTGGTGTTCCTGGACCGCGAGAGTCCCGACGCGGTGTCGCAGGAGGACGGTGATTGGGTGACGGAGCGCGACCCCCTCGCCACGGTGTCGACCGGTTTCCGGCTCACGGCGACGTTGCGGGCGAATTCCCGGATCACGAACACCGTCGTCGTTCCACCCGACTACCGGTGCATGCCGCATACGTTCGCGTTCTCGGGTGAGCCTGGGGGTCCCGGTGAGGCAGGGGAGCCCGGCCCGGATGCGACGGTGCGGCTCGCCGTGCTGCGCTCGCCGTTCTACGACAAGCTGTTCGTGGCGGGCATCCAGGTCGGGCTCGCGCCGCCGTTCTACGTGCTGCAGGACGCCGGCGCCGTGCCGCCCGCCGACTGGCTCGTGATCGAGGCCCGGGGCGGCCGCGGGGGCTCGGGCGTCGCGGGCACCAGAGGCGCCGACGGCTCCGCGGGCGCCGCAGGCTGCCCGGCGCAGGCCGGGGCGCCCGGCGGGAACGGCGGCAACGGCGGATCGGGTGGACCCGGGGGACGCGGCGGCCGGATCAACGTGATCGTGCCGCTCGACAACCCGTTCCTCGCGGGAATCGTGGCCGGCCGGAGCCCGGGAGGAGCCGGCGGCCCGGGCGGGCCGGGGGGAGCGGGCGGGAAGGGCGGCAAGGGGGGCCAGGGGGGGACGGATGCGAGCAACCGGCGCTGCCCCGATGCGGTGGACGGGGCGCCCGGACAGGCCGGCAGCGCCGGCCCGACCGGCAGTCAGGGATCGCCGGGACCGCGGTCCATCGTGGTCACCGCTCCGGCGAGAGAGATTTTCGGGGTGCAGGTGCCGCCCGAGCTGGGATCTCTGCTCGAGCGGCTGCAGCGGAGACCCTGAACAGTCGCAAGTCGTAAGGCGCAAGCCGCAAGACTCGCGTACAGCTTACGGCTTACCGCTTACGGCTGTTTTCTATCGGACCACCAGATGCGAATACTGCAGGAAGTTCTCGACGACGAGCTCGAATTCATCGCCCTCCGAGATCGCGGGGAGCGGTGTGGTCCAGGACGCTCTCCCGGCGACCGGGTCCGCCACCAGCGTCACGTTCCCCGCCCCGCTCAGAAAGTCAGCCGGGATGGTGAAGTCCACGGTGCTGTTCGTGGTCACCGTGCCGAGGCGGACCCACATCGTGCCGCGGACGACGTAGATTCTCACGTCCGACCAGTTACTGTTGGTGACGCGCAGCGCGACCGGGAGTTGCGGCTCGGGTGCCGGAGCGGGTGCCGTCGCCGCAGCGGCAGGCCGAGGGCGGGCGCATCCGGTGATCGCGAGCGGATGGCCAGCGCACCAGGCGATCGCTAAGAGTCGCAGGAGCAGGATCGGGGACTGCGTCATCGGGTCGCTCGCGTCGCTTTCCAGCCCGTAACATACCGCACCGCACGAGATCTGGCGAAGGAATCGTCATGTCCGGGTCGTACGACATCATCATCGTCGGGGCCGGCCACAACGGCCTCGTCACCGCCGCCTATCTCGCTCGTGCGGGGAAGCGCGTGCTGGTGCTCGAGCGCCGCCACGTCGTGGGAGGCGCGTGCGTGACCGAGGAGCTGTGGCCGGGCTTCAAGGTGTCTACCGCCGCCTACGTGAACAGCCTGCTGCGACCGGAGATCATCCGCGATCTGGAGCTCCCCCGCCACGGATTCGAGCTCTTGCCGCGCAGTCCCTCCTCGTTCACGCCGTTCCCCGACGGACGGTTCCTGCTGATGGGGCCCGACAAAGAGCTCACGCGACAGCAAGTCGCCAAGTTCTCCGAGCGAGATGCCGAGGCGCTGCCTCGCTACGAAGCGATGCTCGAGCGGGTGGCGGATTTCATCGAGCCCACCCTGCTCCAGACACCGCCCAATCCCTGGTCATTCCGGCCGACCAACCTCGTGCAGCTGGCGGGGCTCGGGTGGCGCTTTCTGAAGCTGGGGCGGGAGGGCCCGGCAGCGCTCGAGATCCTGACGGGCGCCGCGCGCCCGATTCTCGATCGCTGGTTCGAGTCGGAGCAGCTGAAGATCGCCCTCGCCACGGACGCGATCATCGGCGCGATGGCGTCGCCCACGGTGCCGGGCACCGCGTACGTGCTGTTCCACCACGTGATGGGGGAGTGCAACGGCGTGCGGGGTATGTGGGGCTACGTGCGCGGCGGGATGGGCGGTATCACACAGGCGCTCGCGTCCGCGGCGCGCGCGCACGGGGCCGAGGTACGCGTGAACAGCCCGGTGGCGAAGATCGTCACCCGCCGGGGTCGGGTGAAAGGCGTGGCGCTCGAGGACGGGACCGAGTTTCAGGCCCGGAAGGTCGTCTCGAACGCCGACGCGCACGTCACGTTCCTCCAGCTACTCGAGGAGCGGGAGCTGGAGCCCGAGTTCGTCGCCGCGGTCAAGCAGATCGACTACGCGAGCGCCTCGCTCAAGATCAACGTCGCGCTGTCGGAGCTCCCGGACTTCACCGCCGTGCGTGCGAGCGGCCTCCCGCCGAACGGACACCTGCGCGGCACGATCCACGTCGCGCCCACGCTCGACTACATCGAACGGGCCTACGACGACGCCAAGTACGGACGCCCCTCGGCGGATCCGATTCTCGAGTGCACCATTCCGTCCGTGGTGGACACGACCGTCGCGCCCCCCGGCAGGCACGTGATGTCGTTTTTCGTGCAGTACGCACCGTACCGGCTGCGGAATGCGAGCTGGGACCAGGTCAAGCATGAGTTCGCCGATCGCTGCTTCGACATCCTCGACGAATACGCGCCGAACTTCAAGCGCTCCGTGATCGATCGGCAGGTGCTCTCGCCGCTCGATCTGGAGCGCCGCTTCGGTCTCACGGGCGGCAACATCTTCCAGGGCGCCATGACGCTGTCCCAGCTTTTCTTCCTGCGCCCGCTGCCCGGATACGCCGACTACCGCACTCCCATCAAGGGGCTGTACATGTGCGGCTCGGCGACGCACCCGGGCGGGGGCGTCATGGGGGCGTGCGGATATAACGCTGCACGCGAGATCCTGCGGGACCGCTAGTCCATCCCCTTCTTGGCGGTCGGCGGGAGCAGTCCGTTCAAGCGCAGGTAGATCGCCATCTGGCTGTAGTGGTCCGCCCAATCGGCGACGGTGATCAGCCCCGCGAAGGCCTTCGTGACCTTGCGCCCGCCGAAGAAGTCGATGCTGTCGCTCAGCTGCGCGTCCTGGACCTGAGCCAGCGCGGTCTCGCAGAACTTGAACGAGGCCTTGAGGCCCGCCACGAGCTTATCCTTCGGGTCCGCCCCCGTGAACTTGTCCACGTCCGGCTGCTTCATGCCGGACGCCGCGCTGCAGAGATAGTTGTTCCCTTCCTTGATCAGGTGAGCGACCACGTCGCCGTAGCTCATTTGAGCGGGCGTGGGCTTGTAGGCGTACTTGTCGGCCGGCATCTCCTCCGCGGCGTCCACGAGGTTCTTCGTCTGGCGCTGCGCCAGGGCTCGGATGCCATTGGAGACCGGGTTCTGGGCCTGCGCGACGACGACCGTGAGAGGGAGAGTGCAGACGGCAAGCAGGGTGGTTCCGAGCGTGGATCTCATGCGTGAATCTCCTGTGAAGGGCGTGGTGACGGCCGCCGAATTCTGCACCGGAAAGCCCGTCCCGTCCAGACTAGATTAAGTCATGCGCGTACCGCTCGGTTGCACCATTCTGCTGCTCGGTCTCCCCGCTCTCGTCACGGCGCAGGCCAACGTCGGGCCTACGACCTGGTGCACCAGCGGATCGAGGTCCGGAATTTCGATTGGGACTCGACGTCGCTCGACGGCCGCGTGACGACCACGCTGGTGGCGCTGCGCCCGGGGCTGGACTCGGTGATCCTGGACGCGGGCAAACGGCTCGTCGTGGCGCGCGTCCTCGACCCCCGCGGGACCACGCTCCGGAGCGCGGCGCATGGCGACACGCTCGTGGTGTACCCCGCGCGCCCGCTCGCTTTCCACGACACGCTGCGCATGTCCATCGATTACCACGCGCGCATCGACAACGGCCGCGGGCTCACGTTCATCGAGCCCGAGGGCCGGGAGCACCGGCCGCAGCAGATCTGGAGCCAGGGGGAGGACCACGACAATCACTTCTGGTTCCCGACCTACGACTTCCCGAACGACAAGATGACGTGGGAGCTCGCCGCCACCGTGCCGCGCCAGTACACCGCGGTCTCGAACGGCCGGCTCGTGGCCGACCGGAAGAACCCCGACGGGACGCATACCGTTACGTGGCGCCAGGATCAGCCGAGCGCGACCTATCTCGTTTCGCTCATCGTCGCACCGCTCGTGCGGCTCGCCGACACGTGGCGCGGCGTCCCCGTGGAATACTACGTCTACCGCGCCGACTCCAGTCGCGCCCGCCGCCTGTTCGGCGTCACCCCGGACATGATCGAGGTATACTCCCGCCTGACCGGCGTCCGCTACCCATGGGCCAAGTACGCCCAGACCACGGTCGCGGATTTCTTCGGCGGGATGGAGAACGTGAGCGCGACCACGCTCGTGGACTGGCTGCCCGACGAGCGCGCCTACCTCGACCGGCCGTGGTATCAGTGGACCCTGATCCCCCACGAGCTCGCCCACCAATGGTTCGGCGACTACGTGACCCTCGAGAACTGGGCCAACATGTGGCTCAACGAGGGCTTCGCCGAGTTCCTCCCGGGCCAGTACTGGCGCGTGAAGCTGGGCCCCCGCGCCGACGACGACTATTACCTGGACGAGTACCACCAGTACCTCCAGATCGACCGGCGACGCCGCATGCCGCTGGCCGCGCTCGGCTCGAACAACGTGTATCCAAAGGGCGCGCTGGTGCTGCGCATGCTGCTGCGCTACCTGGGTCCCGAACGGTTCTGGGCATCGCTCCATCTCTACCTCACGCGCCACGCCCTGGGAAATGCGACCACGGACGACCTGCGCCAGGCAGTGCTCGACGCAACGGGCGAGAATCTCGACTGGTTCTGGAGTCAGTGGATCTACGCTGCCGGACACCCCCGCTTCGCAGTGACGGCCGCCTACGACACCACGGCGCGGAAGCTCACGCTCACGGTGAAGCAGACCCAAGCGGACTCTGGTAAGGCGGACAGCACCGGCCTGGCGTTCGAGACCCCGAACGTGTTCCGCATGCCGGTGACGATTCGCGTGGGGACCGCGAGTGG
>WNGI01005356.1_pt1 | contig 11541 bp, 10 predicted proteins | sample 5400621 | NCBI WGS metagenome assembly WNGI01 (sample SAMN13153374, study PRJNA577476) | soil metagenome | isolation source: 20 cm soil or saprolite under Garry oak tree replicate 1 | place: USA:California | collected 2016-06-15
CCGTTTGATTACGCGCATAAAAAATGAACTCAGCCCGGCATTCCGTCCCGACGGCGGCCTCCTGCTTTTTTGGTTCCTGCTGGTTCATTTTGCCGCCGGCCTTGAAAGGAAATAGAGCAAGGTAAGAGCCAGAGAGAAGGACACCGCGCCGGCTATCACACTGTCAGAAGCTGCAGCACTCCGCTGTGCCATGGAGTCGTAGAGCATTCCACAATGATTCGTCCTCCTTTGCGAGTTATTGTCTGGCACTGTCGCGCGATGCCCGTGCTGCTGGTGGAACCATAAACGAGGGGCAAATTGGGGGGTCGGCCGTGGATGCCTGAAGCGTTTACCGCCGTGGCTCTTGGCATCCATGATGGAGTATTCGTTGGGGACGGAAGTTGGAGGCCCACAAATTTCGGCACGCTTCGGATTACAACCGTTGAGGCGCAATCGGCGGAAGTCCGTCGGGAATTACGGGTTCCTCGCCGAGGCCCCGGAATGTTCCTGGATTCGATTCTAGATGACTAAACATTTATTAAAGGTGTAAGCCAAGAAAAGTCTCGGCGGCGAGTGCCCGATAGCAAACCCGCGATATTCAGGCAAAAACGGCGCAATCGCAAATCCTGACGGGTGTTACCGGGAGCACGCTAATGAGCGCGTGGCCTCTGGATGTTACGGTTTCGGCTACGTCGCAGTTCGATTGTGTTTCCGCTGCTGCAGTTCTTCGCGATTCTCTCGCGATCCCGCGTATTTGCTACCTTGGCAAGACCTGACTGCTCAAGTTCTGGTTGGGATGCCAACCAGATGACTGCTGGCCGCCCGCCTTTCTGATTTCCCTCCTAGGCTAGTTAGGGGTACCAATGGGGCGGCACGATCCAAGCCTTCATCGTCCCTACTTCCTTCGAGGAGATAAATAATGACGAAACTGCGCATCAAAAACGCACTTTATATGCTGGTTGTGGCCGCTGCCGTGGCTGTTTTTTCGGGGGTGGTCCCGGTTCCATTTTTGAACGCAGGAAAGCACAATCTGCCCGCAATTCAGTCCCACGGCGTGGTCACCCTGACCGCCGATGGAACGGACCCAGTGCCCCCGCCAAAACCACTGCCATGGCTTGGGGTAGCTTGCTAGGAAGGAATTCTTAAGGAGGCGTGGGTCGCCTGCGTCCTTCCCCTTCCGCATGCTAGGATTGGCTCCGCGCGATCGATCCTGGTCGGCGTCGGAGGAAAATGCTCGGGCAAGCCATTTGGTGGAGCGGCATCGCACTCGAAGCTCTACTGCTGGTTCGAGGATTTCGAGGCCGGTTGCTGTCTCGTTATCCGGCTTTCTTCTCCTATATCCTCTTCGTGTGGTTACAGTAGCTCCTACGGTTTTCTGTCTACCATTTGCGCCCGCAGCTTTATTCATCCGTTTACTGGATCACGGAATGGCTAGCCATTTTGCTCGGATGCGGTGTGGTCTTCGAGATTTACCGCGTGGGGCTGGCCGCCTATCGCGGGACGGCACGCATGGCTCGAAATCTGCTGGCCTTCGCGTTCGTCCTGGCGTTTACCAAAGCGATCGTGGAGACCTGGAATGACCCCCATTGGTGGCTGATAGCCACCACCATGGATCTGGAGCGCCCTTTACGGATGGCGCAGGCCCTAGCCATCGTTTTGCTGGTGGTGTTGTTTTTATTTTATTCGATACCGTTCGGCAGAAATCTCAGAGGCGTTCTGTTGGGCTATGGCTTGTTCATCGGCGAGAGCATCATTTGGTTAACGCTTCGTTCCTCTGGCGGAGAGAAGTTTCGCCAATTCTGGTCGTACGTCCACCCCGCTTGCTATTTTGTTGTTCTCGGAATCTGGGCCGTGCATCTGTGGTCCTATGTTCCGAATCCTGAGCCAAGAAGAGCAGTGCGCCTGGAAGAACAATACCAAAGAATGGCGGCGGCGACGAGTCGGCAGCTGCGAGCGGGATGCGGCTACCTGGCGAAGGTGGTGCGCTCGTGATAGGGACTTCCAGCGCGCTGATCGGCGCCGTCGTGTTTCTCGTGCTGATACTGGTGTGGATCAGAGCGGAATCCACATCGCGGAGTCTGCCTTCCGTTCTAGACGCGTGGTTGCCTGACCAGGACGATGCCGCGGAGGTATGCCCGCCGGAGTTTGTCGCGCAAATCTTTTCAGGCCAAGACCTCGCATTCATCTCGCGATTGGAATCGCCCGATTTGAAAAGACACTTCCTCCGAGAGCGCAATGCCGTGGCGCTCTTTTGGGTCCAGCAAACTTCGGCGGTCATCCGCCGAATCATGCGGCGCCATTTGGAGGCCAGCCGCCTGAGTGCGGATATCGAATTCGCGATGGAGGCCAGGATATTCCTCCAATACGCCAAGCTTAGATTGCTTTGCGCAGTTCTTTTCCTTTTGATCGGGCTGGCCGGCCCGCAGAAGTTACACGCTATCGCCCTGTATGCGGACAGACTTACGCAGCGCATCGGCAATGTTCTGAGGGAGTTCGAATCCGGAGTTCGAACGCGCGAAATGGATGGTGCGTGATCTTCCTAAGCCATAGCGCGTCGGCGTTAAACGGAGCCGGGTGAGTATGAGCGTCGCGGTCAAACTCGTGCCGGTGCAAGAAGCCTACGACGATCTCTTGAACCGCACACTATCCAGGATTTCCTGCGAACTTGGCCGTTTGATCTATCTGGCCTCGACTCGCGATTACAACACGGGAAACTATTATCACGAGGGACTGGCCAGCCGCTTCAGCCCGGAGGTTGCGCGCAAAGCGCTGGAAATCGCCCACCGGCAGGCCTTTTATAAGGTTTCCTCTTTTCCGCTGGAAATCTTAGCCAGCAACCTAGAGGTTTATCTGCGTTCTTCCCGGGAGAACCCTCAGGAGTTTTTGCGCACCTGGCAGAAGCTGGAGCCGTACCGCGTCACCATTCCTACGGAAGTGAATCTCACCGTCGCGCGGCTCTTTACCTCCAACCTCAGACTCTCTTTGGCAATTTTGCGTTTCCGTCAGGAGCAGAGTCACTAACGTCGCTCAGTTTCATGGCCACAGCCGTTACCTGCCCGACGATCTCGGCGTCGGTACCATACTTGAATTTTCGCGCGTTGCAGGGTGACAGGGGATGAGGAAGCAGCAGGAGTTGGTCATCCAGAAGGTCACACCAAGAGCAAGCGTAGCCGTCGCGCAGCTCCACGAAATAGATGGGACGGTCAAATTCGGTCCGCCGGCGAAGAGGCTGCACTTTCCGCACGCGTGAATCGATCTGTACAAAGGAACCTGGGCGCAGCAGCGGATAGAGGGTGTAATCCTCGAGGCCCACATAGCCATATTGGCTGTGCCGGATGTCCAGGTGCTGGATCAACGCTATCGGCACTTCTCCCCAAAGTTCCACCATGCGCGAGAGAAGGTTGGTGTTGTCCAGATCGAAGGATCTGTCAAACCGAATGGGAAAAGACACCGTGCGGTCTGCGTCGTAGACTTCCAGGGTAGTTAGGTGGGTGTGTGGTAGCGGGGCAGCCAGCTGATGGAACCCCAACTTCTGCAGGTCCAGCCCATAGAGGCGCAGTAGATCGGTGAACTTCATCCGATAGATGGCACTCAAACTGTACAGCTTGAAAATGCTCGGGACGGAGTCGGAATTCTCGATTTGCGTAAGCCAGGCGTTGGAGATTTGGAATTCCGGGTTGCCCTCCGCTTCCGCAATGCGCAGGCTGAATTCCGCCACATCGCGGGTAGTTATGCCCAGCCGCGAGCGCAGGTCCTTTAGTTGTTCGTTGGGCGGTAGCGCCGTCACAGGCTGCTATCTTACCTCAAGTCGGCGGGGAAAATAGTTGAGCGGCTTGAATTCAGATTACTCATCACCGTACGCTTATGATCACTGCTATGGGATCAAACCGCTCAAACCAGACAACCAGAATTGCTGCAGGGCATGGGGATTACTTGGGTGTCTTTGCACCCGCGGTTTTTTGTTGTCGGACTTCTAGTTCCATCGGGGCAATTAAAATGTCTCGCGCAAAAGGCCAGGAGGCCAGCGTAAGCAAGCGAGTAACCTCACCGAGCTCCTTTCGGGACGGTGGTTCCTCCCGAGCAGGGCACGAATCAAACTGTTTGTAGTTGCCGAAACTAGGAACCTGCCCGTTCGAGATAAGCGCCGCGGGCGCGCGGACCCAGCCAAATTGTCGGTTGCGCGGGTGTGGGGATTGCGCGAAAATTAGGGTTCCCGCCGTGGCAGGAAAAGTCCCCGACAGCGCCTTCGCGGGCGGTTCGAGATTCGAACGCGAGAATCAAGCGCAAGAATTAAAGAAGGGCATAGGTCATGACAGAGCACGTTGGCGAACTCCATGCTCCGGTTCGGTTGATGCTGACGCCCGGGCCGTCTTCTATCGATCCGCGGGTTTATCGCGCGATGGCGACGCCGCTGGTGGGGCACATGGACCCGTGGTTCAAAGGGTGCATGGAAGAGACGCAAGTCTTGATGCGCCAGTTATTTCAGACGGAAAACCGGATCACCATGCCGCTCTCCGCTTCGGGTTCGGGCGGGATTGAGGCGTCGGTGCTGAACTCGCTGGAAGAAGGCGATGAAGGCATCGTGGCGGTCAACGGCGTTTTTTCCGAGCGCATGTACGAGATTGCCACGCGGGCGTCGTCGAAAATCGTAAAGGTGGAGGCGCCCTATGGGAAGCCGGTGGATGCGGAAGATGTACGCCGGGCGGGCCGGGGCAAAAAGATCAAGATCATAGGCTTCGCGCATGGGGAGACTTCGACCGGCGTGGTCACCGGCATCGACGCCTACCGCAAGGTGGCGGACGAATTGGGTGCCCTGCTGATCGTGGATACCGTGGCGTCCCTTGCGGCCGTGCCGCTCCATGTCGACAGGCAGCGCATTGATATTTGCTTCAGCGGATCGCAAAAGGCGATTAGCGCGCCACCGGGCATGTCGCCGATCACGGTGAGCCCAACCGCCGAGGAGGTGTTTCGAAAGCGGAAGACCAAAGTGCAGAGCTGGTATTTCGATTTGACAACAGCCATGAATTATTGGGGCAAAGACCGGCTGTATCATCACACTCCGCCGATTTCGCTGATCTTTGCGCTGCGCGAAGCGATGCGGCTGGTGGTCGAAGAAGGACTGGAATCGCGCTGGGAGCGGCATCGCGTGAATCAACTCGCGCTGATCGCGGGCATCGAGGCTATGGGTCTGGATCTGCTGGTGAAGGACCCGGCGGACCGCTTGCCGACGGTCACCGCGGTGCTGATTCCAAGTGGCATTGACGACGGGAAAGTGCGCAATCAGTTGCTGGACGAATTCAACATCGAGATCGCCGGCGGGTTCGGGGCGGTGAAGGGCAAAATCTGGCGTGTGGGATTGATGGGCTACTGCAGCCAGAAGCCCTTCGTATTGTTGTTCCTGGCGGCGCTGGAAAAGTGCTTGCTCGATCAGGGATTCCGCGCGCCGAGTGGCGCCGGAGTTGGAGCGGCGATTCGGAGTTACTCGCAAGTAGAGACCGCTGCCGCTGTTAGCCGCTAGCTAGCTGAGCCGACGACACCGTCAGCTAGCGAAGCGTCTCGGCGCAGCTGCCAAACGAGCAGTCAGCAAAGGAGAGTGCGTGACGACACGCCCGGTACTCGCGAATAACGGTGCAATGAGCCAGTTTGTCGGCGCTTTCGAAGTCACTTCCAAATTGAGCGGGGAAACGTATCAGTGCCGCTTCTCGCACATGTGGAACGGCATCGCGACGCGCCACGCGGATACGATTGACACGAAGTTTTTTGTCGATGCGGCGGCGCATGTTGTCGGTCTAGCGCACCTAGCGTTTGTGAAGTTCCGGGAGAAGGCCAAGCGCGACTTGACCGATCGCGAGGCGAGCTTTGTCGCTGCGGAGTATTTGCGCGAGAGGCTCGAAGAAGAAGACCTGCGGCCGGTGTACGACGTGGCACACGACGAGGTGCTGCGCCTGATTGCCCAGGTCGGCATCCGGTAGGAATCATCAACCATTGCTTGGTAAAAGGCGGGCTTCGGTCCGCCACTTTTGTTTTGGGCTGTTAGTCGCCGGGTTCGGCGTGGAAAGCGGCCAGGGTTGGATGGCGGAGGCCGTCGCGGCGAATGAAGTGAATGACGAGAAGCATGAGCAGCGCGCCGCAAACCATAACGGCCACCGCGATTTGCAATCCTAGCTGCAAGTCGTGAAGATCGGAGATTTTCCCCACCACGTGCGGGCCGAGACCGCCAAACAATTGCGTGGCGAACATGTAGACCCCGACGCAAGTGGCGTGCGCGCGGCGCGGCATCATGTCATGAAGAACGGCAGTGACGGGTCCGTGATACCAGGACATGAAAAAGCCGGCAACAAACAGTCCGACGAGCACAGTTGATTTCTCTTCCGACTGGATAGCCAGCAAGAGAAACGGAGCCGCGAGCAGAAATGCGGCGGCGATGGCAATGATGCGTCCGTAGGTGAAGGTTCTTTGCACCCGATCCGCAATGAACCCACCCATCAACACACCCGAAACCGCAGACACGAGAGCGATGACGGCGAGCGAGACCGAGGCTTGACGCAAACTGAAATCCTTATAGCTGACCGCGAAGTCCGTTCCCCAGGTAAGCAGCGAGACGCTGGAAAAAGTAATGCAAATCCCCGCGAAGATCATGGAGACAAAGGCGGGGACACGAAGAAGTCGAGCGATCGGCACCACCTCTGAGCGCGGGCCGCGCGGCGGTTCAGCAATCCAGAAAAGAGCTATGCCGGGAACAATCCCGGCGAAAGCCACGATAAAGAGAGCTTCTTGCCAGCCGTATCGCGGGCCAATGAGGCCACCTAAAGCGTGGCCGGCAGCGCCCCCCAGCAGCATACCGGAAGCAAATATGGCTTGCGCGATGGCGCGGCGTTCCTGCGGAAACGCCCCCGAGATCATGGACTGAGCCGCAGGCGCGTAAGCAGCTTCGCCGAGGCCGACAATGGCCCTGGGGATCAAAAAGAAAACAAAAGTGGAGGCGAAACCGCCTGCCAATGTCGCCACGCTCCAGAGCAGGATACCGATAGCGATGATGGCCTTGCGGCTGAAGCGGTCGGCGAAGAAGCCAAAAGGGACGCTGCCGACGGCGAGAACCACGAGGAGAAAGGTTTGCAATGAGCCAAGCTCGGCGTCGGTAACATGGAGATGATCGCGCAACAGCGGAATCAGCGGGACGAACACCTGGCGAGCGGCGAAGTTGACAAAATTGATCAAAGCAAGTACAGCAAGGAGACGAATCTGGTAAGACGTGAGCGGAATGGACTTCGTAGACATGCTGAATTGGCTCGGCGACCCACGCGTGACCTGGTGGAGCGTAGACCGGAAGTTATCAGCCTTTGCTCAGCCTTTCAAGATTATATGATGACTAAGAATTCTGCCCTTTCCACCAACGCGACAACCAGTGACCGTTTGACTACCGTTCTGTCCTACGGCGTGCTGCTGCTCCTGATCTACCTTGTTTTCCGGATCTACGAACCGTTTCTCGCGGCGCTGGGATGGGCGGCCATTCTGGTGATTTTTTTCTATCCCATGCACCACTGGCTGCGGCGGCGTTTCTCCCCCAGCAAGGCGGCCGTCTTAAGCACCTTGGCGGTGACTTTCCTGCTGATCGTGCCGGCCATCCTGGTGACCACCTTGTTCATCCGCGAGGCGTTTGCCGTTTCAAAGGGCGTGCAGCATATCTTATTGGTGCAGCAGGCGCCCAAATTGGCGAAAGGCTGGGCCTGGATCGCGCAACACGTCCCGGGCCTGGATCCCAACGCCGACGCGCTGGAGATGCTGTCCCAGGGGGTTCAGAAAGAGGCAGGGTTTCTCGCCGAGCGCCTCGGCACGGTACTGCGGAATATCGCGGCGTTTATTTTCGACCTGTTTGTGATGATCTTCGCGATGTTTTACTTTTTTCGCGACGCGGATCGCATTATCCAGGGAGTCCGAAGTATCTTGCCTTTTGATGACGAACATAGAGACACGATGATGACGCAAACGCGGGACCTCATCTCCGCAAGTGTGACGACCAGCCTTATCCTCGCGGCCATCCAAGGGGGAATCGGCGGACTCGGGTTCGTGCTCGTGAAGTTGCCGGCGCCGCTGTTCTGGGGCGTGGCCATGGCTTTCTTTTCGCTGGTGCCGGTGGTGGGCTCGGGGTTGATCTTCGTGCCTGCGGCGTTGTGGCTGGGATTCACGGGGCATTGGGGGCGGGCCATTCTTCTGCTGGTGATTTGCGCAGGAGTGTCTGCGATCGTGGACAACCTCTTGCGGCCGCTCTTGCTCGGCGGGCGAACCGAATTGAGCGGGTTGGTGATTTTCATCAGTGTGGTTGGCGGGGTCGGCCTATTTGGAATGCTGGGTCTGGTGCTGGGTCCCGTCTTGGTGGCCACGGCGGCGGGGGTTTTGGCGGTGTATCTGGAGCGGCCGCAGAATCCGCCCATAACGGCTCGATAACACGCCGTTTGTCTTCCCGTGGGCGCGTGACTTGAGTGTGCTAGAGTAACGCGCTCGAAGGAAATTCATGACCATTAAACCGACCCTGAAGCCCACGGAGCTTCCCGCGGTGAAACTGAGGTGGAGATGTGAGCTCTCGCGCATCCCCTTCGAAACAACCGCGCAAGCGGAGTTGCGCGAAGGGTTCATCGGACAGGAACGTGCGCTGCGCGCACTGAAGATGGGCGCGGAGCTTTCGGCGCCCGGATACAACGTTTTTGTATGCGGGCTGGCGGGGACCAGCCGCGGCGGAACGATCGCGCGGATGGTCGAAGAGCTTCATCCTCCGACGAAAGAATCGCTCGATCGCTGCTATGTCAATAATTTCAAATTGACGGACCGGCCGCGTTTGCTGTCGCTGCCGCGCGGGGAAGCCAATGCCTTCAAGAAAGACATGCAGGGGGGAATCGATTTTCTGCGTCGGCGAATTCCACAAGTGTTCGAGGGCGAGCCGTTCCAGCGACAGAAAGGGCGGATCGTGGAACGCTTCACCGTGCGCGAAAAAGAATTGATGGACGATTTCACTCGCAGGATCGCGCGCGAACAATTTGCGCTGGGCCACATGCAGGTGGGCGCAGTGGCACTGCCCGAAATTTTTCCCGTGCTGGAAGGCCAAATGGTGCCGATCGAGGACATCTCCAAGATGGTGCACGAGGGAAAACTCGAAAGCCCCGTGGCCGAAGATATCGAGCGGAAGTATGAACAGTTCCGGCAGGAATTCACGGTGGTGTACCGGAAGACGCTGACGCTATCGCGGGAACTGGCCAGCGAGTTGAGTTACCTGGAGCAAGAGGCAGCATCGGTGCTGGTCGATGGCGTCATCGAGGAACTCAAGGAAAAATACGCCGGCCAAAGCATCGCCGAATATCTCGAAGAAGTGCGCCACCATCTTCTCGATAATCTCGACCCCTTCAAGGAGCGCGAGGGCGAAGGCGAACACGACGAAGAGACACCGGACGGTTTGCCCAAGGCGCAGGGAGGTCCGGAGCGCGATCCCTTCCGCGTGTACGGCGTGAACGTCATTCTGGCGCATAGCGACGGAGACAAATCGCCAGTTATTTTCGAGACCACGCCCACGTATGCCAATCTGTTCGGGACCATTCAGCGGGCCTATGACACGCGAGGTGGCTGGACCAGCGACTTCATGGACCTGCGCGGCGGGTCGCTGCTCCGCGCCGATGGCGGCTTCCTGATCATGTATTCGCTGGAAGCGCTGTCGGAAGTCGGCGTGTGGCGCGCTTTGAAGCGCACGCTGAACCACAACCGGTTGGAAATTCAACCGCTGGAAATGTTCTATCCGTTCGGCGGAAGCGCGCAGAAGCCAGAAGCCATCGACATCAACGTGAAGGTGATCCTCATCGGCGACCGCTCTTTGTACGAGCTGCTGTACGAATACGAGGAGGACTTCCGCAAAATCTTCAAAGTACGCGTGGAGTTCGATGAAGAGATGGCCATGAGCGACGGCGTCATCGCGGAATATGCGGGGCGTCTGCGTGCGCTGTCCGAAAAAGAAAATTTGTATCCCTTCGACCGCGGCGCGTTTGCGGCGATGCTGGAATACGGCGTGCGCCAGGCGGGGCGAAGAAACAAGGTGACGGCGCGCTTTATTGAAATCGCTGACCTGGCGCGCGAGGCGCACTACAACGCGGCGGCGGCAGGAGAGTCCGTGGTCCGCGCAGCACACGTGCGCGGTGCTTTGTCGTCGAAAATGGAGCGCCACAACCTGATCGAGACGCGCATCCGGGAAATGATTCAGGAAGGTACGCTGCTGGTGGATGTGCAAGGGACGCGCGTCGGCCAGGTAAACGGGCTGAGCGTTTTGGAAATCGGCGGATACTCGTTTGGCAAGCCGGTGCGCATCACCGCCACGGCGGCTCTTGGAAAAACGGGATTGATCAACATCGAGCGCGAGGCGCATTTGAGCGGACGCTTCCACGACAAAGGAATCCACATCATCGCCGGTTTCTTGCGGAGCCAGTTCGCGCAGGACAAGCCACTCTCGCTCGCGGCCAGCATCTGCTTCGAGCAGTCATACTCGGGAGTCGATGGCGACAGCGCCAGCTCCACAGAGATCTATGCGCTCGCGTCGGCGCTTTCCGGATTACCGCTCCGGCAGGACATTGCGGTGACCGGCTCGATCAACCAGCAGGGCGATATTCAGGCCATTGGCGGCGTGAATGAGAAAATTGAAGGATTCTTTGACGTGTGTCGCATCAAGGGGCTCACCGGAACGCAAGGCGTGATGATGCCGGAGTCCAACGTGGAGGATTTAATGTTGCGTGAAGATGTTCTGGAAGCAGTCGCCGCTGGAACATTTCACATCTGGCCGGTGGCTAAGGTCGAACAAGGCATCGAGATACTGACCGGAATTGCCGCGGGAAAGAAAAACGGTAAAGGAAAGTTCGAACCTGGGACCGTGCTCGGGATGATCGATGAGCGGCTGCACACCATGGCGCACATGCTGAAGGAATTCGAATAGCCTCGAAATAAGCTCGCTCTCGCCACCGGCCCTCGGGCCATAGTTCTGTTTTTGGTCTGTCCAGTGCCACCAGTGGGTCAGCCTCCGGCAGCCGCATAATACGTCACAGCCGCCCTTTTGCCGTCCGAACTTCCAATCATCTGACAATGGCCCCCGCGAAGGGCGTGTTTCAGGTGGCGAGTTCGCGCCCGCTGGATCGGAGGGCACACGGAGCGCCGTGCCCCGCTGACGCCAGCGCACATGCGAAACACCCACATCCGAATAAGGCGTTTTTTGGAGATGACTGTCGTTTGCTGCGCTCGCCAGGGGTCGGGTCACTTGGCCGTAGATCGGCCAGACCGGAATCTGAACGCCCCTAACGGTGAGTGGGTGCGAGGTAGGCCTGGCGATGATCCACGCGGCACCAGAAGCGCTTCACTTTGACTTGAATCGTGTGAAGCTGGCCATCGTTGGAGGGCGGGCTGAAAGCAATACTGTACTCGTGCCGGACGAGTTGGGCGATTTCAGAATAGGCGCGATCGAAATCCTTCTCATTTCGCGGGAGATAGATGCGGCCGCCCGTGGCCTGTGAGAACTCGTGCAGCGCTTGGTCGGCCTGA
>WNGI01006249.1_pt1 | contig 11541 bp, 10 predicted proteins | sample 5400621 | NCBI WGS metagenome assembly WNGI01 (sample SAMN13153374, study PRJNA577476) | soil metagenome | isolation source: 20 cm soil or saprolite under Garry oak tree replicate 1 | place: USA:California | collected 2016-06-15
TTCGAGGGGATGGAGGAGGGGTTCCGGGACCGCGCCGCGAGCGTGCTCGCGCTGCTCGCCGAGCCGTCGAGCAGCTTCGTGATCGTCAGCTCGCCGCGCCGCGACGCCGTCGAGGAGGCGGCGTTCTTCGCCGAGCGCCTCGCCGAGAGCGACATCCCCGTCGAGGGGTTGATCGTGAACCGCGTGCACCCGGCGTTCGGCAACGAGGGGGCCGGGGGTCTCCGCGCCCGCGCCGAGACCATCGCCGCCAAGAAGACGGAGACGGCGCGCGCCGCCGGCGACGGCGCCGCCTCGGCCGCACGGTTGGCCGCGCTGTACTCCAACCTGGCCGACTTCCGCCAGGTCGCCGAGCGGGAGCGTCACCACGTCGCCGGCGTGAAGGCCCGCGCCGGGAGGGCGGCGGTCGCGTACGTCCCGTTCCTCTCGCGCGACGTGTACGACTTCGATGCCCTGGCCGAAGTGGGGCGCTACCTCTTCCCCACCGCTTCAGCCCGGGTCGGCTGAGCCCGATAGGTTGCGGGCCGAATGAAGGTCCTCGTCGCCGCGGATGCGCGCTGGGTGCGCGACCAGGTGCGTACCGCGCTCGTGGCCCCCGGCCAGGAAGTCATCGAAGTGACCCGAGGCCAGGACGTACGGGGCGCGGTCGCCGCGCACGAGCCCGATCTCGTGCTGCTCGACCTCCAGATCGGCAACATGGGCGGGATCGCGGTCGCGATCGACCTGCACCTCGAGGAGTCCGGCGGACGGCTTCCGCACGTTCCGATCCTGTTGCTCCTCGACCGCGAGGCCGACCGGTTCCTCGCCCGGCGCGCGGCTACAGAGGCCGTGCTCGTCAAGCCGGTCGACCCCGGCACCCTGCGCCGCACGGTGAGACGTCTGGTCGGCGGCGACGACCGCGCGGCGGGTTCCGCCTGATCAGCTCGGAAGGCACCGACCTACAATGAGCGCCCTTCGGGATGTGGCGCAGTTTGGTTAGCGCGCAGCGTTCGGGACGCTGAGGCCGCGGGTTCAAATCCCGCCATCCCGACCATCCGTCGTTTCGTCGGGGGTCCGTACAACACCGATGCCGTCGCTAGGTCCGTTCATCGGCTTCGGCAACGGAACACTGCTGTTCTTCACGTTCGCCGCCGTCGGCGTCACGTTCAACCTCGTCCTCGACACGATCATGCGGCGCGTCGTGAGCCCCGAGGTCCGCCACCGGGCCGGGCCGACCGCGGCCGTCACGGTCCAGGTGCTGGCGACGATCTACGCGGTGCTCGTCGCGTTCGTCATCGTGAACCAGTACAGCCAGCTGCGAGCGGCCAACGAGCAGGTGGCGGCCAAGGCTGCCGATCTCAGCGCGATGTACGAGAACAGCCGCATCTTCCCCACGCCCGAGGGCCGGGAGCTCCGCAACGCGATCACGTCGTACACGCGCACCGTCGTCGACCGCAGCTTTCCGAAGCTCGCCGAGACCGCCCGGCCGGACAAGGCCGGCGACGTGCAGCTCGAGCGGATGTTCACGACGCTGCGTACGATCCATCCCGCCACACCCGATGAGACCACCGCCTACGGCAAGACGCTCGACCTGCTCGACGGCGTGGTCGAGACGCGCGCTCGCCTCGTCAACGCGTCGGGCGAGACCGTCCCGTGGCCGCTCGTGTTCATGCTCGCGATCATGGGAATCTCGGTCATCGTCGTCAGCACGGTGCTCGATACCCAGCACCGAGCGTCGCACCTGTTGATCCTGACGGCGCTGGCGCTGCTCGTGTCGCTGACGCTCGCGCTCGTCGTGAGCTTGAACTATCCGTTCCACGGGATCCTGCCGATCAGCGACGAGGCGCTCCGCAACTTCTTGCAGTTCCGGGCGGCGCGCTGACGCGCCCGGCCCCTAACGCCGGCGCAGCGCCCGGATGAGCTCGGCCTTGTTCATCTGCGATCGCCCGGGGATGTCGCGGTATCGCGCTTCCGCGTAGAGCTCGTCGACGGTGCGCTCCTCGTACGGCACGGTCTCGCGTAACGGACCCTCTCCGGCGCCGTTGGCGCCCCGATTGCCGGAGGGCATCTGGGATCGGGCCGGCGCGGCGGGCCCGCGATCGCGCCGGGACGTCAAGTGGTACGAGAGGAGGTTGGCGACCCCGGCGATGGCCGTGACGGCGGCGACGAGGATCGCGACGGCCACCGCGCCCACGACGAAGACGAGCACCCAGTCACCGATGCCGTCGACCGTGAACTTCGAGAAGCCGACCTGGCGCATCAGGCTCTCGACCGCCGCCGTCAGCGCTCCGGCCAGGAGCCACGGAAGGAAGGCCAGCAGGAACAGGATCACGAAGACGCCGCCCAGTACGGCGGCGACGAGGAACGCGAGCGCCTGGAGATCGAACGCGCTTCGCTCATCGACGACCGACGGACGAACCAGCGGAGTGATCCTGTCCATCGGCGACCTGGCGCGTGGTTGCTGCCTCAACACCACCGGGTACCTGCTTGTCGGTTCGCGACGAGCGTAGGCGACCCCGGTTCCCGAGCCGCGGCTCAACCGCGGGCGAGCAGCTCCGCGATCTGCACCGCGTTGAGCGCAGCGCCCTTGCGGAGATTGTCGCCTGCGACCCACAGGTTGAGACTCCCCGGCTCGGACGCGTCTTCGCGCACGCGGCCGACGAGCACCGGATCGACGCCGGCGGACTCGAGGGGCGTGGGATGCCCGTCACCGCCGTCGACGAGTTGCACGCCGGGCGCGTCGGACAGCAGCTCGACCGCCTCGCCCTTCGTCATCGGGCGCGCGAAGCGCAGGTTGGCGGACACGGCGTGACCGACGTACACCGGCACGCGCACGCAGGTGACGGTCGCGAGCAGGTCGTCGGCGTGGAGGATCTTCCGGCTCTCGTGGAGCATCTTCCACTCCTCCGACGTGTACCCCAGCTCGCCGAGGGAACCCGCCTGCGGGATCACGTTGCCGGCGATGGGCCGGTCCCAGACCTCGCCGGGCGTGATCGCACCGTCGATGGCGCCGGCGCGGCTCAGGACGTCGGAGCGGCCGTCACCCTTCGTCCACTGCTCGTCCAGCTCACGCAGCCCCGACTGTCCCGCGCCCGACACCGACTGGTACGTCGAGACCACCATGCGCTCGAGCCCGGCGGCCCGGTGCAGCGGAGCGATCGCGGTGAGCGGCACCGCCGTCGTGCAGTTGGGGCACGAAGCGATGCCCCTCGGCATGCGCTGCAAGTCGCCGGGATTGATCTCGGTCACGACGAGCGGCACGTCCGGGTCCATGCGGAACGCCGCCGAGTTGTCGACGACCTTCGCTCCCGCCGCCGCCGCCACCGGCGCCCACTCGGCGGCGATGGGATCGTCGACGTCGACGATCACGAGATCCAGACCGTCGAAGCCGTCGGCGCGCAAGATCTCGCACGTCACCTCGCGACCGGCGTACTCGAGCTTGCGGCCCTCCGAACGTGGCGACGCATACACACGGAGCTCGTCGACCGGAAAGGCGCGCTCTGCGAGCACGCGCAGCATCTCGCGGCCGACGACGCCGGTGGCGCCGACGACGCCGACCCTCACGCCGTCTCCTGACCGAGCTCGAACGCATCATGGAGGGCGCGAACTGCCCGCTCGACGTCGCGCTCTTGCACCGCGCACGAGACCCGGATCGACGACGTGGAGATCATCTCGATGTTCACGTCCTCCCGGGCGAGCGTCTCGAACATCTTCGCCGCCACGCCGGGGTTCGACCGCATCCCGGCGCCGACGAGCGAGACCCGCCCGATCCCGGGGTCGTTGCTGACGCCGCTGGCGTCCGTCTCCTTCACGACCTTCTCCATCACGGACATCGCGCGCGTCAGCTCGTCGTTCGGGACGGTGAACGAGATGTCGGTGTGGCCGGCGGAGGACACGTTCTGCACGATCATGTCGACGTTGACGTCCTCGTCGGCCAGGGCCCGGAACACCGAGGCCGCGATCCCGGGACGGTCGGGCACCTGCTCGATCGTCACCTTGGCCTCCGACGTGTCGTGCGTGACGCCGGAGATGATCGCCTGTTCCATCGTCGGATCTTCCTCTCGCACCCAGGTTCCCGGCTCCCAGCTGAAGCTGGAGCGCACGTGGACGGGGACTCCATAGTTGCGCGCGAACTCGACCGAGCGCAGCGCGAGCACCCCACTGCCGGTGGCGGCCATCTCCAGCGCCTCGTCGAAGGACAAGCGCGGGAGGCGGCGGGCGTCGGGCACCACCCGAGGGTCGGCGGAGTAGACGCCGGCGACGTCGGTGTAGATCTCACAAGCCTCGGCGCCGAGCACGGCGGCGAGCGCCACGGCGGAGGTGTCGGACCCGCCCCGCCCGAGGGTTGTCACGTCACGGGCGGTCGACACGCCCTGGAAGCCGGCCACGATGGCAACCACGCCGCCGGCGATCGCCTCCCGGATGCGGTCGGCGCGGACCTCGACGATCTTGGCCTTGCGATGCGTGGTGTCGGTGACGATGCCGGCCTGCGAGCCCGTGAACGACACCGCCGGCTGGCCGTGGTCGAGGATCGCCATGCACAGGAGCGACATCGAGATCCGCTCGCCCGCGGTGAGCAGCATGTCCATCTCCCGGGCGGCGGGGACGTGCGAGACGCCGTGCGCGAGCCGCTCGAGGTCGTCGGTCGTCTTGCCCATCGCCGACACCACGACGACCACGTCGTCGCCCTGGCGCCGGGTACGGACGATGTGCTCCGCGACCGCTTTGATGCGGTCGGCGTCGGCCACCGAGGTGCCGCCGTACTTCTGGACGACCAGGTTCCCCACGCCGCGCACGGTACAGGGGGGATGACGGCCCCCGGTGCCAATTGGCGCGGTTGCGCTCCTAGACTCCCCCGCCGTGGCGAAGCAGGCCAAGCGTGAGCGACAAAAGCTGAACCGCGAGGCGCGTCGTCAAGCCGAGCTCGCCGCCGTCCGCCGGCGCAAGCAGTGGCGCACCGGCCGCAACGTCGCCATCTTCGCCGTGCCGCTCGTGATCCTGCTCGTCGTGCTCCAGCTTCGGAGCGGCGGCGGCAGCGAACCGCAGCGCACGTTCTCCAAGGCGCCCGCGCAGACGCTCAAGCCCGATACGACCTACACGGCGACGATCGACACCAGCGAGGGCAAGATGGTCGTCAACCTCGACGCGGCAGCCGCTCCAACCAGCGTCAACAACTTGGTCTTCTTGGCCCGCAAGCACTTCTACGACGGGCTCACGTTCCACCGCGTCGCCAAGGACTTCGTGATCCAGGGCGGCGACCCGAAGGGGGACGGGAGCGGCGGGCCCGGGTACAAGATCCAGGCGGAGACGCCTCCGAACGGCTATCAGGTCGGATCGGTCGCGTGGGCAAAGGGCCAGCAGGAACAGCCGGGCACGGCCGGATCACAGTTCTTCATCGTGACGAGCCCGGCGCCCACTCCCGGACAGGGCGTCGACGCGATCAACCAGCAGCCCTACCAGTACGGCATCATCGGCAACATCACCCCGGACTCTCTCGCCGTTGCGCAGAAGATCGGCGCGCTCGCTCCGGCGAGCGGCGACGGCAAGCCGACGAAGAAGGTGACGATCAAGAAGGTCACGATCGCCGAGTCGCCCAGCTCGACGGCGGGGAGCACCGCGCCGGCCGCACCGCCCAGCTCGTAGGGCCGGCCGCGGCGGCCGGTCAGACCGCGAGTCGCTCGACCTTGGAGCCGTGCTCGACCACGGTGGTCTGCCGTCCGTCGTAGATGGTCACGACGCCGGCGCCCGCGACGCGCCACGTGACGTCGGGCTCGCGGATCAAGGCCGTCTGCTCGTCGAGGCCGACGAGCGTCGCGGCGCGAGGCAGCAGGTCGATCGAACGCTCGCGCAGGTGGTCGGCGGCGGTGCCGTGGTACGGGAACACGGCGAGCTCCCGCACGACGCCGAGCCCGACCGTGTACGCGCCACCCCGCGGGTCGACCATCGGGTCGCACAGCACGGTGGCGCCCGCGCCCGACGCCGCCAGCACCGAACCCTTCCGGTACCCGGCGACGATCGCCTCGAACAGGGTGGAGTCCTTGAGCGCCGAGCGCAGGTGCAGCGGCGATCCGTCGGCGATGTACACGAACCCGGCGTCGCTCACGCCCTTGACGTTGGCGCGGTCCTCGGCGTCGGCACGGCGCAGGACCGACAGGCCGCGCACCGACGCGCCGAGCCCCGAGAAGTAGTCCGTCGCCCGGGCGACGACCCGGTCGGGATGCTCGAACGCGGCCGCCGTCGGCAACACGACGACCTCGTCGCCGGCGCGCGCCAGCAGCTCGGCGTCGAAATCACGGCAACCGTCGTGCCATTCGCCCCCGCCGACCAGCGCGAGCGTCCCCGACACCTGCTTGGGGCTCATGGCCTCGGGAGCCTACTTGCGGGTAACGTGCCCTTTCTGCACGAAGGGTGCGCGTTTCCACTCGCCGAGGGGGTCACATCGTGACGGTCAAGCGCGTCGGAATCGTCGGCTCCGGGATCATGGGCTCCGGCATCGCCGAGGTCGCGGCCAAGGCCGGCTTCGAGGTCAGCCTGCGCAGCCGCCAGCAGAACACGGCGGACCGGATGATGGCGGGACTCGAGAAGTCGCTCGGCAAGCAGGTCGACAAGGGCAAGCTCGACGCCGGCGAGCGCGACACCGTCCTCGGACGCGTGCGCGCCGTCACCGACCTCGGCGAGCTCGCCGAGTGCGACCTCGTGATCGAGTCGATCGTCGAGGACCTCGCCGTCAAGAAGCACCTGTTCAACGAGCTCGACCGGGTGTGCCACGACGCCGCCGTCCTCGCCACCAACACATCGACGCTGCCCGTGGTCGAGATGGCGATGGAAAGCCGCCCCGACCGGGTGTGCGGCATCCACTTCTTCAACCCGGCGCCGATGATGCCGCTGGTCGAGGTGGTGCGCTGTATCACGACCTCCGACGAGACGGTCGAGACGGCCCGTGCCTTCGCCGAGTCCTGCGGCAAGAACCCGGTGCTCGTGCGGGACCAGGCCGGGTTCATCGTGAACGCGCTCCTCTTCCCCTATCTGAACAACGCCGTGAAGCTCCTCGACGCCGGCGTGGCGTCCCGGGACGACATCGACGCGGCCATGAAGGGGGGCTGCAACTTCCCGATGGGGCCGCTGCAGCTGCTCGACCTGGTCGGGCTCGACACCAGCCTGGCGATCATCGAGGCGCTCTACGCCGAGTTCCACGACCCCAACTACGCCCCCGCCCCCTTGCTGCGGCGCATGGTCAGCGCCGAGCGCCTCGGGCGCAAGACGGGCCACGGCTTCTACGACTACGGCTGAGCGTCGAGGAGGGGCGGCGGCGTGAGCTACGTCGACGCCAACGGCGTCCATACCTATTACGAGGAGCACGGGAGCGGCGACCCGCTGTTGCTGCTGCACGGCGGCCTCGCCGACGGCAGCGGCTTCGCGCTCCAGACGCCTGCGTTCGCCGAGCGGTACCGCGTCGTCGTCCCGGACCGGCGTGGCCACGGCCGCACGCCCGACGTCGACGGGCCCATCACGTACGACGTGATGGCCGACGACACGATCGCGCTCATGGACGATCTGGGCACCGGGCCGGCGCACCTCGTCGGCTGGAGCGATGGCGGCGACGTCGGCCTGCTCGTTGCGATCAAGCGGCCCGACCTCGTGCGCAAGCTCGTGGTCATGGGAGCGAACTTCAGCGCCGCCGGGCTCACGCCCGAAGCGGCGGCAGCCTTCGAACCCGAGACACCCACCACGATCGTCCCGGTCATGCGCGACATGTGGAAAGAGGCCGCCGTCGACCCCGAGCGGTTCGACGTCGTGTTCGAGAAGATGCAGCACTGCTGGTTCGACTTCGCCATCCTGCCCGCCGACCTGGCACGGATCGCGGCCCCGACGCTCGTGATGGCGGGCGACGACGACATCGCGCGGTTCGAGCACACGATCGAGCTCTACGAGACGATCCCCGATGCGCAGCTCGCCGTGATCCCCGGTGCATCGCACGTGGCGCCGATCGAGAAGCCGGAGCTCGTGAACCAGCTCGTCCTCGACTTCCTGGCGGCGGAAGGACCGGCGACGACGATGATGCCGCTGCGTCGGAGGGAGCAGTCGTAGTGGGGGACAATGGGCGTATGGCCGCGCGCGACAAGCCCTGGTTGATGCGCACGTACTCGGGCCACTCGTCGGCCCGGGCGTCGAACGAGCTGTACCGCACCAACCTGTCCCGCGGCCAGACCGGCCTGTCGGTCGCGTTCGACCTGCCCACCCAGACGGGCTACGACCCCGACCACCCGCTGGCGCGCGGCGAGGTAGGCAAGGTGGGTGTACCGGTCCCCCACCTCGGCGAGATGCGGACGCTCTTCGACGGCATCCCGCTCGACGAGATGAACACGTCGATGACGATCAACGCCACGGCAATGTGGCTGCTGTCGATGTACGTGGCGCTGGCCGAGCAACAGGGCGCCGACCCCGCCCGCCTCGCCGGCACGGTACAGAACGACATCGTGAAGGAGTACCTGAGCCGCGGCACGTACATCTTCCCGCCTGCGGCGTCGAAGCGCCTCACCGTCGACCTGGTCGTGCATGCGGCGCGGCACATCCCGCGCTGGAACCCCATCAACGTGTGCCCGTACCACCTGCAGGAAGCGGGGGCGACGCCGGTGCAGGAGATCGCCTACGGGTTGGCGACGGCCGTCGCCGTCCTCGACGCGGTGCGCGAGTCCGGTCAGGTCGCCGAGGACGACCTCCCCGGCGTGGTCGGGCGGATCTCGTTCTTCGTCGACGTCGGCATCCGCTTCGTCGAGGAGACGTGCAAGATGCGCGCGTTCACGCAGATGTGGGACCGCATCACGCGCGAGCGGTACGGCGTGCAGGACGAGAAACTGCGCCGGTTCCGCTACGGCGTGCAGGTGAACTCGCTCGGCCTCACCGAGGCACAGCCCGAGAACAATGTGCAGCGCATCGTGCTCGAGATGCTCGGCGTCACGCTGTCGAAGGACGCGCGCGCGCGATCCATCCAGCTGCCGTGCTGGAACGAGGCGCTCGGTCTTCCGAGGCCGTGGGACCAGCAGTGGTCACTGCGCATGCAACAGGTCCTCGCCTACGAGACCGACCTGCTCGAGTACGACGACCTGTTCGCGGGCTCGAAGGTCATCGAGGCGAAGACCGGTCAGCTCGTCGACGCCGCCGAGACCGAGCTCCAGTGGGTTCTCGACGGTGGCGGGTCCTTCGAGATGATCGACGCCATGAAGGGCCGGCTCGTGCAGAGCCACGCCGAGCGCGTGCGCAGGATCGAGTCGGGCGAGCTCCCCGTGGTGGGCGTGAACATGTTCACGGAGACGGCGCCGTCCCCGCTGGTGTCGGCGTACGAGGGCGGCGAATCGCACATCCTCGAGCTCGACCCGGCCGCCGAGGCCGAGCAGGTCGAGCACCTCGAGCAGTGGCGGTCGCAGCGCGACGACCAGGCGTGGACGCGCGCCCTGGACGGTGTGCGCCGAGTCGCGGCGACGGACGAGAACCTGACGGCCGCCACCATCGAGCTCGCCAAGGCGGGCGGCACCGTCGGCGAGTGGGCGGGCGCGTTGCGCGAGGTGTTCGGCGAGTACCGGGCCCCCACCGGCGTCGGCGCGGTGGCCGCGGCCCCCGTCGACGCGATGGTGAAAGTGCGCGAGCACGTGCAATCCGCCGCCCGCGAGCTGGGCGGCCCGATCCGGGTGCTGGTCGGCAAGCCCGGCCTCGACGGGCACTCCAACGGGGCCGAGCAGATCGCGGTGGCGGCGCGCGACGCCGGCATGGAGGTCGTCTACCAGGGGATCCGGTTGACGCCGGAGCAGATCGCGGCGGCCGCCGGCGACGAGGACGTCGACGTGGTCGGCCTGTCGATCCTCTCGGGATCGCACCTGCTGCTCGTGCCCGAGACCGTGCGCCTGCTGCGCGAGCGCGGCGTCGACGCTCCCGTCGTGGTCGGCGGGATCATCCCCGATGCCGACCGGAGCAAGCTGCTCGACGAGGGCGTCGCCCACGTCTTCACCCCGAAGGACTACAAGCTCGCCGAGATCATGTCCGACATCGCCGACCTGGCGATCGAGCACCGGCGTGGTCAGAAGATCGGTGCCCCCGCCGGCTGACGGCGCGCGGTCAGCGCTTGTAGAGGACCTCGATCACGTCGGCGTACTTGGCGTAGATCCCGCGGCGCTTGAGCTTCATCGTCGGCGTCAGCTCCTCGGAGTCGGGGAGCCACTCCTCGCCGAGCAACGCGAACTTCTTCACCTGCTCGACGCTGTTGAACCGCTTGTTCGCCTCGGTGACCGCCTGCTCGATCTCGGCCCGCATGTCGGGATTCTCGGCGAGCTCGGCGAGCGACGCGCCGCCGACGCCGTGCTGCTTCGCCCACGCCGGCGCCACGTCCGTGTCGAGCACGAGCAACGCCGAGACGAAGGGGCGGCCGTCGCCGATCACGGCCGCCTGGCCGATCAGCGGGAACGCCTTGAGCGCCGCCTCGATGTTGGCCGGTGAGATGTTCTTGCCCCCGGCCGTGATGATCAGCTCCTTCTTGCGGTCGACGATCCGCAGGTAGCCGTCGTCGTCGAACTCGCCGATGTCGCCGGAGCGGAGCCAGCCGTCGGCGTCGAGCGCCTCGGCCGTCTTGGCGGGGTCGTTCAGGTAGCCGCGGAACACGTTGCCGCCCCGGCAGATGACCTCGCCGTCCTCGGCCAGCTTCACTTCGCAGCCCGGGATCGCGCGACCGACCGTCCCGACGCGTACCTCGACGGCGTCGAACGTCATGGGCCCCGACGACTCCGACATGCCGTAGATCTCGGCCATGGGCACACCGAGGGCGCGGAAGAACTGGTCGAGCCCGAGCAGCTCGCGCACGGGGCCGAGCACGCTCTCATCGCCCGTCGCCAATGCGCGCTCGAACGCCTCCTTCTGCGCCGGGTCGGCGGCGACGACGGCCTGGATGCCCGCGTACACCTTCTCCCAGATGCGCGGCACGGCGAAGATGATCTCCGGCCGCACCGGCGCGAGGTACGACGCCACGTCGCGCGCCTCGGGGCACGAGGTCACCTCGTAGCCGAACATCGCCTGCTGGTAATAGGAGGTCATGCGCTCGGCGATGTGGGCCATCGGCAGATACGACACCAACCGCCGGCCTTCGGGCGAGACGTGCGCGAGCGTGAGGCGCAGGCTCTCGGCCGTCCAGCAGATGTTGGCGTGGTCGAGCATCACGCCCTTGGGCGGACCGGTCGTCCCCGAGGTGTAGATGACCGTGGCGAGGTCGGATGGCTGGGCGATCTTCGTCGCGGCTTCGATGTCGACGGGATCGAGGGCGAGCAGCGAGTCCCACGCGCGCACGTCGTCGGGTGCGACGCGGTCCGGGTCTTCCATGAGCACGATGTGCTCGAGGGCCGGCAGCTCGGAGCGCACCTTGAGGAAGCGCTCGAGGTAGCCGACGTCCTCGAGGATCGCGACCTTGGCGTCACAGTGGCCGGCGAGGTACTGCACCTGCTCGGGGGCGGACGAGTTGTAGATGGAGATCGGCGTCGCGCCCACGAGCAACGCGGCCATGTCGGCGACGAAGAACTCGGGCCG
>WNGI01015586.1_pt1 | contig 11539 bp, 11 predicted proteins | sample 5400621 | NCBI WGS metagenome assembly WNGI01 (sample SAMN13153374, study PRJNA577476) | soil metagenome | isolation source: 20 cm soil or saprolite under Garry oak tree replicate 1 | place: USA:California | collected 2016-06-15
TGTCGAACGGAGCCCAGAATTGCTCGTCGCCGCCGAAGGTGAAGCCGGGCGGCATCACGCCGATGATCACCGTCGGCGTGCCGCTCATCTGTACGGTGCGCCCGACAACGCCGGAGTCACCACCGAAGACGCCGCGCCAAGTTGCGTAGGACAACACGACGACGGCCGTCTTGCCTGGTTTGTCCTCGTCCGGCGCGAACGTGCGTCCGAGCATCGGCCGAACACCGAGAATGGAGAAGACATTCGCGCTGAACCGAAGCCCACGCAATGCGACCGGATCGCTCGACCCTTGATAGGCCAGACCGGTGTAGCCGACGATGCCAATGTCCGTGAGTGTGGACTGGTCGCGCCGGTAATCGACGTAATCAGCCGCGGCGAGCTGCGATCGCGCCGAGTGTTCCGAAACATTGTTCTCGTAGACGGAAACGAGCCGCTCGGGATGATTGAACGGGAGTGGTCTCAACAGCACACCGCGTACGACGGTGAAGATGGCGCTGTTCGCGCCAACGCCTAACGCGATGGTAACGAGCGCGATGGCGAGAAACCCAGGAGAGCGCCGCAAGACCCGAAGAGACTGCGCGAGATCCTGTCGTGCGTCGGTGAGCCACTCACCCCGCCGCGTTGCGCGTTCGTTGCCCTCGTCGAGCCGGCGGCAATAACGGCGTGTGAACTCGACGTCGCCGAACTCGCGCGTCGCCTCACGCCGCGCCGCGACCTCGCTCATGCCGCTGGCGACGAGCTCGGCGGTCCGCATGTCGAGATGGAATCGGAGCTCGTCGTCGACGTCCTCGCGAATTCGCGTCGGCGAGCGCCAGGGAAAGCGGAAGAACCGCCGCGATCGATCGGCGTTGGGGCTCATGGTCTCCTCGTCAGGCGGGAGCGAGCACGCGTGTCACTGCGTCGGCATAGGTGCGCCAGCTCGTCGTTTCGGCGCGCAACTGACGGCGTCCGTCGACGGTGAGCTGATAGAACTTGGCGCGGCGGTTGTTGTCAGAGACGCCCCACGACGGCGCCACCCACCGCTTTCGCTCGAGGCGATGCAGCGCTTGGTAGAGTGCCGCGCCCTCGATGGTCAGGACGCCATCCGAACGCTCGCGAATCCAGCGCGAGATAGCGTAGCCGTGCATCGGCTCCCAGGCGAGAGTGCGGAGGATGAGGACGTCGACGGTTCCTTGGAGCAGCTCGATGGCCGGCGGCATAGGCTTCCAGTCACATGGTGACTGGAAGCTGCTCGCATTCGCGGCGGGCGTCAAGAGCGGCGGTCTGTCGGGGAAGTGTACGGACCGCGTGCGAGTCCGATGAATCCGTGACGAGCGAGGTACCGGAAGGGTTGACCGGGAAGCGAGCACGGACGGCGGGAGCTCGTCGCGCCTCGCGCCACCTCAACCCCCATGTCGATGACGTGCCAGCACCTCTGTCTCCTCGCGCTCGCGCTATTGGCTACGTCGGCGAGCGGCCAATCGCGCCCCGCCAGTCTCTCGGCCGAGGCACGACACGCGGATTCCTTGTACGATCGGCGAGACTACGCCGCGGCGGCGCGCGCGTACCGAGCCGCGCTGACCGGGTCGCCTAACGACGGACGCAGCTGGTACCGGCTTGGCGCGTCCCTCGCCAGTGTCAATGACAACGCCGCGGCTGCGGAGGCGTTCGAGCGCTCGGCCGCGATCGGCCACCAGATGCTCGCGATGTACAACGCGGCCGCGATGCGCGCCCGGCTGGGACAGCGCGAGCGGGCGCTGGCCTGGATCGATAGCTCGCTCGCCGCGGGATTCAGCGGTGATTCAATTTTGCGAAACGATCCGGATTTCGGCGCGCTGCACGGCGACTCGGCCTTCCAACGCCGCGTGGACGCCGCGGAGCGCGCCTTTCGGCCATGCCGGTCGCGACAAGAGTCACACGTCTTTGATTTCTGGATCGGCGAATGGGACGTCACCAACGCACAGGGCCAGCCGGCCGGCACGAGCAGCGTGCAGCAGATCCTCTCGCAGTGCGTGATCTTCGAGAATTGGACCGACCGTCAGGGCGGCCAGGGGAAGAGCTTCAACGCGTACAACACTGACTTCTCGATGTGGCAGCAGTTTTGGACCGACCAGTACGGACGCGTCACGGAGTACCGCGAGAGTGAGCGGACGAAGGAAGGTGGGCTCCGCTTCCTGGCGCATCAGCGATCTGGGGCCGCTGCGTCGTTGATCCGCATGACATTCACGCCAATCGATGAGAGGACGGTCCGCCAATTCGGCGAGACATCAACAGACGGCGGTAAAAGGTGGGCGACGAGCTTTGACCTGTACTACCACCGAAAGCAGTGACTGACAAACTACTCTCGACGCTTTTTTCGATCGCCCCACCAGATCGCGACGACCATCCAGGCGCTCACTGCGCCGGCGACGATGAAGCCCCACGTGCCGAGGGTCTTTCGCGTCGTGATGAGCATCGCGCTCGCGATGATGATTGCCGCCAGCACCAAACCGGAGAAGACGCGGTTCGCGACCTTTTGCAGGCCGTTGAGCAGGACCGTCAACTGCGGTATGTCGATCCGCGTCGCGAAGTCGCCGGATGACAGCCGCTGCGTCACGATATCGAGACGGTGCGGCAATGCCGTCAGGAGGTCGCCGCTCTGCATAACGAGTTGCAGCAGCTTGCGGGGGTTCAGCTCGCGACGCGCTTTGTCGGCGGCGATCTGATTGCCGTACTCGCGAATCGTGGCGATGGGGCTGTACGTCGGCTCGACCGCGCGCGCCACGGAGTCGAGGTTGAACAGCGCCTTCGCGAGCAAGGTCAGCTCGGCGGGAAGACGCAACCCGCGCTGGTATGAGATATTGATCAATTCATACAGGACCGCGCCCGCTTCGAGCTCGCCGACGACGAGGTCGTAGTTGCGCGCCAACAACGACGCGACGTCGCGGATGTAATTCACCCGATTGAATTCGGGAAGCTCGTCGCCGATCTCGACGAGCGTCGCCGCCGCGTCGTCGCCCCGATTGTCCGCGAGGTCCATCAAGAGGCGGATGATCTGGTCGCGTAAGGCACTCGAGAGGCGCGCCGTCATCCCGAAGTCGATGAGCGACAGCCTCACATCGATATCGGTCGGCTGCGGGGCGGCGTTCTGTTGTGCCTGGACCTCCATGCGGGCGAGCGGCGTCGCCGCCGGACGCGACACGCGGCGGCGGTCGATCGCCTTGGCCTCCGACGGCGTCATCGGATTTTCGGCGTCGGCAAGAACGACGAATACGTTGCCGGGGTGCGGGTCGGCGTGGAAATGCCCATCAATCGTGATCTGCTTCAGGTACGCTCGCGTCAGCTCTTCGGCGACCGGATGGAAGTCATGCTCGATGCGCGTCAGCGGTGAGATTTCGCTAATCTTCACGCCCTTGATGCGCTCCGTCGTCAAGATCTTGTGCGTCGTGTAGCCTTCGATCACACGCGGTATCAGGATGCGTGGGAATTCGGCGAGCGACCGGCGGAACGACGCGGCGTTGCGCGCCTCGACGCGATAATCCAGCTCGTCGGCCAGCGCTCGCTCGAGCTGATGGATGATGCCGACCAAGTCGATGCGGGCGCCCGCCTCCGTATGCGCCGCGAGGAAGGCAGCGAACTCGCGAAAGTACTCGATGTCGCCGGCGAGCTGTTCGCGAATGTTCGGTCGCTGGACCTTGACGACGACGGCGCGTCCGTCACGCAGCGTGGCCCCATGCACCTGACCGAGGCTGGCGGTGCCGATCGGCTCGTCCTCGAATTCCTCGAACAACTTGCTGATCCGGGCGCCGAGCTCCTCTTCGATCGTCGCGCGGACGTCCTCGAGGGGAATAGGACCGACATCGTCCTGGAGCTTTTCGAGCTCCTCGATGTAGTTCGCCGGCAGCAGGTCGGGTCGCGTCGACAGTACCTGGCCAAGCTTGACGTACGCCGGCCCGAGTTCGACGAGCCGTTTACGAAATGCCGCGGCCTTCTCCGCGGACGGTCCGCCATCGTCGCCGCTCTCGGGATCCGGGGCGATGCCTTTCAAGCCCTGCTGCTTCGCGAAATCCGCGAGGCCGTAGCGCGTGAAGAGTCCGACCGTAGCGGCAAGCTTCGGTAGGTACTTCGGTTCGAGGATCATCGAGCCCGTCCAAAGCACGGAACATGCCGCGTAGCGCGTTGAGCGTTGAGCGTATAGCGTGAAGCGTGTCCGCGGACGTTCACGCTCCACGCTCCACGCTCAACGCATGTCGGGTCCCGTCAACATCACGCACGTTCCAAAACCGTGGGGGCATGAGACGATCTGGGCGCGCACCGACACGTACGTCGGTAAGATCCTGCACATCAAAGCCGGTCAGGCGCTCTCGGTGCAGTACCATAACGTGAAAGACGAGACGGTCTATTTGCTCGCCGGCGACATCATCTATCGGGTGTGGCAACACGGACGCGACGGCAAGCCGACGGATATCGGACTCAAGCTCGGCCAAGCGTACCGCATAACGCCGCATACGATCCATCAAATGGAGGCTCACCGATCGATACGGACGGGAGGGAACCAGCGCGCCATGAAGGTGATCATTCCGCTCGCGGGGAAGGGTACGCGGCTCCGGCCTCATACACACATAACTCCGAAGCCGATGCTGAAGATCGCCGGCAAGCCGGTGATCGATTACGTGATGGAGGACCTGCAGGCGCTCGGCAACGTCGACCAGGTCATTTACATCACGGGTCATCTCAAAGAAAAGGTCGAGGAGTACGCACGAGCGAAGTACCCATTTCCTAGCGTATTCGTCGAACAGAAAACGCAGCGCGGTACGGCCGACGCGGTCGCACTAGCCCGTCCGTATATCGACGAGCCAGTCATGATCATCTTCGTCGATACGATCTTCGATGCCGATTTCTCGGTCGTGAAGCGGACCGAGGCCGACGGAATCATCTGGGTAAAGGAGGTCGAGGATTATCAACGGTTCGGCGTCGTCGTCACCGACCGCGATGGCCACATGACGAAGATCGTCGAGAAGCCGTCGACGCCGATCTCGAAGCGCGCGAACATCGGGTTGTACTATGTGAAGAACTGGAAGCAAATGCTCGATGGTATCGATTGGGTGCTGACGCAGCCGCCGAACAAAGGTGAGTATTATCTCACCGATGCTTTTCAGTACATGATCGATCACGGGGCGAAGATCAAAGTGATCGACGTCGAAGGCTGGTACGACGCGGGCAAGCTCGACACACTGCTCGAGACCAATCGCACCATTCTCGAAAAGCGAAAGGCGGCGCGGCGGCCAAAATCGGTACCGAAGGGAGTCACGCTCGTCGATCCCGTGTACATCGAGGAGGGCGTCACACTCAAGTCGTCGACGATCGGGCCGAATGTGTCCGTGAGCGCCGGGAGCACGATAGAGGACTCGCAGCTCCGGGACACGATCGTCGGCGCGAAGTCGCAAGTTCGCCATTCGGCGCTCACGAACTCGATGGTCGGAGACGAGGCGATCGTCGAGGGAATCCGGGGCGAATTGACGATCTCCGATCACTCTGAAGTGAGGGGCCGGGGCTGATCGTCGTCGACGCGTTCACGAAACTCTACGGCGACCTCGTCGCGGTCGAGAACCTCTCCTTCGGCGTGAACTCGGGCGAGGTGCTCGGTCTCGTCGGACCTAACGGGGCGGGCAAAACGACGACGCTGCGCGCCATCGCCGGCATCATCGCGCCGACGCGCGGCACCATCGCGATTGCTGGACATCAACTCGCATCGGAGCCCGTGGCCGCGAAGCAGCAGCTCGCGTTTATCCCCGACGAGCCGCAATTGTTCGAGTACCTAACGGTCGAAGAGCATCTTCGCTTTGTCGGGCGCTTGTATGGCGTGGCCGACGCGCCGGCGCGAATTCCACCGCTGCTGGCCGAGCTGGAACTCTCCGAGAAGCATCGCGCGCTGCCAACGGAGCTGTCGCGGGGCATGCGCCAGAAGCTCGCCATTGCGTGCGGACTGCTACACGAGCCGGCCGCGCTCATCCTCGACGAGCCGCTCACCGGACTCGACCCGGCAGGCATGCGTCGCATGCGCGAGACAATCGCGGCCCGGGCTCGCGGCGGCGCGGCGGTGATTCTGAGCTCGCACCTGCTCCACCTCGTCGAGGAGTTGTGTACGAAGCTCCTCGTCATTCACCACGGCCGAACGATCGCCTATGGCGCGTTCGATGAAATCGTCGCCGAGCGTCCTCAGCTCGCGGGGCGCGGGTTGGAGGAAGTGTTTCTGGCGCTCACGAGCGACCTGGATCCAACGTCGCGGCAACCGTGATCGACGCCCTCCTTTTTCTCACCCGGTCGACGATTCGCAACCGGCTCCTCTTCCAGGCCAGGCGACTCCGCCATCCTCGTTATGCGCTCGCGCTCGTCTTGGGCGCCGCGTATTTCTGGCTCATTCTGCTCCGTCCGGCGGTTCAGCCCTCGCGAGCACCGACGTCGGTCTGGATGGGCGCGGAATTGGTCGCCTCCGTGGGGATCTTGCTCCTCCTCCTCGGCGGCTGGGTGTTTTCCGGAGAGCCGATGGCTCTCGCGTTCAGTGCCCCGGAGGTGCAGTTCCTCTTTCCCGCGCCGCTGACGAGGCGTGGTCTCATATCGTACAAGCTGTTTCGCGCGCAGCTGATCATCCTCTTCAACGCCGTGATCTGGGTCTTCGTGCTGCGCCGATCCGGCTCCGTGTTGGCGGCACCGCTCAGGTTCCTCGGCACGTGGATGCTCTTCACCAACCTCAGCCTCCACCGGCTGGGGGCAGCGCTCGTGCGAACGTCGCTGCTGGAGCACGGGCGCGCGGGCGTGCGACGGCACCTTCCCGCGATTGTCCTCGGTGGCGCTTGCCTCGTTGCCATGGCCTTCATTCTCCGCGCGGCGGTGCCCGCGATTCGCGCCGCCGGCGCGGGCGGCGAAATCCTCCAAGCGGTGTCGAATGCCGCCAATCTGCCGGCCGCTCGCGCGCTGCTCTTTTTGCCGCGCGTCATCGTCGGCCCGTCATTCGCGCAGACGTCCTCGGAATGGCTTCGGGCGGCAGGTGCCGCGCTCGTTATGCTCCTCGCGCAGGTGGTCTGGGTGATTCGAAGCGACGTCGCGTTCGAGGAGGCGGCGGTACAAGCCTCCGCTGAGCGGGCGCGACGGATGGACGCATGGCGGCGACGTTCGGCGCGGCCCCGCTCGAGCACACGGAAGAAGGTCAAGCGAACGCTCGCCCTCGCGCCAACTGGACCTCCCGCGTTGGCGATCGTTTGGAAGAACACATTGTTGCTGATGCGCACGGGCCGCGTCGGCTCGATCGTGGGACTCGCCGTCATGGCAGTTGTGCTGTCGCTGCCTTCGATCGATTCGGTGGGCTTCAACCACCGATTCGTCGCCGTCTGGGCGCTGGCGATGATCGGCCTGCTGATCGTGCTCGGCTCGCGCGTGCTCCAGAACGATTTCCGCCAGGATGCCGATCACCTTGCCACTCTAAAGACGCTTCCGCTCGCCGGCGCGCGGCTCGTCGGCGCGGAGGTGGTTTCATCGGCGCTGCCGATCTCGGCGATGCAGCTCGTGCTGATGTTCGTCGCGTACGTCGCAACGTTAGGCGACGCGGATCTACCGGTCAATCTCGGGACGCGAACGTCGCTCTTGTTCATGTCGCCACTGGTGCTCTCGAGCGTGAACGTGACGACGGTGACGATTCAAAACGGCGCCGCGCTGCTCTTTCCCGGCTGGATCCGGGCAACGCCGGTCGTGGGCGGCGGCATCGAAGCGATGGGGCAGGGCATCCTGGCCACGGGCATGCTGTTGCTCACCTTCCTCGTCGCCCTGCTTCCGGCTGCCGCCGCATTCGCGGCGGTGTGGTGGCTGCTGTCCGGGGTGCCGAATGTGTGGATCGTCGCGCTCACGATCGCGGCCGCCGTGCTTCTCATCGAGACGTGGTGGGGGATCCGCGGGCTAGGGCGAAGGTTCGAACGTCTCGAGCCCGGCGCCTGATGGAGATGCGTCGTTAGGCGCTGAGTCTGGCTTTTTCGGCTCCTCCTCAGACTAGGACGGCGCAAGGCGCGCCCTTACGTGACTATCTACGCAACTCCTGAAACACGTTGATCCCCGCTCCGATGAGCAAGGACACCGTGCCGTTGATGAACGCCGTGCGCGTGCGGTCACTGGTCGCCGGACGCCACGATGCTTGCGCAAAACTCCCCGCATAGGCGCCAGCGATGCGCGGAACGGCCACCGGGTGACTGCCGTTAGGCATCGGATCCGTGACCGAGGCCGCAAGTGCCCACCGGAGCCGGTTGCCGATGCCTCGGCAGTGGCAGGGCGCGTAGTCGAGCGGCCGTTTGAGCAGGGCGGCCAGCGCCTCGGTGGCTCCCTCCTGGATCAGAAACTCGCCGACATCCGAGGCCGCGCGCCGGCGATATCCCTCGACGCCTTTGCCCCATTTCGGCGGATCGTTGCGCAGCTGGTCGACTTCGCCCCACGCCAAGCCGAGGACTGTCCCGTAAACCATATCGCGACCGAACCGCGCCAATCGCGTCGACGAATCTCGACCGACGCGCACCTGCGATTGTGCGCGACAGGCTACTGTCGCGACGAGCAGCGTCACGAATCCCGCCTGCGCCAGCAGAAGGCACCAAACCGGCCGGCGACCTTCGAGGCGATTGTCGCGACCGCTCGATGCCTTCGTCATTCAGTCCGCGATCGCGTACCCGGAAAGGTGGCCCGTCGCGAACGTGATGTGACGAGACAGCTTGTCGTCGACAACACCTCCCATCTCCTCGAGCAACTCGTGGGTAGCGGGATCGATGTGCCAAACGTGCAGAATTTCCGAATCGATGTTGTTCCGGTTGCAGCGCGAATAATCGATCGTGATCGATACAGGCTGCTGAAACTGCAACGGGAATGGAATACCCGTGAGGACGTCGACTGCCGAGACGTCGATCTCCATATACGTCGACGCGGGGACTGTCAAATGAATGAGCGTCGGTCCGAGCACGGCTCCCGCGGGCACCGAGATGCTCGTCGCGCCTAGCTGCACCAAGCCGCCGAGCAGGTTGACGGTCCCAAACGTGTCCGCCGTTTGATCGGTCGGACATTCGAGCAAATTGGTTCCCGGGTTCTTGGTTTCTGACGACGTCGGCTTGGGAGCCGTGGCACGCGGCTCGCCGCATGAGAGCGCGAGCAGCAATGTCGCGACCATCGTTCCGGCACTTCCAAAGCGACGTACCTGGATTCCGAACATCGCGTCTCACCTGACCTATTGAAGGGGATAAACGCCCGCAAGGCTGGATCGCGAGCGCCCCTCCCAAAGGGTGCAACCGACGTGCCTGACACCAACGAATTGATCGACGAAGGCGTTGCCGCGGAAAAACTTGGCATGCTCGACCGCGCTGAGTCCTGTTACTCGCTTGCCGCCGCGAGTGAGCAGGCGGACGTGCGCGCCCGAGCCCTCACGAAGCTCGCCGGCGTGCATCGTTCACGCGCGGAGTGGGATACCGCGCTCGAGCTCGCGCGCCGGGCTCAGCATGTGGCGCGGGACAGCGACCAACGAGCAATCCTCGACGAGGCGATCGTCGCCGAGGCGACCGTCCTGATGGCCCGAGGGGAGTTCGAGGCCGCAACCGCTGTATTCGAGTCACTTCTGGCCTCAGCATCAGATCCACGACTGCGCGGTGTCGTCCTTCAGAACCTCGGCTCTATCCTCGCTCAAAAGGGACAGCTCGGCGCGGCGGAGCGCTCCTTCTCCGAGTCCTATGGCTTCTTTCGACAGGCTGGGTACCGCCGCGGTGAAGCCATTGCGCTCAATAACTACGGTCGCGTCGCACTAGATCGACGCAACCTCGATCTGGCCGAACGATCGCTGGAGGATGCCCTCCTCGTCGCAAGAGAGGTCGAGGACAGTGACCTGATTGCGCTCACCACGCTGAATCTTGCCGAAGCGCTTCTACAGCGGGGCGCGAACAAACGTGCCCGCGATCTGGCCAGCGCGGCCTTTGGCCATTTTGGATCGTGCGGGAATCGATGGCGCGAGGTCGAGTGTCTGCGCCTGCTCGGAGCATTGCACGAGCGCGAGGACTGCCCGCAGGACGCGGAGCGCTGCTACGAGCGAGCGCTTGCGCTTGCCGAACAGATCGATGCCCGCGGCGAGATCTCGTCGCTGCGAGACGCACTCCGCCGGGTGCGCGGGCCCCAGCGCGAGAAGCGATGAGTGTCCATGAAACGGCGATCGTTTCAGCCCGGCGTCTCGCGTGCCGCGGCGAGGAACTCGCGCAGCGCCTCACCATCGCAATTGGGCCAGCACGGGGGCACCTCGTCGAGTGCTCGCTGCTCGGTCGGAGCGAGAAACGATGGTCGCGAGAACACCAGTGACCGGCCGCCCGGTTGCCCACCAGGCAGGCGTACGTCGACGGTCCAGACCTCTCCGCCGTGGTCGAGAAACACAAGACCAAATGCCATGGATGTCGGTAGTCGACCCGTGAACTTAGCACAAGCCGTGCGCCTTCGTTCGTGTGGCGCATAGGATGCGTAGAGAGGGATCATGAATGAGGTAACGTCACAAACGGATGTACAAAGTCACGAACGTTCAGCCACTCAGGCCGCGCGTAGCCGGGTGGTGGCAGCGCTTGCGCACCTCGAGCACGGACAGCGTGATGCGATGGAGGAGCTCCGCACGGAGCTCTGCTTGTACGTTGGGCACCTGCGGCGCGACGGGCTGTCTCGTGAGGCGGCGCTCGCGGACATCCGATCGCTCATCGCGCAGCCGGCGACGCCGGAGGGCGCCATCGCACTTACATCGGTCGTCCGTGATGCCTTGGCGGAGCTCACACTGCAATGGTGCGAGGCGGAGTACGCACGCCTCGCGAGCGATCGAGAAGGCTGACGGTCTGGAGGGAGCTCAGTCCTCCATTTCAGCGGCGCCGAAAACGATCGTCAGCGCCCGCGAGACACCACGTGACCCGTCAGTGTTGTCGAACCACTCGCTCTGGGTGTGTGCGTCCCCGCCGCGCCCGCCGGCACCGATGGCGATCGCCGGAATGCCGCGCGCGATCGGTATGTTCGCATCGGTTGATGCCGTCGCGACATCAGGCTCCCGGCCGACGAGCCGCGTTGCCGCCAACGCGTGCCTTACGAGTGGATGCTCAACGGACGTCTCGCCGCACGGGCGCGTGCCGATCGGCTGAATGGCCATTGACAAGGCGCGCGTGCCGAAGGCCCGGCGATTGTTCTCTTCTTCGCATGCGGCGCGCGAGGCGAGCAGGATTTCCCGCTCGTAGCGATCGAGCATGTCGCCCGACGTCGATCGGAGATCGATCTCCAGCCACGCGTGGTCGGGAATCGAGTTGACCGAGATGCCGCCGCCGATACGGCCCACTGATAGCGTCGTCCGCGGCTCGAGCGGAAGCCGAAGTGCCGCCAGACGCGCCGCCGCGCCGGCCGCGGCGTGTACCGCGTTAGGCGATCCAAACGCCGCCCAACTGTGGCCGCCGGTCCCGACGAAGCTCACGCGAAAGCGACGGCTTCCTAGCGCGCGAGTGACGACGCGCTCATCACCCGCGCCATCGAGTGCGATCGTTGCCGCGGCGTC
>WNGI01005358.1_pt1 | contig 11538 bp, 13 predicted proteins | sample 5400621 | NCBI WGS metagenome assembly WNGI01 (sample SAMN13153374, study PRJNA577476) | soil metagenome | isolation source: 20 cm soil or saprolite under Garry oak tree replicate 1 | place: USA:California | collected 2016-06-15
GAGTCACTGCCGTTCGATATCGGTCAGGCCGACTTCCTCACCAAGCCGATCGACCGGCAGCAGCTGCTCCAGATGATGGTCAAATTCGACCTGCTGGCCGACGGCAAGAAGGGCAAGAAGACGCCGTCGTCGATTCTGATCGTGGACGACGACCCGCAGAACATCCGGCTGGTCAAGGCCATGCTGAAGCCGTTCAACATGGAGATCATGGTCGCCGACGGCGGCAAGGCGGGCCTGGAGCTGGCGCTCAAGAAGAAGCCCGACATGATCATCCTCGACCTGATGATGCCCGACGTCGACGGCTTCGAAGTCGTCTCCAAGTTGCGCGAGGACCCCGCCGCCAGCCAGATCCCCATCCTTATCTATACGGCGAAAAACATCAGCAGCGAAGATCGGGAGCGTCTGCAGGGCAATATCCAGTCGATCATCCAGAAGGGGGACTTCGGCAAGGACCGCTTCCTGGAGATGATCAACAACCTTCAAACCACCCAGGCCGCTTAGGACGCGGGGGCTCGCATGACTGCCCTCGACCGCCAGTTCGTCCGGCTCCGCTTCGGCGCGCTCGCCATCCCCATCGGCCTGCTCTTCTGGCTCGATTCGGCCTCGGTGCCGATCACCATCCTGCTTGCCGGCTTGCTGGCGGCCTACAACGGGGTGGCGGCACTTGCCATTCAGAAGAAGTCCGTTCCACGCTTCACCCGGCCGATGGCCGTCTTGCTGCTGGTCCTGGATCACCTGGTCGTCAGCGGCTGGATCCTTCTGTTCGCGACGCCGTCGTCGAGCCTTCCCTACCTGCTCTACGCGCTGGTCGCCGCCGAAGCCGTCTTCCGCTTCGACCTCTGGGGCGGGATCGGGACCAGCCTCTTCTTCACGGTCGGCATCATCCTCTTCCAGACCAGCGATCTGGGCCTGGCCATCTCGGTGCGGGACTCGATCCTGCGGGCGATCCCGACGGTTGCCGTCATCACCGGCCTGGGCGCCGCGGTGCGGGCGATGAATACCGAGATTCGTGGGACGCGACGGCGGCTCGACCAGACCGAGCAGCTGCGCAACGTGCTGGGCGAGCTGGTCGGCCAGCTCGACGTCTCGCGCATGCTCTATACGGTCATCCGTTGCGGACTCGAAATTCTGCAAATGGACTCGGGGGCGATCGTTCTACTCGACGAGGACCGCGGGGTCTTTACGCTTCGTGCGGCGGTTCATCTCCCGGAAGCGATCGAAGGCACGGCGATCTCAGCGGGCGACGGGATCGTGGGACGCGTGGTCCGGGAGCGGGGCTTCGTAACGCTGGACCAGTCGCCGCTCTTCGACCTGCCGGCGCTCAATAACGCCGGCTACTCCTGGGTCTTTGGGACGCCGGTGCTGCTCGAAGGCAAGGTCTCCGGGGTGTTGCATCTGCAGACGCGTGAAAGTGAGCGGCGTCTCACCCACTGGGAGAAGGAGGCGCTGGAGGTCCTCGCCCAGCAATTGGCGGTAGCGCTGCGCAACGTGCGCCTCTTCGAGGAAACAGAAAAGCGCGCCCGCCGCCTGGAGCTACTCAACCGATCGATCGACCAGATGAACCAGAAGCTGTTCGAGCCGGAGCTGCTCGATATCATGGCCACCGCGCTGACCGGGAACCTCGGGTTCGCGGCAGCCCAGATCTGGCTACTGGAGCAGAGCGACGGCGCGCTCTGGCGGCGGGCCGGTCATCACACGACGCGCAACGCGCCGCCGGTTCCCGGACGGGTGGAGCGCGGCATGGGGGAGATCGGCCAGGTCGCCGAGCTGCGTGTGCCGATCGTCACTAACGACCCGGCCAACCACCGCCAGCTCTCGCTCAATCCCTGGATGTCGGAAGAAGGCATCCACGCCTTCGCCGGCTTCCCCATGGTGGTCGGTGAGCAGTTGCTGGGCGTGCTCGCCATCTACCACCGCCGCCCGCTGGATCGCAACACCATCGAGCTCCTCACGCTCTTTGCGCAGCACGCCGCGACCGCCATCCAGGAGGCGCACCTCTTCCACCTCGCGACCGAGCAGACGGCGCGACTGGGGGCGGTCAACGCCGAACTGGAACGCGCCAACCAGCACAAGGCGGAGTTCCTGGCGAACATGAGCCACGAGCTGCGCACCCCGTTGAACTCGATCCTGGGCTTCTCCCAGCTGCTGCTCGAGGGCGACGGCGGCATCCTGACCCGCGACCAGCGCCAGGACGTGGACATCATCGCCCAGAACGGACAGCACCTGCTGGTGCTCATCAACGACCTCCTGGATATCTCCAAGCTCGAGGCGGGAAAAGCGCAGCTCCACCGCGGCGAGGTCGAGGTCGAGCCGCTGATCTCGGAGTGCGTCGAGAGCGTCAGCTCGCTGGCCAAGAACAAGAAGCTCGAACTGAGCGCTACCGTCTCCACAGAGGTCGGCCGCGTCTTTGCGGATGGCCCCAAGCTCAAGCAGGTCCTCTTGAACTTGCTGGGCAACGCCATCAAGTTCACCGAGGCGGGCAGCGTGCGGGTCACGGCAGAACGCCAGGGCGCGGAGCTGTTGATCAGCGTCCGCGATACCGGCATCGGTGTCCCGCCGGACGACGCCGAGCGCATCTTCGAGAGCTTTCAGCAGGGTCAGAGCGGGATCAGCGGCAAGTACCAGGGCACCGGGTTGGGCCTGGCGATCTCCCGCCGGCTGGTGGAGATGCACGGCGGCCGGATCTGGGTAAAGAGCACGCCCGGCCAGGGCAGCACGTTTACCTTCACCATCCCCCAGCGGGCCGTTCCCGAAGTCATCGACCTCACGACCGCAGCCTGAGCATCCCCGGTGTTGGAGAAACCATCGAGCGGCTCCGGCCGTTGTCGTACTTGTCAGGCATGAGGCGTCTCCCGCTGCAATTGCTCGTACGCGCCATCGTCTTCTGCGTCCTTGCCGGCTGCGGACCGGGCGTGAACCCCGGCAACCTTGGTCCGCATGAACTGGTCGTTGCGTATTACGCGAGCCTCCAGAAGGGCGACACGAGTGCCGCCCGGGCCGACCTCGCCCCATCGTTCGCGGCCCTTCAGGACTCTTCCGTTGACGCCGACTCCAGCAACCTGCAGAGCCTTAGCAGCGTGGTCGTTGGAGAGGATCAGCCTACTGGCACGGCTGGCACGGCATTCCAGAACTACGCCGAGCTGAGGGAGATGGCGGTGAGCTTCGATGCCCTTTACAAGCAAGAGATCACGAGCCACAACGGACGCCAGACTCGCTTTGTCATCGTGGGCCGGCCGACACTGCAATCATCGTGGCGGATCGTCTCGATTGGCACTGGCCCCTAACGGCGGTTACCCGAGCAATCCGCTGATGAGCGCGATGGCGACGAGCACCATCACGCCGGCCGCGGCGAACTGCAGGGGCCGCTCCGGAATCCAGGCACCCAGACGATTGCCGAGGGCGACGGCAATCGCGGAGACGCCCCAGAGGGCCAGGGTCGAGGCGACAAAGACGACGACGGGCTGCTGATAGCGGGCCTGGAGCGCCGCCGTCGCGAGCTGGGTGAGGTCGCCCCACTCCGCGACGAATACCACGGTGAAAGCGGTCATGAACGGTCGGCGGTGTCGAACCTCTTCCTGCTCGACCGCCCGCTGCTCATCGGCTTCGTCCTTGCGGATGTTGCGGCGAACCAGGAGCGCGGCCATCCCGAGGAAGAGAATCCCTGCCCCGATGCGAATCGGTTCGCGCGGAAGCAGGCTCAAGAGTGAGCCGGCCGCGACCGCGACAGCGCTCTGAATGACGAACGCGGCCGCCGCACCGAGAAAGACGGGCAGAGGCCGATGGCGCGTCGCCAGTAGCAGGGCGGCCAGCGCCGTCTTGTCGGGCAGCTCGAGCAGGAAGATGACGGTGAAGACCGTGAACCCGAGACCCAGCGCGTGCGTCACTGGGGAGGAAGTCTAAGCGCGGACCGCGTCGTCGCTCAGTGGAGCCAGAGCGGGAAGGAGAGGACGAAGACCAGCAGGCCGAGGCCGAGGGTGCGGAGGCTCATCCTGCCAGCGCCATCGGTTCTTGCCCGGCGGGGTAGTTGACCTTGGCGCTGAAGCGATATCCAACACCACGCTTGGTCTGGATGTAAACCGGTTTGCTGGGATTGGCTTCGATCTTGCTGCGCAGCCGCGAGATGTGAACGCGCAGCCCTTCCTCATAGGCTTCCTCATCGCCGGCCCAGGCCTTGGCGAGCAGGGTTTCGTTGGTGACGACCCGCCCGGCATTCCGGACCAGGAGAAAGAGCAGCTTAGACTCGGTCGGCGTGAGGGTCACCTGCTGGCCCTTTACGCGCGCCCAGTGCTGCACGAAGTTGATCTGGAGCTCCTGGTCGATGACGACCTCGGGCTGCTCCACGCCGGCGGACTCACCGTAACGGCGCAGCACCCGCTGCACGCGCGCGACCAGCTCTTCCTTTTCGAATGGCTTGACGATGTAGTCCTCGGCGTACATCTGCAGGCCTTCGACCTTGCTCTCGATGGCTGCGACGGCGCTGAGGATGACGATGGGGACGTCGAGGTGGCTCTTGATGCGGCGGCAGAGTTCGAAGCCATCCATTTCCGGCATCATCAGGTCGACGACGACCAGATGCGGGATGCCCTCGTGCAGCTTGCGCAGTGCTTCGGGGCCACTCCCGGCGGTCATGACCTCGTAGCCCGCGTGCTCGAGGATCCGCTTGAGGATCTCGCGCGCCATGGCATCATCGTCGACGATCAGAATCCGGTAGCGGTTGACGATATTTAACCCCTCTCTTCCGGCCGCCATCGCTCGTCGCGCTGCGGACCGGCCGCCATGGATTTGGACCTGCGGTTGCTGGCTCAGGTCCGACTGGAGAGCCGGCAAAGATATATGGCCCTCGTCATTCATTTCCTTACGATTCCTCTTTACGATGTGATGACTCTTGTCGCGTCAGGGTCACATCACCCCCGGCGTGGCTGGGACTTGGTCCCACCATAAAGAGGCAGGATTACAGCGCTTGTTACAGGCTCGTGGCTGTTAAAATCGCATCGCCCTCGCCCGGGTGGTGGAATTGGTAGACACGCAGCTTTGAGGGGGCTGTGAGCGCAAGCTTGTAAGGGTTCAACTCCCTTCCCGGGCAGAGCCTCAACCAGCGTGAGCCTCAGCACCCTGTACCTGCGCTTACGGTATCCGCGCCACGTCTTCGGGCCCGGCTTTGCCGGCCCGTGGCGGCTACGTATCCGAGGCCGCGGCCGGGTTACCTTCGGTCGTGACGTCCTGGTGCGCAACGCCTCCGGCCGCACCGCCCTGCTCACCTTTGGCCGCGAAGCGCGCATCGACATTGGCGATCGCGTGGAGATCGACGGCGCGGGTCTGATGTCGGCCAGCGCCATCGTGGTAGGCGACGACGCCATCCTCGGTCCGTGTTTGCTGGTGGATACCGACTTTCACGCCATTGGGCGGGAGCGCCGCCGGGACGGCGAGCCGGTGACGCGGCGCCCCATCCGCATTGGGCGCAACACCTGGATCCAGGGCAAGTCCACCATTCTCAAGGGCGTGTCGGTGGGGGAGGGGGCGGTAGTCCGCTGGGGGGCGCTGGTGGCCGGCGACGTCGCGGCAGGCGCCGTCGTGATGGGAAACCCGGCGGTGGCGGTGACGCAGCCCTAAGGGTTGACGACTGCGCCGGCGATGTTGCAGTAGGTGTTTCTGACCTGGTTGCCCAGCACGATCAAGGTCACCAGGATGACGCACACCACCAGGACCATGATCAAGGAGTATTCGATCAAGGCCTGGCCGTTCTCACGGTCCTGCCAGCCCAGTCGGATCCCGATCCACGTCGCGAGCCGAGAAAATAGCGGTGTGATGTCCATGGTGATTGGTGCCCGTAGCCCGAGTATGAGTCCATAACGCAACGACCCCATGCTTTCAGACGGGTCGTGGCGCGATCGTTTCTACTTCGTGATGGTCGCGTCGGGCGCGTTGCCGGCGCAGCCGAGTACGAGATCGCGCTATCGGGCGCTCGAGCGCTGGACGAGGTAGGTGACGACCGCCAGGTATTCCTCAGAATCGGCGGACCCCACCCAGCGGGTTTCGTCGGTGGTCCGCCCGAAGAGGGCGAAGAGCTCGCTCAGCGTCAGCTTCTCGGACATCTTGATACCTAACCAGTACTTAACTTAACAGAGATACTATCACAAGAGCCGGGCGCGCGGCCAGCGTCAGCGGGCGTTGTTCCGCTGTACCAGGTAAAGGACGACGGCCAGGTATTCTTGCGAATCCGCCGAAGCCACCCAGCGCGTGTCCTCCGCATGGCGGCCGAAGAGGCTGAACACGTCCGACATGGTGAGTCGTTGTGGCTCTTCCAGCATGGTCCCGGGGAGGCCCCGATGAGGGTGAAACGAGCCGCCGCGCGGGATCCTTTCACGCTGCGTGAAAAAACCGCCACAAATCGGCCGCAGTCCGACGACAGCGAGGTGGGTCGAACTCGATGCCGCTGGGTAGAATTTCTGAGCGCATGCTCTTCTGGAACTGGCCCTACCTTCTCTACGTCGCCCTCCCCGTCATGGCGCTGGGCTTCATTGCCAGCAGCTGGGTCAAGCAGACCTACCAGCGCTATTCCCACGTTCGCAACGCGAGTGGCCTCGCCGGCGTCGACGTGGCGCGGCGAATCCTCGCCGGAGCCGGCCTCAGCGATATCACGGTCCAGGTGATCGACGGCGAGTTGAGCGATAACTACGACCCCCGCAACAAGACCCTGAATCTCTCGCGGGCGGTCGCCGGCGGCACGTCAGTCGCGGCCGAGGCGGTGGTCGCCCACGAAATCGGTCACGCCCTGCAGGATCACCAGGGCTTTTTCGCGATGCGGGTTCGGTCGGGCCTGGTACCGGCCGCCAACCTGGGGTCGCAGGCCGGTCCCCTGATCGTGATCGCCGGTCTCTTCCTCTCTATCTTTACGGGCAGCAGGTTCGGCTTCTACGTTGCCCTCGCCGGATTGTTCCTCTTCGCGGGCGTCGTCCTCTTCCAACTCGTGACGACCCCGGTCGAGCTGGACGCAAGCCGCCGGGCGCTGCGCCTGCTCGCCGAAAATGGTGTGATCGTTCCCGAGGAACAGGAGGGCGCGCGACGGATGCTGCGCGCCGCCGCCTTCACCTACTGGGTCGGCCTCTTCGCGGCCGTGCTGACCCTGCTGTATTACGCCTCGCTCGTGTTCGGAAATCGCCGTAGCGACTGAGCCCGCGCCCTTCGCCACCGCCGACCCGGCGGAGGTTCTCACCCGCTTAACCGCAGCCGGCGAGGCCCCCTACCGCGCCGACCAGGCGCGGCAATGGTTCTGGCAACGGCTGGTTGCGTCATTCGAGGCGATGCGAACCTTGCCGCCCTCGGCGCGACGCCGTCTGGCCGAGGCCTTCGCCTTCAGCACCGTCGCGCCGCAGTTGAAGCGCGCGGCGGATCGCGGGCAGACCGTCAAGTACCTGTTCAAGCTGGCCGACGCGAAAACCATCGAGACGGTGGTCATGCACTACGAGGCAACCGCCCGTTCGCGGGCGCGGACCACGATCTGCGTCAGCTCGCAGGTGGGATGCCCGATCGGATGCACTTTCTGCGCCACCGGTCAATCCGGCTTCGATCGAAACCTCAGCGAAGCGGAGATCGTCGATCAGTTTCTCGCGGCCAGCCGCGACCTCGGGGAGACGCAGCGTTCGCTAACGAACGTCGTCTTCATGGGAATGGGGGAGCCGCTCAACAACTACGCCGCCGTCGTGGGGGCGATTCGGCGCTGGGCGCGCCCGGACACCCTCAACTTCAGCCCGCGCCGGGTCACCGTGTCGACCATCGGCTTGGTGCCCTTCATCGAGCGGCTCAGTGCCGAGGGATTGCCGGTCAACCTGGCGATCTCACTGCACGCGCCCGACGATGCCTTGCGTAGCAGCATGATCCCGGTCAACCGCAAGTACCCGATCGCGGCGATCGTCGGCGCCGCGCGGGCTCACGCGGAACGAACCGGCCGGCGGACGAGCTACGAATACGTCTTGTTGCAGGGCGTCAACGACAGTCCCGAGCAGGCGCAACGCCTGGCAACCGTCGTGGGTCACCATCTCAGCCACATCAACCTCATCCCGATGAACCCGATCGATGGCAGCTCGCTGGCGCCACCATCGAAGTCGCGCGCCCACGCATTCCAGTCCGTTCTTCAGACCGCCGGCATCTCGACCACCATCCGTGCCACGCGGGGGCTCGACATCGACGCCGCCTGCGGCCAGCTGCGCGCCCGCCAACTGCAGACGGCGACGTCGCCGGCCTGATGCCCATTCGCGGCATCTTCTTCGACGCCGGTAACACTCTCGTCGTCGAGGAGCCGGGTAAACATCTCTGGGAGATGGCGATCAGGCCGATCCCGGATGCGCTCGAGGTGTTGACCGCGCTCAAGCCACACTACCGGCTGGGTGTCATCTCCAACACCGTCGGCTCGGGTGACGCTGAACTCGTAGAAGCACTGGAAAAAGCGGGAATCCGCCCCTTGATCGATGCGCTGGTCACGTCGCGAGACTTCGGCGTGGCGAAGCCGGATCCCGCGATCTACGCCGAGGGCGCCCGCCGTCTCGGTGTCCCGCTGGATGCGACTTTGATGGTCGGGGACCGCCTGGATACGGATGTTGTGGGGGCGCTGCGGGCCGGCATCCCGGCGGTTTGGCTTCGCCACGCGGGGGCAATCCCGATCCCGGGAATTGCGCCGACGCACGTCATCGATCGCCTGGCGGAGTTACCCGGATGGCTTGACGCGACCTATCCGCCGAAGGGAACGGCCTGATGCCGCGGATATACTCAACGAGTCCGATGAAGCGCCTCCTTGCGAGCCTGCTGACGATAGTGGCCCTGGCCGCCTGCGCCTCTCCGCTCGCGAAGGCGGAAACCCCGGAGCAGGCGCTCGGCGCCGCGGCGCAGCGCGCCGGCCAGCTGCACTCGGCGAAGTTCGACCTCACGGGCAACGTCAAGATGACGTTCCCGCCCCAGCTGGGCGCGATGTTCGGTCAGAGCGGCACCAGCGCGGGCTCACTCGCGCTCGACATGACCGGTACCGGTGAGGCCCAGTTTCCCGATCGCTACCACGCGACCATCAACGCCAAGCTGGCCGGCCTCTCGGTGTCAACTGAGGTGGTCGTCGCCAACGGCAAGGCCTACGTAAAGAACCCGATGACGGGCAAGTGGGAAAGCTCCGCACAGGGCGGCCTGAGCGGGCAGCTCAGTCAGCCGGACCCGCTTTCGTACGGACAGCTCCTCAGCAACGTGAAGTCGATCAAGGACCTGGGCGATACCACCCTGGCGGGCACCGCGGTGCATCACTACCAGCTGATTCCCGACAAGGACAAGCTGATCGCCAGCTTCGACAAGGCCGCCGTGAAGAACCCGCAGGCCAAAGCGGCCATCGAGCAGGTCTTGAACAGCGGCTCCATGACGGTCGAGGTGTGGTTTGGCAAGGACGACCACCTGGTTCGTCGCCTCGCTACGGACGCCGACTACACCGTGGATCTCAGCCAGTTGATGGGGGCGCTGGGCGCGCCGAGTAGCTCGAGCACCACGCTGCCGGCCGGATCGACGATCCACGCCACGGCGCACATCCAGGTCAACTATCACGACTTCGACGCACCGGTGACCATCACCATCCCGACCGTCTGAGGGGGTACTGACCCCGGAGGATGGCTTGACGTTTCATCAGCCCATTGCCGCCGAATGCCGTTGTCGACTCCTGTGCTCCTCGCTCGCGTATGACGTATACGCGCGCTCCGGTGCTCGTCGTCTCCTCGGCCTCGACGGCCTGGGCCGCGAACCGTCGTCGCCATCCCGGGGTCAGCACCCCTAGTGCTGGTCGCCCCGTCGCTGTTGTCGGCCGACTTCAGCCGGCTGGGTGAGGAGGTCGCCGCGCTCGAGCAGGCGGGTGCCGATTGGGTGCACTTCGATGTCATGGACGGGCACTTCGTGCCGCCCATCACCATCGGTCCACGCACCGTGGAGCATTGCCGGCGCTACGCCAAGATCCCCTTCGACGTCCACCTCATGATCGAGAACCCGGAGCGCGCCATCGAGGCCTTTCGCGATGCGAGCGCCACGACGCTCTCGGTGCACGTCGAGGCGACGCGGCACATTCACCGGGTGCTCGAGAGCATCCGCAAGGCCGGCCTGCGGGCCGGTGTATGCCTCAACCCCGGGAGTCCACTGGCACTCGTCGAACCGGTCCTCAAGAACGCCGACCTGCTGGTCGTGATGTGCGTCAACCCCGGCTGGGGCGGGCAGAAGTTCCTCGAAGGGAGCCCGGAGCGGATCACGGCGGCGCGCACCTTACGCGACCGGCTCAACCCCGAGCTCGACATCGAGGTGGACGGCGGCGTCAATGCGGAGACCGGGCCGCAGTCAGTCGCGAACGGTGCCACGGTTCTCGTCGCGGGGAGCTTTGTCTTCAGTCACCCGCAGGGCAAGAAGGCCGCGATCCAGGAATTGCGGTAAGGCGAGCCGCTACTCGCTCGTCGGCAGGTGCAAATACATCGACTGGATACCGACCCGTCCTGGGCCGGTGAAGCGGTTCCAGATCATGTTGCCACCGCCGCCGAAGATGCCCGTTTTGAGCCCGAACATCTGAACGTCCATGCGCACACTTTCGTCGCGGTAGACCCAGCCACCTGGTTCAATATCGATCTGCTCGTTCTGGGCCAGCTCCTTCTGGAAAACGTTGCCGTAGCCGTGCAGCCAGAGGACACCTTCCTGGTGGTTCGTGCTGAAGCGATCGACGAAGAACCCCGTCGAACCAAAGAGCATGTTGCTAACGCCCTTCACCCGGTTGAAGGTGTACTCCAGAGTGCTGGTCGCCGCCAGGAACTGGTGCTCACGAACGAGCACCGCGGTTCCAGGCATCAGGTGGAGTGGAAAAAGATGGCCCGCGCCGTCACGCGAGAAGGCGACCTCACCCGGACCCTGCGCTTCGGTGAGAAAGATCGGCATGCCGGCGACCATCCGCTTGAAGGCGCCTTTCATGGCGCGAATGCCGATATTGAGCGCTGGATCCTTCCAGAGCACCACGTGGTGCTCGAAGAACACCGGCACAGTCCCGTCGAGCCAGGTATGGAGCACCGGGACGAGCTCGCCGTCGATGCGGTATCTGATGCCAGGCGCCTGGCCGTCCTCGAGCTTCGTCGGGAGGAGCTGTGGCGGTTGCTGCAACTCAGTCGTCCGTCAAAACCGGCGACTGCCGGCGACGCAGGGGAGACTAAGCCGACTTGGCCTGGGTGCGGAGGCAGCGAGTGCAGACGAGGGCTTTCTGGGTGCGGCCGTCGATCGTCACCCGGGCTTTGTGCAAATTAGGCATGAAGCGGCGCTTCGTGTGCACCTTCGAGTGGCTCACGTTATGCCCGTATTGGGGGCCCTTTCCGCAGATCGCGCAGCGTTGTGCCATGGTGTTGGTTCTCTTCGGCGCCTCCCCGAACATCGCGTATGATTGAGGCGAAATCAGCGTCACATAGTAGCACACGATGGACTCAAAGACGAAGGCCCACCCGTCACGCGCCGGGAAGCCGCCGAGGACGCTGATCCAGGCCAGAGACCTCGGGC
>WNGI01005360.1_pt1 | contig 11538 bp, 12 predicted proteins | sample 5400621 | NCBI WGS metagenome assembly WNGI01 (sample SAMN13153374, study PRJNA577476) | soil metagenome | isolation source: 20 cm soil or saprolite under Garry oak tree replicate 1 | place: USA:California | collected 2016-06-15
TACAGGGCCAAATGCCGACGATCATTGGCGCGATTACGCGAAGATCCGAGGTTGGTCATACAAGCAGGCGCTTGAGTCCGCTGGCGCACAAAACGTTTTCCAGTTCGATAAGTCCCATCTGGATCGGACAGACGGCATGGTGCTATTGATGCCAGCAGGTAAGTCCGCCCACCTGGAGTTGGGATACACGATCGGCCGAGGGAAACCTGGGTACATCGTATTTCCTGAGGAACCGCCGACGGATCGATGGGAAGTTATGGTGCAGTTTGCAACACAGATTTTCTTTTCGCAGGACGAGTTTTTCAAATTCTTACAGGAGAACAAACAATGATAGAGGATAAGACAGCCCGTACGATTTCGTGTGACAACAAGACATGTGACAAGACTGTGACCTTCAATCCTGCTGTTCAGGAAGAGATCGCAGCCCTGCCCGACTGGTTGCGCACGTTCCGTGCCGTAAATCTCGGCAACGGCGCGAAGTTCACGTACTGCTCGGACGTGTGCGAAGTTGAAGGCACAACGACCGGCCAGCACAACGTGCCCGAACCGCCCAAGGTCGCCGGAGCCAATGCCGCCGACATGCAGCGCGCGATCACAGAAAAGAAGATCGCCGACGCCATGAAGACGCCGCCGGCCGAGCAAGAGAAGAAAGTTACGCTCTCGTAAGGAGGGTCGATGGAGGTCTTCGTTCACATCAAAGGGCATCTCCGGGTGCCAGCCAATGGTCTGACTTACAGGTCTCATAAATTTACCGTCAGGCAAGAGGACCCGGAGATCATTGCCAAGTTTATCAACGACGCTATGATGGAGATTTTGAACATCATGCGCGGAATGATATGCGTCAAAGATGAGAAGAAAACGACCAAAGGGATTGCGGGATTTAACAATCTTCAGTTCTTTCATATCGACCTTTTTTCTCATTTCGATATTGAGACTAGGGTGTTAAGTGCCGTAAAAACGCCGGAACCCGGCGAGGACGTGAGGGTCAATTGATCGACGCATTCGTACTAACCGGAGAGATCGAGCCCAAGGTAGCCAACAACTTTCTATCGTTGGCTGCCGGCGGCCTTATCACTGATCTTGTAATAAGTTCCCCCGGCGGGGACATCGGCCTAACCTTAGGTTTGTTCGACGTCATTCGCATGCGGGAGATCAATACCCACGTTGTGGGTTTGGCCCAATCCGCAGCCGCCGTCCTTCTCCAGGCGGGCAAGTTGCGCACCATGACGGACGCCAGTTTATTGCAATTTCACGCGCCGGATGAAACGGTTACAGATTGCCAATTTCGGCTTTATACTCAGCTTGTTGAAATGGTCTCGCAGCGCACAGGGCTACACATCTCCGAGGCGCACGGCCTTTTCGACAACAAGTTCATCACCGCCAATCGGGCTCTGGAGTTGGGCCTGATTGACGAAATCGCAACACCGAATCCTATGGATCCGGGAGACACAAACGTTATGAGGTGGATCAAAGATGGGCGACGTCGTTAACATCAACGATAAGAAAGAAAAATTGCAAGACGTGGTGGCCGCGTTCACGTTCTCGCGCCTCCCGCGGGAGCAGCGCATTGCTAAGACCTTGGCGGCGGTTTTGAGCAAGATCGTCAAGCCGTCTTTAAACAACGAGGCATCATACGTAGCGGATGAGGCATTTTTTCTGGCCGTCGGAACCGAACTTGAGCCATACGCCGCCAAGGATTTCGCGGTTCGTTATGGACACCTGGGAGACGGCGTTGCCAAGACGTAAAATATCCGAGGATCGCCGCGAGGAGATCGAGTACCGTCTTACTGATCTCCTCAAGAAACGGCGCGCGTACGGGGGCCCCGAGATCAGGGATCGCCTGCGCACGATCGTGATGCTGGCGTACATGTGGGGTGTCGACGTAGGGCCTGAGGCCGAAGGCGTAATCGCCAAAGGCCTGGTTCCCGGGGCGTTGGCCACTTTGCCACCAACGTTGAAACTTCCCGCGCCTGTGATACCACTTGTGGTATCAACTACGCCGACAACGGAAGAGGCCCCTGCAGCACCGCTCAATAGCGGCATTCTGGATGAGTTAGGAGAATAGCAATGTCGATCAAATACGAGTTGCTTAGGGATAAGGACATCGACGGCGCTTGGCGCGTAGAAGCGCTGAACGAATTAACCGATGAGATCAACATCGCGCTATTTGGCGGCCCTAGGGCCGAAAGCAATGCTATCGAATATTTGGGTTTTAAGAAGGGCAAGCTGCCTAAGGTTGCCTCACCGGCCCCAGCCGCTGCACCTGATCCGACGCGACACATTCTCGGCGCCGAGCAGGAGTTCGAGATCAAGACCAAGAGAGGTCAGCGAGTTTGGATTCAGCCGTCGCGCATGACCTGGGAGTACAACGAGCGGAAAGATGTGGTCACAGGTCGTACGCGTAGTCCTATCCGAAAAGAGGGGGAATAATGCTGCTAGCCATATTTGATTTCGAGACCGACGGACTGGATGTCGAAAAAGATCACCCAGTTGAAGTAGGTGTGATTCTGTACACTACGACGTTCAAGCGGGTTGTGATGGCAGAGAGTTTTCTGGTCGATAACGAGATTCCGATCTCCAAAGAGTTGACCGAGATCCACAAGGTCACTACCGGTATGGCTACCAAGTTCGGCCTGGTACCAGGAGACGGGTTGTCACGGCTCCAGAATTACTTTGATATGGCGGACACGATCGTCGGCAAGAACATCGTAGATTTCGATCTGCCGATGTACCGCAGCTGGTGCAAACGCGAGAACGTTGAGCCGATCTCCAAGCCAGTCATCGACATTGAGACTGACCTACCCGGCGTGGAATCCAAGAAGCTGTCTTATATGGCGGCCGACGCCGGATTCCTTAATCCGTTTCCTCACGCGTCTTTGCCGGACGCCTGGACTTCGCTGCGCCTTATTGAATTGCAGCCAGACTTCAACAAGGTCGTTGAGCGCGCCAAGTCACCGCGCGTATATGTCAAGGCCCATGTCGATTTCGATTCCAACTATCTAGCCAAGGAGCGGAAGTACCGATGGGACCCCACTACTAAAACGTGGTTCAAGATCATCAAGGAAATGGATCTCCAGCAGGAAGGCGCAGATTGCACGTTCGATATCAGCGTCATCGAGCCTTTGGTGCGTCACGAAAGCTGGAAGAAACAGGAAGTCAACCGTTAAAGAGTTTCGGGCGTAAGCCTGAATGCAAGACAAACCGAAAAGAGGAAAACAGAAAATGGCAATCATCGTAAACAGTAAACCCGCAGGACCGCCGAAGGAGTATCCGCTCCCGGCCGAGGGCATGAATCTTATCGTGCTCGCGGACGTGGAGGATCTAGGGGTCCAGCAGAACGAGTACTACGGCGCGCGGAAAGAAGTCCGCCTGACGTGGGTCCTCAACCAGAAAGATCCCGAAGGAAACTACTTCGTGATCGGTCGTAACTACACGTCGTCTCTCAACGAGAAGTCGAACCTGTATGCCGACGTGAAGGATATGATCGGTAAAGTTCCACCCGAAGAGATGGATATCGAGGGTCTGATTGGTACCGTTAACCAGGGCGTGATCAAACACTCTCCTGGCAAAAAGGGTACCAAGAATGAAGGTAAGACTTTCGCGAACATCAAAGCATTCTTGGCGCCGCGCCCCGGCGAGACCTTTGCGGTCCCCAAGGATTTCGTTCGCGGCAAGGACGGCGGCAAGTTCGGAAAGTTGCTCCGTACTCGCGATAACCAACCCCAACATCAATCTCGCACCACGCCGCCTGTACAGAAGGCGTCGACGGCAACCCAGGCCCCAGTGCAGCAAGTAGCCGACGAAGATATTCCGTTCTAACGGAACGGTCGGCGGGCGCTGATAGCGGACGCGCTTGTCCAAGCGTGGGTTCGTAGGTTCGTACCCTACCCCGCCGACCAGTTTTTGCCTTCGTGTATCGCAGGCACTTCTTTGGAAAGCACAGGAGAGCGAATGTCGTTCAAAGACTTAGCGTTGCCGATGGCGATGATGAATGTCCCGGTCATACGCCTTCAACCACGGTCGAAGGTTCCGATGGACAAAGCGTGGCAGACGAAAGCCACGACAAATGTAGATACGATTCTTTTGTGGGACTCTGAAACGCCTAACGCGAATTGTGGCTGTGTCGCGAAGGATGACGGCGTGTTGTTTTTTGAATCAGACGAGCCAGGAGTAATTGAACGCTATGAGCGAGAAACAGGAAGTTCCTTCAAAACATTCACAGTCCAATCCCGTAAAGATAGATTTCACTTCTACTTCCTTCAAACCGATGACACCAGAAGAATTGGCTCCATTACTCAAGGAGAACTCGGTTTCGGATCCGTCCGCCAAAACAACGCCTATGTTGTATCCCAAGGGTCCATTCATCCGACCACCGGCCTTCCTTATGCAACTTTCGATTCATCTCCAATCATACCCGCTCCACAATCGTTGGTAGACTGGCTAGTAGCCCAATCCGCAAAAAAGAGAATTGAATTGCCCGCTGCGCAGAGTTCAGAGCTTGTGCCGCACGGGCAAATACATTCCGCTCTTGTTAGCGAAGCCGGCCGTCTTCGAAAATACGGCCACGAAGTCGCGGCCATAGAAGTGGCCCTAATTAGTTGGGCCCACGCACATTGCGTTCCGCCTATCGACGAGGACAAGGTTAAGCAGATCGCTAGGTCGATGGCCAATTACAAACAAGAGGATCCGCGTCTAAGCGATCTTGCGCAGGCCCATAAGAATCCCGACATTGAAGTCATTCTTACTGAACCCACAGAGAAAGAGATCGTAAGCAACGAATTGGAGTATCCGTATTGGGTGTGGAACGGGACCCTGTATGAGGATTTCGCTACGCTCTGCGGCGAGAACAACAAGATCCCTAAAGAATATTTCATTGAGGCCATCAAGACGACTGTGGGGGCAATATGTGGGCACCGGATATTTCCTTTCAAGACGCCGAGCCAGGAATCTCGATTTTATACGATCATGATTGGGCCAGGAGGTTGCGGCAAATCATCTGCGTCGAAATGGGCGAGAGAGATGTTTGCGGGGACGGGGCTTCTGTACGAATCCTCCCAGAGCGGTGCATTTATGAATGTTGGATGCGCCCAGGAGAACTTCGCTTCCTCGTCCGGCATGATCAAAGGGTTTCTGAAGCACGATCGTATTCTGCAAGTATACGACGAGGCTACGACCCTTATAGAGAAATTCGGAATTCTTGGATCGGGAGACGCCTTTTTAGACGCGATCAATCAGATCTTCGAGTCTGGGACTATGCCCCATTTGGCTACAAAAGACAGCAAAGAAGCGATGACAAAGATGGTGCACAATAGCATCTTGGGGTGCACCACGAAAGAGAAATGGGCGTCCGCATTCGTTAGAACGAGTTCGGAGAGTTCTGGATTTTTCCAGCGGCTCAATATTGTTCCTACGGATTGTGACGAACGCGTAGCCAGCTTGGTCGACCCGGATCTGTCGGTCTTGCGCGATCAGTTTGTGCGTAAGATTCAGCCGCTTGAGTACCAACAGGTGATCGTGAACAAGTCGCACGAGGCTCTGGACATCCTCGACAAGTGGTACGCCGACCGCCGCAAAGAATGGCGTGACATATCGGTAGATGTAACCGGCCGTATCCAGGTCATGATCCATCGCAACGCCTCGCACCTAGCGTGGCTGATGAGTGGAGCAGACGTGGTACCGAACGCCGAGGCGGCCAAGGTGCCTATCCAAGTGGACTGCGACGAAGACATCATCGAGCGGGCCATAGCGTTGGCCGAGTACGAGTTAGACGCTCGCGCGGCGCACCAGCCGGTTCCTGGTCGCAACGATTACGCCGTAATGGAAGGTTTGATCAAGACGGTTGTCAAGAGGCATGGATCAATCGTTAGATCTAAACTGAGCCGTGAAGTGCGATCGGATAATTTTGGAGTGCAGATATTTGACAAGGCGATACAATCCCTCTTGCACGAGGGGTACATCAAGATCGGCCTACGCGAAGGCGAAACCAAGCGTGGTAGGAAGGCTCAGATCGTCTCGTGGGTCGAGGATTAAATGAGTCGAGAACTTCATTTCGATTACGAAACCCGAAGCCCCCTAGACCTCACTGAAGTAGGGGTTCACAAGTATTTCGCACATCCTCAAACCAAACTGCTGATGGCCGCATATGCTTTCGGCGACGGCCTGGTCAAAGTTTGGGAATGCCACAAAGGCCCAATCCCTCAGGATTTAGAGAAAGCTTTGCGCGATCCAGACATCACGAAGGTGGCCTGGAATACACACTTCGAACACACCGCTACCGACACGCAGCTTGGCATTTTCATACCGTTTGAGCAGATGAAAGATCCGTCGGTTGGCGCGCGGTATCTGTCCATCCCCGGCAAGTTGGCCAACGTTGGTCGCGCGTTGGATCTGCCGCTTGAAGTCTACAAGGACGAGGAAAGCGGCGCAACGTTGCGCAAGTTGTTTACCGAGCCCAGACCGTCGAAGTTCAAGAGACAGGCGGAAGACGAGAACGTCCTATTCGATATAAGCCCTGTGTACGACCCTAATCGCGAATACATATTCAATGACCACCGGTCTCACCCCAAAGAATGGGATGAGTTCGTCGAGTATTGCCGCCAGGACGTCGTAGCCGAGCGCGCCGTCCAGAAGTGCACAGACGTCTTCCCCTTGACCGAGACCGAGCAGAAGATGTGGTATTTGGATCAGAGGATCAACTATCGCGGCATCGCCGCCAACAAGGATTTTGCTGAGAAGTGCTTCCGGTTGGCTAAACGTAATCGAACCCATTACACAGATCAACTCAAGAAGATAACAGGTCTTGAGAATCCAAACTCCACCCCTCAAATGCTGGCGTGGGTTACGCCTAAAGGGTATCCATACGGCTCCCTCCGTAAAGAGCCCGTTCGCGCCGCGCTTTCTGACGATCAAGTAAAGATCACGCCCGACTGCCGAAAGGCGTTGGATATTCTCAAATATTCCAAGAAAACTTCCTACACAAAATTACAAGCCATCAGCGAGGGCTTGAGCGACGACGGCCGGCTGCGCGATCAGTTTCTGTTCTACGGCTCTCCCCGCGCGGGACGATGGGCGGGCCAGGATGTGCAGTTTCAGAACATGGCGCGCCCGATCAAGAGCATCGAAAAGAAGGGCGGGCTCGATAAAGCCATCAAGTTAATCTTCGCGGAAGACTACGACGGCATCGCTACAGCGTTCCCAAGCGACCCAATCATCGACGTTATGACGTCGTGCATTCGGTCTTCGTTCGTCGCGGAAAAGGGAAAGCGATTGGATGTGAGCGATCTGAACGCGATCGAAAACCGCGTGCTCGGGTGGGTTGCCGGGGAGCAAGCAATCCTAGACGTGTTCTCTGCAGGCAAGTGCCCGTATATAGATTTTGCGTCATTCTGGTTCAACATCCCGTACGAGGTGTTGTTCGCGGCGTACGAGAACGGAGATCCAGACGCCAAGTTCAAACGGCAGATTTCCAAGCCGGCCGTACTCGGCTGCGGGTATAGGCAAGCTGGCGGCGACTGGGGCACCAACAAGTACGGCGATCGCGTTAAGACTGGTCTGTGGAAGTACGCAGAAGATATGTTCTGCCCGATGACCAAAGATCAGGCGCACGAGGCCGTGCACATATTTCGGTCCAGGTTCAAGAAGGTGGTCAGTTTCTGGTATGACGTAGAGCGTGCGGCCATCCGCTGCATCAAGATGGGCTCCACCGAATGGCTAGGGCCCACCAAGTTGGTATGGTGCGATCGCAGGAAACGCAAGAACGGCACATTCATTTTCAGGATCCACCTGCCGTCCGGCAGATGCTTGCACTACCTGAACGTCGGGGTTGAAGAGCGCGAGCAGAAGGGCCGCGATGGGACGACCTACGTCAAGGACACAATATTCTATGACGGCATTGATCAGACCACGAAGATGTGGACTCAGATCACCACGCACGGAGGGAAGCTCACAGAAAATATCGTACAGGCAATCGCCAGGGATCTGTTGGTGGTTGGCATGTTGCGGGCCGATGAACTTGGCTTGAATATTGTTGCTCACGTTCACGACGAGATCGTCTGTGAGCACCCAGAAGACGGGAGTATGGGTCTGGAAGATTTGGTATGGTGCATGTCGCAGCCAGTTGATTGGGCCCCAGGATTGCCCTTGACAGCGAACGGCTGGTCAGGGTACTATTATAAGAAGTGAGGAGAACACATTGGCACACCTAGAATCATTAGTCGTAACCGGTGATTTGATTCTGCTAGACGCGGAGCAGCGGACACAGTTCTATATCCAGGTCTGTGAAGCCCACGGGCTAAACCCCCGCACCCGGCCTCTGCAGTACTTTGAGCAGATTGATCGCAACGGGAAGCGTAACTTGATCTTGTACGCGTTGCGCGGCGCCTCCGCGCAGTTCAGCAAGCTACATCACCTAAGTTCCTCAATCGTCAATCAGAACCCAACGTTCGAGCGCGATATCGCCGTATTCGAGGCCACCATCAAGAGTCCAGACGGACGCACCGAAACCGCGTCCGGCGTGACGTCCTTGAAGGGATTGAGTGGCAAGGAATACGCCGACGCCATCATGGCCGCGCAGACGAAAGCCAAGCGGCGCGCGATCCTGGACTTCGTCGGTTCTGGCATGCTAGACGAATCCGAAGTAGAAGGCATGCGGGGATCCGTGGTCGAGGTCACCGACGCCGACCTTGCGGGTTACGTGCCTATTCCTGCGGTCCCAGTAGTGGTCGTCCCGGCCCCGTCTGTGGAAGTGGTTCTTGCACCGCTGCCCCCTACGTCTACCGCCCCTATAACATTTACAGAATACGGCAGGACGTTTGAGGCCGCTGTGCCCCCGCCGTTCGAGCCGCCCCCGCTGCCTCCCCCGTTTGTTCTAGAGGCCCCGCCATCAAAAGACGAGATGGAAAAGATCTTCGCGCGCCTAGGAATATACAGGCGCGATGTGCTCCAGCGCGGCGGCATGCGCCCATCTAAGGGTTTCGGCATTGCGGCCAAGTGGGAAAAGTACGTGCGCAAGTACGCGCCGAATAAGACCATCGAGGAATACAAAATGCTGTTGGGGGACCTCGACGTTGTGCTTAAGAATCAAGGTGATGCCGCCGTCGTTAACGCGATCGAAAAGGAAATCAGTGCTTAATCCCGAGCAAATGCAGGCAGTCAACGCCAGGGGTGGTTATTGGGTTTGTCAAGCCGGCCCCGGCAGCGGCAAGACGCGCACGCTAGTCGAGCGCGTTCACTCCTTGCTTAGAGAGGGTTACCCGCCAGAGAACATCCTGGCCCTAACCTTCACGCGCGAGGCCGCAGCCGAAATGGCACGCCGCGCCAAGCTTCCGGAGGATCAGAAGATATTCCGGACGTTCCACAGCCTGTGCCTTGAACTCATCCACCGAGAGCGCGAGAAACTTCCGTTCGTGCTACACAATGCGCCGCCGGAGCCCGGGCAGCAGCGTAAACTGCTGTATACGTTGTGCCGCGAGAATAGACTTGACTTTAAACAATTGGTAGGGTATATTTCTCTTATGAAGCGTACCGCCAAGACACCCGACCAGGCAATGGAAGAAGCCCTAGGGGCTGTCGGGCTGCACCTGGCAGTGGCGTACAAGTATTACGAAGCGCGCAGCCGCGAAGAGGGCTGGCTCGACTTCGATGGAATGCTCATCGAGAGCGTCAACATCCTCCAGAACAACGCAGACGTACTGGCCCGCTGGCAGTATCAGTTCGTGCTGGTCGACGAGGCTCAGGATACCGACGACATTCAGTGGAAGTTGGTCGAACTACTATCCAAGGAGAACAAAAATGTATTCGCTGTTGGGGACGAAGAGCAACTCATCTACGCTTGGCGGGGAGCAAAGCCCGACGGACTTTCTAACTTTGCTACGCGTTTTCCTGGATGCCGAACCATCTACCTTTTCCGCAATTATCGTTCTACTAGGCAGATCGTGGACTTTTGTAAGAAATTCGCTCCGAAGAAAAGCGAACTTATCGACCGTATGGTATCTGAAGTCGGCGATGGACCAGATCCGATTGTACGCCGGTATTGGTCCGACTCCGACGAAGCTGCAAAAATTCTTGGCTCCATCCTGGACCCCGAACACACCGCAATTCTCACACGTACGAACCGTCAGCTCGCGCGCTTCGAGAATGCGTGCATTGATCGGGGAATTAAGTATAACCTGTTGGGGAAGTCTGGATTTTGGACACAGCCCGAAGTCAAGTACCTTCTGGGATACACAAAAGCGGTTGACTTTCCCAATGACGCAGCAGTTAAATCAATTATCCAATCACCGTACCAAGTTACGAAATACCTCAAAAAGCGCGATCTTATCTGCGCCCTACAATCTAAAGCCAAGCGAGAACTAGAGGCCACTGGCACCGCACCGCCGTTCATCAAGCTGATGGCGGACCCCGAGGTCTTGGCGGAATTCAATCAATCACAGCGAGACAACATTCAGAAGGCCGCAGCATTCATCAAGTCATTCAGGCAGCCAAGCATGAAGCCCGTAGATGCGCTGAGAATGATTCTTGACCACGCGGACGTCGAAGCCTATTACGAAAACGAAGAGGAGAGCGATGGAGACAACGACGCCAAAGAAAACATCGGAGAGCTATCTAAGGTCGCAGCTAGGTATAACACAATTCCCGAGTTCCTGGACCACGCCCGACGGGCGATCGCAGCTTCTAGGCGATCACGAAGTTTGCGACTTACTTTGTCGACCGTTCACCAAGCCAAAGGAAAAGAATGGGATGTTGTTTATGTTGCGGGAGTTTCTAAGGATCTACTACCTCACAAGCGAGGGGACATTCACGAAGAGCGCAGAATAATGTGGGTCGCGCTCACCCGTGCAGCCAAGCAACTCACGGTGACATTCCACGGCACTATGTCCGAGTTTCTTGAAGGGCACTGGACCGAGGACAAGCAGAAAGTGCTGGACGCAGAACCGGTTTCTGGATTCAAAGGGCAGCCTGGGCTGTTTGAAGGGATGATGGCATAATGGCAATCCTCTACATCGATTCCGACGGCAATGAACGCAACCGACACTCTTATAGTGCCGGCCTAGAGTTCGACCATTGTCCCTACAAATATTGGCTGCATCGTGTCATGGGCTGGAGGGAGAAAGACTCCAAAGCGGCGCTCCTGTTCGGCCGCGCGCTCGAAGACGCGGTGCAGTTCCACCACGAAGTCAAAGGTCGCGCGGGTGCAGGCGAGGAGGAATTCGCGCGCCTATGGACTAGCGCGCGCGAGAAGCCCCTGGTCTACACCAAGAAAGAGATCAATTGGGAAAGCCTTATGCGCGCCGGTCGCGAAATGATGCGCCTATACGCTGTTCGTCAACCGTCCCTGCCGATCCCTCTGGATACCGTCTTCCAACGTCAGTTCACCAAAGAAGTTTTCCCCGGCGACCCTAAGTACGGTGGTATCGAGTTCTTTGCCAAGCTCGACATGATCTGCCACGTTGACCCCAATCATCCGGCGTTGCCGAAACTTGAGTGGAAGCCAGAAGATGGCATCTATAGGAAAGTCATCGTCGACATGAAGACGAGCGG
>WNGI01016153.1_pt1 | contig 11538 bp, 9 predicted proteins | sample 5400621 | NCBI WGS metagenome assembly WNGI01 (sample SAMN13153374, study PRJNA577476) | soil metagenome | isolation source: 20 cm soil or saprolite under Garry oak tree replicate 1 | place: USA:California | collected 2016-06-15
ACCCTCGGTCCCTCGGCCTCAGAGCGCGGCGAACTCGGTCGGCTCGAGGCGGCGTGATGTTGCCTCGTCCGAGAGCGCAGCGACGATGGCATCGAACGGGACCCCCGGGGTCTCCGTCCCGTTCCGGTCCCGGATCGTGAAGGTACCCGCCTCGAGGTCGCGATCTCCCACGACGATCACGTACGGGACCTTCATCAGCTGCGCGGCCCGGATCTTCTTGCCGACCGACTCCTTCGCCTCGTCGACGGATGGGCGCAGGCCGACGGCGCGTGCCAGGTCGGCGAGCGACCGACACTGCTCGACGTGGCGGTCGGCCACCGGGACGAACCGGATCTGCTCGGGCGCCAGCCACAGCGGGAACGCCCCGCCGTAATGCTCGATCAGCACCGCGCTGAACCGCTCGAGCGTGCCGAGGATGGCGCGATGGATCATCACCGGACGGTGACGCTGGTTGTCCTCGCCCGTGTACTCCATGTCGAACCGCTCCGGGAGCGCGAAGTCGCACTGCACGGTCGTCAGCTGCCACAGCCGTCCGATCGCGTCCCGGAAGTGGAAGTCGACCTTCGGGCCGTAGAACGTGCCCTCGCCCTCGGCCTCCGTGTACGGCAGGCCGTACCGTTCCAGAGCGGTTACGAGCGTCTCCGTGGCGCGAGCCGCCATCTCGGGCTCGAGGATCGTCTGCCCGGGGAGGGTCGACAGGTTGACGATGGGATCGCTGAACCCGAACGTCCGGTGGATCTCGAGCGTCAGGTCGAACACCGCCAGGATCTCGTCCACCAATTGGTCGGGCCGGCAGATGATGTGCGAGTCGTCCTGGGTGCCGCCGCGGATGCGCAGCAGCCCGTGGAGCGTCCCCAGCCGCTCGTGGCGGTAGATCGTGCCCAACTCCGACAGCCGCATCGGCAGCTCGCGATACGACCTGACCTGCGACTTGTAGACCAGGACGTGGAACGGGCAGTTCATCGGCTTGACGTAGTAGTCGCCGGTGTCGGTCTGCATCGGCGGGTACATGTTGTCCGAATATTTCGCGAGGTGGCCGGAGGTCTCCCACAGGACGGATCGAGCGATATGCGGGGTGACGACCAGGTCGTATCCACGCGCCAGATGCAGGTCGCGCACCCAGTCCTCGAGCTGCTTGCGGAACACGCCGCCGCGCGGATGCCAGACCCACAGCCCGGGACCCAACTCTTCGGGGGACGAGAAGAGGTCGAGCTGGCGGCCCAGCAGCCGGTGGTCGCGCCGCTCGGCCTCCTCGAGACGGTGCAGGTGCGCCTCCAGGTCGTCCTGGGATGCCCATGCCGTGCCGTAGACCCGCGTGAGCTGCGCCTTCTTCTCGTCTCCCCGCCAGTAGGCACCGGAGAGCGACGTCAGCTTGAACGCGCCGATCCGGCCGGTGGAGGGAACGTGCGGACCGAGGCAGAGGTCCACCCACAGACCGCTTCGATACAGGATGACCGTCTCTCCCGACCCGACCTCGCCCTCCTCCCCCGCGAGGTCTTCGATGATCTCCCGCTTGAAGTCCTGATCCTGGAGCCGGGCGAGGGCTTCGGAGCGCGACACCTCTTCACGGATGAACGGTTGGTCCTCGGCGATGATCGCACGCATCTCGTCCTCGATCCGCGGGAGGTCATCGGCCGACACATGGTCCGGGATCCCGAGGTCGTAGTAGAAACCGTCGGCGATCGCCGGTCCGATCGCGTACTTCGTTCCGGGCCACAACCTGCAGACGGCTTGGGCGAGGACGTGCGCGGCCGAATGGCGAAGGATGCGCAGTCCGTCGTCCGAAGCCGGTTCCACCGGCTCGACCGAGACATCCCCACCCGGCACGAAGGAGAGATCCCTCAGCTCGCCGTCCACCCTCGCCGCGATCGCTTCCGGACCGAGGACGCTCCCGACCGGCTCCCCCTCGGGGAGCTCCGGTTGGGAACCGTCGGGCAGGGTCACGCGGGGCATGCGCTTGAGGATAGCCGACCGCTTCGGGCCGCCCGGCGCGCCGCGCTCACTCGTAGCTGATGGCCTCGAGCACGTTGAGCTTGGCCGCCCGGCGCGCCGGCCAGATCGCCGCGACCACCCCCAGCAGTGCGGCGACGATGAGCATCGCCACCAGCTGACCGACCGGGATCGTCAGCGTGTTGATCCCGAGGTCCTTCAGCGCTTGCTGCATCGCCCACCCGAACAGGATCCCGATCGCGAGGCCCAGCACCGCCCCGAGCACCGCGATGATCACGGCCTCCACCCGGATCATGCGCTTCACCTGGCGCCGGCTCATCCCGACCGCTCGGAGCAAGCCCAGCTCCCGGACCCGCTCGTAGATCGACAGCCCGAGCGTGTTCACGATCCCGAACAGCGAGATGATCACGGAGAGCAGGAGCAGGACGTACACGATCGCGAACACCTGGTCGATCGCGGCGAGCTGCTGCTGCTTGAACTCCGCCTGATCGCTGACGTTGACGCTGGGGTAGTTCTGCTTGACGAACGCGGTGAGATCGGCCTTCGCCTTGTCGAACGGCACGCCCGGGGCAACGTCGACGAACACCGCCTGGTCGAGCACCTGCTCGACGTTGGCGTCGTAGGTGGCCAGCGAGATCGTGTAGTCGTTCAACAAGCCGTTCGTCTCGAACGTCCCGACGACGCGGAGCGGCTGGACGCCGGTCGCCGCGAACTTCATGTTGACCGTGCTCCCCAGCGTGTAGCCCTTGCCGTCGGCTTCGGTCCGCGACACGATCACGGTGTTCGGCTCCGACAGGCCGGCGAGGGACCCAAGATCCATCTGGACGTTCATCACCTGCGGGGCGGTCGCCGGGTCGATGGCGGTAACGAAGGTGTCCGACTGCTCCACGTGCGCCTCCGCCTGACGGAAGGGCGCGACGACCGAGTACTCGGGGTTCTTCGCGAGATCCTTCGCGAGCTGCGGAGAGAACGGGGAGAACTGATCGGAGTTCAGCGTGAGGTCGGCGGCAAGGACCTTGCTCAGGGTCGCCGTCGCAGACGTCTTCAGTGACGCCGCGAACACGGCGACGAACGCGACCAGCCCGAGACCGATCATGAGCGCCGCGGCCGTCGAGGCCGTCCGTCGTGGGTTGCGGTTCGCGTTCTCGCTCCCCAGCTTGCCCGAGATCTTCCCGCGGAAGGGTCGGCCGATGGCTGCCGCGAGCGGCCGTGCGAACAACGGGGAGAGCATCGCGACCCCGAGGAACGTGAGCCCGGCCCCGAGCCCGACCACGAGGCCCGCGTTCGAGACGCCGCCGAACAGCCCTGCGAACAAGGCGACCGCGCCGGCGAGGGTGACGAGCGACCCGAAGATCACGCGACGGCGGATGGAGGCGCTCGGCGCCACGCTTTCGCGGAGCGCCTCGATGGGGGCGAGCCGCGAGGCCCGGCGGGCAGGGGCGATCGCCGCTGCGACCGTGATCCCGGTCCCCAGGATGAGCGAGACGATGATCGTGCGCGGGGAGATCACGAGCGCCGTCGGCGGCAGCTTCAGGCCGATGGCTCCGATGAGCGCCTTGAGCCCGACCGCCAAGAAGGCTCCGACGACCACGCCGATGAGGGACGCGAACAGGCCCACGATCGTGGACTCGAGCAAGACGGAGGACAGCACCTGTCGGCGGGTGGCCCCGAGCGCCCGGAACAGGGCCAGCTCGCGGCTCCGCTGGGTGACCACGATGTTGAAGGTGTTGAAGATGATGAAGGCGCCGACGAACAGCGCCACGAATCCGAAGACGAGCAGACCGGTGCGGAGGAACCCGAGGCCCTGGCTGACCTGCTCCTGCTGCTGGGCGGCCGCGGAGGCGCCCGTGATCGCTTCGTAGCCTTTAGGCAGCACGCCGGAGATCCGAGCGGCGAGCTGGTCAGGATCGACACCGTCGGCGCCCTTCACGTAGATGAAGTCGAACGCACCGTGGCGATCGAAGAGTTTCTGGGCCGTCGGGAGGTCGAAGATCGCGAGGGTCGCACCCAGGAAGCTGTTCGAGCTTCCGAACTTGACGATGCCGGCGATCGTGAACTCACCCGATCCGGTCGGCGTGATGATCCGGACCCGTTGTCCGACCGACAGGTTGTGGTCGGCGGCGGTCGCGGCATCCACGGCGACCTGATCCGGGCCTGACGGAGGGCTCCCGGCCACCGTCATGAGTTGCGTGCTGTCGGGATCCCACGAGTTCCCGAACTGCGGCGCCCCGCCGTTGCGGATCACGTCACCGGTGGAGGGGTCGACGATCTGCACGGGCATCGACGACACGGATCCGTCGGCGGCCGCGACCCCGTCGACCCCCTGGACCTCCGGCAGGACGTTCGCTGGGATCGGCGTGCCGGTCGTCCCGCTCCCGTCGCCGCCCGCCCCGGCCTTGAAGGCCGTCTGTGGCTGCACCACGACCGTGGTGCCCGCGTACACGTTGCCGAACAGATCGTCGAAACTCTTCAGCGCCGTGTCCGTGAGGATGAACGTCCCAGCCGTGAATCCCACCCCGAGGACGACCGCGAGCGCGGTCAGGACCAGCCGGAGCTTCCTGGCCAGGAGGCTCTTGACGGTGGCGCGGAGCACTCGTTCAGACCTCGAGGGACTTCAGGCGGTCGAGGATCCGCTCGGCGGTCGGGTCGTGCATCTCGTCCACCGCGTTCCCGTCGGTGAGGAAGACGACGCGGTCGGCGAACCCCGCTGCCCTCGCGTCGTGCGTCACCATCACGATCGTCTGTCCATGGTCGGTGACGGACCGCAGGAGCTCTTCGCTCGAGCGCGAATCGAGGTTCCCGGTCGGCTCATCCGCGAAGACGATCTCGGGTCGCGACACCAACGCTCGCGCACCCGCGACCCGCTGCTGTTGGCCGCCCGAAAGCTCGGTCGGCTTGTGGGAGAGACGATCTCGGAGCCCAGTGGTGTCGATCACCAGGTCGAACCAGGCTTGGTCGACGTCCCTGCCCGCGATGTCCAGGGGAAGGGTGATGTTCTCCTTCGCGGTCAGCGTGGGGATCAGGTTGTACGCCTGGAAGACGAACCCGATCTTGTCCCGGCGCAGCTGCGTGAGTTGGCGTTCCGAGAGCTTCGTGATGTCGACGTCGCCGATGAAGACGCTGCCGTCGGTCGGGGTGTCGAGCCCGGCGAGGCAATGCAGCAGTGTGGACTTCCCGGACCCGGATGGACCCATGATCGCGGTGAGCTCTGCCTCTCCGAACGACAGGGTGATGCCTCGGAGCGCTTCGACGCTGGCGTCACCTTCGCCGTAGACCTTGCGCAAGCCCTCGGTGCGGGCGGCGACCTTCGTGACCGTGCTCGACATGCGGGCGATCCTCCTCGAGATCAACAGCTGTGGGCGTGAAGCTTGGCCTCGTGGGCGCGGCTGGGATCGAACCAGCGACCTCTCGCGTGTGAGGCGAGCGCTCTCCCGCTGAGCTACGCGCCCGGGAGGGCAGTCACGATAGCAACGCCCCGGAAAAGGCGACGGCGGCACGTGCCCGCGTCGTGCCGCCGTCAGGTCCAGGCTTGGCCCGGACCCGCGAAGTCTCGCACGGTGATGTGAACGGAAGCAAGACCTTTGAGGGAGCCGGTCGCGGGTGCGTCGGGGGGGTAGCATGTCGCGCGGACGGGACCCGGGAGGGCATCGATGCTCGCATCCATGCAGACGTTCATGAACGGTCTGACGTCGTGGTTGCCGGCGAAGCTCGAGCACCCCGCGGAGATCCTGCTCTACTTCGCGATCCTCGGGGCGATGTCGGTGATCCCTCTTCTCGCGTGGCTCGGGTGGGCGGTCATGTCGACCAACCGAGCGGCCGAGAACTGATCATCCCGGCGCTCGCGTCTCTGCACCCAGACGCTCCGCCAGCACGCGCATCATCGCGAGCGACACGTCGGGTCGCTCGCGGATCATGCTCTCGAACTCCTGGCGACCGATCCGGATCGTCCGCACGTCGCCCTCGGCGATGAGCGAGGCGACGCGCGGCTTGCGCGTGATGATCGACATCTCCCCGACGACCTCGCCCGGTCCCCGTTGGGCCACCCTCGATGCGGACCCCGTCCCACCTCGGGTGACGGCGACCGTTCCGGCGAGCACGAGGTGTAGCTCGTCGCCGATCTCGCCTTCGGACGAGATCACCTCGCCGTCGGCGAACGCTCGCTCGTCGGCGAGGTCGGCGAGGCGGCGCAGGTCGGCCGTCGAGAGGTCCTCGAACAAGGGGATCGTCCGCAGCGCGAGGACGCGTTCCATCGGGGACATCGTCGTTCGTGAACGGCTCATGGCTCCTCCTGGCTGATCGTTCGTCCGAATGAGCTCCACGCACGAGCGGATGAGGGGATCCGGGTCCTGCGACACGAGCTCCATCCAGTCTTCGGGCGTAGCCGTCGTGCTCGCGGCTTGTTCCCACAACGGCAGGAGCGGGGTGGCGAGGGACCGATGTTCGGTCGCCTCCAGCGTCTCGAGCGCATTGGCGAGCTGACTCGGCTCGGTCCCGCGCAGGTTGTCGAGGGCCGTTCGGATCGCCGGACCGTCGCGGCTCACGAGTGAGATCGCGGCGAGCGCCACGACGGCTTGCGTTCGGCCTCGCTCGAGCACGGCCGTCCGCAGGAGCTCCGTTCCGGCGCCGTCAAGTGGGATCGTGGTCGCGAGCAGCAGATCCTGATGCGCGAGCGCCGCTCGCGCTCGGGCCAGCCGTTCGATCGATGCCGCGTGGTCGTGGAGATCGAGGTCGCCGAGGATCTCGATGGCTGCCTCGCGCAGCGGCGCGTCTTGACCCTCGAGCGCGCCCAGTGCCGGGGTGATCACGGCCGCCGGAGCAGCCGACGCGAGCGTTCGGAGCGCTTCGGTTCGAACGGCCGGCGATGGATCCTCGAGCATCGGCCGGAGGAACGTGACCGCATCATCCGCGTTCGCGGAGCGGAGCCTGCGAACGACGGCGAGCCGCACGTCGGTCTCCTCGTCGGCGAGCGATCCGCGGAGGCTCTCCACCGCGGCCGGACGAGAGGGCCCGCGCAAGAGCGCCACGCATGCGGCCGACGCAACCATCGGGTCCGGATCCGCCACGAGCACCTGCAAGCGATCCGCGACGAGTTGGTCGGCCGCTCCGTTCGCGAGCGCCTCGACCGCTGCGAGTCGGACAGCGGCCTCCTCGTCCCCGAGCGCGCGCACGAGCGCCGATCCGTCGATCATCCCCGACCCGAGGAGCCCGCGGACCGCGAGCGTTCGGACAACCGCGTCCTCGTCCGTCGCGCGCTCCTCGAGCTCGGCTCGGATCCGTGGGTCGCCGCCAGCCGAGAGCAGCTCGACACCCAGTCGGCGGATCCGTGGGTCCGCGTCGTGCGATGCCTCCAGCGCGAGCTCGATCGCCGTCGCGTCCACCTGAAGCACGACGGGCGTTCCCTGGACCGGGCGGCCTCCGAACACGCTCGGACGTCCTGCTCGGAGCGCATCGACGAGCGCGCCGGTGTACGAGCGACGGATCCGCCACGCCAGCCAGATCGTCAGGCCCGCGACCGCCAGCCCGATGACCGAGAGCGCCTTCGGGGAGAGCGCCTGCTGGCCGACGAGCGTCAGCACGCCTGCGATCGCCGTCCCCGTCTGGCTCGGTCCGCCCGAGATGAACGCGCGGACCTGGTCACGGCGGGCCTCAGGCACCACGTTGATCAGCGTCTCCCAGGCCGGGGATGCCACACCCTGTAACCACACCATCACCACCGCACGCGATATCACGAGGGTCGCGAACGCCGAGCTCGCGAGCAGGATCCCGAACGAGCCTGCGTACAAGACCGGCAGCACGAGGACCACCGCCGCCGCGCCGAGCCAGGCGAGCAACCGGTTGGCGAAAAGGATCGAGATCACGAAGGCGACGATCGTGACGGCGGCCCCGAAGACGCCGAGGAAGCCGGCGAGCGCGTCTGGATCCGGGTACCGCGCCGTCGACGCCTGGGCGAACGGGAGGAACAGCGAATAGAACAGGACGGAGAACAGCACGCCGGCTGCGGTCATCCACATCAGGAGCGGAGATCGGCGCACGAACGACAGCCCCTCGGCCATGTCGCGGAACGCCGAAGGGCGGCGCCGCGTGCGCCGGCGAACGACCCGTGCCCGCGGGCGCACACCCAGCACGCCCGCAGCCAGGAGGCAGGCGCCCACGAGACAGGCGGCCCAAACCAGCAGCAGGTTGCCGACCCCGATCGTCGCGGCGAGCGGACCGGTCAGCAAACCGCCGACGACCGAGCCGAGGATCGCCCCGGAGCCGAACAACGGGAACAGCCGCTTGGCGCGTCGCGTGTCGGTCACCGCGCCCGCGGCCCCCCACAGGTACACCGATTGCACCAACGTGGCGACGGCGACCGTCAGCCACAGCACGCGGTAGATCCAATCCACGTCGGTCGCGACGATGGCCCGCTCGACCACGACGATGGCCGCGAGGATCGCCGGCATGACCACATACGCGCGCCGCCGGTCGAACCGGGCGAGCGAGCCGGTCAGCACGAGCATCGCGACGAGACCGGTCGCGCCCTGCGCGAGGTACATGATCGGGAGCGCGTCCGGGCCGATGCGCTCGAAGAACAAGGCGTTGACGCCGCTCTCACCGATCGTCAGTCCCGCGGATGCGACGAACACCAAGCCGACGACCGAACCGACCAGGCGACCCTCGCCGGGACGGATCCGGAGGATGCCCGCCAGGGCGTTCACGCTCGTCGTCTCGCCTTCAGACGTGAGACCTAGCCACCCGCTGGAGTCAGCGGAGACGACGACAGGACCAGCGCGTCGACGAGGTGGCCCTTCAAGGAGAGGTTCCGGTGCTCGAGTCCCTCGGCGCTCAATCCGGCCGCTTCGGCGGCCTGGTCCGTGACCAGGATCTCGCCGATCGCGCCCTGCGATGCCAGGTGGGCCGCGATATTGACCGGATCGCCCAGGGCCGTGAAATCACTCGTGTTGTTCGACCCGACCATCCCGACGAACGCGGTGCCCGTGTGCACGCCCGCGCCCAGCGGGACCCACGGGCCGTCGGGCGCGTCGTGACCCGTGACCCGGAGCAGCTCCTGCGCGGTCTCGACCGCGCGCGCGGCGTGCGTCGGACCTGCTAGGAAGGGGATGAACAGCCCGACGATCTCGTCGCCGACGAATTTCTCGATGATCGCGTCTCCATCGATCAGGACCCTGCTCGACTCGCGGTAGAAGCGGTTCATCAGCCGGGTGAAATCGATCACGGGCATCTCCCGCGCCAGCTTGCTCGAGCCCCGGACATCGGCGAACAGCATCGAGATCTCGACCTCTCCGCCGCGGATCCCCCGACTTTCAGGAGCGCCGGGACACATCTGGGCGTGCTCGCCCAGTCCTTTGAAGCAGCGCCCGCAGATCTTCGGCTGCTTCACCCATGGCTGGTATCCGTATCGCCCCAGGATGAACCTGCCCGGCGACCCGAAGGGTGCCTTGCAGAGCTTGCACCGCGGTTTCGACGGGATCAGTCGGAGCGGGCTCTTGTCCTGCAGATGCGGATGCGTGCCGCTGAGGAAGTCGTGCCACTCGTCCTCGGGGGTCGCGTACGCAGCCATGCTCGCGGCGTAGCGTATCCCTCTCGCTGCCGGTGCGCCCCCCTACTCCGAAGGCTTCGCTTTCTGGCCGGGGAACTGGTCGGTCTCGGTCTCGTCCCACACGGTCGAGCCGCTGATCGGCTGCACGTTGAACTGGTAGTCGAAGACCAGCGAACCGCCGTAGGTCGCGCCGAACGAGACGATAGCCGCGGCGATCACGGACAGGATCGCGGCGAGGGCGCTCGACTTCGAACCGTTGAGCTGTCCGAACCGCACGATCAGGTCGACGATCACCACGCCCGTCGTCGTCAGCATCAGGGTCATGTGCCAGTTCGCGGTGCGCCACACCTGCGTATGCGCCGCGCGTCCGATGATCCCGGTCCGCCGATCGCGTTGCTGCCCCTTCCACCAATCCCAGAACCCCGTCGTCGCGGTCGCGAGCGATACGACGAAGCCCACGATCAGAACGAGGGTCGCTGCACGGAAGAGATCGCGCGACGTGAAACGACCACCATCCCCGAACCACCCGAGCCACGAGATCACGTCGAAGAGCGCCGCCACGACGTAGCACACGATCGGGAAGTCGGTCAGCGGTGGGTGCGTGGGTTTGCCGTTCCAACCGCGGATCCCGAGGAACTTCCGGCCCCGGAGCGTGATCCCGGGCTTGATCGAAAAGAGCCTGGCCATATCCCCTCCCCCGTCGGACCGTTGAACGCTACGCCAGATCGGACTTGAAGTGGGCAGGCGGTCTTTGCATCAACGAGAGGAGCCCGGGGCGTTTCCGCCCCGGGCTCCTCCGTTCGTTCGGTCGACGATCGTTAGACCATCGTGCCGTAGTACGTACCGATCCGGTCCCGGTACTCCTTGCTCATGTACGTCTTCTCATCGAACTCCGGGGCCGACTTGATCTGGTCCTTGGTGAGACCCAGGTGGACCTTCTTGGCGTCGAGGTCGACGCGCTGGATCACGCTCGCCGGAAGGAGAACCTTCTTCCCGAAGATCCAGGGTCCGGTGTCCACGACGAGGTACGACGCACCAACGTCATACGTCGCCTCATCCACGTGCCCGATCGAACCGTCCGTTGCCTCAACATCGAACCTGGTCAGGTCGGGCATCTCGGGCAGAGTGATCTCGTAGGTCCAGAGATCGGTCTGCATACGCTTTCGCCTCCTCTTCCATCGGGGGCGTCCCAGCGGTTGCCGGGACGATCGTTTCCTACCCGGAGAGGATGGGGCTGAACCGTGGGATATTCGACCGACAGCGCGGGTATGGGGGAAGAAGGATGGCGACCGTGGGAGAACGGATCGAGCTCTCCGCCGCTCAGGCGCGTGCGTTCCTGGGGTCGCCCGCGGGCGTCCTGTTCCGCAGGTACCTCGCCGCCGGCGTCATCGTGACCGCTCCGCTGTTGTTCCGGATCCCGGGCCTCCGCAGGTATCCGTTGATCCGGGTGTTGGAGCTGGTCGGCGGCGCGGCGCTCCTGATCAAGGCCGCTGAAGCGATCCGAGATTGGGACGCGAGCGGCCGGCAAGAACAGCGCATCGTGATCGACGTCTGAGGTCTCAGTGCCGCGCTACTCGAGGTAGTCCTTCAGGAGTTGCGAGCGTGTCGGATGGCGCAGCTTCGACACCGCCTTCGATTCGATCTGCCGATGCGCTCGTGAGTGACCCCGGAGCGATGGTGGTGTCGGATGTCACCAGCTGCAGCCTCGGCCCGACTCGCTCATGGAATGTGTCCCGGGCTCGTTCCGAGCAGGAGCGCGGCGGTGATGAGCCCGCTGAACACGATGACGCCCGCGATCATCACGGCGATACCCGGGGCCGGCAGGGGTTCGCCTTCGCGGATCGCGGCGTCCATCGCCCGCCATCGGCGCCGAGCGAGGGCAGCGGTCACCACACCAGCCATGATCAGCAGGACCCCAACCGTCTCCCACGCCCAATGGAGCGACTGCCCCGCCAGGAGCCGGGCGGCTGCGACGCCAGAAGCGACGAGTGCGAGCGCCGTCCGAAGCCATGCAAGATACGTCCGTTCATTCGCGAGTTGGAACTGCG
>WNGI01027883.1_pt1 | contig 11538 bp, 11 predicted proteins | sample 5400621 | NCBI WGS metagenome assembly WNGI01 (sample SAMN13153374, study PRJNA577476) | soil metagenome | isolation source: 20 cm soil or saprolite under Garry oak tree replicate 1 | place: USA:California | collected 2016-06-15
GGGGAATAAATCGCGGATGACGGCGGTCTATATGAGACCATCACTTTCCGAGCGCCTGCAATGTCACACCCGCATGAAATGACACAGCCTATGAACGGCAAGCTTTCCAGCGACCCTTCCCAGAGTCCCCGGAGCGAAGGTGCTCTCGATGCGGACGGCCTCGACCGGCGCAATTTCCTCAGCTGCATGGCATGGGTTGGAACGGGTCTGTTGTGGACGATCAGCGGAGGAGTGCCGACGTCGGCGCGTCTCGGCGCGCAAGAACCGAGAAAAGGAGATCTCTTCTTCATGCAGATCAGCGACAGCCACATTGGCTTCGACAAACCTGCCAACACGGACGTGACCGCGACTCTGCGCGCAGCGATTGGCAAGATCAACGCACTCGAGGTCCAGCCCTCCTTTCTCCTCCATACCGGCGATATCACTCAACTCTCGAAACCATCCGAGTTTGACATAGCCGATCAGGTTCTGCGCGAAGCTCGCACCGGGAAAACCTTCTATGTTCCAGGGGAGCACGATGTAGGCGTAGATGGCGGTGCGAGCTACCTGGAACGCTATGGCAAAGGGACACAGCGAGGGCGTGACGGCGGAGGCTGGTACAGCTTCGACCACAGCGGTGTTCACTTTATCGGACTCGTGAACGTCCTGAATCTGAAACCCGGCGGCCTCGGCTCGCTCGGCGCCGAGCAGCTCGAGTGGATCGAGCGCGACGTGAAGCACCTCTCGAGTAGCACGCCACTGGTTGTCTTCGCACACGTGCCACTGTGGAGCGTGTATCCCGCATGGGGCTGGGGAACCGACGACGGTGCCAAGGCGTTGAGCTATCTCAAGCGCTTTGGGTCCGTCACCGTGCTCAACGGGCACATACATCAAACCATGCAAAAGGTCGAAGGCAACGTTGCCTTTCATACGGCACTGTCGACCGCTTTTCCTCAGCCGCGCCCAGGTACGGCGCCGTCGCCAGGTCCGATGGTTGTGCCGGCGGGTAAACTGGGAGACGTTCTTGGTGTGCGTGAAGTTCACTATGTACCGTCGAACCGTCATCTCGCAATTATTGATCACACGCTGTCGGGAAATTCTCCCGACGCCGCATTTGCCGCCGGCGAGGCCGCAGCCAGAGCGCACTCACCACCATCCCAGATTGCCGCTGGGGGAGTCGCTGGCGCATTGGCCTCGAACGAGGTCACCATCGACAATTTCGCGTTCAATCCGAAAACTGTTTCTCTTGCAGCGGGCTCCAGGCTGACATGGCGCAATAGGGATGACGTGCCGCATAAGATTCAGAGCGCCGACAACAGGTTTGCCGGCTCGCCGCTTCTGGACACGAAAGGACAGTATTCAGTCGCTTTCCCAGAGAGCGGAGAATTTCCGTACTTCTGTTCTTTGCATCCCGTCATGCAGGGAAGGGTCGTCGTGACGAGATGATGATGGGCCTGACGTGAGGTTGGTAAGCCATGCCGGCAAGACGCTAGAGGTGGAGCATTCAGCCGGTCCCCAGGCGGGGCGGTTTGAACGCGTCGTACTTCCACACTTATCCGCGGGCTTCACTCTGGCGATGTATCTCACGGGAAACACTGCGGATGCTGAAGATGCAGTGCAGGAAGCTGTTCTTCGCGCGGTCCGATACTTTCCAACGCTCCAGGATGAAGATGCCCGCGCCTGGTTTCTGACGATCGTCCGGCGCGTGTGCTTTACCGCTTACCGTACCGAGCGCCCGGAAGGAGCTCCGATGATCTCGATTGAGGCGGTCCCCCTTCAGCTGGTCGACCATCGGGAGCAGCCAGACATGACGGCGGAACGATTGCAGGTTCAGCAGCGAGTGCGTGAGGCCATCAATCAGCTTCCCGCAGTGTTACGGGAAGCGATCGTCCTCAGAGAACTTCAGTCTTGCTCATATGCGGAGATCGCTGCTGTCACAGACGTGCCGGTTGGGACGGTGATGTCGCGCTTGTCGAGAGCTCGGGCGCGGCTTGCTGACCTTCTGCACGACATCGTGGATTTTGGGGATGTCGCATGACAAAACGTTCAGATCTGGGTACCGCGATGCGTGAGGCTCTTCCAGTTTACGAGGTGTCGCCGGCACTTCGGGCTTGGGCACGCGAGGAAGCGCAAAAGCTGGATCAAGAGCTGCTAGGGGGGGATCGATCGCCGAGCAGATCACCGGCTCGCTTCTGGCGTCCGGCTCAAATGCGCATCGCCGCAGGGCTTATTGTCGCCGCGCTCGCAGGGTGGGGCGTTGGCTCATTGCGAATCGCTAGTCACTCGCCGTCAGCCGACACTACGACGAATGAGTTGGTCGACGCGCACATCCGATCGCTCTTGCCCGGTCACCTGCTCGACGTCGTATCCAGCGACAGGCACACCGTCAAGCCGTGGTTCGCGGGCAAAACCGATGTTGCGCCCCCAGTGGTCGATCTCTCGGACACCGGATTCCCGCTCCTGGGCGGCAGGCTCGATTACGTTGCCGGTCACACCGCTGCGACGCTTACGTATGGCCGGCGCCTGCACAAGATCAATCTCTTCGTCTGGCGAAGCGGGCAAGGTGAAATTAGCGACGGCGCCTTTATGCTAAGAGGATACAGTCTGCTTCACTGGACCACCGCCGGTTTGAGTTACTGGGCGGTCTCCGACGCAGCCGCGCCCGAGCTCGAGGCATTCCGCCTGGCCTACTCGAAGTAGGTTCGCGCGTCGCTAGTTTAGTCCGGGCGCTCCGCTCAAGTGCCCTGCCAGGCGGAGATCACCACCCCCAATTACGTCGCGTTCCGTGGTGCTCTTGGCGCTCTCTGAGGGTCCGGTTTTGGCCCATCTCGGCGACCCTTTTTGGCCCATCTCGGCGACCCTTTTTTGACGAGCAGCATATTGCATTCTCGCTGGCAAATTGCGGCAAATCGAGTTCGTAAAGTACTTTAAGGTACGCGTATAACGGTCAATGCCACAATGACTTGGCTCTTACTCTGCAATTGGCAAAATGGTTGCGTTGCATAACCACGAAACATCGCGTCTTTGCTGTGTAGACGGCAACGGATGGCTGTCGCCAACAGGCTCAGGAGACCCAAATGTCGGTTAACAAAAAGGGCTTTACACTAATCGAACTTCTTATCGTCGTCGTGATCATCGGCATTCTGGCGTCGATCGCGATTCCGAAATTTGCAAATACGAAGGACAAGGCTTATGTCGCGCAGATGAAGTCGGACCTTCGCAACCTCGCTACCTACGAAGAGCAGTACGCTGCCGACAACGGTGGCTCCTACTTCGGCGGTGTCGCGACGATGGCTGCGCCTCTCCAGGGGTTCACGCCGTCGCAGAACGTCACGATCAACGCGACCAACCTCGCGGGGCCGCCGCCGTCATGGGGCGCTTCCGCAACGCACACGCAGTCGGCGAAGACGTGCACAATGTCGAACGGCGTGAACAATCTGGCGTTTGACCCCGGAGGCTTGACGTGCGACCCATTGCCGTTTGTCTGATTCTGTTTGTTTCCGTTGCGGGCTGCGAAAACAGCACCGATCCATTCATCGGTTTTGGCGGGGGCGGCGGGGGCCTCACCCAGGCTGAGGCCACGGGCAACTGGTCCTTCACGCTGCATCCCTCTATCACGCCTCCTTGCGCCAGCGGATCGCTTGCTGACGGACAGGTGCTGACCGTCCACATCGACGTGCTCTCGGATGGCAGTGTCGCCACCGCCACCAGCTTTTGGCAGAACCCGCCCACGACGGTTGTGCGCCCGATCAGCGCTGGCAGCTCCGTGACTCTCAGCAGCGGCTTCACGGACCTTTTTCTCGCGGCATCCGCGGGGTCTCCAAATGAAATGGAGCTGCGTGGAACGATGACCTCCGCAGGATCCTTCAGTGGAACCGTCACGGACCCCAACGCGGGCAAGTTTCCGGTGTTCGGGGCCTGCGGATATTCCGCTACCGGAACCAGGACTGGTTGATCGCGTCCGTCGCGGTCAGCCCTGATTCTCCACATCTTTCCGGGGAGTGGGCCGGTCACGGTAAATGGACCCAAAAGACATTGTCTATGTGAACGGCAGCTTCCTACCGCGCGCGGAGGCACGCGTGTCGGTGGAAGATCGCGGGTTCGTATTCGGCGACGGCGTCTACGAAGTGCTCCGCGTCATCAACGGGCGGGCGTTCGCCACCAGGTTCCATAATCAGCGGCTCGAGCGAAGTCTCGACGGCGTGAGAATCACGCTTGCGAAGGGTGATTCGCCCGCACGGTTCGTGGAAATCGGCAGGCAGCTCCTGAAAGACAACAACCTGCTTCAGGGCGAAGCTACGCTCTACATGCAGATCACACGCGGATCCACGACCCGCGCGCACAATTTTCCGCCGGCTGGCATCGCTCCAACAGTCTACGTCTCCGTCGCGCGCTTCAAGCCGTACTCCGATCTCGCCCAAAGCGGCGCGCCCGCCATCACACACCCCGATTTGCGCTGGGCAAGGTGCGATCTCAAGACGCTCAACCTGCTGCCCAACGTTCTCGCGTCGCAAACGGCGAACGAGCGGGGCGCATTCGAGGCGATGCTCATTCGAGATGGCGTCGTGACGGAGGGCACGAAGACCAATTTCTTCGGTGTCGTCAACGGATCCTTGCGTACGCATCCGTCTGACAATCACATCCTGCCCGGCATCACTCGGTCGGTGCTGCGCGATCTGGCTCGCGATCTGAGCATAGAACTGGACGAGACACCGATCAAGACGAGCGAGATTCCAAAGCTGACCGAGCTGTTTCTCACGGGGACGACGACCGACGTCATGCCGGTCGTGAAGCTCGACGACAAGCCGGTGGGGAACGGGAAGCCGGGCGAGCTCACGCGCAAGTTGCAGCGCGTACTGGCAGAGAGTCTTGCATCGGGTGGCGACTAACTCGCGTCACGACGGCACTGTCAATCGTCGCCGTCGCGCACCGAGTACGATTGATTCGAGTTCGTGTCTTGGCTAACTTTCGCTTTCTAACGCGCCAGTAGCTCAGTTGGATAGAGCAACAGCCTTCTAAGCTGTGGGTCGGGGGTTCGATTCCCTCCTGGCGCGCCAAGCGACCGCACTGCGCCGTTAGCTCAATTGGCAGAGCAAATGACTCTTAATCATTAGGTTGCAGGTTCGATTCCTGCACGGCGCATTTGGGTCTGACAACTGAGCCGACAGTCGGCGAAACGAGACGGCCACCAGTACGGTGGCCGTTTTCGTTTGCTGATTCCCGGCTCAATCCATTCGTGCTGCGGGCACTGGCCGCTTTGCTGACGCCTGGCGAGACTCGCGTCCGTCCTCCGTTCGCTGCAGGCGCCGCTGAATCTTAGCGACGATCATCTCGATCGCGATGGCGTTGTGTCCCCCGCGTGGAACTATCACGTCGGCGTAGCGCTTGCTCGGCTCGACGAATTCCAGGTGCATCGGTTGCACGGTTGACAGATACTGCTCGATGATCTCGTCGAGTGGCCGGCCGCGCACGTGAGTATCGCGCTCGATGCGACGAATGAGTCTTATGTCCGCGTCCGCATCGACGAATACTTTCACGTCGCAGAGCTCGCGGACGCGCTCGTCCACGAAGAGAAGGATGCCATCGATCACGATGACGTCCGCGGGCACCACGCTGGTGCTCTCTTCTCGACGAAGGTGCGTGACGAAATCGTACTCTGGTTTTTCGATCGCTTTCCGCTTGCTGAGCGCCTCGAGGTCAGAGCAGAGGAGATCATAGTCGAAAGCATCGGGATGATCCCAGTTCAGTCTCCGCCGCTCGTCGAGTGAAAGGGAAGTGAAATTCTTGTAGTACGCGTCCATGTCTATGAACGCCACCGACGATGTCGTCAGCAGCTCGGCGACGTTCCTCGCGACAGTAGACTTTCCCGAGCCGCTGCCGCCGGCGATCCCGATTATGAGTGGCTTGAGCATGCTGTTGAAAAGCTACGATGACGGTCTCTGGAACGCATTATGCCGCCCGGTGTTAATACTCAAATCGCTATTCGTCAGCTGGCTCTGCAATGAAAAAAATATCAACTGCGCTCGCGTTGTTCTTCCTGACTCTCGTTGCCTGCCGCACGATGGCGCCGGGCTCGGGAACCCCCGATCGGAATCAAGCCACCGCGGTCCAGGTCGATAACCAGGGCTTCCTCGACATGACGGTTTACGCGGCGCGAAGTGCACAGCGCCTGCGGCTCGGCCTCGCCCCTGGCCACACGATCACCGTTCTCAGCGTTCCTCCGGGAATTGTTGGGGGATTGACACCGCTTCGCTTCATCGCCGATCCAATCGGAGGGTCGAGGCCTTCAGTAAGCGAGGAGATAACCGTCGCTCCCGGCGATACCGTGGTAATGACGATTCCTCCGGTCTAGTCATTTGAGGCCGCCCGGAGCGGCGATTACGGCCAGTTGTCGGCCAGCAGGCAGAAGTCCAGTTTGCCATCGGTGACGGAGGCCGTCGGCGCAATGCGAAATGCGCCACCGAGCGAGCGACCATTCGAGGCAACGGCCATCAGCAGCTTTCTCCCTTTGCCCCGGAACGCCCCATCCATCGTGACTTCGATGCCTCGATAGGAGAAGAGCTGAGCGAGAGCGGAGTAGATGTAGAGGGCGTCGCCCTTGAGAAAGCGAACTCTTTGCGTTGCTTCAAGTACGGATGCGTCGAACCCGAAGCCGCAGCTGTTGATGAAGTAGCGTTCGTCGGCGCGGCCAACGTCTATTCTCGCCGTTGCCCCGCGAGCGACGAGTCGGAAAATCTCCGCTGGACTCGCTTCCACGACTCCCAATGTCTTTGCGAAATCGTTCCCGGTCCCGGCCGGGATTAACCCGAGCGCGCATTCACGTCCCGCGATAAGGATCTCCTGAGCGACTTTGGAGCACGTCCCATCACCTCCGACGACGACGATGGTTTTGGCCCCGTTCGCGAGCGCCTCTCTTGCGAGGCGCGCTTCGTCACCTGCTGCTTCCGTCGTAAGAATTCGGCTCGCCGTTTCATGGCGGCGAGCCGATTCAACTTCCCGAACAACTCGAGCTGCCTTACCGCGCCCGGCGGCCGGATTGGCGATAATGAATATCATTCCCGCCGTGTATGGTATTACTGCTGTTGCGTAGTTCCAGTACAGCAATCGGGATCGCAAGAGACCCATGTGGGTTTCGCGATTGAGGCTGCCAGCGTGGTGGCCGCGTATGCCGCCTTTATCCCGCCCTTCGCAACGTAAGGGTCGTTGCAATCCTGAAAATTTGCATCGTCATATACGGACGGCGGCTTGTGCCCGCAGAGCTTAAGCAGCCCGATCGCGGTGGGATTCGGGTCATACCCATCGCCGAGCTCAATAAACCCCCAGACTGCCTTGCTATTCTTGCTGTGCACCCACATGAGATATCTCATATTGGGTTTGAATGTCGTTCCACTCGGCGTGTGCAAGACAGCCTGATTTGACCAATTCTGAATCAGTGCTACGATTCTCAAGTTGCCGGGCCCATTTCCGGGTTTGATGTCTTTGGTCATCCCGATCCAGCGGATGGTTACGTCGTCCGGTGAGCGGCATCCCTGACAAACTGCGTCGTGCGACGAACCCCACTCGAACTTCGCCAGAGCTTTCTCGATTTTCTGGATGGCGTCCGGGCCTTTTGGTGGTAACGGGATCTCAGCCGGCTGCTTTTTTCGCGTTCCCTCTGTGCCTTGACCAGTGCACGTAATAAGCACGAGCAGCGGAAGAAGTCCAAACAATACCCTTGCCACTCGTGGCGCGACTCGATGCGAGAACATCGTTACCTCCCGAGTACCGGTGAAGGGGACAAGCCTACTTTGTTCTGGTGTTGCCGGCCAAACTTCTCATTCTCCCAACTTGCGGCTGGAGCGCGTCGTCCGCGTTCGACCATAGGATTGCGACCGACGTTGCCCATTTGCGCGCGGTCTCAAAATCGCCGGTTTTCGCGGCGAGATCAGCGCGCAGAATCATCGCACGCACGATCGCTGCTGCGCTGCCCGCTTCGTGCAGCGCGGAAGGACTCAAACCTGGGAGCGCACGCAAGGATCGATCGAGCTGCGCAATGGCAGCTGCTGTATCGCCAAACGCGGCGCGGAGCCACGCGTGCTGGAACGTGAAATCGGGGGAAAGATCGCCGGGTCGTCTCATTCGCACTCTGAGGGCGACCGTGTCGCTGATCGCGTGGAACGTGGCTCGGTCGCCGCGCGCAAATGCCTCCTGCATCCGAGTGATTCTGTCCCGTGGTGGTGGAATTTCCAGAACCGAGCGCCCACCGGTGCACGGTGCCAGCATACTGAGTGGCCTCGCCAGAATTGCTTCTGAAGTCGCTCGCGCCGCCGCCGGAGCAACGTATCGGTCAATCGCATCGTCCAACTCTCTTCGCGTTGCAGCAACGTCGGGTCCGCAGACTCCGAGTGCCGCGATCGAGAAGAGCCTGGCCGCGGCCGCTTTGACGGGTCCCGACACGTCAGCGATCGAAGGCGGTAGTCCCGCGCCAGTCAGCTCGGCCAAGCGCGCCATGCGATCGACTCGCCCAGTAAGGGCCGCCAGGCCGGTCAGAACTTCGGCGTCGGCCTGGGACGGCTGTGATCGCGAAGCTAGCGCGTCGTCGGCCAGTTTTTTTGCTTCACCGAACTCAGCTCTCTTGAAGCGGAGCCATGTCTCTTTGGACGCGAGGCGGAGCTTCTGGCTCGGGTCAGACGAAAGAGCGTCTGCGCGGCGGATGGCGGTGAGGGCCGAAGCCGTCGGGGAGGGATCGTCTCCAATATCGCCTCGCGCCTCGAGCACGTCTGCCAACGCCTCGAACGCTGCCGGGTCATTTGGTGATTCCCTCGTCCACTCGATGGTGAAGTCGAGCAGCTGCTGGGTATTTTGCGCGAGGGCGGCGCGGAGCGTGACGATGGCGTTAGCGGATTTCTCGCCAAAGCTTGCGGCGGGGTAGGGAACGAATGCAAGCGTGTCGTTCCCGCCCAGCGAGGGCGACGCGAAAAACACCGTGGCCTGAGGAGGCGCGCTCTTTCCAAAGCGCACTTTGGTCGCTGCGATCGGGAGGAGACTTTGCAATCTTTCGAAGCGAAAAACTGCTCTTGCGCCGGGAGCCTGCCTGAGCGCGCGCTGGTACGCGATCGCAGCTGACCTGTTACTACTGCGAAAGTACCAGTGCGACGGACTGTTCGCGGCAGGTACTACCAGAGAGTCAAACGACTGGCAGTCGCCGAGACCGTACCAGCCAATGAAGTCGACAGAGTCCGCGATCGTGAGCTTTCGATATTTGTCGCACGCAGCGGGATAAGAGTGGTCCGCCATGGCGACAAGAGCGTCTGCCAGAAGCAGTTCCCGAGTGGAAAGTCGTCCGCCAAACGAAGCTGCGCGAATCGCGTGATCCTGCCACGCTCCGGTGCTTCCGGGCTGGGTCCAGGCCTTTATTTGGGCGAGCCAGAGATGCGCAGAAGCGTATTCGGGATCGGCCGCGATTGCTGCGCGAAACTCTCGTTCCGCGCCGATCATGTCCCACATCTTTAGGGCGACGTGTCCGCGCACGCACGCAGACCACGCCGGGAAGATACGCGTGCCGCCATCACATCCTTCTGCTGCGCTCGGGCGGTCTCGAAAACCAAGCAACCGATTCGCGACGACGGAATAGTTCGCAGCACTGGATTTCGCGTCGTCGAATACGATGTCATCCTTGCTTTCTTTCGAGTTGACGTCATAGACGTGTGCTCGCACGTGAGCGGATCCGACACTGCCAGAGGCTGTTCCCCATATCACCTTACCCGCGCCGAGCTGCTTCCCAAGAGCAATCGCTTCACCTTGTGTAGCCGGCGATCCCTTTTCGCTTATCGCTTGAGCAACACGAGTGTCCGGCACGAGCGGCAATCCCCGCCACTCAGTGAAGGCGTCATATAGGCTAGCTGCCACCTGGTCGCCGACGTGATCCGGTCCGGCAAACGGGACCACGACGAAGCGCGCTGTGTCCAGCGGGACGCCACCCCCAAAAGCGAACAACCTGTCGGATCTTCCACCTACGCCGAGACCAATGGCGATCGCCAGAACTCCCGCGACGGAACCCGCTGCCACTTTCGGATGCGAACGGAACCGCGCGGCAAGAGAGCTCCACGTGTGATGACTGCGGGCACTCGCTAAGTCCTCGGCAATCACCGTGGGGGCGATTGGTGAGGCGGCCTGTGCTCCCGGGTCACACAAAGCTGCGACGAATTCCTTCGCTGTCGGATACCGGTCGCGCGGGTCCCGCTGCAAGGCTTTCTCGATCGCGTCGTCGAGCCAAGCGGGCAATCCTTTTCTCAAGCTCGAAGCTCGGGGAGGCGGCTCGGTGAACCGCTTCACGAATCCTTCCTTGCCCCCGAACGGCGGCTTTCCCGTTACCATCTCGAACAGAACGCAGCCGAGACTGTAGGTGTCGCTGCGGCCATCGAGCTCCTTGTCTCCCATCAACTGCTCCGGGCTCATGTAGGCCGGTGTCCCGGGGCTCGCCGCGCCGGTGCGCGTGAGCTGACGAACGCCGGCGAGATCGATGGCGCGGGCGATGCCGAAATCCGCCAGTATCGGGTGACCGGTCGAGAGGAGAATGTTCTCCGGTTTGATGTCGCGGTGGATTATTCCCTGGGCGTGGGCGTAGGCGAGCGCATCGGCGACATCGCGCGCGATGCTGCACGCGGCTTCAATCGACATCTGCTTTTCGCGATCGATTCGGTCGCGCACGGTGTCGCCGCTGATGTATGGCATCACGTAATAGAGAAGCGCTTCGACGTGCCCCGAATCGTGGAGGGGCAGGATGTTCGGATGCTGCAGGCGCGCGAGTGTCCTGATCTCGCGGATGAATCTCAGCTCGCCGATGTCGGAGGTTGGGTCCGCGTTCAGCACCTTGACGGCGACTTTTCTTTCGTGCTTCAGGTCGCGCGCAAGGTATACGGTAGCGAACGCACCCTGCCCGATCTCGCGCTCTATGTCGTAGTGTCCGCGAAGAGCGGCTCGCAACGGCGCGATTGGGTCGGCAGGAGGTACATACGCGGACGCGTTCGTCGTATTGGGAGGTTGGAGCATTCCGCCCGTCTGCAATGCTGCGCAAACATACGGGTTAGCGTTCTTTGTGGCCAGCAAATCCTTTTCGCTCCGGGGTTTGGAGCCTGCCATGGAAAGGGGTTGAACTCGCTCTCGGGAGAGGCTAGCTTGAGAATCCCTTCCGAGCGGCGATCGAGGCCGACTCAAGAAGCGTGTTGGAGTCGCTGCGCTGCAGAAAACTTGCTTCGAATCACTTGACGAATGAACCTATCCGGTTTATTTTTGAAGGCTGCCAAAGAATTGGCATCAGACTTGGAATAAATGCCGCCTGAGCTTGAGGCGTGCGAGCTGTTTGAAAATCGAAGTTGAGATCGATGGATGTGCGAGGCGAGATCTATGATCCGGGGTTCATTTCAGTATCCCGGGGAGATTTCAAAACCTGAAACATTCAAAGTGATTCCGGACGTGGAGTCGAAAGACTACGTCTGGAGACGACCGCGTTCGGGAGAGCAATCAAATCTTCAACTATTGGAGAGTTTGATCCTGGCTCAGGACGAACGCTGGCGGCGT
>WNGI01005361.1_pt1 | contig 11537 bp, 13 predicted proteins | sample 5400621 | NCBI WGS metagenome assembly WNGI01 (sample SAMN13153374, study PRJNA577476) | soil metagenome | isolation source: 20 cm soil or saprolite under Garry oak tree replicate 1 | place: USA:California | collected 2016-06-15
GCAGGCTCGCCACCTCCGCGAAAGCGCCGACAGGGGGAAATTTCCGTAAACCGGCCTCCTTGGTCCGTGCCCTGTCTCTTGTAGAGGCCGCACATACCGCACATACCGCACATAGCGTAACCTCGCGGGTTTCTCAGCGACCCACAGACGCACTTACTACGCACTTACTTGACGCCGAGGCGGACCCGGTAGCCCCAGAGGCGGAGCCGGGCGACAGCGAATCCATAGTAAGTGCGTTAAGCACCCCCGAAAACGTGCCAGAAAAACCGTATAACCAGGCTATGTGCGGTAAAGGCGGTATGTGCGACCCGTGCATAGAGACCGCTCCCGAGGACCTGCTTCCCCCCGTTGCCTCGGACGGCACACCGAATGCTTGGCCGCAGGACGTGATCCTCGATGACGACGGTTCGGATCTCGTATGACGGCGGGTGCGGTTATCGCTATGGTCGCTCGCCTGGGCGGCGTCCTCACCGTCGTCGAGAGACCGGAGGGCGAGCGTGTCCGCGTTCAACCAACAGGCTTACTCACGCCAAATCTCCTTGAGGCCTTGCAGCGCGAGAAAGCGGGAGTGATCGCTCTCCTCCGCCTACTCCAAGGCAGCGGCCTGGAGGGGTACGCGGGCGACGTGCTCGGCTTCGCGGGGGGGCCAACGACCGGCGACCTCCTTGCCAAGGTGGAGCGGCGCGGAGCCGAGGTCTATGTCCGTCCGCAGGGAGACCTTGGCATTCGGCACGGCGAGCGCGTTCCCGATACGTTGCTACTCACGCTCGCCAAGGCGCATGTGCGGCTTCTGGGAGTGCTCGAGCAAAGAGGCTGAGCCGAGATCCGCGAGGGTCGGGCCGCGTGAACCTCACCGACATGGAGCGCCGCCTCGCCGAGGCGCCGACCGAGATCGCAGAGCTCCAGTTCACGGTCGCCCGCTTCGAGGTTATCAGCGCCGAGCGCCTCGGACGGCTACACACATAGGTGTAGCGGAAGCCTGCTCCTTCTCGGTGTGCTTGCACACCTTAACCTGCCTACACGTGAGAGAGGACTCCCCCAAGATCGGCGCTTCGGCGGAGAGCAGAGCTGACGATCCTGACGACGGTTACGGTTTCTCGGCGAAGCAGGCTTGACGATGGCTATGATGCTTCGACGGAGCAGGGTTGGTGCGCGGTGGTCTGCTGGTGTGGACCGGAGTAACGGCGTAGTGTGGATACACAAGAACTGGTAGAATCTTGAGGACATTCCGATATGCGCGCCGTCGACCGCCTGGGACGCGGCCTGGTTGCAGACTCGCTCGTCGGCGTTCCCGCGTAAGGGGTGCATGCCTACTACGAAAGCGACGGAAAGGCGCACCGCTACGCATACCAGGAGCCGGATCAAATTGCCTAGCGAGTCGATCGTAAGCGCTTTCCCTCCCCTCGCGTAGCCGATTGAAGTGCCGTGGGCAAGACTCGCACTGGCCGCCGAGGCTGTGAAGGCAGAGAGCACTGGGGCCGCTAAAGGGACCGCGTAAGGGGCGTCTTGCTCCCAGTCCCAGCAAGCGGGACTATCGGTTTATGAGGTAAAGAGTCGTTCATGATAGCTAAGGCTGCTGCTACAAGTGTTGCGCGAAGTGGATATGCAACGGTACAAAAGAAATTGATCCATACGGTGGTAAGGAATGCTATAAATAAATCGCCAGAAATACCACACCTGAAATTTCCTGAAAACACAGGTTCAGTAGTTGCCGATGCAATTTCGATGCGTCCTTCGCCTTACGAACAACCGGAGCTTATCGGGTCGTTAGTCGCCGAAGCTCTGAAAGCGTCCTTGCCAGAAAGCACTCTAACAGACCTAAGGCGCATAGGATCACACAATCAACCTGGAATTGTTCTGATTGATGGCTTTCCAACGGGCGATGTTCCTAGTGGCAAGGCTGGAGAGTCAATATTAGAACGTGCTAAGAGAAAAGATTTCATCAGCGATTCGGCAATGCTTGGTATAACCAAGCTCATGGGGCAGATTCCATACTCACATCCTAACGAACAGGATGGAAGATTAATTCATAATATCGCTCCTGTAGCAGGAAAGGAAGCGACAAAGTCCAGCAAAGGACGTGATCCTTTTTACCTCCATACAGAAAATCCGTTTGAAGATCATCCGCCACATTTTCTCATGCTCGTTGGAATGGAAGGCGACAAATCTGCAAAAACTTCATTCTTACCGGTAGAAAATGTTCTTGATAGATTAAAACCGGAAGTGATAGAAGCGATGAAGGAGCAGGAGTTCACCATAAAATCCGGTGCCGGAGTTGATGGAACCGTTTCGGGGACTTATCCATTATTAGATGCTTCAAAAATGGATAGAGATTTTCTTCGCCTTTACCAAGATCAGGAAAGGCTAGAAGGGAATACTGATAAGGCAAAGTGGGCCTTAAGAGAAATCAAGGATGTATTCTCCGACATAGAACACAGCGGTGAAATAGGTGGCGTTGGCTTGCAGCCAGGGCAAGCCCTTATTTTTGCGAATGCCTCTGGGCCGAAAATAACAGACTCAGTTGAAGAGAACGTTCGTAATTCTGTAATGCATGGCAAGATCGGATATACAGAAAATCCATTTCGTTGGATTCAAAGGCAGTTTATTGTCAAGCCGAATGAAAGTTGACAATAACGATTGCGAGACAGCACACGAAATGACATCCACATAGCTTCGTTCGAAGAGTTGGTTGTGTCGTTTACTGTCTCTTGCAGTACATGAAATCTGCTATTATTAACCGCGATTACGAGAAGGTTGGTTTGGAGTGGTCTCTAGCCTTACAGGAAATCGGGCATCAACTGAGTATGACACGAAGCTCGGTTTTGACCGTGTGTCTCTCGCAGCAAAGCGTCTTCGCGGAGTTGCCCACAAGACACCAATCCTGACCTCGCGACAGTTTGACAGTCTTGCTGGTGCCAGCGTATTTTTCAAGTGCGAGAATTTCCAGCGGGGCGGATCCTTCAAATTCCGTGGCGCGTTCAACGCTATCTCTGCTATTCCTGAGATCGATCGTAGGAGAGGCGTTGTCGCTTTTTCCTCTGGGAATCATGCGCAGGCAATCGCACTTGCGGCTAAGGAATTAGGCGTCACCGCTGTTGTTGTTATGCCAGAGGATACGCCGACAGCAAAACTAGAGGCAACGAAAACATACGGTGCAAGCGTCATTCAATACAATCGCTTTACAGATAACCGGGAAACCATTGCAGACCAGTATGTCCATCAAGATGGCATGACCCTGATACCGCCATTCAACCACTGGGATGTGCTGTCTGGTCAAGGGACGGCCACCCTAGAACTGATAGAAGAAGCCGGACCACTAGATTATATTTTCTGTTGTGTAGGAGGCGGAGGCCTCATTAGTGGCACGGCACTCGCTGCTAAGCGACTGCTCCCTCATTGCATCATTATCGGAATCGAACCGGCAGATGGAAATGATGGGCAGCAATCGTTAAAAGAGAATCGGATTATCTCTATTGATCCCCCGAAAACCATTGCCGACGGCGCTAGAACCCAGTCATTGGGAAGTATTACATTTCCACTTATCCGCGAGCTGGTTCAGCATATATTCACTGTCACTGACGACGAACTGATGGCGCAAATGCGCTTCTTTGCCGAGCGCATGAAAATTATGGTAGAACCAACTGGTTGTCTCGGTGCGGCTGGTGTGGTTAAGCACCGAGATATGCTCCGGAATAAACGCATTGGAGTCATTGTCAGCGGTGGCAATTTTGATCTCTCTCTTCTAGTATCATAAGAAAAGGAAATTAAAGCATGCCACTTACTTTCATATCAACCGACAAGGCTCCGCTACCAGGAGGACATTATTCCCAGGCTATCGTCGCTAATGGGTTTGTCTTTGTCGCTGGTCTGTTGCCGATAGTACCAAAAACCGATCGAGAAATACCGGAAGGCGTAACGGCTCAAGCACAACAGGTTTTTTCTAATCTGCAAGCCATTCTTGAAGAGGCAGGAGCAGGCATTGCAGATGTAGTTAGCGTACAAATTTTTATCCCTGATATTGAGTTATGGGGACAAATCAACGCATGTTATACCGCTTTTTTTGGCGACCATAAGCCAGTTCGAACTATCATTCCTTGCGGCCCCCTACATTATGGAGTGAGTCTGGAAGCTAATGCGGTTGCCGCTTCATCTCAGTTAAGGCCTTAACCCGACTTCATTCCGGCGAAGTGCCTTGCCGCGAGGTCTTCAAGGAAGTGCGATGGGCCGTCGCAGGGCGAGCCGTCGAGCCGCTTGTGGGTACGCCATGCGTCTGCGATATTGTCCGCGAGCCTGCGGTCGATTGTGATGTGAAGGCGGGCATAGGGTGCCCGCGGTGGCCTTCCACCCATCTTGGGTTTCCCGCGCTCGGTGGGTTCCGTGGCGGTTGTGGGCGTCGTGGGTTTCGAGAGCGCAGCGGCAGCGCCGAGACGGCTCGGCTTCGGCTTTGAGGATTGGGTCTTGCTATTCACGGTTTGAACTCCATAGATAGGGCGGAATAGTCGGCCGCGCCGATAGCGGCCGGCTCATAGTCGAAAATGCTTTGGTGGGCACCGACGCACTCGGTGAGCTTCGTGTTGAGGCGAATCTCGGTTCGAGACACGGTCACGCTAGCGTCGGCGCGCAGATGGGCAGCGACCTCTTTGGCGAGGGCGAGTCGCCCATCGTATCGGCACAGGACGACGCGCATCGGTGGCTCGGCCGCGATTACTTCGGCCGCAACGAGGTCCGCAATCGTTTCGCGTAACTGCCCCAGGCCAGCAAGCGAAAGACCGTGCGGCTCCAGGGGAACGAGCAGCTCGTCGGCCGCGACGATTGCGTTCAGGCTCGCGCAGCCAAGCCCCGGCGGTGAGTCGATCAGAATGTCGTCGTAAGCCGTGACAGCTCGCAGCGCCCGGCGCAGCGCCGTCGTCGGCGAGGTTCCGGCTTGTAGCTCGCGCTCGGCGACGGCTGTCTCGCGGCTACCGTAGAGGAGATCGACGCCGCTGACGGTACTCAGGCCGATCGCGCAGGCCGCGTTGGTCGGTCGTCGCAGCAGGTGGGCGAACACGAAGTCGGGCGGTGCATCGGTTCCGATCCAGGTCGTCGCGCTGTGTTGCGAGTCGGCGTCGATCAGGAGCACTCGTCGGCCACGTTTCGACAGCGCGGCCGCGAGGTTCACGGCCGTCGTGCTCTTCCCGCAGCCGCCTTTATGGTTCACGAGTGCCACGATACCCATTCGGCCCATGTTCCACCTTGAATCCACGAAACCTAGTCGCCGTGCGCAGGTGACCGCTGGACTCGTCGGATCGATGGGCCTGAAAGCCCCTCGCCTGGGGTGGTGGAACGTGGTATTCTCAATGCGTGATAACTAAGGTAATCGCGCATTCAAAAGGAGCCCCCCATGAACAAGCCCCTTGCCCTCACCAAGGAGACGCTGATCGAAGCCGTGCCGATGGGTGGAGCCGCCCTCGACGCCGACGCGACCGATGAGCGTCTTCTCGAAATGTGGCTCCACGGCAAGAGCGGACATACGAAGCGCGCCTACCGCCGTGACGTGAGGTGCCTCCGCGCCTTCACCGGCGGCAAGCCGCTCCGGGCCATGACGCTCGGCGACCTCCAAGCCTTTGCCGATAGCCTCGAAGGCGAGGCCAGTTCACGCGGCCGCGTCCTTGCTGGAGTGAAGAGCCTCCTCACCTTCGCCTCGAAGCTCGGCGCGCTCCCATTCAACGTCGGCGCGGCGCTCCGCAAGCCCCCGGCGCGTGACGGACTCGCCGACCGCATCCTCGACGAAGGCCAGGTTCAGCGGATGCTTGGGAAAACCGATGGTCGCGATCATGCCCTCGTGCGGCTTCTCTACGCCGGGGGGTTCCGTATCTCCGAGCTTGTGGGCTTGCGGTGGAAAGATCTGGCCGATGCGAGCGACGGCGAGATGTACGTTACCGTCCTCGGGAAGGGTGGAAAGACACGCACCGTTCGTATCTCAGCCGCAACGGCGACCATACTGCGTGATATGCGCGGCAATGCACGAGAAGAAGACCCGCTCTTCAAGGGGTACAAAGGGCAGACGCTCTCAGCTTCGCAAGCTGCTCGCATCGTGAAGGCCGTCGCCAAGAAGGCGCAGATTCCGAAGTCCGTTTCCCCCCACTTTATGCGTCATGCCCACGCCTCGCATGCAATCGAACGCGGAGTCAAGGTCACGACCGTGCGCGACACCCTCGGCCATTCATCGATCGCCGTTACCGACCGATATGCTCACGCGCGACCGGAGAAATCATCCGGGCTCGCGCTCCCCGTCTAATGTTCAGGAAAATGGAGGAGCAGCAGCATGAACACATACGAGACTGACGTTGCCGCATGGGCAGGTGAACAATCGCGAGCACTTGCCGAGCGGCGGTTTGATGACCTGGACCTTGAACACCTTGCGGAGGAGATCGATGAATTGGGCGGATCATTCCGGGACCAGCTAGAGAGCCGGATTCTCGTCTTACTCATGCACCTCTTGAAATGGGCGTATCAGCCGGACCATCGCTCAAAAAGCTGGCGTAACAGCATTCGCGAGCAACGTCGAAAGATCACGAGACTCCTCAAGAAGGTCCCTTCGCTCAAGCCGACCGTCGAAGACGTGACGGTGGATATTTATGAAGATGCCGTCGAGCAAGCAATGGACGAAACTGAGTTGGCAAGGGAAGTCTTTCCGGAAGAATGCCCCTTCACGTTCGAGGAACTGATGACGTTTTCGGTTTCGATGGACGAGATCAAATGATGCGGAGAAGGGGGTAACATGACCTGGTTTTTTGTAGCAATTATATGTGCCTTCGCTTTTTTCGCAGGATATATGTTCGCATTGATGCGACCGTCTCGAAAGAGTTAAAACATGATCACAATAAACGAACTCCGACGAACAATGAGACCGGAGATTGGCATTCTTCAGGCAACGTGGCGCGTTCTTATGTGGGCGAGCGACGTTAGCCTGAAGATCCTTTTGGTATTGATCCTCTTGCCTTTTATTATCTCCACTAGCATTGGTTATCGGCGCATGCCTGTTTTCTCGCCTTGGCACTCGCGTCGATTCTACGGGTATCGTAACCGAAACCGATGGTAAATGACGATACTAATGATATGGACGATATGGACGATGCAGAGCGAGCAGAATTTCTTCGCAAGTATCACTTCGAGGGAGGATTTGACTTTCCTAACTTCACGCAAGACGATCAACGTCTAATTTTGAACAAACTAGAAACAGCAGGCGTGAAAGGAGGATTCGCTCCTATACCAAACGGCGGAATAGCTCTTTTGGTTATCTCTGATAGATTTACAGGGAAGAGCGATGGAGAACGTGAGAGCATTGTTATGAACGAAATTGGAAACTCCAATCAAAAAATTATTAAGCATATTCGTATTTGGGCATGGACACCTAAAGAACGCGAGGACCTTGATCCCCCACACGAAGCGAAAGAATAAACGCCGTTTATTCCGCTATCCAATTTGTTTGATGATAAACCTTGCCTGTGGCGGAAACCACTAATGCTCGCCTTTTATCGGCTCGATCGCGATGCGGTAAATTTTGCCGGGTTCATCCCCTTGTGGCTGATCACCGGTCTCCATCACGATAGGCTGGAAGCGTCGCCCGTATTCCTCGGGCCGTCGGCGCTCCAATATCCAGGCCCCGGCCTGCCAGTGTGCTGCGGCGGCCTGGTCGATACGTTGGAGATAGCGAAGCTCCATGACGCCGCGTGCTTGCTCGCATTCTTCAGCAAAGGCCGAGTCCTCGTTCCTCCAAAGGTTGAAGGTACTCGCGCCGATGCCGCCAGCTGCAGCCGCGCCCTGGAAACTCGCGCCGAGTCGCAGTGCTCCGAGGATTCTTTCGCGAGCGAGTGGTGTGCATTTGGACGGATTTTGTACTGGCGGCCGCTTCTTTTTAGGGCCGCTACTTTCGCTACTTTGCGGCGTCTGTTTCGACGTGGGTCTTTTCTTCGGAGCGCGCTCCTTATCCGACATCACGTTCCCTCCAGGATGACTCCTCGTTCTTCGAGATCCCGCCGAACTTCGGGAGAATGCTGTGACAGTTCGTGTACGAACGCACGAATCTCCTCAAAAAAATCTCTTTTCGCCTCTTCCGCATCTTGCCGCGCTCGTGCGAATACGGGATCGGCGCGGTGCCATTCGGCGATCGTTTCGACGGTAACGCCTGCAAACTCCGCTGCACCCTTATCGTTCCAGCCGAGATATATCGCCCGGTAGGCCTTCGCGTATGACGTATCGGGGTGCTTGGTTTTTCTTGCGGCGGCTGGGTGGCGTCTTATCCACGGCAACGACGCTTGTACTGCCGGGCTATACGCGACCACATGCCGCATCGAACGCAAGGGTGGGAATATTCATCGAAGCTTTCTTCGGCGTCGAGCGCCGTATTGCTCCTCGTGACCACACGCAACGGGCCGATGAAGAGCTGCCATCGATGCGTTCTTGTCCGAGTCGCAACTTAGGGGAAGGCGAGAAAAAATGTTTGCGCCCCCTTGCTTTTCCCTCGATCGCATAGCACACTGTAGGCACAAACAAAGCTTGATGCTTTGGGCTGCTCCGCTCCGATCCGCTTGATGCGGTGAGGTATCGACGGGACCCTCTTCGGGACCCTCTACTTACACCATCATCGAGGATCTTATGCCAGACACCCTGACAACATCGCACAAATCAAATCAGCCAGAGCCTCCCTCAATATCCGTCCTCTGCAGCGAAGGTTTGCTACGACCAATTGACGCGGCCAATTTTCTTTCCGTATCGAAATCAACAATTTACCGACTTATGGAGAGCGGACGACTCGCATACTTGCGCCTCCCTGCGGGCGGAAATGTTCAAGATGGAGATCCCCGCATTCCACGTACGGCTCTCCTTCGTTTTATCGAGGACGGCCTCGCACGCCGAGGCCCCCAATGATCGCGCCCTTCGCCATCCCCCTAGACGCAGCCCCCAGCCTCGGCGAATCCTTGCCATGGGCACGGGGATGTGGCGCGCGCGAGGCCGTAAACGTGCAAGAGCCGCCCTTCGACAAGGCGGCCCCCTTCAACGCTATAGGTTCCGGCGAGCTTCGACTCTCGACGGCGCTAAATCACAAGGACACGATCAACGATGCAAGACTTTCCCGAGGGGCACGAGCCCTCCTTCGGCCATGCGCTTCCTTCCTCATGGGGCAACAGCCCCAATAGTGGCCCGGCTCGCCCTGGTGATCGGCCGCCCGCACATGAGCGGGTGACCTGGGACGATCTCCTCCAGCTCGCAGGCCAACCTGCTCTCAGGGAGCGCGGCCCGAGAGAACACGGCTGGACCAGCGTCCATTGCCCGCTCCACGACGACCGTGATGCCTCGGCCAGCCTCTCGTCTGACCGCCGGACCATCCGCTGCCACAGCGGATGTGACCGAGCCTGGGGCATCTACGCCGGAGCCGTCGCGCTCGGGATGGGCCGCGATGAAAGAGACGCCGCCGCCATCCTCCAGGAGTACGCCGACCGGCGCGACGGTATCGCGCCACAGTCGCGGTCTGACGGCTACCGCCCCCCGCTTGCTACACCCAGGCCGACGCCTCTACGCAAGCAGACCGAGCAGCGCCCGCCACGCCCTGCCGACCCGCGAGAGAGGCCGCGCAACGTGCCCCCACATGCGCGCGTAGCGGCGGAGTACCCCTACGCGAGTGCTGACGGCCGCCAGGCACTCAAGGTCCGGTGGGAGTGGGCCGCGGATGGCCAGGCCAAGCCCGCGAAGGACCTGCGATGGTACCACGTCGGCAAGGACGGGCTTCACTATTGGGGAGTCCCTGACGGCTGGAAGCTCGGGCTCTACCACGAGGTTCGAGTCCGAGAGGTCGCCCAGGCCGGGGGTATCGTCTATCTCGTGGAGGGAGAGAAGTGCGTCGAGGCGCTGAACGCCGCGCTCACGCTCGCCGGTATCGCCGATGCCTTTGCCACGACGCTCGGCAAAGAGAGCGACCTCCTACCCGAGCACCTCGATGCGATGGAGGGAGCCCGGCGCATCGTCGTCCTAGCTGACTCCGATACCAAAGGGCGGACCAAGGGACAGCGTCACGCCGCACAGATCCGTGAACAGTCCGCCGCCGTGAAGTATCTCGATCTCTACCCCGAGCGCCACGACATCAAGGGAGGGCTCGACGTAGCCGATTGGCTACCCGAGCACACGCTCGATGAGCTCGACGAGCTCATTGAGCGTGCGCCTATCGCAACGACGGCCGCCGATGAAGAGGAGCCCGACGAATCGGACGACGCGCAAGAGTGGCCGGACGAGAAGGCGGCACCGTGGCCACGGATGGACCCGGCGGCCTACCACGGGCTCGCCGGAGAGCTCATCGCAGAGATCGAGGCGCAGACCGAGTCGGACCCGGTTGCGCTCTTGGTAACCTTGCTTGCTGCATTCGGCTCGGCCGCAGGAGCGGGCTCCTATGTCATCGCGGATAGCGCTGAACATGCAGCGCGGCTCTACGTGGTACTCGTCGGCGGCACGTCCAGCGGGCGCAAGGGCTCCAGCCTCGCCGTAATACGACGCTTCCTCAAGGCCTCGGACGACGAATGGTTCCGAGCCGTGGTTCGGTCGGGGTTCCTCAGCGGAGAGAGCATTATCGCAGACCTCGCGGGCGACCTCGACGAGGAAGCGGAGCCAAATCCCTACCCAAAGGTGATCCTTGTCATCGAGCCCGAACTAGGGCGGCTCCTCGCCGTGAATAACCGCGACCAGAGCACGACTTCCCATGTCATCCGTGACGGGTGGGACGGCTCGACGCTCTCCGCTATCCGCCGGGCCAAGCGGACCCGCGTCGAGGACGTTCATATGAGCCTGATCGGGCACGTCGTGCCCGAGGAGCTCGCCGAGAAGCTCACTCCGACCGAAATCTACAACGGCTTCGCGAACCGATGTCTCTTCCTATGTGTCCGCCGGTCGAGGAAGCTATCGAGCGGCGGATACATCGCCCCCGAGATTATTGCGCGATACGGCGCGCGGCTCCGCGAAGCGATGGACTTCGGTCGCCAGGGCCGCCGCGAAATGAAACGGACCCCGGCGGCCGAGCGGCTATGGGACAAGCTCTACCACGAGGAGCTGGATACTGACGGGCTCCTCGGAGCCTTCACGGCGCGCGGGCCAGCGCAGATGCTCCGCCTCTCCCTCATCTACGCCTTGCTCGACCTCCGCGAAGAGATCGACGTAGAGCACCTCCAGGCGGCGGCGGCGGTATGGCGCTACGCGGTCGCTTCGGTTCGGCGCCGCCTCGACTCCAGCCTGACTGACGATGAAAAGAAGCTCCTCGATGCCCTGCGCGCCGCGTGGCCGCAGTCGATGACGGGACGGGAGGTCCACCAGCTCTTCTCCAGGAGCCGGAGCGCAAAGGAGCGCGGGCAGATAGTCGGGAGACTTGTCGAGCGCAGGCTCGCCACCTCCGCGAAAGCGCCGACAGGGGGAAATTTCCGTAAACCGGCCTCCTTGGTCCGTGCCCTGTCTCTTGTAGAGGCCGCACATACCGCACATACCGCACATAGCGTAACCTCGCGGGTTTCTCAGCG
>WNGI01005362.1_pt1 | contig 11536 bp, 7 predicted proteins | sample 5400621 | NCBI WGS metagenome assembly WNGI01 (sample SAMN13153374, study PRJNA577476) | soil metagenome | isolation source: 20 cm soil or saprolite under Garry oak tree replicate 1 | place: USA:California | collected 2016-06-15
GTTCATGGTCAAGACGCTCCACGAGGCGGGCATCGAGGTGATCCTCGACGTCGTCTACAACCACACCGCCGAGGGCAACCAGCTGGGGCCGATGCTCTCCTTCCGGGGCATCGACAACGCCGCTTACTACCGGCTCGTCCCCGAGGAGCGCAACTTCTACATGGACTACACGGGGACCGGCAACAGCCTGAACATGCGGCACCCCTCCGTCCTGCAGCTCATCATGGACAGCCTGCGGTACTGGGTGACCGAGATGCACGTCGACGGGTTCCGCTTCGATCTCGCATCGACCCTCGCCCGTGAGCTGCACGACGTCGACCGGCTGTCGGCGTTCTTCGACCTCATCCAGCAGGACCCGGTTGTCAGCCGGGTCAAGCTCATCGCCGAGCCATGGGACGTCGGCGAGGGCGGGTACCAGGTCGGCAACTTCCCGACGCTCTGGTCGGAGTGGAACGGCAGGTACCGGGACCTGATCCGGGACTTCTGGCGGGGGGAGGAGCGCAACCTCGGCGAGTTCGCCGCCCGCATCACCGGGAGTTCCGACCTCTATGAATGGAGCGGCCGCCGGCCCTTTGCGAGCATCAACTTCGTCACGGCCCACGACGGCTTCACCCTCAACGACCTCGTGACCTACAACGAGAAGCACAACGAGGCCAACGGCGAGGACAACCGAGACGGCACCGACGACAACCGGTCCTGGAACTGCGGCGTCGAGGGGCCGACGGACGAACCCGACATCCTCGCCCTACGGGCGACCCAGATGCGCAACTTCCTCGCCACGCTCATCCTGTCGCAGGGCATCCCGATGCTGCTGGGCGGGGACGAGATGGCCCGAACGCAGCGGGGCAACAACAACGCCTACTGCCAGGACGACGAGATCTCCTGGTACGACTGGAGCCTGGCGGAGGCCAACGCCGAGCAGGTCGAGTTCACCCGGCGACTCATCGAACTCCGCTCCGCCCACCGGATCTTCCGCAGGCGCCGCTGGTTCGAGGGACGCTCGATCCGCGGCAGCGCGGAGCACGACATCGCCTGGTTCACGCCGCAGGGCACGACGATGACGGAGGAGGACTGGAACGTGGGCTACGCGAAGTCCATCGGGGTCTTCCTGAACGGCGAGGCGATGGCGGAGCCGGACGCCCGCGGGGAGCGCGTCGTCGACGACACGTTCCTCTGGCTGGTCAACGCCCATTTCGAGCCGCTGGTGTTCACGCTCTGCACGGAGGAGTGGGGCGCTTCCTGGACCCGCATCTTCGACACCTCGGAGCCTCGCGGTGGCTTCGACGAGGAGGGGCTCATCTTCGGGGCAAGCGAGGACCTGAAGGTGAAGGCCCGCTCCCAGGTGCTCCTGCGGCGTGCCTGACCTCGTCGGTACCTATCGGGTGCAGCTCCGGCCCGGCTTTGGTTTTGACGAGGCGGCGGCGCTGGCCGGGTATCTGGCGGCGCTGGGCATCTCCCACCTCTACTGCTCGCCCTACCTGCAGGCGGCACCGGGCAGCACCCACGGCTACGACATCGTCGATTACGGGTGGGTCAACGAGGAGCTCGGGGGCGCCGCCGCCCACGCTCGGCTCGATGCCGCTCTGAAGGCCAGGGGCCTGGGCCAGGTCCTCGACGTCGTCCCCAACCACATGGCCACCGGCCCGGAGAACTCCTGGTGGTGGGACGTGTTGCAGAACGGGCCCTCCAGCCGCTTCGCGGGCTACTTCGACATCGACTGGCACGGCCCGGAGTCGCGCCTGCGCAACAAGGTGCTGCTGCCGGTGCTCGGCAACCACTACGGGCGGGTGCTGGAGGCCGGGGACATCCGCCTCGTCCGCTTCGATGCCGTGTTCCAGGTGCACGCCCCGGGCCAGGTGTTCCCGGTGACGCCGGACTCCCTCGATCGCCTGCTGCAGGTAGCGGCGGGACGAAGTGGCTCCGACGAGCTGGAGAGCATCGGTGCCGCCCTGGGGCGTCTCCCGCCCGGGACCGTCACAAATGCCGAGTCCATCCGCGAGCGGGAGCGCGACGCCGGCGTCCTGCTCGGCGCGCTGGCGCGCCTGCTGGACGAGCGACCAGAGGTCGCCGCCGCGGTCGACGAGACCGTGGCCCTGGTCAACGCCGACCCCGACACCCTCGACAGCCTCCTCGAGCGCCAGAACTACCGCCTCGCCTACTGGCGCACCGCGGGCCGCGACCTTCCGTACCGGCGCTTCTTCGATATCAACACCCTCGTCGGGCTCAACATGGAGCGGAAGGAGGTCTTCGCCGCCACGCACCTGCTCGTGCTGCGGTGGCTGGCCCGCGGCGTGCTCGACGGTGTCCGCATCGACCACCCCGACGGCCTGCGCGACCCCGAGGGATACCTCCGCCGCCTCAGGAATCGGGCGCCCGAAGCCTGGGTGGTGGTGGAGAAGATCCTGCACCCCGGCGAGACGCTCCGGCGTTCCTGGCCGGTCGCCGGAACCACCGGGTACGACTTCCTCAACCGGGTCAACGGCCTGTACGTGGATCCGACCGCCGAGCGGGCGATGACGGACCTCTACCAGGAGCTGACGGGCGAGACCAGGGACTTCGACGAGATCGCCGCCCCGGCCAAGCTCGAGGTGATGCAGTCGATCCTTGCCAGCGACATCAACCGGCTGACCCAGCTGCTCGTGCAGATCTGCGAGCTCCACCGCCGGTACCGCGACTTCACCCGCCACGAGCTGCACGAGGCGTTGCGCGAGTTCATGGCCTGCCTGGCCGTCTACCGCACCTATGTCAATGCCGACACGGGAAGGATCGACCCCGAGGACCGCACCATCGTCGGGAGGGCGGTGGAGGCAGCCCGGCCGAACCGCCCGGACCTCGACCCCGAGGTCTTCGACTTCCTCTACCGCTTGATGACCCTCGACCTGCGAGGCCAGCTCGAGTCCGAGCTCGTGATGCGGCTCCAGCAGATCGCCGCCGCCGTCATGGCCAAGGGGGTCGAGGACACCGCCTTCTACCGCTACTACCGGCTGGTGTCGCTCAACGAGGTCGGTGGCTCACCGGAGCGATTCGGCCTCAGCGTCGAGGAATTCCACCGGCTCAATGCCGAGACGGCGAGAGACTGGCCCTCGACGATGCTCACGCTGTCCACCCACGACACCAAGCGGGGTGCGGATGTGCGTGCTCGCATCAACCTGCTCTCCGAGATCCCGGAGCGCTGGGGTGACGCGGTGCGGGGCTGGATGAAGATCAACGGCAAGCACCGCTCGGGCAACTGGCCCGATCACAACATCGAATACCTGCTGTACCAGACACTCGTGGGGACCTGGCCGATCGACGAGGAGCGGACCCTCGCTTACTTGCAGAAGGCCTCCAAGGAGGCCAAGGAGCACACCTCCTGGACCGATCCGAACCAGGGCTACGACGACGCCCTGGCGCACTTCGTCAGCGGGGTGCTGCGCGAAGACGAGTTCCTGCGGGACCTGCAGGCCTTCGTCAACCCACTAATGATGCCCGGGTGGGTCAACAGCCTGTCGCAGATGCTGCTGGCCCTCACCTCCCCCGGGGTCCCCGACGTGTACCAGGGCACGGAGTTGTGGGACCTGAGCCTGGTGGACCCGGACAACCGCCGCCCGGTCGACTTCGCGCTCCGCCGGAGGTTGCTCGACGAACTGCAACAGACGCCCCCCGAACGGCTGTGGGCGAGGGGGGCGTCGGGACTCCCCAAGGTTGCCGTGGTGCGGGCCGGTCTCTCGGTGCGGCGGCGGCTGCCCGGGGTGTTCGCCGGCGCCAGCGAGTACCGACCGCTCGAGGCGGCGGGACCCATGGCCGATCGGGTGGTCGCGTTCGGCAGGGGTGGCGAGGTCGTCACCGTGGTGCCGCGGCTGGCGATGGGGATCGCCGGAGGCGATGCCGGGACGTGGGCGCTGGCCGAGGGCCCCGCAACCCAGACGGCGTTCACCCTGCCGCCGGGCCGCTGGCGGGACGAGATCACCGGACGCGAGCACAAGGGAACCGTCTTCCTTCCCGAGTTGTGGTCGGCGCTGCCCGTGGCGCTGCTCACCCGGACCGGGCCTTGACGCGCTTTGCGGTGTGGGCCCCCGAGGCGGAGGCGGTGGGCCTGGTGACGACGGCCGCACCGGCGCCGATGAGGGCGTTGCCCGGCGGGTGGTGGGAGCTGGACCTGGAGGAGGCGGGCCCGGGCACGGACTACTGGTTCGTGGTGGACGGCTCCGAGCCGTTGCCGGACCCCCGCTCGCCCTGGCAGCCGGAGGGGATCGAGGGGCCCTCGCGCGTGGTCGACCACGGGTCGTTCACCTGGACGGACCAGCAGTGGCGCGGCTGCCCCGCACCCTGGCTCTCCGGCGGGGCGATCTACGAGCTGCATATCGGGACCTTCACGCCCGAGGGCACCTTCGACGCTGCCATCGGGCGGCTCGACCACCTCGTGGACCTCGGCGTTCGGGCGGTGGAGATCATGCCGGTCAACGAGTTCTCGGGGGAGCACGGGTGGGGATACGACGGTGTCTTCCTCTCCGCCCCCCACCACGCGTACGGCGGTCCGGACGCCCTCAAGCGCCTCGTCGACGCCTGCCACGCGCGGGGGCTCGCCGCGATCCTCGACGTGGTCTACAACCACCTCGGGCCGGCGGGCAACGTGCTGGAGCGCTTCGGTCCCTACTTCACTGCCCGCTACGTCACGCCGTGGGGCAAGGCGGTCAACCTCGACGGTGCGCTGAGCGACGAGGTCCGCCGTTTCTTCATCGACAACGCAGCGATGTGGCTCCGCGACTACCACTTCGATGGCCTGCGGGTCGACGCCGTGCACGCCATCGTCGACACCTCTGCGGTGCACGTCCTCGAGGAGATGGCGCTGCGAGTGGAGGACCTGTCGGCGGGCGGCGGCCGGGCGTTGCTGCTCATCGCCGAGAGCGACCTCAACGATCCGAGGGTGGTGCGGTCCCGGGACCTCGGCGGGTACGGCACGGACTCGGTGTGGAACGAGGACTTCCACCATTCCCTCCACGCCGTCCTGACCGGCGAGCGGCAGGGCTACTACCGGGACTTCGGTTCGATCGCCAGCATTGCCCAATGCCTGGAGCGGGGCGTGTTCTACGACGGGCGCTACTCGCGGTACCGCCGCCGGCGCCACGGCCGTCCCCATACGCCCGTCACCGGCCGCAGCTTCGTCGGATTCCTGCAGAACCACGACCAGGTGGGCAACCGGGCCCTGGGTGAGCGCAGCGCCGCCCTGATGCCTCTGGGGCGCCTCAAGATCGGGGCTGCCCTCGTGCTGGGTGCGCCGTTCGTGCCGATGCTGTTCCAGGGCGAGGAGTGGGCGGCGTCGACGCCGTTCCTGTACTTCACGGACCACAAGGACCCGGCCCTCGGGGCGGCGGTGCGCAAGGGGCGCCGCAGCGAGTTCGCCGCCTTCGGATGGAAGCCGGAGGAGATTCCCGACCCGCAGGACCCGGCGACCTTCGAACGCTCGAAGCTGCAATGGAGCGAGATCTCGAAGGCGCCCCATGGCGAGATCCTGGCCTGGCACCGCGACCTTCTCGCCCTGCGCCGACGGCTGCCGGACCTGACCGACGCCAGGTTCGAGCGGGTGCACGTGAGCTTCAGCGAGGAGGACCAGTGGCTGCGGGTGTGGCGGGGAGGCGTCGAGCTGGTCACCAACCTGGCGTCGCAGGTGGCCGAGTTCCGCGTCGGGCGGGGGGCCACGCTCGAGCTCGGCTCGGACCCCGGCGTGAGCCTCGGCGGAGGGTCGCTGAAGCTGCCGGCGGAATCGGTGGCGATCCTCACCTAGATTGCATCAAATACGACGCTATCCACAGTTTCTGGTGCAATCTTCTGGCCCGCGTGCCCTCAGCGGTGGTGCGCCCGCATGTTGAGGCGAACGTAGTCGAGTTCGGGCGACGGCAGCTCGTCGGCCACGCTGGCCACGAAGGCTGCGTGCTCGGCGGGGTCGCGCAGAGGACCACCTCGTCGCCCGCCAGTGGGAGCCGTGCTGCGACAGGGCCGCCCCAACGGACCTGCGGCGCCGACACGCGGTCGTACGTCGTCGCATCCCAGTCGTGTCGCATGCGGGCAGTATGCCGGGGGAGTATCCGTCAACCCGGTCCCCGCCTACGGCGGGACTGCCGCCAGGAAGCGGAGGATCTCGGGCCAGGAGTCGCGGGCCGAGGCGGCGTTGGCTTCGGCGGTCCCTCCGAAGTCCATCGTGAAGACCGGGACCGGCGACATTCTCGTCATCGGGGGCATCGAGGGCAGGGCATAGGGGAAGCACACGAAGTGCCCGGCCCCGGGGTACCGCACATGCTTGTCCGGATAGGGGTGCTCGTTCTCGCGGAGGCGCTCCATCACCAGCTCCGCGAACCGCGCCGACGGCCAGAGCTCGTCGGCGGTGCCCGAGATGAGCAGCACCGGCCCCTTGATCCGTTCGACCTGGATCGTGGCGGCGGCCACCGGGTCGTGCTTGCGGAGGAGGCCCTCGAAGACCGGCCGCAGCCGCAACGGGCGGCGGAAGACGAAAACCGAGTAGAACTGGAAGAACCGCCGGAGGTTGAAGCGGGCGGGGACGTACGGCAGGGCAGTGCCCCCATACATCCAGGCGGGCTTGGTGTAGTCGCTGTTCCTCTTCCCGATGCCCGCCTGGCGGATCCCGCAGGGGGATCCCGCCACGACCCCGGCGATCCGGGGGAACATCGAGGCGAGCTGCAGGGCCAGCTCGCCACCCCGCGAGAGCCCGACGACGATGATCCGGTCGCCCTCGACCTCGGGCTGGACTGCCATCCACTCCAGGGCCTGCTCGAAGTACTCCAGGTCGATGTGGCGCAGCCCGGCCGGGCGGTCCTCGACGCCGCAGTAGCCGAGCGACAGCACCGCGTAGCCGTGGGCCGCGAGCAGCGACGCCGCGTGGTCGAGCTGGCCACCGTCCGAGCCGCTCACCACCATCACTCCGGGATGGGGGCCGCCGGCGGTGGGGAAGAACAGGTCTCCCGCCAGACCCCGGCCGTCGGCGACTCGCCGCACGACACTCTCGCCACCGAAGGTCCGGTCGACCTCGCAGGCGGCAAGCTCCCTGGCGCCGGATTCAACCGTGACGCGCACCCGCAACGGGGCAGCCTTACGGCGGACGAAGAAGGTTCGGGGCCCGCGCTCCACCGGCTGCATCGACCACAGGAGGCCGGTGGGGTCGACACCCGAGTACGTGCCGGACAGCGGGGCCGCAGTTGAGACGTCGACCGTCCCGTCGTCGCCTGCCGGGAAGGTGGCGTACGAGGCCCATTCCCGTAGCTCTCCGTCCCGGGTGGCTGCACGGATCGTGACGGGCTCACCGGGGGGCAGGCCCGACGCCGTCAGGCGGAAGGGCTCGTCCACGCGGGCGACGGGCGGATCGACGTGTACGACCGTCCCCGGGGAAGTGTCGGTCTGCATGGCAACGACTATGCACTATTCTCCGCTTCAGAACTTTCACCCAACCGACCCACCCAGCCGCTCCTGACACAGCCCTTGACGCCGGCATTGCGGTTCAACCTGCTGGAGGACCCCGAGGAGTTCGCCGACCGGGTCCGGGAGTTCCTGCTCGTCCACGAGGCGGAGCACAGCCTGCTGTTCGGCATCCTGTCCAACCTCTCGAGCGGCTGGGCCTACGGTGGGGCTTCTGCAGGTGGTCCGGTGCTCGCCCTCGTCGAGGACGACGTCGGCATCGCTGCCGTCGGGGTCTGCACGCCGCCACGCAACCTCGTGATCTCCCGTGCTCGGGCGCCGCAGGCAGTCGAAGCGCTCGCCGGGGGACTGAGCGGCCTGCGGCTCCACCTGCCCGGGGTGTCAGGCCCCACGGCCGAGGCCCGGGTGTTCGCTGAGCGGTGGGCTCGCCGCCAGGCAGAGCCGTTCCGGCGGGCCATGGCGCTGCAGGTCTACCGGGCCTGCGCGATCAACCCACCACAGCATCCCGCCCCCGGCTCCCTGCGGGCCGCCGAGCCCGCAGACACTGCCCTCGTCGCAGGCTGGATCGCCGATTTCAACGACGAGGCCCTCGAGGAGGGGGTTTCGGACCGCACGGCCGCACTGCGGATGGCCCGGGACCTGGTGTCGCACCAGGGCCGCAGCGTCTACCTCTGGGAAGACGGGAAACCCGTGTCCATGGTGGCGACGGGCCGGCCGAGCCCCAACGGGGGCCGGGTCTATGCCGTGTACACCCCGCCGGAACACCGGCGGAATGGGTATGCGAGCTCATCGGTGGCCGCGTTGAGCCAGGTGCTGCTCGACGGGGGCCTCCAGTGCTGTTTCCTGTTCGCCGACGTCACGAACCCCACGCCCAACCACATCTACCGCCAGATCGGCTACGAGCCGGTGGCGTTCTTCGACGAGTACCGTTTCGGAGGGTGATCCCGCCCGCGCTTCGGCCCCCCTGGCGTGGTCTGCTCGAAGTCGCGCCGCGCCCGGCGCCCCGAGCGGACCTCCCAGCGGGTGACCTCCCAGTTGTCCGCGGCGCCTTTCGGCGGCAGCCACGGCGGCAACGGCATCCGGAGTCGCCTCGACAGGGAGTTGACATAGGGCTCGTAGCTGGCTCGAAGATCGCTCAATACGGATTCGGCCTCCTCGCCGGTGCTGAGGTTCAATCCGCGCTCGGCCAGCAACTCCCGCAACCGCTGAAGGTCTTCGGCCGGAAGACGGTCGGGGGTGGGAGGCACCGGTGGGGTGCCGAGCATCGAGGCGAGGTCGACCGAGGCGTGCCGGGCCATGGCGAACGTCAGGCGCGCCTGCTCGTCGACGAGGCCCTCGATGCCGGCGATCACGAGTGAGCATGTGTCGAGGATCACGGTCAGTGCGGCGACCCAGGACTGGTTGTCGTGCTGGGAGCGGAAGTAGCCGAGGACCGGATAGGAAAGGTGGCTCTCGAGCAGCTCGGCGGACCACAGCTCCCAGTCCCGCAGGAACCTTGCCCCCGTCTCCTTGTAGGTCGAGGCCCGGCGCCCGAGCAGCTCGCCGGCCGACGGCGGCGATCCCGCCCGTTCATCGAGCATCGAGATCCGGACCTCCCGCCGGGAGAACGACTGGTAGAGCACCGGGAGGTAGCTGATCACCAGGGCCAGGAACCCGAAGCCGGCACCCGCTTCGACCCCGGTGACCATCCTGGCAAAGGAGCTCGCCGGTGTGACGTCGCCGAGGCCGAGCGTGAAGAAGGTGGTGGCGCTCAGGTAGAACAGGGTGGCGAAGCTGCCGGAGCCCGCCGGATGGGTGCGGCCACCTCCCCACTGCAGCAGCGCGAAGCCGAGGATCATGCCGACCGCCCACACCGCCACCAGGAACAGCAGCGAGAGCGGGCCGTAGAAGCTGAGGAAGTTCTCGCGCCGGTCTCTGTGGAACATTGTCGATGTCCGGCCCCAGAGCTCCCACGTCCCTCGGAAGTAGATCCGGGCGAGGCGGAGCCGTCGGGAGACCCGGCGGGGAAGGATAAGCGTCTCGAAGGCATCCCAGAACACCACAAGGATGGTGGCAATGCCAAGGGCCTCCGCCAGGGCCCTCATCTTTGGTCAGTGCTGCGCGGGAGTTGGGGAGCCCGAGGCGTGGAGGTGGTCCTGGATCTTGGCCAGGACGCCGGCGAAGGCCTTTTTCTCCGACTCCGAAAGGCAGGCAAGGAGCTCGCACATGCCCCGGACGTGCTCGGGCATGAGGCGATCGAGGATGTTCCGGCCCTCGTCGGTCAGCTCGATCAGCAGCATCCGCCGGTCCTTGGGGTGGGGGGTACGGCGAACCAGGCGCTGGCGTTCGAGGGAGTCGAGGAGGCCGGTCACGGTGCCGCGGGTCACCGAGAGCTGCTCGCCGATGTCACAGGGCGACAGCGACCCGCTGGCCCGGGAGAGCACGAGGATCACGTTGAAGGTTGCGGTCGACAGGCCGTAGGGCCGGAAGAGGTTGTTCATCCTGCCGGCCAGGAGGCCTTCGATGCGCTGCAGGCTCTGGACGCAGTCGGCGGACGTGGTGCCAGGCGCGTCGGGGTCCCCCTCGCGGAGAGAGAGGCCAGCGTCCCCCTGGGACAGGGAACGCCCTCCCCCCACCGTGAGGGGCACCAACGACGGCGTGGTTTGCTGCGACTCCATGGCGACGACTCCCCGGCGGCCTCGCCCCGGCGGCGCCGACCTGGCGCGTGAGGCAGCCCGAGTCCAGATTACGCCGACCGTCGAAGGGGTGGCAACGTTCCTCGGGTTGCGCAGCCGCAACGCCGGTTACGGGGCGAGCGCCTCGCGCAGGTTGTTCGGCAGGCAGGGATGCCGGAGCTTCGACAGGGCCTTGGCCTCGATCTGACGGATGCGCTCCCGCGTGAGGGCGAACTCCTTGCCGACCTCCTCCAGGGTGCAGGCCTGCCCCGTGAGCAGGCCGAAGCGCAAGGCCAGCACCTTCTTCTCGCGGTCGGTGAGCGCCCCGAGCATCCGGTGGAGGTCCTCTTGGCGCAGCGCCAGGGCGGCCGCTTCGAAGGGTCCCTGGGCCTCGGTGTCCTGGATGAAGTCTCCGAGCTCGGCGTCGTCCTCGCCGACGGGCTCGTGGATCGAGACGGGCTCGGGCAGGACCCGGAACGCCTCCCGGACCTTGTCCGGGTTCATGCCGGCCGCAACGGCGATCTCGTCGAGGGTCGGTTCCCTTCCCAAGGACTCGAGCAGGTCCGACCCCACCCGGCGGAGTTGCTGCAGCGTGTCGACCATGTGGACGGGGATCCGGATCGTGCGGGCCTTGTCGGCGATCGCACGGGTGATGGCCTGGCGGATCCACCATGTGGCATAGGTCGAGAACTTGAAGCCCCGCCGGTAGTCGAACTTCTCCACGGCCCGGATGAGGCCCAGGTTCCCCTCCTGGATCAGGTCGAGGAGGGGCAGTCCCGCGACGGAGTAGCGGCGGGCGATGGAGACGACCAACCGGAGGTTGGACTGGATGAACTTGCGCTTGGCGTCACGCCCGGACGAGATCGCCCTCTGAAGGGCCTCAGCCTGGCTGGGGGTGGGCTTGCGTTTCTTGGGGGCGGCGAGCGTTGCCTCCGCCTCCTTCCCGGCCTCGATCGCCTTCGCAAGCTCCACCTCGTCGACGTCGGTGAGCAGTGGGTAGCGGCCCATGGCGTCAAGATAGAGCGCGAGCGGATCGAGCTGGTCCGGACCGCGGGTGCGGGAGAACATGTCGTTTTTGCCTCTGGAGGCGATTTTTGCGTTTTGGCTCATTTCTAACCTACCGATGTTCGCGAGGTGAGGCCCCTGGCCGGGTGGGGCGTAGTCGTTTAACCATACACTTAACACGACGTTCGAGACCACCTTGGCCGTGGCCCCGGACTTACCCCGCTCCTTCGTCGCAACTTCCCCAAGGAGGCAGCCTGCAAACGTCCCAGCAGCTCTTTGACCGCTGGAGCTCCGATCTTTCTGGATGGGGGGTCCCCGAGGCCATCCTGGCCGCGGCCCCCGAGCAGCCCTGGGTCTTCCCCAGGGGCGTTTTTGCCGGGCGGGCCAGGCGCCAGGTCATCGACCGGGCCGGGCCCTCGTACCGCCGGGCGGTGGAGGCGCTCCCGGTGGGGGGATCGGTCATCGATGTC
>WNGI01005364.1_pt1 | contig 11535 bp, 10 predicted proteins | sample 5400621 | NCBI WGS metagenome assembly WNGI01 (sample SAMN13153374, study PRJNA577476) | soil metagenome | isolation source: 20 cm soil or saprolite under Garry oak tree replicate 1 | place: USA:California | collected 2016-06-15
TGGCCAATGACAGCGCCGCTGCCGCGCGCTGGAGATCGGGATTCGCCGAAATCCCTCTCGATTCCGGAAGGATCAGCGTTTCGGATCTGCTGTTCGTCGACGGAGAGCCATCACTTCCGGGCGATCTGAACGAGGCAATCCCGCGCGCGCATGGCGGAACAAAGTTTAGACGCGACAGGAAGGTCGGGCTGTTCTGGGAGCTCTACGGAAAGACGCCTGCGGATAGCGCGCTTCCGATCTCCCTGACGATCACTCCGGTGGACGAAAGCATCCTGAGACGCACCTTCCGTGCGCTGCATATAGCGCCAAAGCTGTCGCCCCTCAATATCCGGTGGCACGAGAATGGTGCGTCCGGAGTTCTGTCGGCGAGATCGGTGCTCCTCGATCTGTCCCTCGTGCCCGCCGGGAAATACGCGGTGAAGCTCGAAGTCGGAAATAACCCGACGGCCGTGACATCGCGGGTCATCGAGGTGAAGTAAGTCCGTGTGGCGATGACTTCGCTCGGCCTAATTATGCGGACGTAAGCCAATAAGAGTAGACTTCGGTATGCATTTCTCACTGCTGTGGCGCCGTCTCCTCACAGGCGGCGTTACGTCCCTCCTTGCCGGATGCGGGGGAGCTACTTCTCCCGCGTCTACGCAGCTCGCGACGAGTTACGACCTGGTCTCCTATGAAGGCCACACGCTGCCGGTCGAGACACGTGTGCTTGTCTCTGTTTCAACTCAGCCTGGAGGTCCGAGCGTCAGTTGCAGCGACCGCTTAACTGCGACGAAAATCTCGTTTCTCACGGCGAACACCTATGCGCAAAGCGAATCGAGGCTACTTGTCTGCGACGACGCCAGTCCCGACGTTTCGAGTTCTAACATGATCAGCGGCACGTATACGCTAAGCGGCGGTATTCTCGAGCTCGTCGCAGATCTTGGCGGCGGCATCTCGCAACACTACTTCGCTCGATCGAGTGGTAGGAGCCTAACTGTGTATCGACGAGAAATTCGCTATGGCCTCACGTTACACACTGTTAATGAGGCTCCTCTGATATTTGCCGCCACCCCGTGAAGGGTGACGTTTCGCCGCACCAATCGCTTCACCGTAGGCTAGCTGACTGAACGATTCTCGCGTAGTTCCTCCAGCCGCCGCTCGATGAACCGCCGCTCCGGCTCCTGCGTCGCCAGCTCCAGTGCGCGCTTGTAGGAAGTGATTGCCTCGCTGGTTCGCCCGATCCTCCGGCAAAGATCTCCACGCGCCGCGTGCGCAAGGTGATAGTCGACGAGATCTCCGCGAACGAGTATCGCATCGATCAGGGCGAGGCCGGCTTCGGGCCCATCGCGCATCGCAATCGCGGCCGCGCGATTGAGCTCGATCACCGGGGAAGGATCGGCCCTCAACAGCACGTCGTATAGCCCGACGATCTGCGCCCAATCAGTAGCGCTCGCGCTGGACGCCTCGGCGTGCACGGCCGCGATCGCTGCCTGGAGCGTGTAGGGGCCGAAACGATGCGACGCCAGAGCGCGCTCGACAAGCTCCACGCCTTCCTCTATTTGCGGGCGATCCCACAGGGTACGGTCCTGGTCCTCTAGGAGGATCATCTCGCCGGACGGCGTTGTCCGTGAGCGACGCCTCGCCTCGTGAAGAAGCATCAGCGCCAGAAGTCCCATCGCCTCCGGCTCGGGCAGCAGCTCCATCAGGAGCTTGCCGAGTCGAATCGCCTCGCTCGAAAGGTCGGCGCGAGTGAGTGACGCACCACTCGAGGCGAGATAGCCTTCATTGAAGACGAGATATATCACGTGCAGCACGCTATCGAGCCGCTCGGGCAGATCTGGTCGCGACGGTAGCTCATAGGGGATCCGCGCATCCCTGATCTTTCCCTTGGCCCGAACGATCCTTTGCGCCAGTGTCGGCGCCGGTGTCAGAAAGGCGTGCGCGACTTCTTCGGTGGTGAGACCGCACACCTCGCGTAGAGTGAGCGCGATCTGCGCGTCAGGACTGAGAGCGGGGTGGCAACAGGTAAAAATGAGGCGGAGACGATCGTCTTCCACTCCCTCTTCGCTCTGCTCATGCATCTCCGTCGCCAGCAGCCGGTCGAGAATCACGCTGTCCGTGGATTCGAACTTCTCGCTCCTGCGGAGCCGGTCGATGGCCTTGAACCGCCCGGTCGAGATCAGCCACGTGCGGGGGTTCGCGGGAATTCCCTTCTCTCCCCATTGCTCTACCGCCGCCGCGAACGCGTCGTGCAAGCCTTCCTCGGCCAGATCGAAATCGCCGAGGAGACGGATGAGGGTCGCGAGCACACGGCGCGATTCCGACCTATAGATCGCATCGACTTTGTCGCGCACGTGCGCCGCAACGTCCTCTTCCATTCACTCTCGCGCCGGACAGCTACGCGCTGGCGCGCTCAACGATGGGCCGCACCTCGATCGAGCCAGACCTGGCCGACGGAATCCGCGATGCCACCTTGATTGCGTCGTTCAGATCCTTGGCCTCGATGAGGTAGTAGCCGCCGAGCTGCTCCTTCGTCTCCGCGTACGGGCCGTCGGTAGTCGAGACTTTTCCATTACGTGCGCGCACGGTGGTGGCGGTGCTTGTGGGTTGGAGCTGGTTTGCTCCAACATATTGGCCGCTCTTCTTGATGCTGTCGCCAAACGCCATGTACTCACCCATGTACTTGTCCTGCACGTCCTTGGGGAATTTCGCCCACTCTTTCTCGTTGTCGTAAATCAGGCACAGGTACTTCATCGTTCCTCCAATTGTTTGAAAGAGTCCTCGCTAATTAGTCGGGCGGGGATTGCCCAATTCGACATCCTGGTTCTACGAGGTTGACCCTCTCAAAACGCCGGCGCGGATTCGCACTGCCTTCTCCGGGGCGTTCGGGATCGGAAGAACGCGAGTCTGAACACGCGTCGCCAATCTGAGGGGAAGTTGAAGCGTCATGGTCTCACCTCCGCGCCGCACTACCAGCGGGAGCGTCGTCTCGGCTGTGCCGGCGTAGCGGGCACGGAACTTATCAAACGAGTCGTCGTTCGAGATCATCACGTCGCCGATCGAGACGAATCTGTCGCCCGTATGCGCACCTGCCGCCGCTGCCGCCCCAGTCGGCGAGAGCTGAGTGATCGACACTCCAGCACTGTCGGTACTGGTTGAGATCCCGAGTCGCGGCTCGCGAATCGTGTCGCTCTGCGAGCGCAATCCTGCCAGGCTAAGGACCGAATCAACGGGAAGGGGCTCGCGGCCATCGACGTAACGGCGCGCGAACTCCGTAAAGGATTTGCCGCCCGCGGCGCGGGAAACCTCGCCCCACCAGTCGGCACCGGTGAATCCCTTACCCCGTTTATACGTCGCGTCGTACAGTCGGCGCATTACGTTGTCGAGCGACGCATGGTTATCGGTAGCGTCCCGGATCATGACGTCGAGCAGGAATCCGGTGAGACCGCCTTTGGGATAATAGAGCCCGCTGCTGCCGTCCGTTGGATTGATCCACGACGCGAGCGACGCATCGCTCACCGCGGTCGGAGGCGCGCTCGCGACCGATGCAATCTCGTTGGCAATAGAGTCGAAGAATCCAGTGCTATCGTAGACCCCGCCGCGGACGAGCGCGAGCGGCCCGTAATAATCCGTGACGCCTTCACTCACCCACAGCCAGGTCGTTGGTTGAGCGTCATCGTATCTGTAGGGAACCAGGTCTGCCGGGCGCAGGCGCTTCACGTTCCAGGCGTGGAAGAATTCGTGCGAGTAGAGTCCGGGCAGATAGGGCGCGTCGAGCTGAGAGGTCGCGACTTCATCCACCTGCGAGCTCTGGTGCTCGAGGCCGCCGCCGTTCACGACGGTATCCGAGCGCTGGAAAATCGTGTAATTGCGGAAAGGCGCTTCGCCGAAGACAGCGATGTGTGCCGGAACGAATTTCTGGAGCCAGGCGAAGGTGCGATCCCGGCGCGCCGCGGTCAGGCTCGCCGCTGGATAGAAGGCGAGACGAACCCATTTGCCGGCAATCTGCGTGCTGTCGATCGCAAACCGTCCGACGTAGAACGGCATGTCGGTGAGATCGTGATAGTTCGCGGCCGTGAAGGTATTTGTGCCCGGTGCGGGATCCATCCCGGTCGCAACACGCCACGATGCCTCCGTGTGAACCGAGACACGCGCCGGCCAATTGAATCCACGGCCGGCCGGATAAAGAAAGAGATTCGTTCCGTTGAAGAAGGCGAAGTTGGGAGCGGTCCATGCGACGGCGCGATCGACGGCGTCAGCCAGATAGCTGAAAGTCACACGCACTGTTCCCGCGGAGCGGGGTTTGATTTCCCAGGTCTGGAAGTCGAGCTTCCGCCAGTCGAGTGGGACGCCATTGGACTGCACGGAAAACTGTGACACGCGCCGAGCGAACCAGAGCAACGTGTAGTGTCCAGGCGACCAAGCGGGAAGCGCGAGGATTACCGGGGCCGTACCAGCGACGGTGAAGGACATCGCAACTCCGAGCTGTCGTCTCCCGACCGCGGATGAATCGGCCGTTATCTCGTAGCTGATATTGGTGATCGGCGCGGATATCCGCGGCGGCTGTGCCAGCGATGCGTGACCGATTCCGAGCAGGACTACGGCGAACCCAAGCTTGTGAAGCATTCGTCTCCCAGGAACAGAACCGGATGTGAGTTGCAGAGGCACCGATTCGAGTTGTTAGCTCGAGCGTGGTGAGATCACTAAGCGACTTCTGTCTGACGTGCTCAGAGGCCGAACCTCTCGCCGCCAGAGAGGTATCATACGTTAGCTTGCGTCACACTCAACCGAAACACCCGTGAACAGCTTCGCGACCTGGGTCGCTCTCTCCTGTCTCTTTTCCGTCGAGCTCAACGCGCAAACAGCGCGACTGACGGCAGCTCCCGCTCGGCCGGAGCCCGGAGCAATCGTTCGTCTGACATTGAGCGCGCCCGTGTCAGGTGCGGACCCGGTTGTTTCGGTTCGCGGGACCCTCGCCCGCGAGCCACTTCATTTCATACGTTTGACACCTGGTACGTGGCACGCGATCGGTGGGGTGCCGGTCGACACCTCAGGCACTCTCGTCGCGAGCGTGGTCATCGAACGCTCGTCGGGAAGGACGGAGAGCGCGAAGGTGCGCTTCTCTCTCCCGAAGGTCCCGCCACCAATTGCTCAGCCGCTGGCGGTCGACAGCAGCTTCACCAGGCCGCTCGACTCCGCGACAAAGGCGCGAATCGACCGCGAGAACGAGCGCGCCCGTGAGATCGGACGGCAGGCACACGACAGGCCGCCAATGTGGACCGCATCGTTCCTCAAGCCGCGAACATCCGTGATCACGAGCGAATTTGGATCAGGCCGTCTGTTCAACGGCGCGCTCACTACGCGCCATCTCGGCGTGGATTTCAGGGGTGCGGTCGGGGAGCCAGTACGAGCAGCAAATCGTGGCGTGGTCGCACTCGTCGACAATTTCTTTCTGGCGGGCAATGTCATCTACATCGACCACGGCGCTGGAGTCGTCACGGCGTACTTTCACCTGAGCAAGACGCTCGTCGCGGTTGGCGACACCGTGAAGCGGGGACAGGAAATCGGGCTGGTGGGGCAGACGGGACGTGTCACTGGCCCGCATCTGCACTGGGCGGCGCGATATGGAGCCATCACCGTGAATCCGCTGGACCTCGTCGCGCTCGGCAGCAAATGGTACGTCGGCTCTTCGTCCCGTCCCTCAGCGCCAGCACGAACATCAGCGGCTCGGTAGGCAATAGACTGTTCCTCGGCGAGCTACTCGAGCCGTTGCTCAGTACTTCATCGTGGCCGGCTGAAAAGTCCTCCAGCTGTGCCAGAATTCCTGCGAAGCGTTCACGGGTTCGAGCGCGCCATTCTCGCCCTGTCCACTGAATGCATAAGTAGCGGTGCCGGCGACGAGTGAATCGTGTCGAATTGCAAAGCTCGTCGCCGCGCTGGGACGTACGAAAGCGCAGAAGCTGCTCTTGTCCGACGCGAGCGCGAGTACGATCGGCTTTCCGCCAAGGACATCGTTCACGACACCTTCACGGCGAAGGCGATTCCAGTCGTACGCCTTGCTCCGGCCATTCACCGTGATTCCCACAACCCAGGCTTTGTCGTGCCAGGAAACCGTGTCGGTACCGGTAAGCGACTTGCGACTCTTACCTGTCTCGTAGTCGAAGTCCTTGGAATAGTTCGTCGCGAGCGCCGGGTCGGGCTGCATGATGAGCGACCTCGGATGCTCCCTCAGCCACTCTGACAACCTGACCTGACGACTCGGGAGCTCGGTCAACGCCTTGCCCTTGCTGGGTCCCGCGATCGCCTCGCCGTTAGCCTGGCGCCACCAGCTATGGGTGGTCGCGTCCTCGAACATTGCATTGAAGTGATCCATCCCGACAAGTCGAAACGTCTCTGTATGTCCGCCTACTACCGGACTGAACACGCGGCCCGTTCGGCAGACGGTGCAATAGCTCACCATTACCGGCTTGCCCGCCACTATGTCGCGCACCTGGTGATGGTAGCCGATGAACTGCACGGGGAATGCGCGCGCTTCTCCGTCGATTTCGACGCCGACGACGAGGCGCGCAGTGTCCACCTTATTTCGATCGGCCGGCAGCATGACGACCGACTTCGGCGCAATGAACATGCGATCGGCGACCATTTGGAAATTGATCGCATAAGCGACCACCGCCGCAAAGAATAACAGCACCGGTACAGCGAACCTTTGCCGGCCGGGACCGCGCCAAGCGGAAGGTGCTCCCGCGACGATCATCAGTGCGAAAATTGCTCGGAACAGCCACCGCCACCTATACAGCAGATACGCCAGGTCGATGCTTGCCATGCGCTGACTACCCGGCATCGGCATGATGAAATACACGTTCACCACTTCGAACAGAACGAGCAGGCAGACGCCAACGTAAAACAGTTTCTTCATGGCGCCTAGCGTAACACCGGCGCTCTCAGCCGCCAATAGTTTCTTCCGTGCAAAGCGACAGGCCCGATGCGCCGACGACGACGATTACGACCGTTGATCGTGGCATCGAACAATCTTCCTCAGTAGAAAATCAGCTTCACGCCGGCGACGATGAGCACCAAAGAGAGCAGCTGCCGCAACACCGGTGCAGGCGCGCGTTTGCTTCCATAGCTCGCGCCGATCCATCCACCGAGTACAGCGGCGACACCCCAGACCGGAATATTTGGCGGCAGTTGCGCGATGCTCGAGAAATGTCCGAGCAACCCGGCAATCGAGTTCACGAGTATGAATGGAGCGGCGATGCCCGACGTCGCACGCGTCTCGGCCCAGCCCATGTAGAGAAGCAGCGGGCTCAGGAATATTCCACCACCAACCCCGGTGAGCCCCGATAAAAACCCAATTGCCAGGCCCGCGAGGACCGCGGCCCAGAGTGGAGGAAAGTGTGCTTCCTTGGCCAGCGGCTTCAGCGCCGAACGGAACATCCACACGGCTGCATAGAGCAGCACCACTCCAACCAGGATCTTGTACCACCGCGCCGGCAATGTCGTCGCACCACCTACGAACGCGGCCGGAATCGACATAGCCGCGAACGGCCAGAAAAGGCGCCACGAGAACAGGCCCGCACGATAGAACTTGAACGTCGCCACACCCGCGACCAGGATGTTGAGGGCGAGCGCCGTCGGCTTCATGACGCTCGGCGCAAAGTTGAAGAGACCCATCACCGCCAGATAACTGGAGGCGCCGCCGTGCCCGACCGATGCATAGAGCGCCGCACCTACAAAAAACAGAATCCCAACTATCAGCGTCTCTGAAACAGGCATTTATTTTCGCCGTATATTCTTGTTCCTGCCCGGACATCTCCTCAGCGAAGCTACATGACCGAATACGCCATCGACATAGTCAACGTCACCAAGCGCTACGCCGAGCACACGGCGGTGCGCGATTTGACGCTGCGCGTGCCGAGTGGAAGCGTGTATGGACTACTCGGTCCCAATGGTGCCGGAAAGACGACCACCATTCGGATGATCCTCAACATCATCGCGCCCGACTCCGGGATGATCCACATCTTCGGGCGTCCGTCGAACGATCCGAAGATCACCGAGCGCCTTGGGTATCTGCCGGAAGAGCGTGGTTTGTATCGGAAGATGCAGGTGCGCCGCGTTCTGAAATTTCTGGCCGAGCTGAAGGGCGTGAAGGGCAAGGACGCGGATCGCCGGATCGACGAATGGCTCGTGCGGCTGTCGCTCAAGACCCCGGAGAAGGACTGGGGACTCTCCAAGATCGACGAGCTCTCGCGCGGCATGCAGCAGAAGGTCCAATTCATCGGGACGCTGCTGCACGATCCCGATCTCGTAATCCTCGACGAGCCGTTCAGCGGACTGGATCCGATCAACGCTCAGGCGCTGAAGGACACCGTCGTCGAGCTCAAGAAGCGTGGGAAGACGGTGATCTTCAGCACCCACCTTATGGACAACGCCGAACGGCTGTGTGATTCAGTCTGCATCATCGCGCGGGGCGAGAAAGTCCTCGACGGAACCGTGACTGGCGTCAAAGAAGAGCACGGGCAACGGAACGTTGCCCTCGCGCTCGATGGTGATGGAATGGCGGGGATCGCGTCGATCCTGCGCGATAGCTCTCTCGTGAAGCGCGCCGACGACTCCAACAGGTTTTTTGAGATCGAGCTGACGCCCGGTGCTGATCCGCAGGTGTTGCTTCGTCGGATCGTTGAATCGGGGGCGGCCGTTCAGAGATTCGAGATGATCCAGCCGTCGCTACTCGAGATATTCCTCAAGAAAGTCGGCACGAGTGTTCGAGAGCCTGGCGCGGATGCACGGTCCGGCGGTGTCGAAGAGGGGATGACTGGACATGGCTAAGCTCTGGGCGATCATCAAGCGCGAGTACCTCGAGCGTGTGCGATCGAAGTGGTTTCTGATCGCGACGTTCTTCGGGCCGATTTTCTTCGCCACGATCATCATCGTGCCGGCATGGATGGCGTCAAAAAGCAAAGCGACGAGCGATGTTTATAACACAACCATCCTCGATGCCACGGCCACGGGATTCGGTCACCGTCTGGCGGTGAACATTGCCGGTGACACGACGATTGCCGGCAGAATGCCGACCGTCATGCTCGTTGCGCCGAGTGAGCTGACGAAGGCCGAAAGCACCGTGACGCGGGAAGTGATGCGCAAGGAGAGGACGGGCTACGTCGTCGTGGATCAGCAGACGCTCGCCGGAGAGTCCGCGCGCTACGCCGGAACGAACGCGACGTCGATCGCCGATATGACGCAGATCAAGAACGCCATCCGGCAAACCATACTCGCGTCGCGTCTGCAGAAGGTCGGACTCGACAACGAGAAGATGAAGGAGATCACCTTCATCCCTCTCGATTTCACCACCGAGCGAATTACCGAGCGCGGCCGGGCGGGTTCGGGAATGGCGAGCGTACTGTTCGGCTTTGCGATTGGATTCCTCCTTTACCTGTCGATCGTGATTTACGGCCAGACGATCATGAGCGGCGTGCTCGAGGAGAAGACGACCCGCGTCGCCGAGGTCGTGATGTCGAGCGTGCCGACCGATACGCTGCTCGCTGGAAAAGTCCTCGGCGTCGGCGCCGTCGGGTTGACGCAGCAGATACTCTGGATCGCGACGACTTACGTCCTGCTCAAGCTCAGGGCGCCGATCATGGAGAAGCTCGGCGCGCCGACGATGAATTTTTCGTTGCCCGACATCAGTCTCGCGGCCGGCGTGCTGTTCCTGCTGTTCTTTCTGCTGGGCTTCATTTTCTATTCGTCGCTCTATGCCGCGGTCGGCTCGTCGGTGAACAGCGAGAGCGAGGCGAGGCAGGCGGCAAGTCCACTCATGATAGTAATCGTCAGCACCGGCGTGTTCATTCAGCCGGTGTTGTTGAATCCGACCGGAACCACAGCGCGCGTCCTGTCGCTCGTCCCGATCTCGTCGCCGATCATCATGCCCATCCGCATGGCCGTTACGGGGGTGCCGCCGCTCGAGCTGGCGGCGAGCCTGGGCTTTCTGGCGCTCGGCTGCGCCGCCGCCCTTTGGCTCGCGTCGCGGATCTACCGGGTCGGGTTGCTAATGTACGGGAAGAGACCCACCATGAAGGAAATGGCCCGCTGGGTCAGTTACGCGCGCTAGAGAACTGCACCTGCGAGAAGAGCTAGGTGGGAGGTGCCAGGTACTAGGTGCGGGGCAGGAGGCAGAAGCGCCATGTCTCGGCAGTTACCTCCTGCCTGTTGCCTCTGTCTTTCTCGCACCTACTACCTAGCTCTTCTCGCAGTTGTGGTCCTATAGAATCTATTTCGGTTTTGTTCTCCGCACTTCCGTTATTATTCACCAACCACCCGTCATTTAGAACAAGAGAGGTATGAGGATGTACGACGAACGATTCGTCAGTCCGATGCGCCAGGAGCTCACGCAGATTGGCGTCGAAGAGATGCGCACCGCCCAGGAAGTCGACGCGAAGCTGAAGGATGCGCAGGGGACCACGCTCGTGGTTGTCAATTCGGTTTGCGGATGCGCCGCTCGCAATGCGCGTCCCGCGGTTGCCAAGGCGATCCAACACGAGACCCGGCCCGATGATCTCACGACTGTATTCGCCGGGCAGGACGTCGAGGCCGTGCAGAGGGCGAGAAGCTATTTCATAGGTTACGGGCCGAGCTCACCGCAGATCGCACTGCTGAAGGATGGCCAGGTCGTCTACATGCTCGAGCGGCATCAGATCGAAGGCCGCACCGCCGACGACATTGCGAAGGATCTTACCCGGGCTTTCGATAAGTACTGCGAGGAAGCGACCACCGCCGCTTAACGCTGAAAGAACCGCAACTGAACAGGCGGCAGGTCCCCGTAGGTAAGTTGCCAGTGTTTTAGTTCACGACGTCCAGACTTCACTAAGCGCCATTCGTGGCACAGGCAGTTGCTCACACGCCAATGTGATAAGTCAGGGCGTAGTGAACTGACAAACTTCCATCTCTGCTACTGAGACCTCTCGCCTAATCAGTTGCAGTTTTCAGCTTCCAGTTTAGAGAGCTAAAATTCGTCCCTCTTCCTTCTCTCAATGAACGGCTGGCCGTCGGGAAGAGTTTTCGGCTCGACTTCTCTGCCGGTTTCCTTGAGCACGCGGCCGCGAATGAACTGAACGGTTGCCCCTAGCAGCAGCGCCCATAGACAAACAGCGATCAGCCGCCAGAACAGGACCCCGGTCGCCATTGGCTGCCAGTCGGTGTATTCCGCTCTCGCCGTACCCCACGGCTCACGATGCAGGCCGATCAGCACCAGGCTGACCGCCATCTCGCCCGCAGTCTCGAACACCGCGAACAGCGCGGCGCGCCAAGGCCACTCGCGCACGGGAAATCTTCCGAGGTGGAGCGTCGCCATTCCCAGGAGAAAGAGCGTCCCGAGTACGAGCGACGCGCCGAGGTAAGCACTGGTGGCTTGGCCGTGGGTCAGAACGACGGCGCGGAAGAGACGAATCACGACGCCCGTTATCAGCGCGAGCTCCACGGGGGATCGCGCGATCCTCGTGAACGCTGCCGGCTCTTCGAGATCCCATTCGCTCGACTTGAAGAGCCGGCGGCGCTTCTCGA
>WNGI01022674.1_pt1 | contig 11531 bp, 7 predicted proteins | sample 5400621 | NCBI WGS metagenome assembly WNGI01 (sample SAMN13153374, study PRJNA577476) | soil metagenome | isolation source: 20 cm soil or saprolite under Garry oak tree replicate 1 | place: USA:California | collected 2016-06-15
TCGAGGATGACCTGGCGGTCGAACCGGCCCGGGCGCAGGAGCGCCGGATCGAGGACGTCCGGCCGGTTGGTGGCGGCGACGACGATCACGTTCGTGTTCGTGTCGAAGCCGTCCATCTCGACGAGGATCTGGTTGAGGGTCTGCTCGCGCTCGTCGTGGCTGCCGCCGAGGCCGGCGCCGCGCTGGCGACCGACAGCGTCGATCTCGTCGACGAAGACGATGCACGGGCTGTTGCGCTTCGCCTGGTCGAAGAGATCGCGGACGCGGCTCGCGCCGACGCCGACGAACATCTCGACGAACTCCGACCCGGAGATGCTGAAGAACGGGACACCGGCCTCGCCGGCGACGGCCCGCGCCATCAGTGTCTTGCCGGTGCCGGGAGGTCCGACGAGCAGGACACCGCGCGGGATACGGGCACCCAGCGAGTTGAACTTCTCCGGGTACTTCAGGAACTCGACAACTTCCTGGAGCTCGGTCTTGGCTTCGTCCACACCGGCTACGTCGGCAAAGGTCACGACGGTCTTGTTGCCGAGGAACATCCTGGCCCGGCTCTTGCCGAAGCTGAGGGCCTGGTTATTGGTCCCCTGGGCCTGGCGCATCATGAAGAAGATGAAGCCGCCGATGATGAGCAGGGGCAGCAGGCCGGTCACGATGATGCCCAGCCATGACGTGTCCGGCGGGAGCTTGGCGGAGAACAGCGGATCGGGCTGGTTGCCCTCCTTCGCCGCGGCATGGACCTCGGGATACGCGTCGGCTAGGAGCCCCGGCACGATCACGCTGTATGTGCTGTTGCTTCCCTTGTTCGTGACGGTGAGCTTCGAACCTTCCTGCAGGACGTTTGTCACGTTGCCGGCCTTGACGTCATTGAGGAACGTTGAGTAAGGCTTGTCCGCGGTTGGAGTCGTCTGGGAGACGAGGGTGTAAACGACGGCGAGTGCGACGACCACTAGGGCCAGCATCACGATGCCGTTTCGGAAAAACTTGGGGTTCACGGTGCCTCCGGATCAGGGTCACCGCCGCGCGGCGACCACCTCGGCGAGTATAGCCCGGACTGCGGCGACCCTCGCTCGTCGGCAGGAGACGCCGTCATGGATACGCCCGTGCGGTCCCATCGAATAGATGGGCGGGGCTCACATGCAGAGGCCCGGTCGGACGACCGGGCCCCGCGCGGTTCGATCCGACGAGGAGTCGGATCAGTGGGTCCAACTCCCGCGACCGGTGACCAGGTCGTAGCCGACGAGGCACGACGCTCCGTTGTTGCCGGACGTGATATCGCGGTAGCTGATGCTGTTGCCGTAGACGTACGAGCTGTTCACGACGCTGCCGGCGACCGCGGCCCTGGCCGCGACCATCGGCGATGAGGCGCTCGTGCCACCGACGACCCACCAGCCCATCTGGCCCTGGTAGCGGGTGCTGTCGTAGACGGACAAACCCGACGCAGGGTCGGCATCGAGCGAGACATCCGGCGTAGCACGCTTGCCGGCACAGTTCACCTGGCCGTACTGGCTGAAGCCGATCTGCGCCGAAGGCGCGGTCTCGTAGACGCTGCAGCCACCACCCGACCCGCTCCAGCCCGTCTCGGACGAGAAGGTATTGCCATTGAAGTGGAGGGTCGTGCCGCCGACCGAGATGACGTTGGGCGACGAGGATGGGTATTCGGCAGGGGTGCCGTTGTCGCCCGACGAGACGAAGAAGCTGACGCCCGAATGGGAGAAGTGGCTGTCGTATGCGTTCTCGCCGCTGAACTCGGAGCTCCCCCAGCTGTTGGAGACGTAGTGGGCGTGGTTGGCCGCGTAGTCCTCGGCGGCGAGCAGGTTCGTGAAGCTGTTGCTCGTGGCTTCGACGAGAAGGATCTTCGCGCCGGGCGCGATGGCATGCGCCCACTGGACGTCCAGGCTGATCTCGAGGGCCCAGCCGGCGTTCGTCTTGGGATACTTCGTGCCACCGGTCTGGTTCACCTTCTGGAAGCAGCCGTTGGCGGTTGTGCAGGCCGGCAGACCGTAGGTGCTGCTGAAGACGTTGAGGTCGGCCTCGGCGGTCGGATCGTTGTAGGCGTCGACGATGGCGATCGTCGTGCCCGCGCCGGCTGTCGTCGACGTGGAAAAGCTGTACGCGCTCTTGATGGTCGCCGGCGACAGGCCGGTCGGTGAGCTCGTCGCGTTCGGTCGAACGTGGAGTGGATGGCTGGCGTAATGCTCCCGTTGCGAACCTGCCAGGACCGCCCCGGGTCCTGCGATGGCAAAGGCGAGGAGCAGGCTCCCAGCGAGCGCGGGTAGACGACGCACCGTTCTATGACCCTCCCCAGATGATTGCAGCGCCGCGAGGCGCAAGCGCGCCCCGGCTATGGCCGCGATCCTACGCCCCGGAACGAGTCGAGACCAACGCATCGGTGACAGACGGCAACGGCCGTTTCTTCCCCACTCGACAGCGGGAGGATGACGCCTCAGGTGCGCCGTGGAGGGGTTGGTAGCGGAGGGCGGATTCGAACCACCGACCAAGGGCTTATGAGTCCCCTGCTCTACCACTGAGCTACTCCGCCACGCAAGAGCACATAACTGTGGCACAGCACATAACTTTCGGAGTGCAGGTGGAGGCGGGCTGCTTCCATGAAGGCAAGAGTTCTGGGTCGCAAGCTCCCAGTTCATCCTCGTAGTGCTTTAACACACTCCCGCCGTTCGGGCCGGCCGGATCGACCGACGTTTGATCGGGTCCCACTGGACGTCGAATTTGTTGTCGACATTCTGGCCCTTGGAGGGCCCAGCTCCACGTCCTCTCTATCGAGATCGCGGAGCTGGGTACGGCCTCCAGACGGACGGTAAACGAGGGCGGACACGCGAAGAGGCCGTCCGTGTCGGAGGGCGGCCTCTCTGCTCATTTATCGAGCGATGACCATGTAATGACGAGATTGTTGCGACCTGTCTGTGACGGTTGGAGTACCTGGGGCCCGGACCTCGCATCGTCGCCTGACTGTCGCCCCAAACGCAGTCGCTACAACCGGCGGAGGACGATCTGCCCGCTGTCCAGCGTCTCGATACAGAACACCACACCATCGCTCTCGAGAGTCCAGTGGCCCACACCCGCGCCGCCGAACTGCTGGATCTTTACCGTGAACGCCGCGGGAGTCGGGTGGCCGCCCGGAAGGGGAATGAACTTGCCGACGACGTTCAACGTGATCTCGCCGTCAAGGTCTCCGGACCAGCTGACGACTTCGCCAAAGATGTTCCCGGGGAAGCCTGGTGCGTCGCCGTGCTGGTCGAGGCACATGATGTGCCCCGTGGCTGACCCGTCCGACATTAGCTTGACGTTGAAACCGAACACGCTGCTGCCCGGGTTCGGGATCCCAAAGACCTCGGCCATGGTTGACGTACCGCCACCATGGATGGTCGCGACGGCGTGAGGACCGGCCGCGGCGGCAGGGCCGACCAGGGCGCCGACGAGGAAGACGGCGACCGCGAACGCGCTAAGAAGTCGTTTCATGAGAGAACCCTCCTCACGCCCTCCTTCGGTCCCTCTGGCAGCGGACGCGCCTGCGGGAGGTCCCCCGGATCGAGGAAGTATGGGCGTGCCGATCGGTCGAGTCTAGGCTCGCTACCTCGCTTGGTGACCGCATGCACCACTTTGTGTGAAGTCGCTGCATACGCCCGATGCCGCTGACGTAACTCGACGCGATCCTTGCGGCTCAGCCTCTCTCATCCTCACCTGGGAAGATCACTCAGCGGCGCCGCCAAGAGCCTCGGCCATGGAGCTGCGGACCAGGAGCTGAGACGTGGGACATGACGGTTCAAATCCATCGTCCCGACCAACTGATCGGTTTGGCCGTCGACGCACAGCCAGCAGTCCGGTGACAAGTCCATTCGGAGAAGAACTCGGCCTTCTGCCGGTATCCGTCTGAGTCGGAGATCGCTGGCGAGGTATGCGCTCTATCGGAGTTATGTGCTCTTGACTGAATGCCGATAGAGCCTATAAGTCACTCGATTCGTGCGTGTGTCCCATTCGAAAAAGCACAGCGGATCGAGGAAGCGACTCATGAGTCCCCTGCTCTACCACTGAGCTACTCCGCCGACGGGACCAAGCTTATCGAGCGTGATCTCGGGCGGCAACCGAGGTCCGCGTAAGGCACGTCTGGCCGGTCGCGACCGAGAAACAGGTATCGACCGCTCAGAAATCAGGCCCGCAGCCCAATGCTCGCCCAGGTGCGCCGCCGCACGATCTCGGTATCGACCAGTAACGGAGAAGTCGGTCCGATTTGGGAGGTCACGGGCATCATGAACAAGTACGAGCGGCGGCAGCAATTCGAGGCGCTATGTCAGCTGCGTGCGCTCTATCGGCTCCGGGGCGACTGGGACGCCACGTCCACGATCTCGATCGATGAGGCCGTGGCCCATGGCATTCGCCTTCTCGAGGAGCCAGAGGTGCTAGCCGTGGCGCTCGCCATGGACGCGGTCGACAAGGTGGCGGCGCCAGATCCCGACCCCAAGCGTTAGTCCGGCTGGCGCATCCGATCGCGCACTATGGTCGGCGGACCAGCAGAACGTCGAGGCCCCGGAGGTCCGCAACTTGACCCTTGGCGGACGGGATGTCGGTCCAGGGAGCAAACCCCGGCGCTGGACCGCGCCTCGCGGCCCTCAGCCGATCGTGAATACGTCAGCCTCGCGAACGTCTCCGCCCCGTGCCACCTCGACCCGGTCCCGGCCGGCTGCCTTGGCCCGATAGAGGGCCACGTCCGCAGCGTGGATGAGTTCCTCGCGGGTCTCGCCGTGGTCCGGCGAGCAGGCGACCCCGATCGACATCGTGATACTCGGCATCGCCGGTCCGGAAGGCTCGAGCTGCAGGCCTTTCATCCCTTCTCGAAGCGCGTCGGCCCTCCGGTGAGTGTTCTCGAGCGAGGCGCGCGGCAGGATCACGACGAACTCCTCGCCGCCGAACCGGCAGGCGACGTCGTCGCCGCGCACCGATGACCCCAGGAAGCCCCCGACCGCACGCAGCATGAGATCTCCGGCGGCGTGGCCGAAACCGTCGTTGAGATCCTTGAAGTGATCGAGATCCATCATCAGGAGGCCCAGGGTGGAGCCATCACGGCTCGCCCGTCGAAGCTCGCGATCCACCGACTCTTCCATGTATCGACGGTTGAACAATCCCGTCAGCTGATCGCGGGCAGATTGCTCGCGCAGCCTCTCGCGCAACCGGAAGTTCGCAAGTGAGAGCTCGAGCTGCTCCGCGAGGGTTCGGATCAGGCTCTCGCGATCGGCGAGCAGCGTGGCGAGGCGCCGTCCCGGAACGATTCGCCGGAGCTGGAGATGGAGGAGGCCCAGGGACTCGCCGTCGGCCACCAGCGGTGCGCATACGGCGCCGTTCGTGGCGGCCTCTTCGATGTGCGGGCAGCGCAGCTCCGCTGCAGAGCCGTCCGTCACGTGGACCCGACCCGATCGAAGGGCCAGACAATCAGTCGGCGAGAATGCCCGCCGAGCCGGGGGCGGATCGCCCCACGCCGTGACCGTCTCCACGGTAACGCCCCTGCCATCGAGCTCGTAGAACGCACCGGCATCACCGGCAAACAGCGGTGGAACGACACGCGAGATCACGTCCGCCACTTCCGCCGGCGTCTGGGACGACGAGAGCAGCTCGCCGAGCTCGACCAGCCGGGTCATTTCCCGGTTGCGCGACTCGAGCTGCGATACATGGCGACGGAGTGCGTCGTTGGCCGACGTGAGGCTGCCCTGCGCCTTCTGAAGCTCCACGTTCGTCTCACTCACCCGGTCAAGCGCATTCCGGAGCAGGCCGCTGAACTGCCAGAGCGAGTAGATGATCAGGATCACGGCCATCGCCTGCCCACCGACGCGCAGGAGACCAAGGCCGGGGTCCGAGAACCCGGATTGGCGCCGGGCGACCTCGCCAACGACTCCCAGGAGAAGACCCACCGCCCCGCCCGCCACGAGCAGCCGCAGCAATACGCGCTGGTCGGGCGAGCGGAGCGCGACCGCGACGGCCAGCATCGGCAGGACCGCGAGGGCGGTGACGCCTTCGGGCAGCGCCACTGAGATCGCAAGCGCAGTCACCAGGAAGCCCATCGCGACAACCAGACCTGCCGCGGCCGCCACCCGGGCACCCACGCCGAGGTTCCCGACGAGGATCAGGCAGCAGCCGAATCCGGCATTGACCAGGGAGATCGCGGCGATCGCAGGATCGTGCAGGTCGATGTAGGCGACCACACCGGCACTGGCAAAGGCGAACGCGACGGCCGCGAGCCATTGGACGAACTGGCGAAGCTGGGTTGGATCCCCGGCAACGGCCGACGGCGCCGTGACAGCTGACGACTTCGCCGTCACGGGCTCATCGGGCCGCGCCCGATCCCTCGGCCAGCCTTACCGCAAGAGCCGTGTCGTTGTCGTTCTGCTCCCACATGAGTGCCGTCCATGTGTCGGCGCTGGACCCTCGGCCCGGCCGAGGCGTGTGATCACATTACCATCGAAAATCCGCTCCTTCGACCGCCGGTGATAACAGGGTCATGGCACTTTCGGGCGATGGTGCCCTCATGCAACTGGATGCACGGTGAGCACCACCTGTGCGATCCGGGGTCGCAACACGCTCAGGGGGGCAGTACCACCGTGATTTCCAAGGTGCCGGCCAATGCGGGCCTCCGATTCCTCGCAAAGCTCGCCGACTAGTTCCGCTGGCGGCAAGGCGGACGAGCTGAACGTGAACGCGCCTCGCCTCAATCAGGCGACGCTACGCGACGGGCTGCGCAGGCTCGCGTCATCGACCACGGGTACAGCGCGTGTCTGGGCGCTGACCGTCGTTCTGAGCATCGTTGCGGTTGTCCTCGCATCGATGGAGTTGCCGGCCGGCCAGCCGGCCCAGCCCCCGGTTGCGCTCCCGTGGTGGCTCCTGGCCGCGCTCTTCTATGTGACCGAAGCCAAGGTCGTCCACCTTCACATCGGCCGAAGCGCCCACTCGTTCTCGATGAGCGAGATCCCCGTCGTGTACGGGATCTTCTTCTTCACGCCCGCCGAGTACATCGTTGCTCGCCTGATCGGCGCCGGGTTGGCGCTGGTCATCAGCCGGAGGCAGCGGTCGGTAAAGCTCGGCTTCAACCTCGCCCAGTTCCTGCTCTGCTCGGTGGTCGCGGTCGGTGTCGTCCACCTGCTCGTCGGCATCACCGGGACCTTCGGGCCGCGCGACTGGCCGACGGCCTTCCTGGCGACTTCCGCCGAGAACATGGTCGGGGTGTTCGCCGTGACCGCCGCGATCTCGCTGGCCGAGGGGACCCCGCACCACGCCCCAATCCCACGGATGCTGATCATGGGTTCGGTCGTGTCGCTGACGAACACGAGTCTTGCCCTTCTCCTCATCACGGTGTTGTTTGTCGAGCCGTCCGCGGCGCTGTTGTTCGCCGTGCCGGTCATCGCGGTGTTCGTCGCCTACCGAGCCTACGTGTCCGAGCGCGAACAGCACGAAGGCCTGGAGATGCTCTACGAATCCACGCGGATCCTGCAGCGCAGCCCCCAGATCGACCGAGCCCTGGTGTCGCTGCTCGACCACGCTCGCAAGATGTTCCGGGCGGAAATCGCGGAGGTGTCACTGCTGCCCCAGCTCGAGGGTCAGGACGTCCTGCGAACGAGCGTCGGCCCGGGTGAAGACATCGATATGATGGTGCCGATCGGGATCGCGCTCGACGACCCAAGGCTCGTGCAGTGCGTCGCGGAGCGCCAGGCATTCATCCTCACAAACGGGGAGACGACCACGTCCTCGTCGAGCAGCGCTCGCTTCCGCAATGCGATCTACGCGCCGCTTGTCGGCGAGTCGCGTCTGGTCGGCACGATCGTCGTCGCGAACCGGATGAGCGACCTAAGCCCGTTCGACGCCGACGACCTCAAGCTGTTCCAGACTCTCGCAAGTCACACCGCGATCGCACTGGAGAACGGCCAGCTGGAACAGTCGCTCAGCTCGCTCTCGCGCCTCAAGGAGGAACTCCAGCACAAGGCGTATCACGATGCCCTTACGGGGCTCGCCAACCGGGCATTCTTCGCCCAGAGCGTGGCCCAGCGCCTCGAGTCGACCGATGCCTCCGGGCTCGTCCCGGTCGTCCTGTTCCTCGATCTCGACGACTTCAAGATCGTCAACGACACGCTGGGCCACGCCGCCGGCGACGAGCTCCTGGCGTCCGTCGGCGACCGAATCCAGGCGACGCTGCGGACCGGCGACCTTGCCGCCCGAATCGGGGGCGATGAGTTCGCCGTGCTTCTCTGGGATACCCCGGAGATGCCCGTCGCGCGTGGCAAGAACCGCGTCGCCTTCTTCGAGCCGGAGATGGCGACAGCGGTCGCGGCACGGCACACCCTCACCGAGTCGCTCCAGCGAGCCATTGTCGCCGAGGAGTTCGTCCTCCACTACCAGCCGATCGTCGAGGTTGCGACCGGCCGGATGACCGGCGTCGAGTCCCTCGTGCGCTGGATGCATCCGACTCGCGGGATGGTCTGGCCCGGGGAATTCATCCCTGTGGCGGAGACATCGGACCTGATCCTCGACATCGGCCGCTGGGTCCTCGACCGATCGTGTCGACAGGCCAAGGACTGGCATGACCGCTGGCCGGAGCTGAGCGATCTCCAGGTCAGCGTTAACGTCGCCGGCCGCCAGCTCGAACAACCGGACTTCGTGGACCAGGTGGCGGAAGTCGTGCGATCGTCCGGAGTCGATCCGGCAACCGTGGTGCTCGAGGTGACGGAGACCACCCTGTTGCAGAACGCGGAGGATGCGATTGCCAAGCTAGAGGCAATTCGAGGCCTCGGTCTCGGCGTCGCGATCGACGACTTCGGGACCGGCTACTCGTCGCTGAGCTACCTCCAGCGTTTCCCGGCCACCGCCATCAAGATCGCCCGAGACTTCGTGGCGGTCGACGAGGCCGACACCGACAGCTGGGAGCTCGCGAGTGCCATCGTCTCGATGGGACGCGCCCTGCGGCTGACCGTCATCGCCGAAGGCGTGGAAGAGCCGTTCCAGCTGGACCGGCTGCGGAAGCTGCGCTGCAGTCGCGCCCAGGGGTACTACCTCGCCCGGCCGCTCCCCGCGGACGAGCTCGAGCAGCTCTTTTCGCAGCCGCGGACGTCGATCATCGGGTCGCGCGGATCCGGCCTGCAGCTGCTCGACCAGCCGTCGCGCGGTACCCCCGCCGCCTGACGCCCAGCCGGGGCCCGCCCGATGGCGGTCTCCGCCGAACGCACTATGCGGCGACGCACCGAACGGTACTTTCGAGCCATTGGGGTCCCGGACACCCGGGCATAGGGTCCGGAGTGTCGGTGGCCAGATTGGCTGCCGCGGGATCCGGTCTGAAACAGGGCAAACCCGCCGAGAGACGGGGACGCAAAGCCAGGGATCTTTCCGACACTCGGCAAGACCGCCCGGTTACCAGGCACCGCATCACAAGCCCTCCCGAAGGGGGACTTCGATGGTGCAGTCGCAGGGAACAGCCTTGGTCGAACCAGGGCAGACATGCCAGCCCGGACATGCGGTCCGTGCCCGCGGATGGATCCGACCGGCGAGCCCGGCTCGATGAAGCCCACGTTCGGCTGGAGCCTTGACTTCACCGGCCGCCCGCGGCTGAGCATCATCCTTTCGCTTGCTCTCACGATGGTTGCGTTCGGGGCCACCAGCGTCCAGGCGGCCGGCTACGACCCCGCAAACGATGGCAACTCGATGGCAGCGACGACCGACTATTCCGGCGCTCAGGCATGGTGGGCCGCCGGTTACACGGGCAAGGGCGTCGACGTCGCGCTGATCGACTCCGGCGTCGTCCCGGTCGAAGGACTGAACACCGCCGGCAAGATCATCTACGGGCCCGACCTGTCGCTTGAGTCCCAGGCGGCCAACCTGAACAACCTCGACACGTTCGGCCACGGCACCTTCATGGCCGGCCTCATCGCGGGCCGCGACAACGGGATGGCCGCTCCATACGAGCAGGCACCCGCGTCCGCCTATCGTGGCATGGCGCCGGACGCACGAATTGTGAGCATCAAGGTTGCGACCGCCGACGGCGGCACGGATGTCTCCCAGGTCATCGCCGCCATCGACTGGGTCGTCCAGCATCGCAACGACAACGGGATGCACATCCGCGTCCTCAATCTCTCGTACGGCACGAACTCGTCGCAGTGGTTCGGGGTCGACCCGCTGGCCTTTGCCGTCGAGCAGGCATGGGACGCCGGCATCGTCGTCGTGGCCGCAGCCGGTAACAGCGGCTACCAGACGAAGGGATCCTCGCCGGCCCTTGCAAATCCCGCGTACGACAAGCGGATCATCGCCGTTGGCGCCTCGGATTCGAATGGCACCGCGACCCTGCTCGACGACACCGTCCCCGATTTCTCCGCTGCGGCAAAGACGGGATCGGCTCGCGCCCCTGACTTTGTCGCCCCCGGCGTTCACCTCCAGGGCCTGCGGGTGCTGAATTCCTACATCGACGCCCATGTCGATGGCAAGACGGTCCTCGACGACCGGTTCATGCGCGGCAGCGGCACCTCCGAAGCGGCAGCGATCGCCTCCGGAGCGGCCGCCCTCATACTCGACAAATACCCGAACGCGACACCGGACCAGGTCAAGCGGATGCTGAAGAACACCGCGTTCGACCTGCCGCTGTGCGGACGGACCGGCACGATGGGCTCAGGCGAGCTCAAGCTTGCTTCGCTCCTCTCGGCCTCGCTCCCGATCTACGTGCAGACCGTGGCCCCGGGCACGGGCACAGGTTCACTCGAAGGCTCCCGCGGATCCGACCACCTGACCCGAGACGGGGTCGTCCTCAAGGGCGAGCAGGACATCTTCGGCCAGGGCTTCGACTCGGCCGCGATGGCCGCCCTCGAGCCGTGGCCCCGGGCACGGGCACAGGTTCACTCGAAGGCTCCCGCGGATCCGACCACCTGACCCGAGACGGGGTCGTCCTCAAGGGCGAGCAGGACATCTTCGGCCAGGGCTTCGACTCGGCCGCGATGGCCGCCCTCGAGAGGCCGCCGGAAACTCCTGGTCCGGAGGGACGTGGAACGGCAACAGCTGGTCCGGATCCTCGTGGTCAGGCAACAGCTGGTCCGGCAACAGCTGGTCCGGATCGTCGTGGTCGGGCAACAGCTGGTCGACGGCGAACTGGAACTAGCCCCTTCTGATCCGCGGTTCCGCGGGATCGCCCCGCGGTTCCGAAGACTGCGCCGCTTACTGCCTGCATCCGCGCTGATTGCTGCGCTTGCCCTGGGGAGCCTGCCCGCCGCGGCGTCGGCCGCAATTGTCTGCTTGCCCACCACATTCATGCGCGACGGCAACCCCCTGACAGCTGCTCAACTTGGCGGGCCGGTCACCGGCACGCTCGACGCGACCGGCTGCGACATCGGCGTTTACTACGACCCGTCGATGCCTCCCGGTGACGTCAACGGCGGCGCGATCTCAGGCGCCAGGTACTTCGGCGTCGTCGTCAACGGCGGACGGCGCGACGTCGTCCACAGCTCGGTCAGCAACATCGGCGACACGCCGTTTGGCGGGTCCCAACACGGCATCGGGAT
>WNGI01007455.1_pt1 | contig 11529 bp, 9 predicted proteins | sample 5400621 | NCBI WGS metagenome assembly WNGI01 (sample SAMN13153374, study PRJNA577476) | soil metagenome | isolation source: 20 cm soil or saprolite under Garry oak tree replicate 1 | place: USA:California | collected 2016-06-15
GCACCTCCTTCGAATCGTCGGGGACCAGCCGCGCCACGTCGATGCGGGGGAGGTCATCGCCCTTGCCGGCGCATCGGGGAACGCCACCGCCGTCCACACCCACTTCGAGTTCCACCCCGATGGCGGTGCGGCGGTCGACCCCTATCCGCTTCTCGTCACCCACTGCCCGCCCAGCCCGCGGGACCATTAGCTCGGCGCTTGACATGTGACCATTAGGTCACGTATCTTGGTGCTCGTGGACGACGTGTTCCGAGCCCTGGCCGATCCGACCCGGCGAAGTCTGCTCGACGAGCTGTTCCGGGAAGACGGGCAGACGTTGAGCGCCCTCGAGGAGCGTTTCTCCATGACCCGCTTCGGGGTCATGAAGCACCTGAAGCTGCTCGAGGAGGCCGGTCTCGTCGTCACCCGACGGCGGGGGAGGGAGAAGCTCCATTACCTCAACCCCGTCCCGATCCGCCTCGTCCACGACCGGTGGGTGAGCAAGTACGCCGAGCCTTGGGCCGCGGGCCTGAGCGAGCTCAAGGACAGACTGGAGAAGACGATGGAGAAGGTCTACGAGATCTACATCCGCACCACGCCCGAGCGCCTCTGGGAGGCGATCACCGACGCCGACATCCGGGCCAAGTACAACTTCGGCGTCCGGGCGGTGTCCGACTGGACGCCCGGTTCCCGCATCGAGATGGTGCACGCCAAGGGCGGCGGGCTGCTCGGCGAGGGCCGGGTGCTGGAGATGGACCCGCCCCGGCGGCTGGTGCACACGATGGTCGCCCTGTGGGGCGAGGACGTGAAGGCCGAGGGCGAGTCCCGGGTGACGTGGGAGATCGAGCCCGTCGGCGACTCCTGCCGCCTCACCATCGTCCACGACCAGCTGCGCGAGGGCGCCAACGACCAGCTCTACGGCGGCTGGCCGATGATCCTCTCCGGCCTGAAGACCTGGCTGGAGACGGGCGAGCTCCTCACCACGCCTGGTTCGCTCATGTACAGCTAGCCGTGGAACGGGAAGACCTCAGCCAGGGTCGTCGGCGTCGTCGCCGGCGCGGCCGCGCTTCCAGTAGCCGCGGATCCACGTCTCGGAACGGGGGAGGCCCCGCTCGTCGAGGAGATGGCGGCGGATGCGCTGCATGGCGGCGGCCTCGCCGGCGGCCCACACCCGGGCGCCGGCGGGAAGGTCCGCCCCCGCGATGGCAGCGACGAGCGCGTCACCGGGAGGGCGGCCGGCCGGGAGGTCGCACCATTCCACCGTGGCGGCCGGGTGTTTCGGGAGCTCGAGCCGGGCGTCGGGGTGGGCGACCTCGATGATGATCCGGACGGGCTTGTCGGCCGGGAGCGTCTCCAGCAGTTGGCCGATGGCCGGGAGGGCGGATTCGTCGCCGCCCAGCAGGAAGGCACCGGCCTCGGGATCGACGGGGTAGCCCCGGCCGGGGCCGGAGATCGCCGCCTCGTCGCCGGGCTGGGCGGCCCGGGCCCAGGCGGAGGCGGCGCCGCCTTCGTGAATCACGATCTCGAGATCGACCTTCGGCGTCGAGGCGGAGGGGCGTCAGGGTGCGGATCGGCGGGCGGTGGCCGTCGGGCAGGAGGAACTCGTTGCCGTTCCACGTCGGCATGACGAGCTCCGTCGTGCCGGCCGGCGGCAGCAGGAGCCGGACACTGGCGGCCGGCTGCTCGACGACGAGGCCCTCGAGTTCGGGCCCGGCCACCGTGACCCGGACGAGGCGGGGGGTCACCGGGGCGACCCGGGTGACGGCGACACGCCGGAAGGCCGGCGGTTCGCGGCGGGTCCGGGGGGTCGTGGGAGCGGAGGTCATCCCGCCAGCTTCCCACTCCCCGAGGGGCCGCCCGCCGAACGACTAGACGAACGTTCTACTAGGCGCTACGGTGTCCGGCGTGAGCACGCGAGAGCGGATCGTCGCCGCCGCCGCCCGGCTCTACGGCCGCTATGGGTACAACGGCGTCGGGCTCAAGCAGGTGGCGGCGGAGAGCGGGTCGCCGATCGGGTCGCTGTACCACTTCTTCCCGGGCGGAAAAGACGAACTGGCCGCCGAGGCCTTGCGTATGTCGGGGGCCTGGTATCAGCTCCTCGTCGAGGGAATCCTCGAAAGCGCCCCCGATCTGGAGTCGGCGATCCGGATCTCCTTCGCCGGGGCGGCGGAGGTCCTGGCCGCCAGCGACTACGCCGACGCCTGCTGGATCGAGACCGTGGCCCTCGAGGTCGCCAGCAGCAATGAGCCTCTCCGGCTGGTGACGGCCGGGATCTTCGAGGGCTGGATCGAGGCGGCCACCGGCTGGATGGAAGGGCACGGCCTCCCGCCGGATCAGGCCCGGGCGCTGGGCATCGCCTACATCACCGGCCTGGAGGGGGCCTTCGTCCTGAGCCGGGCGCTGCGGAGCCCTGAACCGCTCCACGCCACCGGGGAGATGCTCGCGATGGCCGCCCGCGAAGCGGTCGCGGCATCCGCCCCGCGGCCGCGTGTCGAATCTCGCCCGACTACGAAGGGAGCCCGACGGTGAACCGCTCCGACGAACTGACCATGGTCCGGCGGGTGTTCGTCACGGCGCTGCTGTTGTCGGTGGTGCACTACATCGACAACACCGTGCGCTTCGACGACTACACCGGCGGCAAGAAGGGGTTCGTCACCCAGGCGATGATCCCGATCAGCTGGGTGCTGTTCACCGCCGCCGGCGTGGCCGGATACCGCTCCCTGAAGCAGGGCAATCGCGGCCTGGGCGGTTCGCTGCTCGGGGTCTTCTCGGTCAGCGGTCTCATCGGCGTCTTGCACTACACGACGGTGTCGCCGAGCGATTTCGACTGGTTCCAGAACACGTTCATCGCCCTCGACTTCCTGGCCGGGGCGGCGGTGTTCGCCGTGGCGGTGCGGATCGTGACGACCCGGGCCGTCAGCCGGCCTCCGACCACCAGCGGTCGATCTCCCGCAGGATCCGCTTCTCGCTGACCGGCTGCGCCGTCCCGAGCCCCTGGGCGAAGTAGCTGATCCGCAGTTCCTCGATCATCCACCGGATGGCCTCGACGTCCTCGTCGGCGGCCGGCCCGAGGGCGCCCAGCAGCTCGCCGTAGCGCCGCTCCAGGCGCTGCACCCGGCGCAGGTTGTCGAAATCGCGATCAGCGCCGGTGGGCAGCTTGTCGAGACGGAGCTCGATGCCCTCCAGGTACCGCAACAGGTCCGGCAGGCGCCGGACGCCGGTGGCGGCGACGAAGCCGGGGCCGACCAGCCCGGCCAGCTGGCCCTCGATGTCGTCGATCGACGGCGCCAGCGACGGCGCCCGCAACCCGGCCAGCCGGAGCTCGATCCCGTTGGCGATGGCCAGGATCCCGGCGACCACCGTCACCACATAGACGACGCTCTCCGTCAGGGCGTGGGCCACGCCCGTCCGCAGGGCGGTGAAGCTCTGCTCCGTCCAGACGGGGCCACCGAGGTCGTCGAGCAACTGGTCGACGGCGCCGACGACGCAGTCGTCGAACAGATCGGACACCTTCCGATAGGGCGACCGGGCCAGGGCGAGCTGCGTGTCGTTGGAGAGCCGGCGCTCTGCAGCCTTGGTGGGGTTGGGGAGGGAAAGGAGCAGCAGCCGCCTCGTGCCGGCCCACATCTCCCGACGCTGCTCGTCCGGGGTCGGGAACACCCGCACGGCGACGGAGTCGCCCTGATCGACGAGGGCCGGATAGGCCCGGCGCCGGAAGCCGGCCCAGGTCACGTCGACTTCCTGGGGGAGCGTGCCGAAGGCCCAACCGCGAAGCCCGTCCCGCTCGAAGGTGCTGGCCGCCACGGCCAAGCCGGCCTCGGCCCGCTCGGCCAGCTGCTCCTGCAGCCCCGGCAGATCCTTGCCGGCGGCCAGGGCGCGGCCGGCCTCGTCCTCCACCAGGAACCGCATCCGCAGATGGGGCGGGACCCGGTCCCATTGCCAGCTGCCAGGGGGGACGGGGTCGCCGGTGAGGCGGCCGAGCTCGCGGGCCAGTGTCTCGAGCAGCGGCCCGTCCGCCGGCGTGATCCGCTCCAGGGCGGCCCGGGAGTAGTCGGGGACGGGGACGAAGCTGCGGCGCACTTCCTTGGGCAGTGACCGGATGAGGGCGGCGACGACCTCTTCCCGCAGCCCCGGCACCTGCCAGTCGAAGGGCTCGGGGTCGACCTGGTCGAGGACGGGCAAGGGGATGTGGACGGTGACGCCGTCGGACTCCGATCCGGGATCGAACTCGTACGACAGCGGGAGCTCGAGCTTCCGGTAGTGCCAGACGTCGGGGTAGGCGTCGACGTCGAGCGCTCCGGTGGCGGGGTTGATCAGCAGTTGGCGGGTGAAGCGGAGGAGGTCGGGGTGCTTGACGCGCTCCTGTTTCCACCAGGCGTCGAACGTGCGGGCCGAGGTGACCTCGGAGGCGATCCGCTGGTCGTAGAAGTCGAGGAGGACCTCGTCGTCGACGAGGACGTCGGTGCGGCGCACCTTGGTGGCCAGCGCCCGTACCTCTTCGACGAGGCGGCGGTTCTCATCCCAGAACGAGTGGGGGGTACGCCAGTCGCCCTCGACGAGGGCGAGGCGGATGAACAGGTCGCGGGCGGCGGCCGGGTCGACACGGTTGTAGCTGACCTTGCGGGCGGTGACGAGGGGGAGGCCGTAGAGCGTGACACGCTCGTAGGCCATGGCCTCGCCCCGCTTGGCGTCCCAGTGCGGTTCGCTGTAGCTGCGCTTGACGAGGTGGGCCCCGAGCCGCTCGGCCCATTCCGGCTCGATGCGGGCCACGACCCGGGCCCACAGCCGGGTCGTCTCCACCAGTTCGGCGGCCATCACCCAACCGGCCGGCGCCTTGAACAGCACCGACCCGGGGGCGACGGCGAAGCGGGCCGCCCGGGCGCCCTGGTACTCGTCGCGGGGACCGCTCCTCATGCCGACATGGGACAGGAGCCCCGACAGCAGCGCCTGGTGAATCGCCTTGCGGCGCTGCTTCTCGTCTCCCTCTCCCGGTCGTGCCCTGGCCCCTCCCAGGTTGCGCATGACCTGGCGGAGCTGGCCGTGGATGTCCTGCCATTCCCGGATGCGGAGGAAATTGAGGAACTCCGCCTTGCACAGCTTGCGGAACTGGTTCGATGACAGGGCGTCCTGGCGTTCGGCGAGGTAGTCCCACAACCGGAGGTAGGACAGGAAGTCCGATTCCTTGTCGGCGAAGCGGGCGTGGGCCTCGGCCGCCGCCGCCTGCTTGTCGAGCGGCCGCTCCCGGGGATCCTGGATCGACAGGGCGGCGGCGATGACCATCACCTCGTCGAGGCAGCCGTTGGCCTCGGCCTCGAGCACCATGCGGCCGAGCCGCGGGTCGAGCGGCAGTTGGGCCAGGCGGCGGCCGAGCGGCGTGAGGCGCTTCTTCGGGTTCTTCTCCGACGGGTTGAGGGCCCCGAGCTCCTCGAGGAGGGCGACGCCGTCCTTGACGCTGCGGGCGTCGGGGGCGTCGACGAACGGGAAGCGGGCGACGTCGCCGAGGCCCAGCGCCGCCATCTGGAGGATGACCGAGGCCAGGTTGGTGCGGACGATCTCCGGTTCGGTGAACTCCGGCCGCGACCGGAAGTCGGTCTCGGAGTAGAGCCGGATGCACACCCCGGGGGCGACCCGCCCGCACCGTCCCGCCCGCTGGTTGGCCGACGCCTGCGACACCGGCTCGATCGGCAGACGCTGCACCTTGGTCCTGTGCGAGTAGCGGGAGATGCGGGCCGTGCCGGGGTCGACCACCGACAGGATCCCCGGCACGGTCAGCGACGTCTCGGCCACGTTGGTGGCCAGCACGATCCGCCGCCCGGGGTGGGCCTGGAAGACGCGGTGCTGGTCGGCGGCCGAGAGGCGGGCGTAGAGCGGCAGCAGCTCGGTGTCGGGGAGGGCCAGAGCGGCCAGGGCCTCGGCGGTGTCGCGGATCTCCCGTTCGCCGGACAGGAACACCAGGATGTCGCCCGGCCCGCCGGCCACGAGTTCGGAGACGGCATCGCTGATGGCCTGGATCTGGTCCCGGTCCTCACTGCCGTCGGGGTCGTCGGCGTCGACCATCGGCCGATGGCGAACCTCCACCGGGTAGGTGCGGCCCGTCACCTCCACGATGGGCGCCCCGCCGAAGTGGCGGGCGAAGCGCTCGGTGTCGATGGTGGCCGACGTGACGATGACCTTGAGGTCGGGCCGCCGGGGGAGCAGCTGCTTGAGGTAGCCGAGGATGAAGTCGATGTTGAGGCTCCGCTCGTGGGCCTCGTCGACGATGATCGTGTCGTAAGCCCTGAGGAGGCGGTCGCGCTGGATCTCAGCCAGGAGGATCCCGTCGGTCATCACCTTGACCAGGGTGTGCTGGCTGACGCGGTCGGTGAAGCGGACGGCGTAGCCGACGGCGCCGCCCACCTCGCTACCGAGCTCCTCGGCGACCCGTTCCGCCACCGCCCGGGCGGCCAGGCGCCGGGGCTGGGTGTGGCCGATCATGCCTCGCACGCCCCGTCCGGCCTCGAGGCAGATCTTGGGCAGCTGCGTGCTCTTCCCCGATCCGGTCTCGCCGGCCACGATCACCACCGGGTGGTCGGCGATGACGGCGGCGATCTCGTCCTTGCGCTCGGAGACCGGCAGGGCGGCCGGATAGCGCGGCGCCGGCACGGCGGCCCGGCGGTTGGCCATCCGCTGCTCGGCCGCCTCCACGGCGGCGGCGATCTCCTCCAGGAGTTCCCGGCGGGCGGTGTGGTCCTCGAGGCCCCGGGCGCGGTCGAGCCGGCGGCGGAGGCGGTCCTGGTCCCGGGCCATGAGGGCGGGCAGGCGAGCGGAGAGATCGGGGAGCGTCGGCGTCACGACCCCTCGTAGGTTACGGTGCCCGGCATGGGGAAATGGCTGGTGACGGTGGCGGCGGCGGTGGTCCTGACCGGCCGTCTGCTGCTGCCGGCGGCCGGAGCCGCCGAGGGGCAGGCGCCGACGCAGACGCACTGCATGTTCACGTCGACGATCTCGCTGGCACCGGGGTTGTCGGTGGTCCCGTCGTCGGGCACCTTCAACTCCGGCGGCGAGACCGGGACGGTCTCCTGCGACGGGCCCGTCCGGGGCATCGTCCCCACCGGGCCGGGCACGCTCGGCGTGGAGGGGCGCTACGGCACGAAGGATCCCGACACGTGCTTCGGCGGCGAGGGGGAGGGCCGTTTCTTCTTCACGTTCCCCACCGCCACCGGCACCGGCAAGCGCTCCAACGTCTTCACCTTCTCCTTCAGCCTGATCGGGCCGTCGTCGAGCGGCTTCTCCGGCGACGGCTTCGGCGGCGGCTTCGACGACGTTGAGCCGCAGGAGGGGGACTGCGTACTCCACCCGGTGACGAAGATCACCGTCAAGGGGCACGGCACGATCACCCGCCAGTAGGCCGTACGCTCGTCGGAATGACTCCCCCCGGATCACTGCTGGGCAACGCCGTCCGCCGGGTCGAGGACCCCGAGGTGCTCCTGGGCCGGGCCGCCTACGTCGACGACCTCGATCTCCCCGGTGTGCTCCACCTCGTCTTCGTCCGGTCCACCGTCCCCCACGCCGAACTCCGCTCGGTCGATGTCTCCGAGGCCGCCACCATGCCCGGCATCGCCGGCGTGTTCAGCGCCGCCGACCTCGATGTCGCCGTCGCCCCCGGCCTGATGGTGGTGAACCCGGCCTTCGCCCGTCCGCCGCTGGCCAGGGGGCGGGTCCGCTTCGTGGGCGACATGGTGGCCGTGGTGGTGGCCGAGAGCCGGGCGGCGGCGGTCGACGCCGCCGAGACGGTCGTCGTCGACTACGCGGCACTGCCGGCCGTGGTCGACCCCGAGGCGGCCACCGAACCCGGCGCGCCCCTCCAGTTCGAGGCTCTGGGCACCAACGTGGCGGCGGGCACCCGGGAGGCCGGTGACGACGACCCGCTGGCGGGGGCGGAGGTGGTGGTGCGGGGCCGGTTCGAGAACCAGCGTATGGCCGTGCTGCCGATGGAGGGCAACGCCATCGCCGTTGTCCCCGGCGACGACGGCGCGGGCCACGACCTCACCGTCTACGTCGCCACCCAGATGCCCCACGGCTGGAGGAACCAGGCCGTGGAGATGTTCGGCCTGGACCCGGCCCGGCTCCGGGTCGTGGCGCCCCACGTCGGCGGCGCCTTCGGCGGCAAGGCCGGGGTGGCCCCCGAGCACGCCGTGGCGGTGGCGGTGGCCCGCCGGCTCGGGCGGCCGGTGAAGTGGGTCGAGAGCCGCTCCGAGAACCTCGTGGCCATGCCGCACGGCCGGGGCCAGGTGCAGTACATCGAGCTGGGCCTGCGGCGCGACGGCGGCATCGTGGGCCTGCGTTGCCGGGTCATCGGCGACGGCGGCGCCTACGCCGGTTTCGGCGGCGGGCTGGCCGGGTGGACCACCAAGCTCATGGCCCAGGGCCCTTACCGGATCCCCCGGATCGGGTACGACGTCGCCACCGTCGCCACCAACACCACCCCGATGGGCGCCTTCCGCGGTGCCGGGCGGCCCGAGGCCGCCGCCTTCCTCGAACGGGTGCTCGACATGGCCGCCGACGAGCTCGGCCTCGACCCCGCCGAGATCCGCCGCCGCAACTTCCTTCCCCTCGACGCCTTCCCCGTCCAGACGGTCATGGGCGCCACCTACGACAGCGGCGACTACGACGCCGCCCTGACCGAGGCGCTCCGCCTGGTCGGCTACGACGCCCTCCGGGCCGAGCAGTCGGAGCGGCGCCGGCGCGGCGACCGTCTCCTGCTGGGCATCGGCCTGTCGGCCTACGTCGAGGTCACCGCCGGCGGCAACGGGCAGGAATGGGGGTCGGTGGAGGTCCATCCCGACGGGACCGTCACGGTGAAGGTCGGCACCTCGGCCCACGGGCAGGGCCACGCCACCGCCTTCGCCATGCTCGTGGCCGATCGGCTGGGTGTGCCGATGGAGGTGGTGCGGTTCGTGCAGTCCGACACGGCGGCCGTCCCCACCGGTGGCGGCACCGGCGGCTCCCGGTCGCTCCAGCTCGGCGGGAGCGCGGTGGCGGGCGCCGCCGAGGCGGTGGTGGAGGCCGGCCGGGCGCTGGCGGCGGAGCTGCTGGAGGCCAGCGAGGGTGACATCGTCCTGTCGGACGACGGGCGCCTCGGCGTCGCCGGAGTGCCCGCCCGGGCCCTGTCGTGGGCCGAGCTGGCCACGGCGGGGGACAAGCGGGGCACCGCGCTGCTGGCCGAGCAGGAGTTCGCCCAGCCGGGGGCGACGTTCCCGTTCGGAGCTCACGTGGCGGTGGTGGAGGTCGACTCCGAGACCGGGCTGGTGCGGCCGCTCCGCCACGTGGCGGTCGACGACTGTGGGCGGGTCCTGAACCCGCTCCTCGTCGCCGGTCAGCAGCACGGTGGGATCGCCCAGGGGATCGGGCAGGCGCTGTGGGAGGCGATCGCCTACGACGGCGACGGCAACCCCCTGACCGCGACGCTGGCGGATTACGGCCTCCCCAGCGCCGCCGAATTCCCGTCGTTTGACGTCGCCTCGACCGAGACGCCCACGCCGCTCAACCCGCTCGGCGCCAAGGGAATCGGCGAATCGGGGACGGTGGGGTCGATGCCGGCCGTCCAGAACGCCGTGGTCGACGCCCTGAGCCATCTCGGCGTCCGCCACATCGACACCCCGCTCACCCCCGAGAGGGTCTGGCGGGCGATCCGGGCGGCGGCCGACGGGGTGCTCCCGTCACCGTGGCGCCCGCCGCCGGCGGTGTTCGACGGGCTGGCGCGCCGCGAGGAAACCGGCGGGTCGACGACCGGGGAAGCCGACCTCTGAGGCATCGTTGCAGGTCGCGGGGTCGGGCCCCGGAATCATGGCGCAGGCTGCTTTGCTGAGGCAGGAACGCCATGAGATATGTCGAAATTGTGACAGGCCGAGCACGGCAGCGTGGTATCGGGGGGAATCACGAAGCGAGTGCTCGTCAAAGAGCCCAGACCCACCTCGGAAGAACGGCGTTCCACTGGAACTCCGGTGTGGTGTCGGCCTCGCGGCCTCGACGCCCCGGATGTACGGGGACCGTCGCCGAGGTGGGTCGGGCTCAACAACCCGCCGAACGAGATGCGCGGGTAGGCGGGAATGTGCGGGTCCCGCCCGGAAACGGCGGGGGGCCGAATTCGGGCGGGAGACCTGCACGCGGGAGGTTCACCTGCCTCCCCGGAGCCAACTACTCCTCCAGGCGGTGGACCGAGACGGCGTAGTCGCCGCCGGGAACCCACGGCCGGCGGTCCCAGGTGGCGTAGCGGTCGGCGAGGGTGAGGCCGACGGCGGCGGCCAGCTCGTCGTAGCGGTCGAGGCTGAGCCGCCCGGGGACGAGCTGGAAGCCCGCCACCACCAGGCCGCCGGGCCGGAGATGGCCGGCGACCTGCGTCAGGACGGCCCCTTCGGTGCCGGGCACCAGGAAGATCATCACGTTCCCGGCCATCACGACGGCGTCGAAGTGGCGCGGCCCGTCCGCCTCGAACAGCTCGAAATCCGACAGATCGCCCAGCACCCACTCGAGCTCCGGCGCCTTGGCCCGGGCGGCCGACAACATCCCGGGGTCGGCGTCGAGGCCGACGACGTCGAAGCCCCGGCGGGCCAGCTCGATGGCCACCCGGCCGGTGCCGCAGCCGGCGTCGAGGACGGAGAGGACGCCAAGCCCGTCCACGAAGGTCGCCTCGCCGTGCATGTCGACGCCGGTGGCGGCGACGGCCGCGAAGCGGCGGTCGTAGTCCTGGCCCCGGGCGTCGTCGGAGACGCCCCAGGGGCCAGGCGCGAGCGGCGGCTCAGGACTCAGCGGGGCTCTCCCCGGCGCCGGGTTCGAAGTCGAGGGCCAGGGAGTTGATGCAGAACCGCTGGCCGGTCGGGTTGGGGCCGTCGTCGAAGACGTGGCCCAGGTGGCCGCCGCAGCGCTTGCAGAGGACCTCGGTGCGGGCCATGAAATGGCTCTTGTCGACCCGCCGCTCGATGTTCTCCTCGTCTTCGGGCTTGTAGAAGCTCGGCCAGCCGGAGCCGGAGTCGAACTTCGTGCCCGACGAGAACAGCACGGCGCCGCAGCCGGCGCAGCGGTAGGTGCCGTCGTCGTGGTTGTGGACGAACTTGCCGGAGAACGGCGGCTCGGTGCCCGCCTTGCGCAGCACCTGGTACTGGCTGGGCGAGAGCTCCTGACGCCACTCGTCGTCGGTCTTGTTGACTTCGGGACTCATCCTGCCTCCGTGTCGTACGGGATCGTGAGGATTGGTCTCGGACGGGCGGCGTTCGTTTCACGCCGCGGGGGCGCCGAGGGCGGCGAGGAAGCCGTCGGGGTCCTCCAGGCTGATCGCGAGGTGGCGGAGCCGGATCGGGAATCCGGCGACGAACGCCCGGACGGGCTCGGTGAGCTCGACGGCGACGATCCCGTCGGGCGCGCCGTTGACCAGCCACCGGCCGTTCCAGCCGTGGGCGCCGGCGGTGAGGGGGATCCGGGGCCGCCGGCCGGGGCCGGCCCGGGCGACCAGTGGGCGGGGGATCCGGGCCGAGAACGCCCAGCCGAGCCGGACCTGGATCGTGTCGTCGCCGA
>WNGI01005614.1_pt1 | contig 11527 bp, 11 predicted proteins | sample 5400621 | NCBI WGS metagenome assembly WNGI01 (sample SAMN13153374, study PRJNA577476) | soil metagenome | isolation source: 20 cm soil or saprolite under Garry oak tree replicate 1 | place: USA:California | collected 2016-06-15
GGGATCGTCGAACGCAGTGGCCGAGACCGAGCGCTGTGAGATCGCCAGGAACGCCGCGTCGGCGTCTGGAAGGTCGGCGCAGAAGATCTCCTGGAACCGCGCGGGGTCGATCGACGCTTCCACACTGCCGTCGGGCAACGACGTCGGGCGCACGAACGGGCCCATGGCGAGCGACGGAAAGCGCTCTTGGAGGTCGTTGACCGACTCGCCCTCGTCGGGCGCGACGCCGGCGACGTACACGAGCCCGGCGACCTTGTCCGAGCTGCCGGCGACCGTGATCACCGTGCCGCCGTACGAGTGGCCGACGAGCACGATCGGGCCGTCGAGCTCGTCAATAACCGACGCCGTGTGGGAAGCGTCGTAGGGGAGCCCGCGCAGCGGGTTCGGCGGCGCAAGAACGGTGTGACCGTCCCCGACGAGCCGGTCAAACACCGGCCGCCAGCTCGATGCGTCTCCGAATGCGCCGTGAAGGAGAACGATTGTCGGATTGACCATCATGAGTTCCTTTCGTTCCGAGGGGCAGTGAGTCAGATGAAAATACGCGCGTAACTGAGCGCGATCTATTGCACGATGGTGTTGGTCGATACCTAGGTATTAGGCGTGCGCGACGAGCGAGACGTCGAGTGCTGCTGCGGCTCTGACCAGGTCTGCCAGAGAATCGACTTGCATCTTGCGCATCACCCGGCCTCGGTGGGCTTTCACCGTGATTTCGCTGATACCAAGGTTGAATGCGATCTGTTTGTTCAACAGGCCGGAGACGACCAATGCCATGATCTCGCGTTCACGTGGCGTGAGCGATTCGTGACGGTCTCGAAGCGAATGCAATTCCGATTCGTGAGCACGTGCAGCGCGGCTGCGCTCGATCGCCAGCCTGATCGCGGTCAACAAGACTTCGTCGCTGAATGGCTTGGTCAAGAACTCGACTGCGCCGGCCTTCATCGCCTGCACGCTGGTCGGTACGTCGCCGTAGCCCGTAATGAAGATGATCGGCACACCTGCCCGATCGACAATGCGCTTCTGGAGATCGAGCCCATTGAGGTTGGGAAGCGACACATCGAGAACGAGGCAGCTCGGGCCGTCGATGTGCGACCGTGCGAGGAAGTCCTCGGCCGAGGCGAATGTCTCCGGATGCCAGCCGGCGGAGCGGATCAGCAGCTCGAGCGACTCCCGCACCGACACGTCGTCGTCGACGACGAACACGACAGGTGCTTCGCCCGGTGAGCTCATGTCAGCGCGGCGCCGACCGCATCCAGCAGGGCTGCGTCGCTGAACGGCTTGACCAGGCACCGTACGGCCCCGCGTGCGAGCAGGCGGCGAAGGACAGAGGCGTCTCCGTAGGCGGTGATGAATACGATTGGGATCTTCTGCCGGCGCCGGGTCAGCTCCTGTTGAAGGTCGGGGCCAGACATCCCTGGCATCGCGACGTCCAGAAGTAAGCAGCTCGTTTTGCTGACGAATTCCGACGCGAGGAACGCTTCGGCGGATGCAAACGCCTCGGCGGCAAAGCCGAACTGCCGCAACAAGTCTGGCAGCGCCTCGCGCATGGACTCGTCGTCGTCCACGACCGACACCAATGACGACTTGGGGCTCATGAATGCCTCATCGTGGTGTTCCCTCACGCTCTTTGGGTCACTGGAATCGAAAACAAAAAGGTGGCACCTGGACCGTCATTCGGCTCTGCCCAAAGACGGCCGTGATGTCTCTCAATGATGGAGCGGCTGACGGAGAGGCCGATACCCATGCCGTCGCTTTTCGTCGTGTAGAAGGCGTCGAGCAGCTTGGTCATGCTCTGAGGGTCGACGCCGACGCCGGCATCGCGCACGCTCACGCGCACACGATCGCCGTCCTCGTCTTCGGTTCTGATCAGCAGCTGCCGCGGCCGATCGTCCACGGCGGCCATCGCATCCGAGGCGTTGCGGACCAGGTTCAGGATGACCTGCTGGAGCTGAATACGATCCCCCGTGACCGTTGGAAGGTCGTGGGCGAGCTCCAACTGAAGCGATACGTCATTTCCTTGAAGCTCGCTCAACAAGAGCGCAGTCACCTCTCGCGTGGCCCCGTTCAGGTCGACTGATTCGGTCGCCAATTCCTTCTTGGTGAACAGGGTCCGTACTCGCGCGATCACCTCAGACGCGCGGTTGCCATCCCGGATAGCCCTCCGTGCGGTCTCACGCGCGCCGTCGAGGTCCGGCGGGTCCGCGGCCAGCATCCGTAGACAGGTGCTCGCGTTCGTGATGATGCCCGAGAGCGGCTGGTTCACCTCGTGTGCAATTGACGCAGTCAACGTGCTCAGGGCCGAAACCCTGGCGACGTGTGCGAGCTCGGACTGCGCCTTCCCGAGCGCCTGCTCCGACAATCGCCGCGCCGTCACGTCTTGAACCGCGCCGATGTACTCCAGTCGCCCGTCCTCGTCGCGGATGCCGTGAGCAACCATGTGCAAGTGCTTGATCGACTGGTCGGGCATCTGCAGCCGGTGCTCATGCTCGAAGTCGGTACCGGTGTCGCGTGCCCGCTCGATCATGTCATGCAGCAGCGGCCTGTCTTCAGGGTGGACTCGAGTGCCGATCAACTCGAGCGTCACGGGCATACCGGGGTCGAATTCGAAGATGCGATAGAGCTGTTCTGACCACGTGATCTCGTCCGACGAAACCCGCCAGGAGAAGCTGCCGGTCAAGCTGAGGCGCTGAGCCTCCGCGAGAAAGGCTTCGCTGCGCCGCAACCCGTCTTTGCGTTCCGCGATGGCACGCAGATCGTTGGCTGCCTCCGCCTGTTTGCCCGCCGTGACGTCCTCGAACGTCAGGAGAACCCTGCGCTCTGGATGGCCCGGCAAACCGAGAGGATGGGCGTGAAGAATCAGCCTCCGGCGACCCTCTCCCGGAAAGTCCTGATCCACCTCAACCGGCTGGAACGCATGACCGCCGGCAAGCATCCCTTTGAGTCGCGTACGCAACGACGCAAGTTCAAAGAACATCGAGTAGAAGGCGCGATTGCCGGACTGGATTCGCTGGTCAGCGCTGAGCACGACGAGAGGATCAGGAACGGCGTTGAGGATCGCCTTGGTGCATTCGCGCTCGTAGATGACCTGATCGATGCTTGCGCGGAAAGCGGTCACATTCGTGAACGTCAGCACGGTGCCGCTGATCTGGCGCTCACCGTTCGCGTAGGGGGATATGCGGAGGACGAACCAGCTATCGCCCTCGCGAAAATCCACCCGCGCCTCGACTCCGCTTGCGATGACCTCGCTGCATTGCTCTTCCAGACGAGGCAGGCCGGCGAAGCGTGAGATACCGCGTGGCGCTCGACCAAGGTCTGATGAGGAGAGGCGAAACACATCCGCCGTCGCCTTGTTGAAGCCAGCGATCGTGAAGTCGCGTCGCAAGACGACGACCGGAACCTCAACTGTGTCGAGGATGTTGGTCAGATCGGCCGCAGCCGCGCGTCCGGCCGCATCGTCACCGTTGACTGCTCGGAATCCATTCCAGCCGCTCGTGGGCGCGACCGGTTGAGCAGTCATTCAGGCGGTCCCAGAAGCGGCGTACAGCTCGCGGCTGCGATGGAGGACGGGATCGGCAACCGTCGGGAGAAACTGCCGCAGTGCGAGCAACAGCGCTTGGGAGCGCGGCATGTTGAAAGGCGGTCGGTAGCGGGAGAGCAGCTCGTTGTCGAGGACGCGGGCCTCCTCCGAGCCGACAATTTCGCGGAGCGCATCGACTACGGCGTGCTCCAGCCGAGCGTAGTCCTCCACTGGAATGAGGTGAGAGTGATTCGTCCCGAGCCTGGGCAGCATGCGCGTATGGACGTCGTCGTTGAAGTTGTCCATCAGGAACGAGCAGAAAATCGACATGTCATGCTTTTTGATTAGCTGATCGAACTGGTCCTCGAGGTTCATGCTGGCGTCGGCGTCCCCGCGCTCCCAGAGGACATTCACCATTTCTCCCCAGACGCGCACTTTTTGGTAACCCCCTGCATCGCGCGCCTTTGCGACGACGTTTTCGAAGACGCCCGGGAATATGTCGGGATCCGGCATCGAGTCACGCATGAAGCGGGGGAGGAGCTCGTCGGCGTCGACGACCGTCAGCTGTCCGCGTTTCCGCGCCGCTCTCACATTGACGCCTTCGTCCTCGAGGTATGCGTGAAAGCCGGTCCAGTGTGGGCCGGTTGACACGAGGATGATGCCCTCTCCGTTCGCGAGACCGGCACCAACGAACCGGCATACGGCGCGGTTGAGAAACGCATTCTCTTGGTAGAGCTGCACGATGTGATCGCGCGGGCTCGGGTCTGCCACCAATTGATCCCAGGCATCGATTTGCGTCACGGCCTCCATACAGGAACCTCCTCCACGATGCGTTTGCGCTCGTTGATCGCAGCCGGCGCTGCTCGGCCCCGTACCGCTGCGCCCGCCAGACGTCAGCTAGGCCTCCACTGGCCTTCACTTCGAGTCCTTCCGAGGGGTCCCGTCGAGGATACGCCACTCCACGGCGAAGCTCTAGTGCACTTTGGTATCGGGTCCGGCAGGAGAGATCGCGATCTGCTCATTCGGACTCCAGGGCGAGGGCCAGCCGTGCTGCGGGATGGGCTGGGAGCAGCAGCAGCGTGGCGATCGCGGCCGCGGCGCTGACGCCGGCGGCCACAAGACAGGCGGCGCTGAAGCCGTGGAAGAAAGCGTTGGAGGCTGCGGCGTGGACGGCGTTTCCGAGTGCGGGGTGGCCGTTGAGGCTGGTGCGGTTGGCGAGCCCGAGCGCGCCGCCGACGGAGTTGTGGGCGGCGTGCGCGAGCCGCGGCGACAGCTCCGCGGGAAGCCTGTTGGTCAGTCGAGTGTTGTAAAGAGAGGCGTAGACGCTGCCGATCACGGCGACGCCGAGGGTGCTTCCGAGCAGGCGGGTCGCGTCGTTGACGGCGGAGCCGACGCCGGCCTTGGCCTTCGGCACGACCCCCATGATCGCTTCGGTTGCGGGTGCGCTGACGAGTCCCACGCCGCTGCCGCCGAGCAGCATCTGGCCGACGATCTCGAGGTAGCTGGTTCCTGTATCTGCGGTGGAGACCCAGGCGAAGAAGACAGCGAAAAAGAACAGGCCGACGGTGACGACCTGCTTGGTGCCGAAGCGCACGGCGAACTGGGTGCCGAGCACCGACATGATCCCCACGGCGAACGCGACCGGCAGCAGGTGGACACCGGTAGAGAGCGGCGCGTAACCCTTGAAGAACTGGAAGTACTGCGTGATCAGGAAGCTGAAACCTGAGATCCCGAAAAAGGCGACGGTGACGGAACCGCTGGCGGCGCTGAAGCGAAGGTTGCGGAAGAGGCTCACGTCGAGCAGCGGCTCGGCGGCGGTGCGCTCGCGGAGGATGAAGGCGGCGAAGAGCCCCGCTGCGAGCGCGTACCCCGCCAGGCTGCGGCCGCTGCTCCAGCCGTAATTGGGGGCCTCGATCAGCGTGTAGGTCAGTACCGCCACCGCCGCGCTCGAGAGCACCAGTCCCGGGACGTCCGTCTTGTGCGCGTCCGGATCGCGCGAGGTCGGCACGCTCCAGGCGACGAGCGCGGCGCCGATAGCGGCGACTGGCGCCATCGCGAAGAAGATGCTCGTCCAGCTGAATTGTTCGAGCAGCCAGCCTCCCACGATCGGGCCGAGCGCGATCGCAATACCCGCCGTCGCGCCCCAGAGGCCGATCGCGCGGGCGCGCGCACCTCGCTCGGTGTACACGTTCGAGATCAGCGACAGAGTGGTGGGGAAGATCATCGCGGCGCCGAGGCCCATGAAGCAGCGGGCGACGATCAGCTGGCTGGCGGTATCGGTCAGACCGCCGGCAATGCTGGCGGCTCCGAACACGACCAGGCCGGCGAGCAGAAATCCCTTGCGGCCGAAGCGGTCACCGAGGCTGCCGGCGGCCAGCAGCAGCGCAGCGAACACCAGGTTGTACGCATCGACGACCCACTGCAGCTGCGAGTTCGAGGCATGCAGCTCGCGAACCAGCGTGGGGAGGGCCACGTTGACGATCGTGATGTCGAGGTTGATCACAAATGCTGCCAGCAGCAGCGAAACGAGAATCAGGGGACGGCGCTTCATGACTGGATCGTCTCCGCGCCGGCGAGTGCAAGGAACTGGCGCTCGATCTCCGGGTAGAGCGCGCCCTGGTCGTCGCTCAGCCCGGCCTTGATGGCGCGGCTGAAGTCATCGGTGAAAGCCTCCGGCTGACCGGCCTCCAGCGCATCGAGCGCTGAAGCTGCCACGGTCGCCGGAGTGATCTTTTCGACCTCGATAGCGGCGGTCATGTCCGTGTCGACGGGGCCGGGGTTGACGCCGACTACCTGCGTGCCTCGGCGCCCCAGCTCGATGCGCGCCGCGTTCGTGAAGCTCCACGCCGCGGCCTTCGATGCCGAGTAGGTCGTGAGCAGCGGCGTCGCGACCCACGAGAAGACGGAGAGGATGTTGATGAATGCGCCGCCGCCGTTGCGTTCCAGGACCGGCGCGAACGCTTGCGTCATCGAGACCAGGCCGAGGTAGTTGGTCTCGAGCTCCACCCGAGCGTCGTCGAGCGAGGCGCTGAGCGGGAAGCTGACGTTGAGGACTCCGGCGTTGTTGACGACCACCTCTACGTCGTCAAGCTGACGCGCGACCGCGGCGACCCGATCGGGGTCGGTGACGTCGAGCTGGATAGGTACGAGGCGGGGGTCGGTGATGCTCGCCACGTCGCGCACCGCGGCGTAGACCTTCGTGGCGCCGCGCTCGAGTAGCGCGCCCGTGAACGCTTTGCCGATCCCGCCGTTGGCGCCCGTGACGAGCGCGACCGTTCCTGTGATCTGCATGAGAGGCCTCCTAATAGTTGCTCTGTCGTTAAGTTGCTTCACGCAACTGTCATGTCGAAACCATACACGAAAAGTTGCTTCACGCAACTTAGTCGCGCTAAGATGGTGACAATGCTGAACCGTGACTACGAAGGCCAGAACTGTTCGATCGCGCGAGCGCTCGAGATTGTCGGCGAGCGCTGGACGCTGCTGATCATCCGCGACGTGTTGCTGGGCCTGCACCGCTTCGACGAGCTGCAGGAGAGCCTCGGAATCGCCCGCAACGTTCTGACCGACCGGCTCAACCGGCTGGTCGACGAGGGCGTGCTCCAGCGGGTCCTCTACAGCGAGCGCCCGAGGCGGCACGAGTACCAGCTGACGAAGAAGGGTCTCGACCTGCAAATCGCGCTGACTGCGCTTCGCCAGTGGGGCGACGACTACCTGAGCGAAGAGCCACCGCGCCTCCTTCGGCGGAAGGTCGACAAGAAGCCGGTCGTCGCCGCGCTCGTGCCGAAGGGGACCAAATCGCTGCGGGCCGACGAGCTCGAGGCGGTCCCCGGGCCAGGAGCAACGAGTAGCGCTCGTCTCGCCGGCCTCGGCTAGCTGCGCTCACGTCGCGCGCGCCTGAGAGCAAGGTATCGACCAACACGACCGGTTGCCACCCGTTGCAACCACGGGGCTTCATAAAGGCTCCATACGTCGTTGTCTGCATTGGCGACATTGCGCGAAGAGCTCGCCAACGACCGGGTGATGAAAGCGCTTCACACCAACGTCGTGTCGGTAGACGTCGTGTCGCGCCCACAGGGTCCGGCGCCGGCCGCGACTCTGCCGGCGAGCAGGGAACACCTCCGTAACTGGGAGGGGTCTGTCACCCGGCTTGGCGACCGGGGTCAGTTCCCGCCGCTGGTCAGATGCGTTCTGGTTCAGCCGTGAGTGGCCCGCCAGCGTCGCCGGTGTTGACGGTGTCGCTCGGCTCGATTAGTAGAACGGACGCTTCTTCCTCGGCGCGTGGACAGTGTTCGACACCTTTGGGAACGACGTAGAGCTCGCCTTCGTCGAGTTCGACGTTCCGGTCGCGCAGCTGAATCGTCAGGTGTCCTTTGAGAACAAGGAAGAAGTCGTCGGTGTGGTCGTGCTTGTGCCAGACGAATTCGCCTTTCACCTTGACGATGCGGACGTCGTAGTCGTTGACCTGGGCGACGATCTTCGGCTGCCAGTGTTCATCGAAGAGATCGAGCTTCCTGTTGAGGTTGGTTGCGTCGGTCATTTCGCCTTTGTACCCAAAGGAGTGCGGCCGGCCCTGCGCGACCAGCTGCGCGAGTGCGTCGAGATCGGCACCGATTGGTCGCGTTGCCGCCGTCTCCTTGTTTGTTCTCGTCATTGATCGAGTCGGGGCGGCTCATGGGGTCGGTGACAGGCCCTGCGCGGTCACCAGGTAGGCGCCGGGCAGGTGATCGGGTGACAAGGCGAGGTCGACGATGTGCCTGCCGATCTGCACCGGGTCCGGGCCGGGGCCGAGCTTGTCGAGGTACTCGTCGACGGTGATGCCGGCCCGTGCGGCGTAGGCGGTGGCCGCCGCAGCGCCGAGGTCGGTGGCCGAGGTCAGCTTGGGCAGCAGCGAGATGAAGCGGATGCCGAGTCCCGCGCGCGAGGATTCGTCGGCGCCGTAGGCGGTGATGAACCGGATTGTTGCCTTGGCGCCGGCATAGCCGCCGCTGAGCGGGGAGCCGAAGAGCGCGGCGCCGCTGGAAAGGGCGATGACGGTGCTCTGCGGTGCCAGGGGCAGGAGCAGCGCTTCGCGGATCCAGTGGAATGCCTGTCGCACGTCGACTTCCCAGTTGCGGTTGAACGTGTCCCAGGTGTGGTGCTGGAGCGGGCGCATCAGCGGCGAGGCGCCTGCGTTGAGCACGAGCGTCTTCGGCCGGTGCTGCTCGAGGAGTGAGCCGGCGACGATGGGGTCGGCGACATCGGCCGTCACGGTCGTCAGCAAGCCGCCGAGCTCGTCGCGCGACTCGGCCAGTCGCTGCGTGTTGCGTGCGACGGCGACGACGTTGGCGCCCGCGGCGAGGAGAGCGACGGTGGTAGCGCGACCGAAGCCGCTGCTGGCGCCCGTCACCAACGCGGTCGTACCGGTGAGTTCTTGTGATGCCACTGGGGGCCTCCTTTGGGTCGGGCGGGGGCGTCTCGCCCCGCCCGTTGACGTGTCTGTCGTTGATCTGATCTCAGGCCGCGGACGCAAGCGCCTGTTCTGCTTCGCTGGCGGCTGCGTCGTTGGTTGCGAGTTCGCGGCGACGGACGAGTAGGAGCGTGATCGGGATACCGGCGAGGCCGATCGCGCCGCAGACCCAGAGCGCCCACTGGAAGCCGCCGGTCAACGCGGCTGGTGCGGCCGAGCCTGCCGCGGTGAGTGTCTTGAAGTGGCCGGCGGCGACGGTTGACGCGATCGCGACGCCGATCGCGCCGCCGATCTGTTGCGTCGTGTTGAGCAGGCCGGAGGCGAGGCCGGCCTCGTGCTCGGCGACACCGGCGAGCCCGGCGATCGAGATCGGGATGAATGCGAAGGCGGTGCCGGCGCCGGCGACGAAGAACGGGCCGGCCAGGTTGCTCCAGAAGTGGCCGTCCACGGGGACTGCCGTCGCCCAGAGGATCCCACCGCCGATCATCGCCATCCCTGCGGCGAGCACGAACTTGGCGGAGAAGCGGGTGACGAGCGCCTGTGAGAGTCCGGCGAGAGCGACGGAGGTGATCGACGCGGCGAGCCAGGCAAGGCCCGTCTGGATCGCGGAGTAGCCGAGCACCTGCTGCATGTAGAGGGTGCCGACGAAGATGAAGGCGAAGAAGCTGCCGCCAAGCAGAAGACCGGCGGCGTTGGCACCGGCGAGCGTGCGCAGCCGGAAGATGCGCAGCGGCAGCAGCGGCGCCTCGACGCGCGTCTCGATCGTGAGGAAGGCGCCGATGAGCGCGCCGGCGACGGCCAGGAACGAGATGGTTCGGAGGCTCGCCCAGCCGTCCTGCGGCGCTTTCGTGACTGCGTAGACGAGCAGCAGCAGGCCCGCGGTGGAGGTGATCGCGCCGAAGGGGTCGTAGCGCCGACGCGCGGTCGCGAGGCGACTCTCGGGGACGAGGCGGGGCGCGAGCAGGAGCGCAAGCGCGCCGATCGGGACGTTGAGGAAGAAGATGTACTGCCAGCCGAGGTAACGAGTGAGGACTCCACCGGCGATCAGTCCGACGGTCGCGCCCCCGGCGCCGATGCCTCCCCAGATGCCGAGCGCCTTGTTGCGCTCGCCGCCCTCGTCGAACATGTTCATCACGATCGAGAGCGCCGCGGGCAGCACGATCGCGGCGCCGAGTCCCTGCAGCCCACGCATCGCGATCAAGAACGAGTCGGTGGTCGCAAGCGCGCAGGCGAGCGAGGTGGCGGTGAAGACGCCGAGCCCGAGCATGACGATGCGTCTGCGTCCGAGCAGGTCGGCGGCGCGTCCGCCGAGGAGGAGGAAGCCGCCGAAGGTGAGCGCGTAGGCGGTGACGACCCATTGCAGGTTCGTCTCGGAGAAGTGGAGCTTGCGGCCGATAGTCGGCAGCGCGACGTTCACGATCGTCAGGTCGACGATCGTCATGAAGTACGCGACCGCGAGCACCGCGAAGGCGCGCCAGCGATGGACGGGCGCCTCCACTCTCGCGGTTTTCGTTATGGGTGTCAGAGCGGTCATCGTTTCCTCCTAGTCGCAGCGGATCGTCATGCCGTTCTTGGACAGAGATCCGCGGCGGCGGCGAAATCGAACGCTGACTTTGAAGCGCCGCTCTTACGATCCGTCTGACCGCAACCGCGAAGCCGACGGCGGCGAAGCCGCTGGTTGGGCCGGGCCAGCGCCTCGCGGCGTACGACCTCGACTCAGCTTCACGGTCGCTCCTCCAGCCCGCCGCCGTTCGGCCCTAGTTGCGCCGGTAGCCCGAAACGGGCGAACAGCTCCGGGTAGCGGAAGGAGGTGATGTCGGCGATCAGGTGATCTGTGAATGTGAGCACGGTCACCGCCTCCGCAGCGAAGTGTCCGGCTCTCTCGTTCCAGAGGTATTCGGCGAACGCGGGCTGCCCGTTGGCGGTGACGGGCAACAGGCGCCAGCGTCTCCCTGCCGCGAGGGCGATGCCGCGAAGGAAGGTCGCGACCGCGTCTTTGCCTTGGTACCAGGTTGGTTGCGGGGGCATCGCGACGGTGGCGTCGTGGGCGAGCATCGCGACGACGGCGTCGACGTCGGTGCGTTCCCAGGCGTCGACGAAATGGGCAACGAGCTCACGCAGTCGCCGATCGCCGAGTGCTTGCAGGGTCGCCTGTTGGCTTCGTGCCGGGAGTCGCGCGTCGACGGTCTTGTGTGCGCGTTGGAGGGCGGTGTCGACCGCGGCGGGTGTCATCTCGAGCGTCGCCGCCGTCTCCTTGGCCGAGAACCCGAGCACGTCTCGCAGGATCAGCACGGCGCGCTGCTTTGCGGGGATCTGTTGCAAGGCGGCGACGAATGCGAGCTCGATGCTTTCGCGTTGCTCGTAACGGGCGGCGGGGGACGGCGGGGGAGGCGAGTTTGTCCTCCAGTTCGAGCCCGGTGTCCGGGTAGGGCTCGAGCCAGACGGACTCGACGAGTGGTTGTGCGCGTGGCCCGTGCGGGTCGGCTGCGGGGCCGTAGTCGATCGGCAGCACGCGCTTGGGGCGGCGCTCGATCGCCTTCAGGCAGGCGTTCGTTGCGATCGTGAAA